>Ga0070674_100000762_pt1 | contig 16540 bp, 19 predicted proteins | sample KBSM33metaG_FD_65344 | JGI IMG/M metagenome (GOLD analysis project Ga0070674, IMG submission 65344) | Miscanthus rhizosphere microbial communities from Kellogg Biological Station, Michigan, USA - KBS M3-3 metaG | ecosystem: Host-associated > Plants > Roots > Rhizosphere > Soil ... | reverse complement strand
CGCCTGTGCCTCGATGTCGGCGGTGGCGAGTGATAGGTCCATTGGTCGTCCCCCCAATACGTTTCTTAGACTGCCGCGCCCTGCGTCATTGCTTCCGTGGCACGATCAACGCATCCACTGCCATGCAGGCGCTGGGGCCGGCGATCAGCGGGTTGACGTCCGCTTCCGCGATCAGGCCGTCCAGGTCCGCCAGCATCATCGAGAAGCGTGAGATCGCCATCAGCACGCTCGGCACATGGGCGGGCCGCGCGCCGCGCACGCCCGCCAGCAGCTTGCGCAGCTTCAGTCCGTCCAGCTTGCGCTCCGCCTCCAATTCGTCGACCGGCGCCAGCGCAAAGGCGCGGTCGTCCAGCATTTCGATCAGCGTGCCGCCGGCGCCCAGCATCAGCAGCATGCCGAACTGCGGATCATGCAGACCGCCCAGCGCCAGCTCGGTCCCCTTCTCCGCCATGCGCGTCAGCAGCATGCGCGCTCCGAGGCGCTGCGCCAGGTCGTCGTAGGCGGCGCGCAGCTCCGCCTCGTCGCGCAGGTTCAGCTTGACGCCGCCGACATCCGATTTGTGCAGGATGCCCGGCGCCGCCGTCTTCAGCGCCACCGGATAGCCGATACGCTTGGCCCAGGTGACTGCCTGCTCGACGCTGCCGACGACGTGCCGCTTCGGCACCTGCATGCCGTAATCCTCGAGCAGCGCGAGGCTGGCATCCTCATCCAGCGGCTCACCCAGCGACAGGCGCGGTTCCCATTTCGCGCGCAGGCCAGCGGGCGCAGCGGAGATCTCCAGCCGCTCTGCGGACGCGCGGTCGCGATGCTGCATCGCCAGCTTCATCACGCTGAGCGCGGAATCGACGCCCGACAGGACCGGGATCCCGTGCTCGGTCATGCGTTGCGCCACGCCATCGGAGCCGTTGCTGCCCAAGTTGGTGGCGAGCAGCAGCGGCTTGGTCGTGCGCGCGAACGCACTTTCCATCAGCGCCGCATAGCCATCGGACAGGTAGTAGCCGTCGCGCGTCTCGACGCAGAAGATGCCGCAGGCGGTCGCCGGGTCTTTGGCCAAGGCGGTCATCATGTCGCCCATGGCGGCTTCGTAGTCCTTGCCGGTGCCCCAGGCATCGAGCGGATTGGTCGGCTCCAGCCCCGCATCCAACCGCTTGGCGAGCTTGCGCTTGGTATCCTTGGAGATCGCCGCGAACGCGACGCCGCGCTTCTCGGCGAGATCGATGGTCAGCTCCAACAGCCCGCCGGAATCGTGCATGGTCGCGATGTCGCCCGCCGCCAGCCGCCTTGGACCTGAATAGAAGCGCAGCGCGTTGGCGAAATCGTCCAGCGTCTCGACTTCGATCACGTTGTGCCGGTCGAACAAGGCGGCATAGGCCGCGTGGTTGCCGGCGATAGCGCCTGAATGGCTGACCGCCTTGGCGGCGGAGGCGGCGGTCTTGCCGACCTTCAGCGCGATCACCGGAATGTCGCGATCGCGTGCCTTCTCGAGGCCAGCGACGAAGTTGGCTGGATCGCGCACCGTTTCCAGGAACAAACCGATGCAGCGCGTCTCCGGCATCTCCAGCGCGAAGTCGAGATAGTCGGCGACGGTGGTGGTCAGCTCCTGCCCGGCCGAGACCGCGAGCGCCCAGCCCATGCGCTTGTCGTTGTGGCAGATGCCGGAATACACCGAGCCCGAATGGGTAAGCAGCACCGTGCCGCCGTTGCGCATCCAGGGCGGCGGCGGGAAGCCGCAGACGCGCAGGCCGTAGCTGAGGTTATAGAACCCCATGCAATTGCCGCCGCAGATCTGGATGCCCGCCTCGCGCGCCATCGCGCTGATGCGCGCCGTCAGCTTGGGCGCCGGATCGGTGTCGAGATAGCCGGAGGCGAAGATGGTCAGCGCCTTCACGCCCGCCGCGATGGCGTCGTGCACCGCGGCTTCCAGCCGCTCGTTGGAGACGCCCAGCACCGCCATGTCGATCGGCCCCAAGGTTGCGCCCTGGGCTTCCCGCAGGCTTGGATAGGCCTTGCGATCGCCGATCTCCGGATAATTCGGATTGACCAGCACGATCTCCGCGACCGGCTCACCGATGGTGGCGGCGACGATCATGCCGTTGCCGACCGTGCCCTCCTTGGGCGAGGCGCCGACCAATGCCACGCGCTTGGGCATCAGCAAGGGCGCCAGACGGTGCGCCTGGAGTGCGGCGGAAGACGCCGAGGGCAGCCGGACGACGTTGGACATCGAGAGGCTCAGTCCTTCGGCTTGCCGGACAGCGAGCCGAGCGCCGACCGCTCGCGCTCGGCGAAGTCGCGCTGCTGGGCGAGCTTGGCTTCGAACAAGCGCCGCGCCTCCTCATGGACGGGGCCATAGACCTCCATCCAGAGCTGGGCATCGACCGCGACGATCAGGCGGCCCATCTGCCAGGAGGTCGGCTCCGCCCTGCCCTCCAGCCAGCTCTCCAGCACCTTCACCGACACGCCGGTGGCGGCGGCCAGCGCCTCGCGGCGCATCGGGCCGACCGGCTCCAGCCGCTTGCGCAGCGCCGCCGCCAGCCGCGCACGGTGGGCATCGCGGCCCTGGACGTCCTGGTCGATGGCAAGCGCGATGGTGGCATCCAGTTCGCCCTTGCCGCGCTTGGTCGCCGCGGCGGCGCCGAAATGCGCCGGGAACACGGCGGCGAGATAGGCGAGGCAGGTGCGCTTGGCGGCCTGGCGGTCGAACTTGGCCGGCGACATCAGGCAGTCGAACCACAGCCCGTCGATCATGGCGTTGAGGCCGACGGCGGCCTGGTGCGCGTCGACGCCTTCGTAGCCGCCCTCGGCCACGATGCGGGCGCACAGCTGCTCGGTCTCCTTGAGGTATTCGTCCTCCAGGCCCATCACCAGGCCCTGGTAGTTGGCGTTGTTGCGCGCTTCCGCCCAGAAGGCGTACCAGACCGAGACCTTCTCCGGATTGCAGACGAATGCGTGGAAGTCGGCCTCGATCATCGCTTCGAGACCGGCGGCGGGTGAAACCGTGCCCTTGGCGATCGCGGCCTGCCACAGGGTCGAATACTCCTCCGCGATGTTCTCGAGCGTCGCGATCAGGAGCTGGTCTTTGGACTTGAAGTAGAAATTGACGATGCCGGGCGACAGGCCCGCCTCGCCCGCGACGTGGGTCAGCGTGAGGCTGGCATACCCGTAGCGCCCGATCGCGCGCATGGTCGCGTCGATCAGCTGCTTGCGCCGAATCTCCTTGGAAGCTTCCGCTTTGGCCATCTTAACAACCCTTACCACACGAGTCCCCATCTCGTGTTTCGGGCGAGCACTCTACACGCAAGCCGTTGAAATGCAACGGATTGCTGCACCTGCGGAATTAAATGTTCATTTAACATGCTGGACATTATGACACGAAGAGGCTAGATTTTCTATATCGTCATTTAACAGATCAGTCGCTGAGACGACGCTATGGAGGGCTTCAGCGACCGGTTTAACCCGGAGCGATAGCCATCATGAGCACCATCAAGACCGAGCGGCGCACCCTCACCAAATCGAACGCGCATTACGAGGAGGCTGTGAAGCATCTGCCGCTGGGTGTCTCGTCCAACTTCCGTTTCTGGGGCGAGAAGGAGACGGTGTTCGTCAAGCGCGGCAAGGGCGCGCGGCTCTGGGACCTCGATGGCAACGAATACATCGACTACCGCCTGGGCTATGGCCCGGCGATCCTCGGCCATTGCAACGACGAGGTCGACGCTGCCGTTCGCGAGGCGCAGTCGACCGGCACCGTCTACGCCCTCGGCACCGAGAAGGAAGTCACGGTCGCCAAGCTGATCAAGGAGATGATGCCGGCGGCCGACCTGGTCCGCTTCTCCAACTCCGGCACCGAGGCCGTGATGGCCGCCCTGCGCCTGGCGCGCGGCTACACCGGGAAAGACAATTACGTCACCTTTGAAGGCTCCTATCACGGCCTGTTCGACGCTACCATGTGGACCGCCGATCCGGAGAGCATGAAGGACCAGAGCAAGGACCCGGTGCTGGTCTCCTACGGCCAGGGCATCCCGAAGCTGGTGCGCCAGTTGTTCTGGCAGGTGCCGTACAACGACGCCAACCGCCTCGAGGAAGTGCTGAAGCAGCACCATGACTCGATCGCGGCGGTGCTGATCGAGCCGATCCTCGGCAACTGCTGCGGCATCCCGTCCAAGCCCGAATTCATCCGGGCGGTGCGCGAGCTCTGCACCAAGTACAACGTCGTCATGATCGTGGACGAGGTGAAGACCGGCTTCCGCGTCGGCAAGGGCGGCGCCCAGGCGCTGTACGGGATCGAGGCCGACATCTTCACCGTCGCCAAGGCGATGGCGAACGGCTACCCGATCGCGGCCATCGGCGGGCGCGAGGACATCATGCGCAAATACGGCAAGGGCGTCGCCCATGGCGGCACCTACACCGCCCAGGCCATGAGCCTCGCCGCCGCCGAGAAGACGCTGACCATCCTCAAGGACACCGACGCGCTCGAGAACATCGCCAATTACGGCAAGGCGATGCAGGACGGCATGCACAAGGTGCTGAGCCGTCGCGGCATCCCGCACAGCTTCACCGGCCACGGCTCGATGTCCGGCCTGTTCTTCAGCGCCCAGGCGCCGACGACCTATCGCAACTGGAAGCTCAGCGACTACACCTTCTATGACACGATGGCGGGCATCCTGATCGACATGGGCGTGATGTGCGAGCCCGACAGCCGCGAGCCCTGGTTCATCTCCGCCGCCCACGACGAGGCGTGCCTCCAGGAGACCCTGAGCAAGTTCGAGCAGGCCGTCGACCTGACGCTGGACGAGATCTCCGGCGGCGATCACGAAGGCGAAGGCGACAAGAAGCTGATGCCGGGCATCAGCGGGTAAATCCCTAGAGCCCCGACGGGCTGCAGCGCCCTCCCCGCTCGGGAGGGCGTTTTGCTTTTGGGGGTCGTGACGCTAGCATGGGCGCCCAATCGATTCCCGGAGCGTCCCCTTGCCCACCACCCTCCTCCAAGCCGACCTGCCCGGCCTCGATCTCATTCATCGCGGCAAGGTGCGCGATGTGTTCGCCCTCACCGGCAACCGGCTGCTGATCGTCGCGACCGACCGGCTGTCGGCGTTCGACGTGGTGCTGCCGGACCCGATCCCCGGCAAGGGCGAGATGCTGACGCAGATCTCGAACTTCTGGTTCGGCAAGACGGCGCACATCATCGCCAACCACCTGCTGCCGACGAAGCCGGCGGAGGTGCTGCCGGCGGGGGCCGATGCCGCGCTCTATGCCAGGCGCGCGGTGGTGACGAAGCGCCTCAAGCCAGTGCCGGTCGAGGCGATCGCGCGCGGCTACCTGATCGGCTCTGGCTGGAAGGACTATCAGGCGACCGGCACTCTTTGCGGCATCAAGCTGCCTGCCGACCTGCGCCAGGCTGAGCAACTGCCCGCGCCGATCTTCACGCCCTCGACCAAGGCCGCGGTCGGCGATCACGACGAGAATGTCAGCTTCGACAAGGTGGTCGCGACCATCGGCGGCGCGCTCGCCGAGCGCGTGCGCGGCGCCACCCTCGCGATCTACAAATGGGCCGCGGCCTACGCCGCCGAGCGCGGCATCATCATCGCCGACACCAAGTTCGAATTCGGCACCGACGCCGACGGCACGCTTTATGTGATGGACGAGATGCTGACGCCGGATTCCTCGCGCTTCTGGCCGGCCGAGGAGTATCGCGTTGGCATCAGCCCGCCGAGCTACGACAAGCAGTTCGTGCGCGACTATCTCGAGACGCTGGACTGGAACAAGAAAGCACCCGGCCCGCGCGTTCCGGCCCAGGTGATCGCCGGCACCGCCGACAAATACGCCCAGGCTTTGTGGAAACTGGCTGGCATTCAGCTCGATTGAGCCGCGTCGTCATGAATGGGACCGATCTCTCCAACGTCTACCGAGCCTACATCGCCTGTCTCAATGCACAGGACTGGCCGAAGCTCGGACAGTTCGTTGATGACGACGTGCACTACAACGGCCGGCGGATCGAGTTGTCAGGCTATCGTGCTATGCTGGAGAAGGACTTTCGCGAAATTCCGGACCTTTCCTTCAATATTCAGCTGCTGGTTTCCGATCCGCCCCATATCGCGAGCCGGCTGGCATTCTCCTGTACGCCAAAGGGAGAGTTCCTTGGGCTGGACGTGAACGGGAAGCGCGTTTCCTTTGCGGAGAACGTCTTCTATGAATTCCGCAGCGGGAAGATCGCGCAGGTGTGGTCGGTCATAGACAAGGCCGCCATCGAAGCTCAGCTCTAGGGCTCCCGATTTGACGCCCGCGCCTTGCTTCGTTACCAAGGCCACTCCCGACTGACGAGCTGGCGCCATGAACCGACCCTTCGCCATCGCCGCCGCACTTTGCATCGCGAGCAGCGCCGCCCTCGCCCAAGACGAGGCCCCCGCTCCGCCCGCCGTGCCGATCGGCGAGGTGACCGAGGAGCCGATCTCGCCCGCCGCCGGCCAGACCATCGAGGGCATGGCGACGGTGATCGACGGCGACGAGCTCCGGGTCGGCGACAGCGTGATCCGCCTGTTCGGCATTGCCGCACCGGCCATCAGCTCCAATCTCGGTCCCGACGCCCGGCTTTACCTCGATGGCCTGGCGGGCGGCCGGCACATCGTCTGCACCGAAGTCGACCGCAACATCGAGGAGCAGTCGATCGCCATCTGCACCATCGAGGGCACCGATCTCGCGACCGAGTTGCTGGCCCAGGGCCTGGCTGCGGTCTACCGGGTCGGCGCCCCGCCGACGCCGGAAGAGCGCGAGCTGGCCGCGCGCTACGACACCGAGGAAGCGGATGCCCGCGAGCGCAAGCTCGGCATCTGGGCCCCACGCGACGCCGCGCCCGCCTCTGCGCCGGCCGCTGCGCCGCCACCGACACTGCTGGAGAGCGCGATCCCGAAATGGATCGAGCTGGCGCCGTTGCTCGGCCTCATCGCTTTGCTGGGCATCATCGGGCTGATACAGCTGGCGCGGCGGCGCGAGCCATCGAACGAAGTGGAAGGCATCGACGACCAGGTCCTCACCGCCACGCTGCTGGCGGAAGTGTCCGCGATCCGCGATGTTGCACAGGAGCAATATGACGGCACGGCCAGCTTCATCCAGGACCTGCCGATCCCCGGCTCGCATCACGGCCTGCTCAGCCTGCCCGCCGCCACCGTGTTCACGGCCAACGCCGACCGGCTCGATGTCCTGCCGGTGAGCCTCGCCACCCGGCTGGTGCGGTTCCATGCCATGCGCGAAGGCGCCGCGCACTTGATCGGCCAGTCACACCATGTGCGCTGCGACGTGGTGCGCGCGACCTTGCAAAGCCTGGTACAAGGCGCGGACGAGGTGCTGGCAGCGCGCTGATCTGCTAGCGACGAGTGGCAAAGCCGAGCGCCTGGCCGGACTGGTACCAATGATAGGCCCGCGCACCGATCAGTGCTGCCAAGGCAAGACCGATGATCTCGAACGCCGACAGCTGCGGCGCCGGCAAGGCGTGAACAGCGCGCTGCGCGGCCGACACCCACGCGAGCGCAATGCCGGCGATCGCGATTTCCCGCGCTGCCAGGACGCGCGCCGACCCACCGGCCACGTTCTGCAGCCAGCGCCGCAGCAAATCACCGTCGGCGCCACTCGGCGCCTGAGCAGCCGCGAATCGCATCCGGCGTATCCCCTCCGCCCGCCACAACGACAGAGCCGCGATCGTAAGCGCGATCACCAGTGGCAAAAGTGGCGCCAGAACCGACAATCTTATTGAGATCACCTTCAGCGGCTCTCCGATCGTGCCAAGTTGAGTTTGTAGCTCCTTTGCCTGCTGCTCCAACTTAGCCAGCTCGGCCGTTACTTCTTCCGCGCGCTGATCGCTCTCCTCGATCGCCCGAGCCGCCTCCGCCACCTGGCTTTCGACGGCTTTCAGCGCATTCCGTCGCTGGTTAATGCTCTCGGTCATTGCCTCCAGCATCCTTTGGATCGACACGTCCTTGCCGGCAATAGTACTCCACCACGCAGTATCGCTTGGCGCCGCAAACTTCAGTTCCAGCGCGTTCTTGAGCAGCTTCGATACCGCCTCTCGCAGTCCATTGAGTTGGGCGGCGGCAGATCCCGCCGTACCGATTGCAGCTCGCAGACGTTCATCGAGTTCCCCCGCCATGGATTCGATGGTCTGGAGGTCGGTGGCCCAGGCCTCATTCGCATTCTGGATGGCGGGCGCGACGATGAAGTCGCTGATGTAACTGGTCAGCTCGGCAACCTGACGCAGATCGCCGTTCGCGCTCCTGGCAACCTCCACCAAACGTGCGCGTAACGCCGGCTCCATGACCGCAAGGGTGGGAGTCAGCGTTTCCGGCTGGGGTGGCGCCTGCTGCTGCTGTTGTTGCTGCTGCTGGATGCCGGACATCGCGGAGGGTTGGAACAATCGGGCGCCTTCGTCGCCCCCCGCTCTCTCGGGGCCGAGCGCGATCAATTGCGGGACAATGGCGTCGAGCGTCGCAAAGGCTCCGACCAGTTCGCCCCGGAGTGCGCCTGACGTATTGGCGATCTCCGCCTGCACCAAATTCGTGAACTCGCTTGCGTGGGCGAGGGCATCTTGGAGCTGTTCTTCAAATGCGCGCTTCTGATCGCGCTCATGAAGGATGACTGCCAGCTCCTGGCTCTGCCCGGCAAACGGACCAGCCAATGCCAGATGGAAATAGGCAAGCACGGCGAGCACGATCAGATGCCACTTGGCCGAAGCCTCGTGTTGTGCTTTGGCGGCTGTGAAGAACTGCACCGCAAGATCGTCGGCCATCGAGCCCCCCGAGCATCATTCCGACAGGGCTAGTGTAGCATGGCCGGCTTGACTTCAGCTATATTGCGGGAACTTGCGCTCCAGATAGCGCGCCAGCCAGGTCAGCACGGTCAGGATCACGAAATACTGCACGCCAAGAAAGGTGTAGATCTCCAGCGCGTGCAGGATCTGCGTCTGCAGCAGCGTCGACTGGCGGGTGATTTCCAGCACTCCGATCGCGCCGGCGAGCGATGAGTCCTTCACCACCGAGATATACTGGTTGACCGTCGGCGGCAGCATCCGGCGCAACGCCTGCGGCAGCACGATGCGGCGCATCGCGACGGCACGCGACATGCCGAAGCTGTAGGCGGCGTCGATCTGCCCCCTGGACACGCTTTCGATGCCGGCGCGGAACACCTCGATCAGGAATGCACCGGCGTTGAGCGAGAGGCCGATGGTCGCCGCCGTCACCGCCGTCATGTTGGCGAACAGCGAGACCACCGGCATGGATTTTATTTCGTCGGGGACGTCGCGCAGCGCGGTCGGGAAGCCGAAATAGATCCACAGCAGCACGACGTAGAGCGGCAGCTTGCGGAACAGATCGACGTAGCCGCCTGCGAACCAGCGCAGCGCCCTGTGCCGGCTGCGCAACATAAGCGCGCCGCTGAGCCCGATGATCGAACCGAAGATGATCGAATAGGACGAGATCAGCAGCGTCAGCGGAATGCCGGAGAGCAGGAACAGCAGGTGTTTCTGCCCGTTCGGATTGGTCGGCATCAGCACCGCCCAATTTCCGCAACCCGTCAGCAGCAGCGCGATGACACCGAGCAGGAGCCAACGGGTGCCGGGCCTTTCTCCGAATCCCGGAGAAAGGCTTGAGTGAGGGGGAGCCACTGCCGCGGCTCCTCCCCGCTCAACTCAATACTCTCAACCCGCCATCCACTTCTGGAACAGGCTGTCGAAGAAGCCGGATTGCTTCTTGAGCTCGACCCAGGTGTTGATCCAGTTGAGCCACACCTGGTCGCCCTGCAGCGTCATCATGCTGATGGGCTGGCCTTCGATCGGATGGTCGATGTCCACCACCGCGAAGTCCTTCTCGTACTGCGCCAGCGCTTTCTTGATGAAGATGGTGTCGGTGATCGCCGCGGTGACGCGGCCGGCCAGCAGCTCCTGGTAGTCGAGCGCCGGCGCGGTGATCGACACGATCTCCGCCTTGGTGAAGCTCTTCTTGGCGGATTCCTCGGCCGAGGTGCCGGCCATCACCGCCAGCTTCACGCCTTCCTTGTCCATGTCGCGCCAGCTGGCGAACTTGCCGTCGTCCTTCTTCAGGATCAGCGGCACCAGCGGCGAATCCAGGTAAGGATCGGAGAACGCCACACTCTTGAGGCGCTCCAGCGTCATGGTGATGCCGGAGGCGCAGATGTCGTATTTGTCGGCCGCGATGCCGGCGCCCAGCGTGTCCCAGCTGGTCGGCACGAACTCGACCTTGACGCCGAGATCGGCGGCGAGCTGGGTCACCACGTCGATCTCGTAGCCCTTGTAGGTGTTGTTGGCCTGATCGAGCTCGGAGTACGGCGGATAGTCGCCGGTGGTGCCGACGCGCAGCGTGCCCCGGTTCAGGACCTTCTGCAGCAACGAATCCTCGGCCGCGCTCGCGGCCTGCAGGCCTACTGCCATAGTCGCGGCAAGGCCAAGGGCGACCAATGCGCCTTTCAACATCGCTTTCATGACAATCCCTCTTTGGTTTGGACTCCGGACCTTGGGGCCCAGGTCGATGCGGCGCGCCTCCCGAGACGACCGCTCGCGTTCATCAATAGCCGAGCGCGCCGCGGACTGCCAAGAGGGCCGCGCCGGTTGATGTGACCCGCTCCACAGCTTCGGCATGCTCCACGAAACGGATGCGACGCTTGACGCACGCCGTCGCTTTGTGCATAACCATATCATTATAGAACTGACTGGTTATTAAATGACCCCGTCCGAGCGCCTCGACGCCACCTTCACCGCCCTCGCCGACCCGACCCGCCGGGCGATCCTGGCGCGGCTCGCCAAGGGCGATGCCTCGGTGCTCGAGCTGACGCAGCCCTTCGCCATCAGCCAGCCGGCAATCTCCAAGCATCTCAAGGTGTTGGAGCGCGCCGGCTTGATCTCGCGCGGGCGCGACGCCCAGCGCCGGCCATGCCGGATCGAGGGCAAGCCGCTGGCCGATATCAGCGGCTGGCTCGAGGAGTATCGCCAGATCTGGGAGCAGAACTTCCAGCGCCTCGATGCTTTGCTTGAGGAATTGCAGGCGCCCGATAGGAAATCCGGACCGCGCAAAGGAAAACGCCCATGAGCAACACGACGACCAAGACCCTGACGGTCTCGACACCCTCCGATCGCGAGATCGCCCTGACGCGCGTGTTCACGGCGCCACGGGCGCTGGTGTTCGATGCCCTGACCAAGCCGGAACTTGTGCAGCGCTGGATGCTCGGCAACATGGGCGCGTCGATGCCGGTGTGCGAGATCGACCTGCGCGCCGGCGGCGCCTACCGCTTCGTGTGGCGCAATCCGGACGGCACGGAGATGGCAATGATGGGGGTCTATCGCGAGATCGTGCGGCCCGAGCGCATTGTCAACACGCAGCGCTTCGATACGCCGTGGCTGCCGGGCGAGTTCGTGCTGACAACGACGCTGGTCGAGAGCGGCGGCAAGACGACATTCACGTCCACCACGCTGTTCGATTCAGTCGAGATGCGCGACAAGATGCTGAAGAGCGGCATGGAGAGCGGCGCCAGCGCAAGCTACGACCGCCTGGAGGCGTTTCTCGCCTCGATCTAATACGAGGACTCCGCTCGCCTCTTCCGCCGCGTCATGTATTTGGGATTGGTGAGGCGCAGGCGATTGGCGGTGGCCTTCAGCAGATGATCGCGCAGGCGCACCTGCGTTGGACCATCGTCCGCCAGGCTGCGCGCGCGGATCGCCGCAGCGAGCGCGCGGCGCGCCGACAAGACATCGCCGTCGAACGTGCGGTCCAGCAACCCTTCGATCTCCGCCAGCTCGCGGCCGGCGATCGCCGGATCGCTCGCCAGCTCCGCCTGTGCGATCGCGAGCGCGCGCAGGGCGGCGCGCGCAGCATCGTGGTCCGGCGTGTCAGCCGTATACGGCAACAGGCGCGCGCGCAAGGTCTCGATCGCGCGCTGCAGCAGCTCTTCCGGGCTGTCGGGCAGAAGCGGAGACCGCACCATCAGACCGCCTCCACGGTGAACTGCTCGATCTCGAACTGCAGATCGTACTCCGCCTCGAGCGACTGCAAGCCGTCGAGCCTGGACACCAGCCCCTGCTCGACATCGCCGGCGGGCGCCGCCGCGCGCTGCAAAGCCGCGATGCCTTGCCGGACAGCGGCGGCGATCTCCCAATAGCGGACCCGGCGGTCGTCGACTTCATCGCCCGCGATCTCGCGATAGCCGTGATAGAGCGCCTCGCGGCTGCCGATGCCGCCGGCTTCGCGATCCGGCAAGCCGCGCCGGGCGCCGCGCGCGCACAGCCAGCCGAGATCCTCCATCGGATCGCTCCAGCCCGCCAGCTCGAGATCGAAGATGCCGGTCAACCGTTCGCCTTCCGCCGCGAAATTGCCGAGGCGCAGGTCGCGATGACACAGCGCGAACCGCTCGACCTTCGGCGCATGATCGGCGAGCCAATTGATCGCCCATTCGAAGCACGGCTGCGGCACCGAGACGCCATCCAGCGCCGCGCGCCAGGCGGCGGCGCCCTGTTGCATCCAGTCCGCGTCCGGCCGCGGCAGAAACGCGATTCCCGCCAACGCCTGGTCCATGCGGATGGCGTGCAAACGCGCCAGCTCCTGGCCCAGGCGGTAGGCGAGACGATCGCCCTCCTCCACCGACAGCTCTTCCTGCAGCACCGCGGCGTCCGCAGTGCCGCCCGCAAAGCGAAGAACCATGAAGGGCTTGCCCAACACATCGCCGTTGGGCTCCAGCCACAGCGGCTCGGGCGTCGTCAGTCCGGCGCTGAAGGCGACCTGGCGGATCGCGAATTCCTCGGCGCTGGCAAGCGTCATCTCGCGATCATCGGCCTGGCCGCGCATCACCAAGGTCCGGCGCCCGGCCATCGGACCGCCGGCGATGTCCGCGGCAATCAGGTAGTGCATACGCCCGGCATCGCTGGGCAGCGCGCGCTCGACGGCGATCTCGACGCGATCCGCCCGCGCCGCCGCGCGCACGAAGCTCGAGAGCGCCTTGACGGACTCGCGCGCCAGCAAGGATCAGTCCTTGACGAAATTGGCGATGGATTGCCGGATCAGCTCGCACGCTTCTTCCGGGTCGGCCCAGCGCGATACCTTCACCCACTTGCCCTTCTCGAGGTCCTTGTAGTGGGCAAAGAAATGCGCCACCTGCTCGCGCAGCACCTCCGGCAGATCGCGATACGATCCGACATTGGCGTAGTAGGGATGCAGCTTGTCGACCGGCACCGCGATGATCTTCTCATCGCCGCCGGCCTCGTCTTCCATCAGCAGCGCCCCGACGGGCCGCGAGCGCACGACGGCGCCTGGCACCACCGCGGTCGGGCCGAGCACGATGACGTCCATCGGGTCGCCGTCCGCCGCAAGCGTGTGCGGGATGAAGCCGTAGTTGCCGGGATAGAACATCGCCGTATAGAGGAACCGGTCCACGTACATGGCGCCGGACGCCTTATCGAGCTCGTATTTGACCGGATTCCCGCCGAGCGGAATCTCGATCACCACGTTTACGTCGTAGGGTGGGTTTTCACCGGTCTTGATCTTGGAAAGGTCCATGGGCTGCACTCCCGCTCGATTGGCGGGAACATACAGAAACCGGCGCGGGCCGCAACCCGCGGCGTTGCGGCAACGAGAGCGGTATTCCCTAATTTGGAAGCGATTCTGCCGGAGCGATTTTCGGCAAGGGGAAGGAAGAGGCCGCAGGCGGTAGTGGGACTACCGCCAAGGCCTCTGACGCGGCCCTTGCCGAAAAGCGCCCGGCCCTGAAGGGTTCGCCGGCGGCGGGCATCCGCGGCGTCAGGCCGCTAGCCCGTAGTCCCACTACGGGCTACGCGGCCTTCCTGGCGGGCTGCCTCACCGCTGACGAACAGAACCGATTCCAAATTAGGGAATACCGCTCTAGCCCTTGGCTTCGTACAGCTCGTTATAGGCGTTGTTGGCGTTGATGCAGTTGCGCAGCTGGGCGAAGCTCGGCTGGATCGACTTCAGATGCTCCTGCGTCTCCTCGGTATCCATGTCTTCAATGTCGCCTTCGGAGGAGGCCGCCACATGCTCGAAGAACAGGTCGCTGTCACCGAGCAGGAAGCACTCGTCCATCGCGCGCTCGATCACCTGCACGCCCTGATCGGCGAACCAGCCTTTGCTGTAGACCTCGGTCTTGCTGATGTATTTGAACGGCTCGCCGACCAGCTGCTCGGCCCGGATCCGGCGCTTTTCGGCGCTCATCGGGCCGCCCGAAAGGACGGGCTTGCTGACGATCTCCTTGGAGGTCGGCAGGTCCGACGACGTCGGTACCTCCGCGACCTTGGCGAGCGGAACCGTTGGAATCAAGAACCAGACGCTCGCAGCCCCCAAAAGGACCGCAACGGCAATGATCAGCACGCGGGCCATGCGATTGTCCTGGACAAAGAAAATTCCCCGATTAGTCCAGAAAGCCTAGTGCTGCTTGCGTTAAGAAAGCCTTGCAGTCTACGCAAAAGCCCCGGCCGTCACCTGACGGCCGGGGCTTGGCGCTTGATCAGATTATGCTAGTTCAGGACGTTGTAGCCGCGGCCACGCAGGCAGTTGTCGATCACCTGTTGCTGCTCGGTGACGCCCTTGTAGGCGCCAGTGCCGACGCCGACTGCGCCACCCGTGGCCGCGCCGAAGGCCGCACCCTCGCCGGCGCTGACGCCGCCAACCAGCGCACCGGTGATGGCGCCCAGCGCCGCACCTGCCGCCGCGCCGCCCAGGCCGCCGACCGCCGCTTGTCCGGCCGGGCTCACCTGCTCGGCATACTGACGGCACTCATAAAGGTCCTGCTGATAGCGGGCCGAATCGTGGCCTTTCGTGTCGACCACCGGCTGGTAAGTCTGCGCGCAGCCCGCCAGGGTCGCCATCGCCACCGCCAAGGTCACAAACCTCTTCATCTCATCCTCTCTCGATTGATGGAGCGCTTCCCCGCGGGGCGCCCCCGATACCCGCACGCAATATCAGCGGCCCGATCCCGTTTCGACACACACAACTCGGTGATCGGCACACCTGCCGGCAGAAAAGTCACACTCGAATATGGCCTTTGCCCGACCCACCTGAAAGTGACCTTCCTCACAGTCTGCCACCTGACGCCCTATAACGGCCGATCCGGCACAATCCCTGTCATCAGCAGGTCGACCCGCTCGCCGTCGTTCGAATACGGCAGAATCACCGCCTCGTATTCGATCAACCGCTCGTGGAAACCAATCTGTCGGCGGAGGTAGCGCGGCTCGCGACGCTGCACGACATCCGAATAGGAGGCGGTAGCCAACGCCGTGTGGTCCGGTGGCATAGCCTCGTCCAGATAGCGCCGGGTACAGTCGACGCCGAACAGATCCACCTGCTTGGTGCCGTCCAGCCGGAAGTAGAAGCGCAGCGGATCGCGATGGACCTCGATCAGGCTGAGGTAGCCGAGGGCATAGCGCACCTCCAGCGGGTCGAAGTCGGCGCGCGCCGGCATGTGGCGCTGGCCGCGAATACGCAACCAGTGCGCCACCAAACGGCGCAGCACGTCGCTCTGGATCGCCCCGGCGAAATCCGCCATCTGCTCCTACCGGCATTGCGTCGCTGATCCTCGCCACGTGACGCGGACACGGGGGGCCATTGTCCGGGCCGACCGGTTAATTTCTGGCTTCCTCAGGCAGGCCCTGCTATGAGCGCCCCTCGAGGAGCGCGGGGATCGATGAGCAGCAAGCGGGGAAACAAACTTGCAACGCAGGAAACGGCCGCTGGCCGGGGCGTAACGCCGCAGCGGCACGCACCGGCGCGCCATGGCGACAATTCCATGCGCGTCTACGACGTTCTGCGCCAGCGCATCGCCACCCGGCAATATGCGCCAGGCAGCCGCCTGACCGAGGCGGAGATCGCCCAGGAGTTCGAAATCTCGCGCACGCCGGTGCGCCAGGCGCTGCATCGCCTCGCGGTCGAAGGCCTGGTCGAGGTGAAGAACGGCGTCGGCATCCGCGTGACCGAGGTCGACGATGCTGAACTGCAGGACATCTACGAGCTGCGCATGTCGCTGGCGACGCTCATCGGCCGGCTGTCGCCGCGCCCGCTCTCGAAGGCGGACCTCGCCGAGCTCAACACCGTGAAGCTGCGGCTGGCCGAGATTCTGGCCAGCCAGACCCAACCGGAGATCGGCGAGTATGCCGATCTGTGCGACCGCTTCTTCGCGCGGCTCAGCAACGTCATCGGCAACGCGTTCCTGCGTCAGTTCCAGGATCAGCTCTACACCCAGACCGATCGATATTGGTACGGCTGGCTGGCCAAGGCCGACGTGCGGCAGGAGATCCAGTATTTCTTCTACGAGGTCGAAGAATCGATGCGCGCCCTCGCGGTCAACGATTTCGACGCGCTCGGCATGATCCGGCGCAACCACATCTCCATGATGCTCGCCCGCGCCGAAGGCTATCGCAAGCCGCGGTAAGAGCGTCGACCTAGTATCCCTTCGCGCGATCCACCTGATTGATGAGCTGCTCGCCCGCCACCGCGCGGCGATAGTTCTCGACGATGTCGGCGGCCCCGGTGCCGGGCCGCGTGATGGCGGC
>Ga0070674_100000757_pt1 | contig 16590 bp, 3 predicted proteins | sample KBSM33metaG_FD_65344 | JGI IMG/M metagenome (GOLD analysis project Ga0070674, IMG submission 65344) | Miscanthus rhizosphere microbial communities from Kellogg Biological Station, Michigan, USA - KBS M3-3 metaG | ecosystem: Host-associated > Plants > Roots > Rhizosphere > Soil ... | reverse complement strand
CCGGTGCCCGTGCCTTCCTTGTTCACGGTCAGCGTCTGCGTCGCCGCTGATGCCGTCGCAGGCAGCGCGAGCGCCAGCGCGAGAACCGCCATGACGATTAGTCGGTGCATCTCCCCTCTCCCCGGTCCAATGCTCGCACCCGTGCGAACTAGACATCTGCGTTTCTCAAATGGTAGCTCAATGGGCGGCTGCGCACGCCCGGTCTGCGCTGGGCCGCTACGGCGTCGTGAAGGTTTTGTTGACCCCTTTGGTGGTGCCGCTGGAGTTGGTGGCGACGACCCGGAAGTTGTATTTCGTCCCCGAGGCCAGGCCGGCGATCGCCTTGCTCACTTTGACGCCGCCCTGACCCGAGTCGATCGCTTCGTCGGGGATCGGGATGCTGGTGCCGTAGGAGGTGGTTTTGCCGTATTCGAAGTGGTATTCGGTTTTGAGGCTGTTGGGGTTGACAGTGGCGTTGAGCGTGGCCGAGGTGGATTTGACTTCGCTCGCCGCTTCGGTTTCTGCCACCGGGGCGTCGGGCACCATCGTCCACCTCTGCACGCGGTTGTTGGCGGAGTCGACGACGAGCAGGCCCCAGGCTGAGGGGCTGGCGATCCCGAGCGGGCTCTGCAGCTGCCCGGCACCTGAGCCTTTTTCACCGAACTGGTCCAGGTATTTGCCTTCTTCGTCGAAACGCTGCACCCGGTTGTTGGCGGAGTCGGTGACCCAGAGGCGGCCGGCGGCGTCGAGGGCGATCCCGCTGGGAGATTTGAATTCGCCATTGCCGCTGCCTTCTTTGCCGAACTGGGAGACGTATTTGAGGCTGGAGTTGTTGAACTTCTGCACGCGGTTGTTGGCGGAGTCGACGACCCAGACGTAGGAGCCGCTGAGCGCGATCCCGGTGGGGGAGCTGAGCTGGCCGTTGCCGGAGCCTTTTTCGCCGAATTTGGCCAGGTATCCGCCTTTGGAGCTGAACTTCTCGATGCGGTTGTTGCCGGTGTCGACGACGAAGATGTTGCCCGAGCTGGCAACGGCGATGCCCGTCGGGGAGTTGAATGCACCGTCGGCGGAACTCGCTTTGCCTTCTCCGCTACCGGATGAAAGCAGCCATTTGCCTTCGGGACTGAACTTCTCGATGCGGTTGTTGCCCGAGTCGACGACCCAGATGTTTCCTTCGGTGTCGATCCCGATCCCCTTGGGCGAGTTGAGCTGGCCGTTGCCGGAGCCTTTTTCGCCGAATTTGGCGAGGTATCCGCCTTTGGAGTTGAACTTCTGCACGCGGTTGTTTTCGCTGTCTACGACCCAGATGTTGCCCGTGGAGTCGGTGGCGATCCCGTCTGGAGATTTCAGTTCGCCGTTGCCCGAGCCTGCTTTGCCGAAGGCGAAGTCGAAGCGGGTGTCAGCTGCCGTCGTGAAGGTTTTGTCTCCGCCGGGAACGGTGCTCGCCCCCGCTGCAACCACCTGGTAGTGGTAGGTAGTGCCGACTTTGAGGCCGCTGAGGCTTTCGCTGGCGGCGACGCTGGAGGTTCCCGAGCCGGCCGATTTGGAGGAGGTTTTGGAGCCGTAGGCTTCGGATTCGCCGTATTCGAAGAAGTAGCTGGTTTCGGACCCTTCGGGGTTGACCGCGCCGCTCAGGGTCGCCGAGGAGGCTTTGACGTCGGTGGCGGCTTCGGTGGTGGCTTTGGGGGGGTTCAGGGTCGTGAAGGTTTTGTCTCCACCGGGAACGGTGCTCGCCCCCGTTGCGACCACCTGGTAGTGGTAGATGACGCCAGATTTGAGGCCGCTGAGCGGTTCGCTGACGGCGAGGTTCGAGGTCCCCGAGCCAGCTGATTTGGCCGACGTTTTCGAGCCGTAGGCTTCGGTTTCGCCGTATTCGAAGTAGTAGCTGGTTTCGGACCCTTCGGGGTTGACCGCGCCGCTCAGGGTCGCCGAGGAGGCTTTGACGTCGGTGGCGGCTTCGGTGGTGGCTTTGGGGGGTACCGCTATCGCCTTCGCCACGTAGAGCGGTTTGGGCGAGGTGACCGTGTAAGTGGCCGGTTTGAGCGTCACTTTCCCTTCCCCTTCGTCAGGGCAAAGGGCTCCCCCTGCTTCCGCCAGGGTCGTTTCCTTCGCGCTCAGCTGGGCCGGGTTGCCGCCTTTGAGGGTCAGGCTGGGGAGGTAGTAGTTGCAGTTGACGTAGCCAGTGGAGCAGTAGACATGGATGACGGGAGCGTTTTCCTGGGCTCCGTACCTGATCCTCCCGTCGGCGCCGACGGTCCAGGAGAGGAAGCCCACCGGTTCCCCACTCTTTTTGACTTCGCAGTTGTTGCTGCAGTTGGAGAAGGTGAGCTCTTCGATGTCGAGGGCGAGCGGAGAGCCGGATTCGGACTCGCTGGCGGCTTTCAGGTGGGAGCTGCATTCGACTTTGAGGCCGGGGATAACCAGAAGGAGCTGTTTGGAGAGATCGGCGCTGATCGTCGTTTTGACCGGGTAGCGGCTTTCGGGCGCGCATTTGGATTCTGTCGGGCTGACTTTGCAGAGCGTCGTCTGCGGCATCGCCGGCGTGGTGAAGGTCTCGTCTTCGCCTTCGGCGCTGCCGGTTTCGTTCCAGGCGACGACGCGGAAGTGGTAGGTGGTTTGCGGTTTGAGGCCTTCGATCTCCTGGCTGACTTTGACGTCGCTGGTGCCTGAGCCGATCGACCTTTCGAGCGTGTAGTTGCTGTATCCGCTTGTTTCTTCGAATTCTTCCTCGCTACCCCATTCGAAGATGTATCCGGTCGGTGAGCTCGCGGGGTTGACCGTGGCGTTCAGGGTGGCCCCTTCGGGGTCGGCTTCGGTGGCCGGTTTGGTGATGGCGGAGAGGGGTGACGATGCTGAGGATGTGGTGAATTCTTTGTCTTCGCCTTCGACCGTCACGCCGACGCCTTTGGCGACCAGGCGGAAGTGGTAGGTCGCGTCGGCTTTCAAGCCGCTCAGCGCTTCATTGACGGCGACGCTGGAGGTTCCCGAGCCGGCCGATTTGGCCGACGTTTTGGAGCCGTAGGCTTCGGATTCACCGTATTCGAAGTAGTAGCTGGTTTCGGAGCCTTCGGGGTTGATCGTGCCGTTCAGGGTCGCGGAGGAGGCTTTGACTTCGGTTGCCGCTTCGGTGGTGGCTTTGGGGGGGTTGGAGGGGTTGAGGGTCGTGAAGGTTTTGTCTTCGCCGTAAAGGAGACCGACTTCGCTTTCGGCAACCACTCGATAGTGGTAGGTAGTTCCTTCAACAAGGCCAGTCGGAGTCTCGGTAACGACGACATTAGAGCTGCCGGAGCCGGCCGATTTGGAGGAGGTTTTGGAGCCGTAGGCTTCGGTTTTGCCGTATTCGAAGTAGTAGCTCGTGGCCAAGCTGTTGGGGTTGACCGTGGCGTTCAGGGTGGCGGAGGTCGCTTTGACCGAGGTGGCAGCTTCGGTTTTGGCTTCGGGGATTCTCAGCCCCGAGATCTTGACGTTGTTCAGCCGCGTGGCAGTACCCGCCCCCTGAAGTCCCGCGTTGCCACCGTCGAACGTGGAGTCTCCGGCAGCGATTTTTTGAGTGAATCCAGAGCCCGTGTCGGTCCACACCCCGACCACTTCGCCACGATCGACGAGTGCTATAGAGCCGCCATTGGGGAAAGCAGCAAGTTTAGATATCCCGGTTATGTCGGTTTTGGTCCCTTTCACCCACTTGGAGAGCATTACTTTGTAGGTGTCGGCTGCGGTATTGGTAAATCGCACCTCATAGCCAGATCGGGTTGTGCTCGAGGGGTTGGCGCTGTCCAGCCAGAGCGAGAAGTGGTGGTCTTTGGTCCCGGGGTTGGCCGCCATCGTCGCGACGACGGCGCGTCCCCAGCCGACATCTTCAACGGTCGGGTTGTAGTAGGTGCCGTTTATGGTCGAGTAGCTGTCGGCGGACCCCCAGCCGGTGGTTGTATCTGAGCCCTTCGGTGTCGCGCCGGAAGCCCAACCCAATGTCGACCAGCTTTCGCTGAATCTCGAAAGCGATGCCGAGCTTCCGTCGAAGGACTCTGTGACCGGCAGGGCCGCCAACTGGCTCGCCGTCGGTTCGGTGGTTATGAAGGTCATGTCCGCGCCGTTGGCAGTTCCATCTGCGTTTTCTGCCACGACGCGGTAGTGATAGGTGGTGGCGGCTTTGAGGCCGGCAATCGGCTCGCTCGCGGCGACGCTAGAGGCGCCGGAACCGATCGCTTTTGGGGAGATCGTGGGGACTTTCGTACCGTAGGCTTTTGTTTCCCCATATTCGAAGAAGTAGCTGGTCGCCAAGCCTTCGGGATTGACCGTGGCATTGAGGGTGGCGGAGATCGCTTTGACGTTGGAGGCGGCGTCGGTTTTGACCGCGGGAGGCTTGAGAGTTTTGAACGTTTTGTCATCACCTGTAATCAGGTCGTTCGCATTTTCGGCCACCACCCGGTAGTGGTACGTCGTGTTCTGGGAAAGGCCGATTGCGGTTGAACTAACCGCGACGTTGCCCGGTGAAGATCCGACCGCCTTGGGCAAGGGTACTTTGGAGCCGTAGGATTCGCTTTTGCCGTATTGGAAGTAGTAGCTGGTAGCGGAGCCTTCGGGGTTGACCGTGCCGTGGAGGGTGGCGGAGAAGGCTTTGACGCCGGTCGCCGCTTCGGTGGTGGCTTGGGGAAGCCTGGGAGTTGTAAAAGCTTTGTCTTCGCTTTTCGCGATTCCCGCCGCGCTTTCGGCAACCACCCGGTAGTGGTAGGTCGTGTTCCCCGAGAGGCCCGTCAGGATCTGGTTGACCGGGACGTCGGTGGTACCGGAGACAATCGATTTGACTTCGGTTTTGGAGCCGTAGGATTCTGATTTGCCGTATTCGAAGTAGTAGCTGGTGGGAGTGCCTTCGGGGTTGACCCACGCCCTCACCCGGGCTGAGGTCCCTTTGACTTCGGTGGCAACGCGGGTGATGGCTTGCGGCGGGCTCGGTGTTGTAGTCGGGGTTCTATAGCGCTCGACCAGAGGCATCGTTTCGCTTTTCGATTCGTCGGGGCTGGAGGTGCCAACGGCGATGCAGCGGTCTTCGGATGTGCAGGCGATGCCGCTGAGAGCGCTGTAGGGCTGGGCGGCGGGATTGGGCGATGCCTGGTAGGACCAGCCCGTCCCGTCCCATTGCAGGGCCAGCGTCCTTTCTTCAGACCCAACCAGGTAGCTGCCTACCGCGCTGCACGAGCTGGCTGCGGTGCAGGAGACTCCTGAGAGGCGAGCTTCGGCGAGACCTTCAACTTCGCTTTCCAGATCGGTTTCCACTGCCGACCAGCTCTCGCCGTCCCAGCGCTCTGTGACAATTTCCCCTTCGTCGGTGTCGCCAACTGCCATGCAGAAGCTGGCGGAACGACAGGAGACGCTCTTGAGCCCGCCGTCGCTCGCCTCAGGTTCTGTTGCCGACCAGCCCTCGCCGTCCCAGCTCGCCGCAAAGGGTTCAGCGTTTGCTTCCCCGACCGCCATGCAATAGGTGGCCGAGACGCAGGAGACGCTGCGCAGCGCCTCATGGCCGTCGCCTCCGCCGGGGGTCTCCTGGATGGACCAGGAGCCGTCGAAGGTCTCAGCCAGGGTCTTGTACTCGCCATTTTCTTCGTAGTAGCCGACCGCGACACAGGCGGATGCGGAAGTGCAGGAGAGGCTTCGCAGGTTCACCGAGACCGCGCCCGGAGGAGACGCGAATTCGGTGAATTCTTCGTTGTAACCGCTACCTTCGCTAAATTGGTGTACCACCCACGTGCCACTGACACCTGCGGAGGATCCGATCGCCATGCAAGTGGACAAGGGGGCACAGGAGACCGCAGCTGAGCCTACGCCGAGTTCCGGCGCAATAGCTTCCTGCCCGACGATCGCCCATTTGTTCCCGTTCCAATACCCAGCGAAGTTTCCCGGTCCATAGCCTTCCTTTCCCACGGCTACGCACTGCGCCGACGAGCTGCATGAGATAGCTTCCAGCATGCTTGCTGAAGGCTGCTCAGGATGCGTGGTGGCCTGTAGTGACCAGCTGCTGCCATTCCACCGCATCGCCAATGGCATCGTTTCGGTTTGCGACTCCCATGTGATTTGGCTAGAGGTGCCAACGGCCGTGCACTGATTAGCGGCTGTGCAGGAAACGGCAGGGGGGGTGGTGGAGTTCTGACCTTTGAGGTTCGACGAGCCTTCGAAGGTCCAGCTGGTGCCACCCCACCGAGCGGCGAGCATTTGTCCTTCGGCTCCTCCAAGCATCGTGTAGGTGCCCACCGCACTACATGTGCTGGCGGAGGTGCAGGAGATACCGGAGAGGCGAGCTTCGTCAAGGAACTGAACTTTTTTTTCAGCCGAGGCGGTTTCCAGCATCGACCAGCTATTGCCATCCCAGTGCTCGACAAGAGCTTCCCCTGCAGCGGCGGCGCCGACTGCCATGCAGCTGCTGGTCGAATAACAAGAGACGCTCGACAACCCGCCCCCGATCGCCTCAGGCTCTGCAGCCGACCAGCTCTCGCCGTCCCAGGTCGCCGCAAAGGGTTCAGCGTTTGCTTCCCCGACCGCCATGCAATAGGTGGCCGAGACGCAGGAGACGCTGCGCAGCGCCTCATGGCCGTCGCCTCCGCCGGGGCCGGGGGTCCCCTGGATGGACCAGGAGCCGTCGAAGGTCTCGGCCAGGGTCTTGTATTCGCCATTTTCTTCGTAGTAGCCGACCGCGACACAGGCCGATGCGGAAGTGCAGGAGACGTCGCGCATCCCCATGGCAGTTGCGCCCTCTGGAACCTCGAGGGGGCTGGATTCCTCGCCTTCATCGAAGAGGCGAGAGGAGGACAACGCTTCGCCTTCGGAGGGAACCGTCATGCAGGAGCTACCCGCGCAGGAGATGCTTGCCATCTGCGCAGCGGGGTCCCACGGGGTGTTCGTCCATTCGCTGCCGTTCCAGACCTCCGCGAAGCTGCTGTTTTGATAGTTGTCAAAGCCGATGGCTGTGCATTTCGTTGCCGAGCTGCAGGACACATCGTCCAACGTATACTGAGACTGCGGTTTGGGTTGCGGTGCTTCCTGGAGTGACCATTCGCATTTCTCACCGCAGGGGCGCGGCGCAGTCGCAAAGGTTTGGTCTTCGCTTTCGACCGTGCCGACAGCGTTGCTGGCGATGACCCGGGAGTGATAAGTCGTATCGATCGCCAGGTTCCCGATCGTCTGGGATACCTCGACCGAAGCTCGCCCGTCTCCGATTGCCTCATCGGGGATGGGCACACTGGTGCCATAGGAGGTATCGATGCCGTACTCGAAATGGTATTCGGTGTCAGCGTCATTGGGAGTGATCGACGCATGCAAGGTTGCTTCGTCGATCCCAATACTGGTGGCTTTTTCAGTGCTGACCCCGGGCTGCTGCGGTCGGGGCGGCATCCACTTCTGCACGCGGTCGTTGCCGCTGTCGGCCACCCAGAGGTTGTTCGAGTCCAGGGCGAGGCCGGAGGGCTCTGAGAGCTGGCCGTTGCCCGAGCCTTCGCTGCCGAGCTGTTCGAGGTATTCGCCTTTGGTGTTGAACTTCTGCACGCGGTCGTTGCCGGCGTCGGCCACCCAGATGTCGCCGTTGGCATCGAGCGCGAGGCCGGAGGGCTCTGAGAGCTGGCCGTTGCCCGAGCCTTCGCTGCCGAGCTGTTCGAGGTATTCGCCTTTGGTGTTGAACTTCTGCACGCGGTCGTTGCCGGCGTCGGCTACCCAGATGTCGCCGTTCGAGTCCAGGGCGACGGCGGAGGGCCCTGAGAGCTCGCCGGGGCCCGAGCCTTCGCTGCCAAACGATGAGGAGAACCTGGCGTCGGGATCGGTCGTGAATGTCTCGTCTTCACCGTAGACCGCGCCGGCGTCGCTTTCGGCCACCAACCGGTAGTGGTAGGTGGTGTCCGGCAGCAGCTCTTCGATCGATTCTTCTACCTGAATTGGGTTCGGGCCGAAATCGATGGTTTTACCGGACGCTGGCGCACTTGACCCATACTCTTCCGTCGGCCCATACTCGAAGCGATAGCTGACGCCATAGCCTTCGGGATTGAAGATGCCGTGCAGGGTGGCGGAGTTCCAGCCGACGGCCGAAGCCGACTCGGTTTTAACTCCGCTTGGAGGCGCAACGAGGAACGGATCCTCCGGGCCAGCTACGTTCCAGTATTCGTCGAGCCAAGAGTTCGGCTCGGGGGCAGCGTCGAAATAAGTGTCTTCGCCACAGTCGATGGGTTTGGTGAGAATGGTGTCGTAACCCTCCGATGCCGGACAACGAGTAGTTGAGTACAAGGACGGTTTCTGATCGTTGTAGCACATGATGTCGAGACCGTCGATGCAATGTGCGGCGCCGCTGGCGAAAGGTGGGGGTGGAGTTTCGCCCCCGTTTTGTACGGCTCCGAGCGTATGGAACAGCTCGTGGATCGGGGTGTTGTCGACTGTCGATTTCGCAGACATTTCTTTAGTCCGGCTCGTCATAGCGGTGCCCGTGACCAGGGCGCTTATATTGCTCTCCGACTTTTTGGAATCGGGAGCGAAATTTGCTACGCCAATTCCCGGTACGGCCTCGAAGACCAGGTACTTGACAGCGTTTTCACCAAATGGCGCTCCGAACAACTGGACAGGAACCTCTTGAAATATTGCCGAAGGGACCTTATCTGTCGTTGCAACGTCGTAGACGGAGATCTCGCCTTTGCCGTTGCAATCGACTGCCATCCGGACAACCCGCCTACCTTCGCTCGTTTGGGAGGACCCATCGGCGATCTTCCAGTTCATCCAACGTACGGCCTGGCGAATGTATTCTGTGGGCGTTGGTGTTTCGTCTCCGGGACGGTGGGTATAGACGCTCACGATTCGGTGGCCAGAAGTTCGGCAGACTGGTGCGAGTTCATGACCTTTCCAGGGCAAGGTATTTTCCGGTTGCCCTTCTTCTTTTTCTTCTTCACTCCAAGCCCAAGCGCCGCTGCCAGTTTCGGTAGAAGAGACAGTGTCAGCGTGAGCGTGCATGAAAGATGGTGGCCTGCCCGGGCGGCGGATTTCGTAATCTTCCTTCGCGGACCGGAAGCGATAGGTGGTCTTGCCGGCTCGTGTGAAATCGGCCATGCCGGGAATGCGGCCGTCGCCATGGGCCGAGTCCGAGTGGTGCGCCGTCGCCCAACCGGGGAAGAAGAGAAGGCTACTCAGGAACGCTAGTGCAAGCGAAGTGGCAAAAATATAGCTGCCAGCCTTCTTGCCCGAAACCGCCTTTTGCATCGAGAGCTTCCTTTCTTCTCCCTGTTAACTAGAACTGGCAAGTACCACCAGTCTCCTACAGGCCCTGGCACGGACGCCATACAGTCTCTGGGATGCCACAGTGCCTGGCTTGGCCAATGTGGACAGGACTGCAACCATAAAAGGCCAGGTTGGACTGGGCTCAGGCAAGCGGGCTCAGCTGCTCGAGGCGCAGGGTTGCCTCGAGCTCAGGCCCGCAGTCGCTCAGGGACCTGCCGATCGCCTCCTCGACCACACGGAGCCGGTTGGTCACCGTGTGCCTTTTGACTCCGAGAACCACCGCCGCCGAAGACACGTTCCGCTCCGCTGCGAAGTACGCCCGCAGGGTCTCGATCGCCACCTCTCCCCCGTCGCGCTCGGCTTCCAGCGGCTCGAGGTAGAGCTTTCGCAGCGAAGTGGCGAGCAAGTCGTCCTGCAACACCGAGGCGAGCAGGGCGACGTCGGCGTAGCGAACGAAGGGCTCTGGGCCGCGCTGGGCGACCGTCAGGGCCGCCTTGGCCTGGCGGTGACTGAGGCGCCAGCCGCTAAGACCCTGCGCCGGCTCGCCGACCGCCAGGGTGGCCCCCTCGGGCCAGTTGGCGGATGCATGGCGCTTTAGCTCCTCTGGATCGAGCGCCCGCCGAGCCCCGAGCCAGGCCCAGAGCGTCTCATCGCCCCGGCAGGCGGTGAGCAAACGGCAGTCGACGGATGCCGCAAGCTCGCGCAGGGCGTTGTCCGCTCCCGGGCCTGAGGCGATCGCCGCGAGGTGATGGACATCGAACTCATAGCCGAGCTCCGCGGTGTCGATCGGCTCGCCGGCGAGGAGGCGCTCGATCCGCTCCGCTCGGCGCTGCTCTGTGGTGCCGGGTCGCTCGCGTTCCTCTCGCGCATACTCCTCGCTTAAGGCTGCAAGCAGGCGGTCTAAGGCAGCCTGGGAGCGCAGCAGGCGCTGCAGGAAGGTGCCGCGAAGGCCGCTTCGCTCCGCCTCTTCGACGAGGAAGTCAGATATGAGTACGTAGCCGGCGGAGTAGCGACGTAAGACGGTGTCAAGGCCAACGCCGTGGCGGGCGGCGAGGCGAGCCTGGGTGAGCAGGATTGGCGGCGGCGAGGACGCTCGCTCCTCGCCGCGTTCGATCACCTCCAAGGCGTAGTCGACGGCGGCGGCGGCGGCGCTGCGCAGGCCCTGCAGGTAGGCGGGGTCGAGGGATTCGAGCTCGGGGGAGTCGCTGCTGGTTTCAGAGACCGCGTAGGCGCGGGTGAGGATCGCCTGCTCGATTTCTGCCTGACGCCCACGCAGGCGTGCCGAGAGCTCGGCGCGCGCCTGCTCGAAGGAGGGGCTGCGGGCGCTCTGGGCGATCGCCACCGCTAGTGGCCGCGGCGCCCTTTGCGCCCGGCCCCTTTCTTCTTGCATTTGACCTGCATCGCCGGGTGCAGGGCGGCGACCGAGCCGTTTTGGGCGCTGAAGCGGGCCGTCGCCCTGTTCACCTTGGCGCAGAGGTTGGTCGAGTTGACGAAGAGGCCCTTCTTGCCGCCTTCCAGCTCGATCGTGAATTCGCTCACCGGAGCGTCGGGAACGGCATCGAAGGTGTTTCGCAGCAGCGAGACGGTTTCGCCGTTGGGAAGGCGGCGTCGTTCGGAGTCGACGTGGCCGACGAGCTCGATCTCGACCGGCAGCGAGGCTGGGCCTTTGAGCGCTACGACGACGTCGGGGAGGACGTATTTGTCGGGTTCGGTAGTGGAGCGCAGGTAGACGGGGCCTTCCAGGGTTCCATCGATCAATGGGGTCCTGGCTTTGGCGAAGCCATAGATCGAGCCCTGTGGACATTCATCGGCGGCGAACTGCACCTTGGTGCAGATGTTTCGGAAGTGGGCGTTTTCGACGAACGCCGAATGGGGCAGGACGACGGTGGTGCCGCCGATGTTGGCCCCTCCCTGGGGCATCCTCAGGGTTGCGCGCAGCGCCGGGAACCCCCCGCGGCGGGTTTTGCCGATCAGGCGGAAGGTGATCTGCGGTGAGAAGCCAAGCCTCGAGCAGCCCATGGCGGCGTAGGGGGAGGTCGGGCTGGCGCTCTTGCCCGTGGTCGAGGTGAGAGTGGCGAGCGTTTCCTTCTTAGCGCAGGAGGTCGGGTTGAGCGCGAAGTTAGGCCGATCGAGCTGCACGTTGATCGTCTTGTAGTGGAGCGGGGTGCCTTCGACGAAGAGTGGCAATGGGTCGGCTTGGGCGGTGGCCTGTGCCGTTACCGGGTCGACGAAGACGGCGGTCCGCACCACTTCATCGCCGAAGTCAAAGGGCCCGGCCTGCTTGGGAACGACAGCCACAATGCTGGTCGGGGCGCCTTTGTAGGGGCCTGCGAGGTAGACGGCGGTGGGGCGCTTGCCCGCTTGCGGGACCCAGAGGGGGGCGGGGCCGACGCCGACCCCCGCCACGACCTTGCCGATTCGCGATTCCGGCGGGCAGGCTCCTGTTTCAGCTGCGATCCCTTCGCAGTGGGGGATGCCGGCGAAGGAGGCGGCGAGGCCGCGCGGCAGGGTGAGGCTCAGTCCCGCAATGTCCTCTTCTGGGTCTTCGCGGGTGATCGTGGTGGTGAAGGGGCTGAAGGCACCGCCCTGGGCGTTGGTCGAGCCCGCGGAGAGCTTCGGCGAGAAGCCGCCATCTTCGCAGCCTTCTGTGATCTCCATCGGCACTTTACCTTCTGCGGGCGACCCGCCCGACCAGGGGACGAATTCGTAGTGGGTGAAGTAGGTGCCGCATTTGGCCGGGGTGACCAGGGGGGCGCGGAAGCCCGACTTGATCAAGAGCTTCACTTCGCGCAGCGGCGCCTGCGGGATCCCTTCGGTCTCCGGGGTGCCCACCACGATCGAGCTGATCTGGCCCGTTTTTTTGTCGAGTTCCAGTTCGCCGGGCAGCTTCACGTGCAGGCCGAGGTCATCGGCGACGATCCAGATCCGGTAGGGGTGGCCCGCTTCCTGTTCGCGCAGATAGATCGCGCCCCGCAGGTTTCTTTCCAGCACCGGGATCTCGAATTCGGTCGCGGCGAGCTTGGCGCCGTCGGGACACTGCGAGGCTACGTTTTCTTCGAAGCCAACTTCTTTTGCCGAACAAGTTTCAAGCCCGTCGGCGGAGTTGGTGTTGACCCCGAGGCCCGGCGGCAGGTCTATACGCATGTAGCGGGTCTGGGAGGGTTCGAGGACTTTCACGCCCGGTGAAGCCGGCAGCTTGATCGTCATCTCCAGGCCGCTCGGTGCCGAGGTGTGGTGGTTGGTCGGCGTGACCTCGAGCGAGGGGCCGAAGGGGAGGTGGTTGCAGCCGGTGATCGTCGGGAAGGGCGCTTTCACCTCGTTTTCGGGATCCAGTTCCGGTTCGACCCAGCTGGCGGCGTTGACGCCGACACTGAGCGATGCCCCGCAGCGTGTCGGGTTGGTGAAGAAGGGAGATTCCGTCGAGCCGGGCGGGCGCGAGGGAGAGATGAGACAGCCGTTGAACACCTCACCCGGGGTACAGCGTTCTTTGTCGTGGGCGGCTGCCGCGGGTATCCCCCAGAAGGTCGATTCGATCTTGATCAGACGGGCCACGGCGGGCGCGTTGCTGACTTCAGCGGTGATCCCGTAATCCGATTCCGAGCGCACCCGGAAGTCGATGAAGGTGGGATAGATGCCGGCGATCGTGCCCACCCGCGCGACCACGTCGCCGCCCGGAGGTTGCATCATGTAGACGGGCTCGGAATATTCTCTGGTCAGCTCGAAGGCAATGATGTTCGAGATCCCGATCTGGGAGCCGTTCGGGCAGCCGCCGCCGGGAATGCTGAATTCGATCAGCTGCTCGACGCTGCACTGCTGCACCGCTCCGATCGCGTTGGGGTCGCCGATCAGCCCGGGCGGAATGTCGAAGCGAATGTTACGAGTGGCGGCATAGGAATCGTGCAGGCCGAAGGCATTGGTCGGGCTCGACGGGTTCTGCTTGACCGCGACGTCGAGGCTGAGATCGGGATGGGCGCCCGCTTGGTTGGCGGCGACCCCTTTGTCGGTGCTGGAGAGGGAGGCTTTGACCGATTCGATCCCGAAGCAGGCCGGGCGCGGGTCGGCTTCGCAGTTTTCGACTGCCGCGGCCGCACCGGGGACCGCAAAGAGGAGGGCGGCCAGGGTGGCTGCTGCGAGCAGTGCTGTGCGGCGGATCATCGCTTGCCTCCCCGGTTGGCGTGGGCTCGGCGGTGACGCTTTCGGTGTTTGTGGTGCTTCACCACACAGCGGCCCTTCACGCGGTGCTTTCCTTTCGCGCAGGGCGGTCGCGGCGTGGGGCCGTTGGGGCTTTCGCCTTCCCCTGTCGTGGCCGGGCTCGGCAGGACCGGGGTTTCGTTCCCCTGGCCCTGGCAGGCATCGCCCTGGCACGGCGCCGGCGCCGAGGGTTCGGGAATCCCCCCACCGACCCTGGCGTCGTAGATCGAGGGGCTGCCCACGACATCGGCGCCCACCAGCCTCTCATTGGTCTGCAGGAAGACGTCATGGCCGTCCGCGCTCATCGCGTAGAGCAATGAGGGCTTTTCCCCCTGACCGGAGGAGATCAGCGCCAGGCAGCCACCGGTCCGGGTACAGCCGCTTGTCCCATTCGCCTGCCACTCATAGACGTCCTCGGCTTCGTTGGCGTCTTCGGGCAGGAGGCGATCGAAGCTCTGGAAGAAGACCTCCTTGCCGCCGTCGGTCAAATTGGCGATCGTCGTCGAGGTATTGACGCCCACGCCACGGACATCCGCGAGCAGGGCGTCGGCCGAGGGCGCGGCGCCGGTCGGATCGCAAGAGACGCAGAGCAGGCGCTCGCCCCCATCGGCCGCGGGGTCATAGCGGTAGATCTCGCCCACTCCTTCGTTGTCGTACGCGGTCAGGCGGGCGTGGGATTGGAATACAAAAATGCCGCCGTCGGGGGTTGAGCGAGTCGGGGCGATGGAACGCCCTGACTGAACTTCGAAGCTGAGCGCGCGGGTCCACGCGGCGAGATTCAGCTCCGAGGGCGGTCCGAATGCGTTTTTTTCGAAATCCGAAGTGGAGAGCCTGCCAACGAAACGAGCTTCCGTGCCTTCCCAGGCGTAGAGGTTGCGAGCGCCTTCTTCGGCTTCTTCGCTGTTGTCGTTTTCTTCGCTGCCGGTCAGCGCTTCCGTGGAGGAAAAGAAGGCATGCGTGCCGTCGGGGGAGACACCGGCGAAGATCCCCGCCGTGGCGATTTTGGTGGGCGGATGTGCGCCGGGGCCCGCGCAGGGGCCGGCTTCGGTGTCGCAGGCATACAGGCCCGCGGGAGACGCACCATTGGAGGTGGCGGCGTAGAAGACCTGCCCTCCGTCTTCTGAGATGCCGGCGAAGGTGTTGGGCGATGGGGCGATCTCGGTGGTTTGCCCTTCGCGGTGGAGGTAGAACGTTCCTTTCACGCTGAAGGCGACCGCCGCACCGTCTTCTGTGGCGCCCAGATAGGTGGCTACTTCACCGGCGCCGAAGGAGGAGCTGTCGGGCTTGACCGAGACCACCTCAGCGCTCGCTTCGCCCGCGGCTCGGTCATAGACCGCTACGGTGCCTTGCGGCGCGGCGTTTTCCTCCAGGTGCTCATCGGAGGTGAAGATCGCATGAGAGCCGCCGGGGCTGACGTAGCGGCTGAGCACGTCGAGGTCTTCGCCGAGGCTGCCGCGCCCAAGCACCTCGAAGCCCGTGGGTGTTCGCAGGTAGACGCCGTGTGGCAGGGTCCCCGGGAACGTTTCGGGTTCGGGATTCATTTCCCAGTCGGAGTAGAGCTGGTCGGCGGCGACGCCGAGCCGGAAGGGCGAGCCGGAGAGACCAGGCGTCGCCTCTTCGTAGTCGGGGGAGAAGAGAGCGCTCTGCCAACCGTCGGCCGAATGTTCCCCCGTTCCGCGCAGGGCCGTGTAGCCGTCGAGAATCCCGTTGCCTTCGAAGCCGGGCAGCGTCCCGGAGGTGAAGTAAGAGAGTCGTTCGCCGGCTCCTTCGCCACGCTCAACGGTGAGCGGGCTGCTGAAGCTTCCCGAGGGACTGGTGGCAGAGTCTGCGGCGAAGGGGACAAGACCATTGGTCTGCGCCGGCGTGACCAGCTCATAGGCGCGACAGTCGGGCAGGTTGGCCGAGAGACCCGTCCTGTATTCGTCGTTGGCGCAGGGTGGGGAAACCCGCCGTTCGAGCGTTTCGAAGGGCGGGCCTTCGTCTTCGGCCGGCCCCACCGAATTCATCGCCCGCAGCAGGAAGCGGTACTCGGTTCCTTCCTCGAGGCCGATCACTGGCGCTTCAACGGCGACGAAGCCTTTCCCTTTCCCGGACGCAAGTTCTTCCATCGGGGTGTGCTGGGCGCCTTCAAAGGTTTCGCCGTTTTCCTCGTATTCTTCCTCGCTCAGATATTCGAAGCGGTATTCGGTCGCGAGGCCCGAGGGGTCGACTTCTCCCCGCAGGGTCGCTTCGTCATAGAGGACCGGGTGAGCTTGCTTGGCTATTGCCTGGGGCAGGGCGTCGAAGGTCGCTGTGACTTTCTTGGCTTTCGACATCGTCACCACGCAAGTGGGTTCTTTGCCCGAGCAGGCGCCGGGGGAGCCGACCACTTCCCAGCCGCCGAAGGTAGAGCCTTCGTCTTCCTCAGCTTCAAGCGTGACTTCCTCGCCCAGTTCGAATTCGGCCGAGCAGGTTTCGCCGCAGTCGATGCCGGGGGGATCGCTGCTCACCGTGCCTGAGCCGGCACCTTTCTTTTCCACTGTGAGTAGGGGGGTTTCGACTTTGAATTTGACTTTGACTTCCCTCGACCCCGAGATCGAGACTTCGCATTTGGTCAGCGAGAGTTCGGCATCGCAACCCGACCAGCTGGCGAATTTCGAGCCTTCGTCTTCTTTGGCCGTGAGCGTGACTTTGACGCCTTTGAAGAATTCAGCAGAGCAGGTCGAGGGGCATTCGATCCCGGCGGGGGAGCTGGTCACTTTGCCCGAGCCCGGTCCTTCGATGAGGACTTTCAGCAGGAATTTTTCTGTTTCGGTCGATTCGAATTCAGCCGTAACTTTCCCCGCTTCGCTCATCTCCACTTTGCATTCACCCGAGCCGGAACAGGCACCGACCCATTTGACGAATTTGGAGCCGGGGTCAGCTGACTGGCTCAGTGTGACCTCGGTGTCCTCTTCGAATTCCGCCGAGCATTTGGATCCGCAGTCGATGCCCGCCGGGGAGCTGGTGACTTTGCCTGAGCCTGTGCCTTCCTTTTTGACCGTCAGTTCGTATTTGGGCGTCGGCGGCGTCGGGCCGTAATCGAGCGGCCCGAACGCCGTCACGTCATAGGGCGGGTGACTGAGGTTGGGGTCGTCGAAGGCGACGTAGACGTTGCCGTTGGCGGGGTCGAATTCTTTGCAGGTCGGCGTCGTCGTTTCGTCG
>Ga0070674_100000756_pt1 | contig 16592 bp, 9 predicted proteins | sample KBSM33metaG_FD_65344 | JGI IMG/M metagenome (GOLD analysis project Ga0070674, IMG submission 65344) | Miscanthus rhizosphere microbial communities from Kellogg Biological Station, Michigan, USA - KBS M3-3 metaG | ecosystem: Host-associated > Plants > Roots > Rhizosphere > Soil ... | reverse complement strand
GTGGCTTGAGCGAACGACGTTGCCTGCCACGCTGCGACGACCGACATCACCACGACGAACGAGAGAACGACAACGCGCATGACGCCGATGGTAGCAGCGCCGAGTCAGCGAGGAGCGATGCGCATACCGCCTAACGCTGCTGGATCTCCTGGCAACTCAGTTGGGCCGGGCGAGTGCCCGCTCTGCTGCAGGTAAAAGGCGACGATGCTCGCGTATTCCGCCGCTGACAAGCTGCCCGGATTGTTCTGCGGCATCGTCGTCGAAATCGTCGTGAAGAGATCGCGGATCGTGCCGTTCCCAAACTTCGCGCGCAGACTACCGGCGTGCTCTTCGATCGAGTGACAGGTCGCGCAGGCCTGCTTGAATGTCTGCCCACCACGAGCGGCCTGCGCGCTCGTGAAGACACCGTCCGCCCCGGAACGTGACGCCGGCGATGGTGTCGATGCGGGAGCATTGCCCGCAACAGCCACTCTGGGCGCTGGCTCGGAAACACCGGATGTGGACAGGATGGGCGGCACGAGACCACGGCGCTGAGATAGCAGGGAATCTGTATCCCCAGCGGCGAACACCCAGACAGCGCCGCTCCCTTCCGAGAGAGTGACGTTCGTCAGCGGACCGAACGACGTCGTCGGACCAGTGCGCCCGCCTGCCGTAATCGCCACGAACTCCATCCCGCCGACCTCGAACGCAATCGGAGAGCCGGAAACATCGCCATTGAGACGCGTTTGCCACAGCCGCTCGCCGGTCTCGGAGTTCAGCGCGAAGAACTCGCGATCGGCGGTGCCGCCGAACACGATACCGCCTGCCGTCGAAAGCGCCGATGCCGTCATCGCTGCACCTGTCGGCGAGCGGTACGTCCAGGCGCGCTTGCCGGTGACCGGATCGAACGCGACGAACTCGCCCACGTAGTCGTAGCCGGGTGCGCGCTTCGGCGTGAGCGTGACACCTGTATAGCCGCGGCCGCGAACGTAGGGCACGGACACGACTTTGGCGTCCATGCAACTGTTATTGATACCCAGGTAATAGAGCCGCGTGATCGGGCTGTAGCTCGGCGCCTGGAGGTTTCGTGCGCCGTGAAGATGCGGACACACTTCGAACACTTTACCGGAATCGATGTCAGCGACTGTCGGGACCAAGGCGGGGTTGACGATCGGTCGGCCCTTCGGAGTCCAGCCAGTGACAACGTTGTCATAGGCCGTCTTGAATGCGTGGAGGAACTCACCTGTCTGCCGATCGAGAACGACGCCCCATCCCATCTTGCCGGTCTGGATGAGCGCTTTGCGCGCACGTCCGTCGATCGTGAGATCGACGAGCATGTTCTCGTAGCCCGCGCGATCCCAGTCGTCGGCGGGATTGAGTTGAAAGTGCCAGCGGATCTTGCCGCTCGATGCATCGACGGCGAGAACGGTGTTCGTGTACAACGCATCGCCCGGCCCGCGCAACGCGGTGGACCACGGCGCCGGCTGGCCCGTGGAGAAATACACGAGACGAAGCTCGGGATCGTAGCTGACGGTGTTCCATGGTGCGCCGCCGAGCGGCGGCACATCGCGCTTCGTCCACGTCTCGTAGCCTGGATCGCCCGGACCCGGCGCGGTATTGACCGTCCACAGCAGCGTGCCGGTTTCAGCATCGAACGCGCGGAACCGGCCCGGCGCACCGTTGTCGCCGCCAGCTTGCGGGAGAAAGACCTTACCTTCCGCGATCAGCGGCGGATGGATGTGACCCTCGCCCGTATGGTAATCGCCGGTCTTGGTCTCCCATTGGAGTTTGCCCGTGCGAGCGTCGAGAGCCACGAGATACGAATCGGCAGTCCCCCAATACAAGGTGTTGCCGTAGATCGAGACGCCACGCGCACGCGGGTAGCCTTCCGAGATGGCAATGTCAGGTGGGAACTTGCGTTCGTGTATCCATACGACATCGCCTGAGACGGCGTCGAAGGCGGTCACACGACCGCTGCCTTCGGGGATGTACATCAGACCGTTGGCAACGATCGGTGTCGCAAGCCAGCGACGGTTGTCGCGCATCGCGAAGGACCAGACCGGGCGCAGCCGCCGGACAGTGGTCCGGTCGATCTGACGCAGCGGGCTGAATGCGGTGACGTCGTAGGTTCGTCGATACGACATCCAGTCACCCGAATCCGGCTTGAGCAGCCGTTCCTTCGTGATGTCGGTCCACGCACGCGGGGATTGCGCGAGTGCGACAGCGCCGGCGATCACGCCGAACAGCATCGCGAATGTTGCGGAGTACCGAATCGCTCTTCGCATCAGTCGTCCTCCACTGCAGCCTACGCCTCCAGTACATATTCCACAAGAGTCCGGATCGTTCACTCGCGACGCGGTCTTCGATGAACGCGCGGAACGTTGACGCACCGACGCGATTCCGATCGCACCGACGAGAAGTGCGTTCGCACCGAAAAGAATCAGGCTTGCACCGACACGAATCAGGATCGCACCGACAAGGATCTCCGGCCTAATGCGTCATCGCGTGGAGTAAGACGTTGATGCCGAAGGCGTAGCCGCGCGGACCGAAGGTGTAGAAGTAGGTGGGGTCGTCGGCTTCACGTTCCCAGGAGTCAGAGATATCCGTGTTGTGCGTCATGAAGACCATGATGCGGCCGCTGTCGTCGGCGATGAACCGAGCGTGAGGCTCGGTGCTGTCGGCGCCCTGCTCCGATGTATCTCCTCCCGATCGCGTGAAGTAGCCGATGTTCGGAATCTGTGGAATCGCCGCGACTTCGAACTGGCCGCGAAGAAGAGAGTGATCGAGTGTGAGGTCGACGATCGGATAGCGATCGGCCGGAAGTACCTTGCGAAGCTGCGACACCCACTGCTCCCACTGGAAGCTGCCCCAGAAGTCATCTGCCCAGAGAAAGCCGCCTTTCAGCACGTACTCACGCAGACGCGCCGCTTCCTCGTCGTCGAACACGGCGCTGCCCGGCGCCGCCATGATGAGGAACGGGCACTGGAACAGTTCGTCGCTCGTCGCACGCACCAGCAGATGATTGGGTTGGCCGGAGGCGTCGAAGCTGACCTTGGTACGCGTGAGCTCCGACAGCCGAATCGACATGTTGATGTCGGCGCGAGGAAAGTCGGTGGTCCAACTGCCGCCGCGCCCGTTACCCTGATACACGAGGCGGCAGAAGTGAAAGTGGCCGTCGAAGTCCCGTGCGCTTGCCAGGCGCACGTTCCCGAACCCTCTGCGGAATTGAGCGGCGGCGCTACCGGCGAGGCACACCACCAGGAGTGCGATCGTCAGCCGAACGAAGACCCGCCGCCGACCATTCACTCCTGGTGCGCTGAACATTGGAATGGGCACTACCGCAGTGGTTTCAACTCCGGCTGCACGCCGTCCGGCAGCGGGTAGCGATCGACGTTCAGCAACATCGAAACGACCTGGTAGTACCCCGTCACGCCGATCAAGTCGACGATTCCGCGCTCGCCGAACTTGTCCTTCGCCGCCTGGAACGTCGCGTCACTGACTTGCTTGTTCGTCAGCAGCTCGGTGCAGAAGTTGTAGACCGCTTCTTCATCGGCCGCCATGCCGGTCGGCCGCTTTCCGGCCGCAATCGCTTCGATGATCGCCGTGTTGAGTCCCGCATTCGCGGCTGCACGGCGGTGCGCGTACCACTCGAAGTGCGACGTCCAGTGGCGCGCGGTGATGATGATCGCCATCTCGTTCAGCTTCGACGGTATCGACGAGTGGAACCGCATCGAAGCGCCGAACTTCTGCGCGAGGTCGCCCATTTCCGGGCTGCGCAGCAATACGTTGAACGGGCCTCCGGCGCCGCGTCGCTCGCCTTGGATCAGGCTCTCGAACATCTTCTTCTGCTCGGGCGTCATCTCGCGATAGGTCAGCGGCTTGAAGCGATCACCCACGAGCTTGACAGTGTTGGGATCTGGCGGTGGAGCGCTTGGTCCCGGGTTTTGTGCGACGACGGCTGCCATAGAACCCAGCAGACCAACCACGGTGCCGCAGAAAAGGAGCGTGCGTCGCAATGGAAGCCTCCAATCGCCTCGCACGAGCGTCTCGTGCGGGCGAGCGGAGTGTACCGCCGCGAGAATCGTCACGCAATTCGCCGGCGGGGTTAGCTATTGGCAGGGGAAAACTGCTACACCCGCGCGTGCGCCTCTCATTCAGTGCATTCGCCTGTCATTCCGCGCCACGCCTCAATCGCGGACCCCTTGGTGTTATGCAGGTCGACATAATCACGCGCCACTCGAACCTGTCGTCGCACCAAGTGCGCGTGCGTGCTGAACTTGGGGGACATTCCGGCCGGGCTGTTTGGCGTTATGCTGCGAGCCGTGCAGGGTCGGCGGAGATTTGCCGGTCGGCCTACTATTGGTTAGGCACCTGAAATCTACAGCATGCTAGACACGTGGCAGGCAGTGAGGTGATTCAATGGCCCAAGCGTCTGTACGAAAGCCGACCCCCGTTGAGACTGGCAGAGCGGGGAAGGTGTTTATTCTCGTCCTGGTTCTGGCCGCTGCGATACTTCTCTACTATTTGGTGAAGTAGAGGTAATTGGTGCGGAGAAGTACGGTCATTGCGGGTCTGGGGCTGCTAGTTCTTGGGCTAGCAGCCGCGAACGCCGTCAAGTACGGTGTCCTCACGGAGGCCTTCTTCACATCGCACGAGAAGCTTGTCGATGGTGTCTCGAAAGTCTTTTCGAGCGTGCTCTTGGGTGTTGGCGCCGTCGTCTCATACTTTGCCTTCTTCAGGAGCCGCCTCTTCGCCGCGCGCGCAGATCTCGATATCGCGGTTACCGTCGTTGACGGTCCGGTCGGGCAGAAGCTTCACGTGCTGAACGCCGCACTACGGAACATCGGGTCGGTGCCGATTTGGGAGCCAACTGCCGAGTTGCATGTAGAGCCGCTGGGACATCTCGCACCTCAGGCAGAACACATCACGGACTGGCGACTTAGACGTGAGCGCGACGGCGTTGATCGCACTGCGGTAATAGCCCCACAGGAGCGCATTCTTTTTCATGCGACGCGCGAATTCGATGACAGCGCAATCGCGGTGCATTACGAGGTGATTGTTACATCTGCGGCTGGGGACTCGTGGCATTCAATGACCACCGTACCCAACAGGGCCACGCCACAATGACGCTAGGGCTTCGGTTGCAGCCTGCGGCTGGCGTGTTGATGAGCCGCCGCGGCTGAAGCGAAACGTTGTTTAGTAGTCCGCGAGAAATCTGCGAGAGGATCTTCGTAGACTACGACCTCTCCACGTTGAACTCGGCAAGACTTGTGGCCGCAGCGATCGAATCTATTTCCAAAGGAGGTCATTTGGAACCAAGCGTCGAAGGTGGTCTGGCAATCGTAGTCCTTTCAGAACCGTTTGCCGTACTGACCGAGAGACTTGCGCCATGGGATCGAACATCCGCCATCATTGAGCTCGGAATATTGGAAAAGAGGCTTGTTGGTCAATCGTGACAGGTCGTAACGTTCACGACGAGTAGGGGAAGATTCGCAGAAATGGCGAGAGGTGGAGACACCCGCATCCGCGACGCATCATCGGGCTTGCAGAGCGCAGTGACATCCTAGAGCGACTGCGCCAGCAGTTTTCCCCTCCTAATAGCTAACCCCCGCAATTCGCCAGCGGGGTTCGCTAACACGAGCCTGGAACTTACTGGAACCCGTTGTCAGGCTGTGCCTCAGTACAGCCAGGGAACGATGCGCTTTGTCGTCCGCGCGTATTGTGCGTAGGCTGGTCCGAACGTCTCCTGAAGGACGGCCTCCTCGACGTGGATCCGATAGCCGATCGCGACTAGATAGGGCAGAACGCTGCATGCCAAGGTCCACCAGTTCGAGAACGCCAGTCCGAGACCGAAGTAAGCGAGCAGAGAGCCGGCATACGCAGGATGACGAAGTCGCGAATAGAGCCCGGTACGCATGAGTGCGTGACCTTCTCGAATCTGGACGCGACCCGTGAAGAAGACCCCCAAGGCGTGAATGGCGGTCCAGCGAACAGCGATGCCGGCGACCATGAGTCCCAAACCGGTCAACCGGAGAGGAGCATCGGCACCATCGATGCGTCCTACGCCCAGAAAGCCGACCAGCATGCCGACCAACTGAAAGCCGTGCGCCACATTCAAGGCCAGCAACGATCCCTTGTCCGAATCGCGTGACGGAATCGCCTGATGCCGGTGAGGCGCAAGCTCAATGGCCCACCAGATAGCCAAGACCGCAGTAGCAGCGCCAGCGCTGAGCACGTTGTCGCCAGGCATGCTGATCGTTGTCTTTCGCTTCGATTCCTGAAGGTAACGTCGCCGCGTGAGCCGCGAACCTCGGGTGCCACTATATTGCACGGTCAGCTGTGCGTGGTTCCAAGCGGTTGTCCGAGTGTGCGCGCGCGGACAACCGTCGTCCCAGAGTGGAACGGCTCGTGGCCCCGGTGACGGAGAAAACGCGGAATTCCGGTGGCTCTTGCACAGCCCGGTTGGGCACGTGCTTTGTCTGTCAGCGCCCTTCATGACGACCGGCGCGTGGATAGACAACGTCCGGACGGACGTGAAGCATGCGGCCCGAAGTCTGCGGCGTTCGCCCGGCTTTGCCGCGGTGGCCATTCTCGCCCTGGCCATCGGTATAGGCGGCAACACCGCCATCTTCAGCGTGATCGATGCCACACGCACGCAGGCGATTCCCTACCGGGACCCGCAGCAGCTCATGTATCTCATCGGCACGGCCAAGCGTGCGACCGTCGAGCGCCGGGGTGCCTCGTATCCCGATTTCCTCGACTGGCGCGCACAGATCACTCACTTCGAGGATCTCGCCGCCTTCGATGCCCAGTTGATGACGCTGGCCGACGCCGACGAATCCGAGCGCATCAGCACCGAGTTCGTCTCGGCATCCTACTTTTCACTGCTCGGTGTCCGCCCCGCTCTCGGCCGCGTGTTTGGCGCAAGCGAAGATGATGTCGCCAAGCCCGAAGCGGTGGTCGTGCTGAGCGACGGGCTCTGGCGGCGCCGGTTCGGCGCGGATCCAGGAGTTGTCGGTCAACCTGTCACGCTCAATGGCCAGCCGTTCACGGTCCTCGGCGTCATGACGCCCGGCTTTACCGGCGTAACCGACGAAGCGCAGTTGTGGATTCCGTTTGCGCAGTACGCGCCGCAACGGACGATGCGCGACCGCGGGAGCCGCGGGTTCACCGTCCTGGGACGTCTCGAGTCAGGCGCGACTCGCGCCTCAGCGCAAGCGGAGCTGGACACGATCGCATCGCGACTCGAACTGGAGTACGCGAAGACGAACGAGGGCCGCGGCATCGAGCTGAGCCCGCTGGCGACCGAGATCTACGGTCCTCTCCGGCTCGCCCTGCAGGTTCTGATGGGGGCGATCGCTCTCGTCCTGTTGATCGCGTGTGCAAACGTGGCGAACCTGCTGATCGCCAGGTCCGAAGTACGGCGCCGTGAGATCGCGCTGCGCGTCGCGATTGGCGCCGGGCGCGTGCGTCTTCTGCAACAGCTCGTCACCGAAAGCTGCGTCCTCACACTGATCGGCGCTGGCGCGGGGTTACTCATGGCACAGGTGACGATCGGTCTGCTCGTCGCGCAAAGTCCGGTGACGTTTCCGAGCATCGCCGCGCCTGGACTCGATGGCCGTGTGGCAGCGTTCACGATCGTGGTCTCGCTCGTCTGCGGTGTGTGTGTCGGTCTCGCGCCGTGGTGGCAGATTCGGTTCGCCGATCTCAGCAACCGGCTGCGCGAGTCGTCTCGAAGCAGCGCCGGTCCCGGCTCGCAGGCACTTCGCCACAGTCTCGTCGTCGCGGAGGTGGCGCTGGCCGTCGTACTGCTCGTTGGTGCCAGCCTGATGATTCAGTCCGTGCGCCGGATGGCCGCGATCGATCCGGGGTTTGAGACTGGCTCCCTGCTCACGGTGCATGTCAGCGTGCCTCGGGCTCCGCTTCCGCCCACTAACGGCCAGCCATCGTCGCCCGCGCCGCCCGTCGCGACTGGCCGCGAGCTGCTCGAAGGGATCGCATCGGTACCGGGCGTCGTCGCGGTTGGGCTCGGCAACGATCTGCCTCTCGACGGCAACGCTGGCGCGAGCTTCTATTCCGTCGAAGGGCGCGGTCCCTTCACTGCGCAGGACCGGCCGCGAGCGTGGATGCATCGTGTCTCGCCCGGGTTCTTCGATGCGTTGCGCATTCCGCTGGTCGCAGGCCGTACGTTCCTCGACAACGAGCTCATACCGACACCGTCGGCCGTTATCGTGAGCGAGAGAGTCGCAGCGCGCTTCTGGCCCACGGAGGACCCCATTGGCAAGCGGCTCACGTTAGGGTCGGTCGACGCCAATGTACAGTGGCTGACGGTAATTGGCGTCGTGCGCGACGTGAGATATCGAACGCTCCGACAGACTGCCAACACGGATCCCGACATCTATCTGCCGTTCGCCGATCGCAACGCGCAGATCGCGTTCGCGATTCGTACCAACGTGCCGCCCGCCTCGGTGATGGCGCCGGTGCGCGCGGCGATTCGCGGAGTGGCTGCTTCGATCGCCGTCTACGACGTCGAGTCGATGGACGCGCGCGTGCGCAGCCAGTCCTCGCGAGAGCGCTTTACGTCGTGGGTGATGAGTGTCTTCGCCGCGATCGCGCTCGGGTTATGCGCGCTCGGGATCTATGGCGTGATGTCTTACGCGGTGACACAGCGGACACGCGAGATCGGCATCCGCCTGGCGCTCGGCGCACAGCCTCGAGAAGTGCTACAGACCATCGTCCGTAGCGGTGCAGGACTCATTCTCGCAGGCATTGCGATTGGCACCGTCGCATCGGTCGCGATGCGCCGCGTGGTGTCGGCTCAGATCGTCAACGTACCGCTGACCGATCCCGCCGCAGGCCTGGCCCTCGTGCTGTTTGCCTTCGTCGGCCTGGCGGCGTGTCTCGTGCCCGGTTTGCGCGCTACGCGTCTGGATCCTGTGCGCGCGTTGCGCCAGGAGTAGAGCGCCCCCCGCGCGACTGATCGCGTCACACGAGCATTGGATCGAGCTGAGCCGCGCGCATTACCCCGCAAACCCGGCTTGCTGTCATCCCGTCTAAGGCGCCATGGATCTCCTTGCCGACCTTCGTTACGCCATGCGCCTGCTGCGAAAGACCCCCATCTTCACCATCGCCGCGATAGGCACGCTGGCGCTGGGCATTGGCGGGAACACGACCATCTTCTCCCTGGTGCAAACGATGCTGCTGCGGCCGCTGCCGTACCAGAATCCTGACGAGGTCGTCATGGTCTGGGAGGACAGGACCGTAGCGGGCTTCCCGAGAACGACGCCAGCCCCCGCCAACTATCGAGACTGGCGCGCGAGAAACAGATCGTTCACCGACATGGTGGCCACTTCATTCGCGTTCGCGAACATCACCGGCGACGGTCCGCCAGAGCTCGTGCTCGGCCGGCGGGTGACCGCGAACTTCTTCTCCGTACTGGGCGTCCAACCCGTCCTCGGCCGGTCCTTGACGGCGGCTGACGATACCGGCGGCGCGCGAATCGTGGTGATCAGCTACGCACTCTGGCAACGGCGCTACGGGGGCGACCCTGGCCTCGTCGGCCGCACGATTTCGATGAGCGGCCAGAACGCGCCGTCGAGCGCGGGAGACGTCAAGTACCAGGTGGTTGGTGTCGTGCCCCCCTCCTTCGTGTTCCTTGATCGCGACATCGACTATTGGGTGCCGATGCAGTTCTCGCCCACGGAAGCGGCCGAACGGGGCAATCACTTCTTGACTGTGTTCGCCCGCCTGAAGTCCGGTGTCTCCCTCGCGGCTGCGGACGCGGACATGCAGGCGATTGCGAGGCGCTTGACCGAGGAGTATCCGCAGAGCAATCGCGATCTGGGCGCACGAGTCGTTCCGATCCGGGAACAGGTACTCGGAGATACCAGGGTCCAGGTGATCGCACTCATGACCGCGTCGGCAGCCATTGTCCTCATCGCGTGCGCGAATCTCGCGAGCCTCCTCCTGGCTCGCGCCGCGGTGCGCCGCGGTGAGTACGCGGTGCGCCTCTCGCTTGGCGCCACGCGTGGACGGCTGGCGCGGCAGGTGCTCGTCGAATCCCTTTGCCTGTCCATTGCTGGCGGTGTGCTGGGCCTCGCCATCCCGGTGCTGACCACAACGTTCGTCGAGCGGATTGTGCCCATTGGACTGCGGGCGTACACAGTGTCGCTCGTGGATTGGCGTCTGCTCTTGTTCGCTGGCGCGCTCTCGATCGCGACCGGCCTGCTCTTCAGCCTGGGGCCGGCGCTTCAATCCGCGCACGCCTCGACGGCAGACGTGCTTCAACAGCACGCGCGCGGCAATGCCGGCGGACGGAGCCGGATGTTCCGCGACGGTCTCGTCGTGATGCAGGTGGCTGCCACGCTCGTGCTGCTCGTTGCCGCCGGATTGATGCTGCGAACGCTCGCCAACCTCAACGCCACCGAACGGGGGTTCGACGCCGACAACGTGCTGACGATGGTCGTGCCGCTGATGCCCAAGTACGCGGAGCCAACGACGCGGCCACCGTTTTACGACGCCATCCTCTCCAGCGTTCGCGCACTGCCGGGTGTGCGCGGAGCCGCATTCGGCTCAGCGCTTCCATTTCAGTCCGCTGGCTTCTCGCGAGCGTTCAGCGTCGAGGGACGTCAGCGCCTTCCTGGAGACGACCCGGACGCGTTGGTCCGTCTGGGCACGGCGGATTACCTGCAGACGTTGCGAGTAACACTCATCGAGGGACGCCTGCTCGACGCACGCGATGGAATTGGCGCGCCTCTCGCCGTTGTCGTCAACGAAACGCTTGCCCGGCGGTTCATGCCGGGACAATCCGCGCTCGGGCGGCAGATACGGTTCACCCCAACGGAGCCGCTCTTCACCATCGTCGGCGTCGTGAAGGATGTCCTCGAGCGCGGATACGAGCTCGGGCCGAAGCCAGGTGTCTACATGACGCAGGCACAGGGGCCACGCTTCTTTCCGACGGTGAATCTGCTCGTGCGCGTCGACGGCGACCCGCTCGGCTATGCACCGACAGTGCAGCGGATCATTCGAGAGGTCGATTCGGACCAACCGATCCGCCTGATCCGATCGCTGACGGAGGTGATCGCGCTCACTGTTGGCGATCGCCGTCAACAAACGACGCTGCTCGTCGTGTTCGGTGCGCTGGCGCTCGTGATCGCATCGCTCGGACTGTATGGCCTGCTCGCGCAGACGGTGTCCGCGCGGGGCCGGGAGATCGGGATTCGCATGGCGCTTGGAGCCACGTGGCGCAGCGTCATGCAGATGGTGATGTCGCGCGGTATTGTGCTGACCGGTTCCGGACTGGCAATCGGCGGTGTGCTGGCGTGGTTGGTCACGCGCGGTATGGAGACGCTGCTCTACGGTGTGGGTGCGGCCGATCCGCTGACGTTCGCGCTCGTGGCCGGTCTGCTCGCTGCGGTGTCCGCCGTGGCGTGCGCGATTCCGGCGGTGCGCGCGGCGCGGGTCGATCCGATGCTCGCCTTACGGGATCAGTAGCTTAGTACGGGGTCAGACCCCTTCACATCTTTGCGCGGGGTTTACTTGGCGCGGACGTGGCGCTCCAGCATCCGGCGACGAACGACGCCGCCGTAAACGTTACCCTTCGCATCGACGCCGACGCCTTCCGCGCCGGAATGGTCCGCGACCGTCGATTCCATGTCTTCGATAAACGCGGTGACCGTGCCGTCCTTCGCACTGCCGATGCGGATGCCCTTCTTGACGCCGGGCAATTCGTGCGCGCCGGTATCAGGACCTGACTCCGAATCGGTGACGTAGATCGTGTCGTCGCTGGTGATCGTGATGCCGCTTGGCCGGCCGAACTGACGCCACTCGCTGAGGTAGCGGCCGTCCTGGTCGAAGATCTGGATGCGATTGTTCTCGCGGTCGCCGACGAAGAGCCGCCCGCGCGAGTCCATCGCGATCGTGTGCGGCTCGCTGATCTCACCTGGCCCCGACCCCTTCTTGCCCCACTCCTTGATGAATTTGCCGTCCTTCGTGAACCTCACCACACGATTGTTCTTGCCGTTGCGATGACTGTCAGTGACGAAGATGTCGCCATTCGGACCGACGAGGACGTCAGTGGGCTGATCGAAGAGATCCGGATCGGAGCCGCTGACGCCCGCCTTGCCGAGTGTCATCAGCACTTTGCCCTGTGAGTTGAATTTGAAGACCTGATGCCCCTTGCCGTTCTCGCCGCGCGCGTCGGTCACCCAGAGGTTGCCTTCCCGATCGACGGTGGCGCCGTGCGGGAAGATGAACATCCCCTGTCCCCACGTGGCGAGGATCCTCCCGTTCGCGTCGTATTTGAGAATCGGCGCCTCGCTGCGTCCGGCGCACGAGTTCTCGAAACAGCGATGGATGACGTAGATGGTGCCATCGGGCGCGGGCTCGATAGCGGTGACGGCCGCCCACGCGACGCCGGCAGGAAGCTGACCCCAGTCACGAGTAGTCTTATACGGCTGCGGCAGATCGTTGCGAGGTGTCTGGGACTGAGCACTCAGCGTGGCTTGAATGAGCGCGATCGCGAATATGACCACCATCCGTCGAGCCATGATTCCTCCCACCATGAGAACAGCGCGCCGAGGAGTGTAGCGCTGGCCGACGACCCCGGCAATCGACCATGACCCTGATCATCGCAATTCTCTTCCTCCTGATCGTCTCGCGCGTCGCCGCGGAACTGGCCGAACGTGTGGGCCAGCCCGCCATGATTGGCGAGATCATCGCTGGGCTCATCCTCGGCCCCGCGTTGCTCGGCCTCATTCAGCAGTCGCCCGAGCTCACCGCCATCGCCGACATCGGCCTGCTCATGCTGGTGCTGCTCGCGGGGATGGAGATCAGTCTCGACCAGCTGTTCGACGCGTTCACGGGACGCAATCTCTGGATCTCGATCATGGGATTCGTCGTCCCGTTCGCGCTCGGGCTCGGTCTCGGCGTGGCGCTCGGGCTCGACGCGCATCGAACGATCTTCGTCGGACTGTGCATCTCGATCACCGCTCTTCCCGTGAGCATTCGGATCCTCATGGACATCGGGCGGCTTCAGACGGCCATCGGTCAACGAATCATCGGCGCTGCCATCGCCAATGACGTCATCGCGCTGCTCGTCCTCGGCGTCATCGTGAACGCCAGCAGGACTCAGGCAGGCTGGGGTGAGGTTGTGATGTCGGCCGGGATGCCCACGGCGAAGGTCGTGCTGTTCATGGCTGCGGTCGTGCTCGCGGGTAAAGCGATCAACAAGGCCGCCACGATGGCGCATCTCGACAAGTGGAGGGAGAGTATCGGCAGCCGTTTGCGGGTGAAAGAACCGGTCTTCGCGGCAACACTGCTCTTCGTCATCATCTTCGCCGCGCTGGCGGAAGCGCTGGGACTTCACTTCGTCGTCGGCGCGTTCTTCGGGTCGGTGCTCCTCAGCCATGAGCTGCTCGGCCCGCAGCAATTCGAGCAGGCGCGCAAGACGGCGTCAGCGGTCAGCATGGGCTTCCTGGCGCCGCTCTTCTTCGCGTCGATCGGCCTCGCCTTCGATCCATCCGGGTTGAGCGACGTGTGGCTCACCGTCGGCGTCGTAATCGTGGCGTTCGTAGGGAAGATCGTGTCTGGACGTCTCGGCGGATGGCTCGCCGGAATGGGCCCGGCCGAGAGCTGGGCGCTCGGCATGGGACTCAACGGCCGCGGCATCATGGAGCTCGTCGTCGCGCGGATCGGCCTGAGCAGCGGCCTGATCGGAGCTGGGTTGTTCTCGGTGCTCGTGCTGATGGGCATGATCACGACGATCGTCACGCCTACATTGCTCAAGCGCGCTTTTGCCGCCGCCGATCGCGAGCGGGCGCAGGTCGGGACGGACTCGACCGCGCGGATCTGAATCCTTCCTCTGGCTGAAGTCTTGCTCGATTTCGATCGAGGAGGTTTTCGATGATGGAACGTTCTCCTCCCGTGCGGCGGCAGTGAAGCACGAGCGCGCAGTTCAATTCTTCAAAAGCCGAGGCTGACGTCGCGGCCTCGCGGACGCTTCGTCAGCGACGACGATAGGTAATCGCGGCGTAGAGGCCGGGAATTGCCAGCAGCGTCACCGGTGTGGAGAGCGCCAGGCCACCGATGACGGCGAGCGCCAGCGGACGTTGCAGCTCTGCTCCCGCTCCGAGCCCGAGCGCCAGTGGCAGGAGTCCGAACATCGTGCAGAACGTCGTCATCAGGATCGGTCGCAAACGGATCCGTCCCGCTTGAGCGATCGCTGATTCGAACGACTGTCCTTCCGCATGAAGCTTCTCCGAGAAATCGAGCAGCATGATGCCGTTCTTCACCACCAGGCCGACGAGCAGGATCAGGCCCATCGATGACGAGATGTTCAGGTCGGTGCCGGTGAGCAGCAGGAGGATGAGCGCACCGCTGACAGAGAGCGGCGCCGCGAGAAGAATGAGCAGCGCGGGCGTCCACGATCGGAAATGCACGACGAGAATCATGAACACCAATCCGACCGCAAGCGCTCCGACCAGCAGCATCTCGCGAAACGCCTGCCCCTGCGATTGGTACTGCCCACCAAACTCGTAGGTGTAGCCGATCGGCAGCGGCAGTTCACGCAGCTTGCTCTGGATCTCGCTCACGGCGCTGCCGAGATCACGTCCTTCGAGTCGTCCGCTGACGACGGCCATCGGCCGAAGATTCTCGCGACGCAGCTCGCCCTGGCCGTTCGCGCGTGTCATCGTCGCGACCTCGGACAACGGGATCGGCTTGCCGTCACCGCCGCGAATCAACGTGTGCGGCAACGCGTCAGGATTGAAGCGCACGGAATCGGGAAGGCGAACACGAACGGGAATGGTTCGATCCGCGAGCCGCAGGTCGGATGTCAGCTGTCCCAGCCAGTTACCGGCAAGCTGCTTCGATACCTGCTGCCCGCTCAGGCCGTAGCGCGCCGCGGCGACTGAGTCGATTGTCCAGGTGACTTCGGGATTGCCGCGCTGCGGGCCGACCACGTCGACGACGCCTTCGATTCCGTTGAGTGCCTCCTCGACGGGTGCCGCAAGGGCGAACAAGCGCTCTGGATCGTCACCGAAGATCTTCACTTCGATCGGCTCGGCGCTGCCTTCGAGATCGCCGAGCATGTCCTGGAGCAGCTGTACGAATTCGATTTCGACCAGGGGAACGGCTTCGTGTACGCGCTCACGCAGGTCGCTGATGACCTCTTCCGACGACCGGCTTCGCTGACTTCGTGGCTTGAGGCGGACGAGGATGTCGCCACTGTTCTGCGCCGTCGCGAAGAGACCGAGCTCCGATCCCGTGCGGCGCGAGTAGGCGGCCACCTCAGGTGTGTCGGCGACGACTCGCTCGATCAGACGTACCTGACGATCTGTTTCAGTCAGAGCGCTGCCCTCGGGCGTCAGGTAATCGAGCACGAACCCGCCTTCGTCCGCCGGCGGAAAGAATCCGGTACCGACGCGCGAGAACAGGACGAGCGTCAGAGCCAGGAGGAGCACGCCGGCCGCCACTGAAATCACCGGGACGCGAACCATCAGGCCAAGCAGACGCTCGTACATCTGCTCCAGGCGGCCGTGCCACTCGCCCGCAGGGCGATGATGCGCCGTGGCCCAGCGTGCCATCAGCGCGACGACGCTCACGGCAAGGGCGAGCGAGATCAGCACCGCCACGGAGAGCGACAGAGACAGGGCTTGAAAGAACTGGCCCGGTACTCCAGACAGCAGACCAAGCGGCGCGAATACGACCACCGTTGTCAGTGTGGAGCTGACGAGCGGCGCGGTGATCTGAGAGACCGCGCTCATGACGCTCGCGCCGCCTTCGCCCGCCCGCCGATGCACGTTCTCCACGACCACCACCGCATCGTCGATGACGAGGCCGATGGCAACCGCGAGCCCGCCGAGTGACATCAGGTTGATCGTCCCGCCGAACAGCCACATGAACGCAAACGTCGGGATGACCGCCATCGGCAGCGTGATTGCCGCGATCAACGTCAGCCGCCAGTCGCGCAGGAACACGAGCAGCACTCCGATCGCAAGGAGGCCACCAATGAGGATGGCGTCGCGGACGCTGGCGATCGACTCCTCGACGAACTCGGCGAGGTCGTAGACGCGGGTGATCGTGATGCCGGCAGGCAACACGGTCTTGAGGCTGTTGACGATGGTGTCGACTGAGGCTTTGAGCTCGAGGATGTTGGCGCCGATCTGCTGCGCGATGCTCATCGAGACGGCGTCGCGCCCGTCGCCGGTGACGAGGAGTGTCCGGTCGGGCGCGCCCATCGACACCGTGCCGAGATCCGACACACGGACGGTCGCTCCGCTGCGGACCAGCACTGGCGCCTGCTCGATGTCGTGAACGGTGGTCCACAGGCCAGACGCGAGCGTCAGGTGCTGCTGCCCGGACTGTGTGAAACGGCCAACCGGCTCGATCGTGTTCTCGGCGGCGAGCGCGTCGGCGACTTCGACCACGCCCAGGCCGGCCGCGGTCAGTTTCGCGGGATCCAGCACGACCTCGACTTCACGTGTATCGCTCGAGAGGACCTCGATGATGCCTGCGCCGGGCGCGCGCGCGATCTCGGGCTTCACGACGTAGTTCGCGTACTCGTAGAGCTGCGCCGTTGGCAGCGTGCCGGTCAGGCTCAGGATGAACACCGG
>Ga0070674_100000755_pt1 | contig 16598 bp, 11 predicted proteins | sample KBSM33metaG_FD_65344 | JGI IMG/M metagenome (GOLD analysis project Ga0070674, IMG submission 65344) | Miscanthus rhizosphere microbial communities from Kellogg Biological Station, Michigan, USA - KBS M3-3 metaG | ecosystem: Host-associated > Plants > Roots > Rhizosphere > Soil ... | reverse complement strand
GTGGGGAGCCTCGGCGCGCGCCCGGGTCGGATGCCTCTGCCTTCGGATGCCGTCGTCGCAGCCGCAGTACCTGTGGCGCGGGCATCCGAGCGCAGGCGTCCTCATGAGTGCCGTCGCGGATCTCAATCTCCGAGTGACCGAATTTCTGAGTGAGCTGCACATGCCGGCGGTGCTGCTACCGCACGTGCTCCGCGCCGCAACATCCGACCTGGCAGACCGCGCAGCCGTCCGCTATCCAGACGATCTGCGAGGCATCAGCGATTACGTCCATCGTCTCTCCGCCGACGACGTGGAGCAGTACTTGGACCTGTTGACGGCCGACGGCCCGCTCGTGCCGGTTCGCGCGTCCGCGAGCCTTCCGTGAACCGCTGGACGTTCCTGCTGGCGGCGGTGGTCGCGGCGATGACGGTCGTGCGCGCGCAGGTGCAGACGCCGGCGATCACGATCACGTCGCCGAGTGCAGACGTGGTCGTCATCGGCGCCGCCCATCTGTCGGCAGAGATCCCGCCTGCGGTCCCGGTCGAGCGCGTGTCGTTCTTCGCGGACGGCCGGATGATCTGCGAGCCGCAGCAGCCGCCTTATGGATGCAACTGGGATGCGGGAAGCGCGGTGCGCAGCCATCACATCCGGGTCGTCGCGTACCTCACCGACGGCCGGAGGCTGGTCGCCAGCCTGCACACGAAGGATGTGGGATACGCGGAGCGGGTCGACGTCGACGCTATCCAGGTGCCTGTCGTGGTGACAAGCGGCGGCGCGTTCGTCAAGGGGCTGAAGAAGGCAGACTTCACGATCGCCGAAGACGGTGTCGCGCAGCCGATTGCCAGCGTGGCCAGTGAGGACATGCCGCTCGACCTCGTCGTCGCCATCGACATCAGCGGCAGCATGGCCCCAACGCTCGACGACGTGAAACGAGCGGTGAAGCAGCTGCTGTCCAAGCTGCGTCCCGGCGATGCCGCGACGTTGATCGGGTTCAACGAAACCACGTTCATCGTCGCCGAGCGCGAGACCAACCAGCGGGCCCGTGAAGACGCCGTGGATCTTCTGGCGCCCTGGGGCGGCACCGCACTCTACGACGCCACGATCCGGGCCCTCGAGATGATCAAGGCGCGCCGCGGCCGCAAGGGTGTGATTATCTTTTCGGACGGCGACGATCACGACAGCCTGTCCGGGCGTGAAGCCGCGCTCGCGCGGGTGCAGGCGACCGAGGCGATGCTGTTCACGGTGGCCTTCGGCCGTGGCGCCAATGTGTCGGAGCTGCGGCAGCGGCTCACCAGCTACGCGCGCGCGAGCGGAGGGCGCGCGTTCTTCGCGCAGACCACTGCCGAGCTCGACCGCGTGTTCGCCGAAGTCGTGGACGAGCTTGCCAATCAATACATGCTGTCGTACACGCCACCGTCAATGCGGCGCGACGGCAGCTGGCACGCCATCAAAGTGCAGGTCAAGAACCCGAAATACAAGGTCCGGGCGCGAGAGGGCTATCGCTCTCCCCGCACGCGTCAGCCGCAGGAGCAACGATGAGCGCACGCAGCTGGTCTCGCTCTCGACGTCTCGCGGTGGTGCTGTTCCTCGCGGCCAGCGCGCCGTCGCTGTCGCCTCGCGCGATGATCGCGCAGGCACCCGAACAGCCGCCGTTCAAGGCCGGCGTCGAAGCCGTCACGATCGAGGTGAGCGTGGCGGACGCGCAAGGACGTCCCGTCGCCGATCTGGGTGCGGGAGATTTCACCGTGACGGTGGCGGGTCGGCCCCGCCGTGTCGTGTCAGCGAGCTACTCAGGCGCGGGCACGTCTGGCGCGGTGGCGAACGAAGGTCTCCTGCCGCCCGTCAGCACGAACGACGACGTGCCGGCGGTAGGCCGAATGGTCGTCTTCGTCGTCGACCAGACGACGCTGGACCATACCGAGGTTCGCCAGGTGGGTGACGCGGCGCAACGTTTTACCTCGCGGCTGACGCCCGCAGATCGCTCGGCGCTGGTGCTCATGCCGGTCGGCGCGGGCATTCCCTTCACCGCCGACCATGCCCGCGTGCAGCAGGCGCTGGTCCAGGCCAACGGGCTCGCCACGATCACGACGGAAGTCCGCAATCTCGGCGTCGAAGAGATCAGGGCCATTGCGTCGGGCGACTTTCTCACGTTGAACAACGTCGCCGCGCGCGAATGCTTTGATCGCCCTACGCTGGTCGGGCCTACGCCGACCAGCCAGGCGGGGCAGGGTGGATCCTCGACCGGCGGTGTCGGCCCTCCTCAAGCGAATGCACCGTCCGCATTTGACTCTACCGACTCGTGTACGCGTCAGATCGAAGCGGAGGCACGAACGGGCTGGCAGCAGCTGCGCAACAGCACGCTCGCGAGTCTCAACGCGCTGCACACCGTGCTCGCGCGGCTGAAGGCGTTCAACGGCGACAAGATCGTCATTCTCATCTCAGGCGGCTGGCCGCTCGACACACGAGACGGCAACACCGAGCTCCAGCCGGTCGCGACAGCGGCCGCCGAGGCACGGGCGACGATCTTCGCGATGTTCGCGCCGAAGACCGAGGGCGCTGCGGAGCGCCGGTCGATCAGCAACACACCAATCGCCGACTTGTCGATCCGGAGATGGCCACTCGAGACGCTTGCCGGCATGACAGGCGGCGATGCATACCGCGTTGACGCGGGCGCGTCGGACGTGTTCGATCGGCTGGCGCGCGAGACATCGGCGTACTACCGCCTGGGCGTGGAGCGCGACCCGTCCGATCTCGACGGCAAGTCGCGTCCGTTGACGGTGGGGGTGGCGCGCCGCGGAGTGAAAGTCAGGGCACCGCAGCGCTTCGCAGCGCGCTCGTACGCCGAGCGCGACGTGCCCTCCCGTCTCGACGCGGCCATGTCGTCGCCGCTGCCTGCGACAGGACTTGGGCTTGCGGTGACCAGTTATCTCCAGGCCAATCCACAGCAACTCGCACAGGTGAAAGTCGCTCTGGTCGGCAGCATCTCGCGGCTCCAGCCCGGTGACGTCACACTGCAGCTGGCGCTGCGCGACGAGAACGGAAACGATGTCGCGACTGGCAACCAGTCCATCGGCGAGGCCACGACCGATCAGCTCCCGTTCTCGACGGTCTTCACCGTCCCTCCAGGACGGTACCGCGCCCGAGTGGCCGTGATGGACTCGGCGGGCGTCGTCGGTGCCGTGGATCACCCGGTGGACGCGCGGCGGACCACGATCGGATCCATTACAGCCGGCGGCCTGGTCCTCGTGAAGATGCCGCCGCGGGTGGAGGACGAGGCCCAGTTGATTCTGGACGGTCTAGCGCAGGGCGATCGGCTCGCGTTGCAAGTCGATCTCGAAGGTGATCCGGCCCATATCGCCGCAGCCGGCGTCGTGTTCGAGATCGCGGCCGGCGAAACGGATCCGCCGCTGATTCACACCGAGGCCGCGCGCCTCGCCGGCGACGGGCCGGCCACTGCGCAGGCGGTCACGGAGCTTCGGCTGCTTCCGCCTGGACGATACCTCGCACGGGCGCGCGTCACGACGGACGACGGAACGGTGGGCACCGTCCAACGCGCGTTCGTTCTCTCGTCCGCAGGCGGTAGCGGCAGTGGAGACACCGCTCGTGTGACGGATGCCAGTTCGACGGCGCCTCTACCGCCGATCAAGCCGCTGGTTGCCGCGGCGCCGTTCGCCGTGGACCGCGTGCTGTCGTCGCCAGTGCTCGGCGTGTTCCTGGATCGGGTCTCGTCGCGAAGCGACGCGGCATCGGCTCGACCGGCACTCGATCGAGCACGCACGACACCGGCGTCCGACATCGCGGTCACCGGCGATCTCCTGGCGCAGTCGCCTGCCGTGGGGCGATTCCTCCAGGGCGTTTCGCACCTGGCGCGCTCCGAGCCCGCGCCCGCCGCTGACGAATTTCGCACGGCACTCCGCGCGTCGCCGGATTTCTATCCTGCGATGGTCTATCTCGGCGCGTGCTGGGCCGCGGTCGGAAACGACCGGGAGGCTGCCGGCGCCTGGCAGACGGCGCTCATCAAAGAGGGGGACGTGCTCGAGGTGCACCTGCTGCTGATCGATGCGCTGCAGCGCCTGGGCAAGCACGACGCCGCACTCGACGCCATTGCCAGGGCGAAAACGCGGTGGCCCTCGGAGCCTGCCCTCGAGCGGCGCTACGTCATGGCGTCCTTTGTCGCTGGACGGCCTCAGCAGGGCTTCACGGTGCTCGACGCACCCAACCAGTCAGATGACGAGGGCGTGCTCTTGATGGCGCTGCAAGTGCTGTTCGAGGCGTTCCAAGCGTCGAAGCCTATCGAGAGCGCTGACGCGGATCGCGAGCGCATGACGCGGTACGCGGAACGGTATCGCCGGCTGAACGGACCGTCGATTGCGCTGGTCGATGCGTGGGTCGCCGCAGTTCGACGCTGAGGAAGGAAATGAGCGAGAAGACGGTCTCACGGATGTGAGCCCGTCCTCCCCGCGGATGGCTCTACGTCGCCCGCATGAAGCCAGTCGTTCGCTGTTCGGCGGCGTGGTAGTGGTGTTTGAAGCCGGGCAGCACCTCCTCGACCACGTCTTGCAGACGCGCGGCCGCCATGCCGATCAATGCCGTCTTGATGTTGTCCCAGGCCTGCGGCACGACGTCACCCATCATCGAGTGGCTCACTGAACCTGGCTTCGACTCGTTGGCCAAGGTGCGCCCGATGGAGGGCGATCGCCGCGGACCTACGAGCATGCCCAGGAGTGCGCCGCCAGCGACGGCCGCACCCAGCAGCACGGCCGGACGCTTCTGGAACTGATAGCGCCAATCGGCGGCATCCCCCACCTTGCGTTCCAGCTCGCGCAGGTTCCCCTGCAGGTCTGCGCGAGAGTCTTCGATATCGACCTTCAATCGTTCGAACTGATCCATGCGCGTGTCCCTCTCATCGTCTCGTTCAACGATTCAATGGTCTGAGTCAAAGGCGCCTGCAGCTCCGAGAACCTGCGCGAACCCACCTTGAAGAGCACGGCCGCGATGATCGCGAGACCGACGCCGACGAGAAGCGCCGCCTCCCACACCGGCACGACGAGCGCCAGCGCTGCCACGATGGCGGCCACCAGCACTGCCGCGCCAAGAATGCCGCAGACCGCACCGATCACCATCCACGTGGTGGAATTCAGCAGTTTCTGCGTATCGCGCCGGAGCTCGACCTTCGCCAGTCGGATCTCGAAACGTACGATCTCTTGTACGTTCCGTACGATGTCTTCCAGGATCTCGGAGATTGGCCGATCTGGTTGAGCCATGGCAGCGACCTACTCCCGGGTAAGTGCTCGTCCGAGGAGGAACCCGACGCCCGCCGCGATCGCCAGCGCGGCTCCCGGATTGCGTTTCGCGAAGGACTCCAGATCGTCTTTCACACGCGAGACCGGATAGCGCCGCATGAAATCCGCGGTGGCTTCCAGCCCGTCGGCGGTCTTGTGTGCCGCTCCGGCGATTCGTCCGTCCGAATATTCCGACGCCTTGGCGTGAAGCTTCGAGGCTGTAGAGCTCAGTGTGTCTGCCGCTGCCTCACGCTTGTCATCGATGGTGTCGGCGGCCGCTCGTCCCGCCGTCTTGGCCTGGTCGAGCACGCGCGACGCACGATCGCTGACCCCTTCCGCTATCGAGGTAGCGTTCTCGTTGAATCGTTCATCCATAGGATTCTCCCGCCGCGGCTGATGCCCGGCACGTTCTTGTAGAGCAAGAGCAGGGCCATCGTGTGGCCGAGACGGTGCCAGGACCGGCCGCGCAGCGATTAATCGATCGCGAGCAGCTGACCTTGCTGCGGGAGGTGCTCAGTCACGGGTGCCGGAAGCGGTACTGGTGCCCACGTGACGACGTCCTGCCTGAACGCGAAGTGCAACCTGGCAGGCGACTCTTCGGCCGCGATCCCGTTGACCTGCAGCATCGAATTGACACGCACATCCGCGAGGGCGCCGTGCAGCGGCCACGGCCGATGATGGATATCGAGTTTGTAGGATCGCCCGTCCGCGTACTGGTGGTACAGGCAGTAGCGTTCGGTGAGGAAATGATCGAGCGTTCCCGGTCTGGCGGGTGCGGCGGCACCGAGGGGGCCGTACATGGCTTTGAACGCCGCCTCGGGCGCTGACCGCCGCACGCTCTCATAGAGGACGCTGCCCCGTGATTGAGCGAGTGTGATGGCGGCGGTGTGATAGGGAAGGTTCAACAAGCGGCGCGCAGCGCCAACGGCCCATCGGGATGTCGCGTCCAGACTGAAGAAGTACACGCCGGGCTGGTCGTCTACCCGGACGTACGTTCGGACGTTCAGCTCCGGGAAGGCCGAGAGTCCAGGAATCGACGGGATGCCGCGCGGCGACACGTTAGTCATGTGAAACGCGACCACGGTGACCCACGCCGTACCGTCAAAGAGATCCAGATCGAACGTCCACGGCACGCGGCATCGCACATCGGCCCGTGCCACGGGCCAGTGTGCCATCAGCAGATCGTTCCATGTCTGCGTCATCACCCACGGGCGCTCGGGCAGCGGCCAGGGCCGGTGATCGACGTTGTCTAGGATGCTCGAGTCGAAGTCATGGTTGATCATGCGCGTCGCCGTGCTTCACGAAGATGTCTTCGCGTCCCGAGCGAATCTCCATCCAGTGAGCCGCTTCGTCCAGCGCGTCGGGATCTTCGACGCCCGCAGCCTCTCCATCCGCATCGCTGAGGGTCGCGAAAAGCTTGCGCTGTCTCGCGAACTCTGCCGCAAGCGGCTCGTAGATCGCCCGCTGGCCGTCCGCATCCGGATAGTCGAGCAGGCCGTTGTAGCAGTGCCGATCATCGTCCCAGCCCGGATGGTTGGCGATGGGATACCAGCAGAGCCCGTGCACGGGCACGCCTGACCGCAACGCCCGGCGCACTTCTTTGGCGATGTACCGCAGCCACACGGGCCGCGCCTCGTCTTCGATGCCCGTCTCCGCGATGAACATCGGGCGCCGGTACCGCTCGTACACATCGGCGAGCAGTTCGGAGACCGGCCGATAGCTCGAGCTCGACGGCTCGATCGTCGCGCCGTGTCCGCCGGGGTAGGTCCACTGATTGTGGATGTAATAGTTGAGACCGATCACGTCGAGGTAGTCGTCCTGCCCGCCGAGCTCCGGCCGGTCGCGGCCGGCGATCATGTCGAACGCCGCGTACTGCGCCAGCCGGTGCGCCTCGGCAGCCGGCGCGTCTTGAGGCCGTTCCGGATGCGCGACGACGTGGATCATCGGATCGGAATGGACGAACCGCGTGGCCGGATCGATCGCGCGCATCGCGCTCATCGCCGCGATTGACGCGCGCACGAGCTGAAGCTTCAAGCGATCGCCCTGGCCGTGCTCGAACGGATTGAAAATGCCGACCTCGCCACCGGCCCAGGCGAGAAACGAGATCTCGTTGACCGGAACGACCCAGAGCGGTTCGTCCGTGCTCTGGCGGGCGAATCTTACAAATGCCCCCGCGAAGTATGCAAAGCGTTCAACGAACTCGTCGCTGAATACGTCGAGCCCATCCGGCCACCCGTAGTGCAGCAGATCCCAGATCGGCTGCACGCCCGCGGCCTGTGAAGCCTGCAGCATCGAGCGGACACTGCTGAAGTCGTAGATACCCTTTCTCGTCTCGATCAGGTGCCAGCGGAGCCCATCTCTGATCGTCAGGATTCCCTGACGCGCAAGCGCCGCATAGTCGGACTCCGCATGCCTCTCGTGTCCGGTCGCATCGATGACGTCGAGGCGGCGGCCGCTTGGGAGGCGGTGGGTGGAGCATTCGAATCCACCCATCAGAAAGCTGCGGAAAAGTGTCTGCTGGGAGTTGTGAGAGTCGCGAAGGTCCATGTGTTCGTCGTCGCGTCGGTCTCCTGGCAACGTAGCAAGGACAAGTCCGTCGGCCTAGAACGCCCCTTGCACAGATCCCCTGCGATGCACCTCAGCGTTCTGCGTTCTGACGAGCTCGATACGCTCGGACGGGGTTACCCGCGTCCTCAGCTCCGGCGGCAGTCGTGGTATTCGCTCAACGGCGCATGGGACTTCGCGATCGATCGAACGGGCAAATGGCGCACACCAGGCGATGTGGCGTGGACGGCCCGAATCGTCGTGCCGTTTGCCCCGGAATCCGACGCGAGTGGCATCGGCGACACGGGCTTCTATCGTACGTGCTGGTATCGCTGCCAGGCCGTTCTGGCTGACGCCGCGGCGGACGGTCGGCTGGTTCTCCATTTCGGCGCCGTGGATTATTCGGCCGCGGTCTGGGTGAATGGCGTCGCTGTGGGCTCGCACGAGGGGGGCTACACGCCGTTCTCGTTCGACGTCACGGCGCTCATCACCGCCTCCGGCGAGCTCGAGATCGTCGTCCGCGTCGACGATGACCCGATCGATCTCGCCAAGCCGCGCGGCAAACAGGACTGGCAGCTGGAACCGCACTCGGTGTGGTACCCGCGGACGACAGGCATCTGGCAGACGGTCTGGATGGAGCGCGTCCCTGAGACCTCGTTGAGGGTGATCCAGTACACGCCCAACCTCGTGCGATGGGAAGTCGGCATCCTCGCCCGAATCGGCGGCGTTCCGCCTGACGTGTGCCGTCTCGCCTTGACGTTGACGAGCCGGGGGGAACAACTCGCGTCCGACAGCTACGCCGTCGTCCGAGGCGAGGTGAATCGCGGGATCGCGCTCTCCGATCCGGGCATCGACGATTCGAGGAACGAGCTGCTCTGGAGTCCTGACGCACCGAACCTGATCGACGTGCAGCTCGATCTCTGGGGTGAGCGCGAGCAACTGCTCGATCAGGTCGTGTCGTACACGGCGCTCCGTTCGACGGCGACGCAAGGCGATCGATTTCTGTTGAATAACCGCCCCTACTTCCTGCGGCTCGTCCTCGATCAGGGCTACTGGCCGACGAGCGGCCTCACGGCCCCGAACGACGAGGCGTTGAAGCAGGACGTCACCCTCGCCAAGACCATGGGATTCAACGGCGTGAGGAAGCACCAGAAGATCGAGGATCCTCGTTACCTGTACTGGGCGGATCGACTGGGGCTGGCTGTCTGGGAAGAGATGCCCAGTGCGTACCGGTTCACGTCCGACTCCGTGAACCGGCTCACACGCGAGTGGAGCGACGCGATCGCGCGCGATTACAGCCACCCTTGCGTGATCGCGTGGGTGCCCATCAACGAATCGTGGGGAGTCCCGAACCTGCCGGACAATCCGACGGAGCGGCACTACGTCCAGGCGCTCTACCACCTGACGTGCACGCTCGACAAAACGCGCCCGGTGGTCGGCAACGACGGCTGGGAAAGCGTCGCTACCGATATCATCGGCATCCACGACTACGATGCGGAACCCGCCCGCATGGCGAAGCGCTACCGGGCGCAGGAGCTGCTTCCCCGGCTGCTGAAACGCGAGCGCCCCGGCGGCAGGCTTCTCGTGCTGGAGGGTGCCAAGGCGGCGGATCAGCCGTTGATGCTTACCGAGTTCGGCGGTGTCGCCTACGCGCCCGAGCGCGGAGGCACGTGGGGGTACTCGCGCTGCGATACGCCGGCCGACCTTCTGCAATGCTATCGCGCGCTGCTGGATGTCGTTCGCGGCCTCTATGTCTTCGCGGGGTTCTGCTACACGCAGTTCACGGACACCTACCAGGAAGCCAACGGCTTGCTCTTCGCGGATCGCACTCCGAAGGTGCCGCTCACTGCCATCGCGGCCGCGACACGAGGCACCGAGCCGCCGCCGGCGGGCGGGCTCGAGCAGCTCGCCTCCTCGATCGAGTGAGTACCCGTGAGGGTACGGATCTTGGAATGTACGCGGGCATGTCCAATCCACCGTCGCGACAGCACTCCGACCTCATCTGCCTCTCGCACCTGCGATGGGCGTTCGTCTTTCAACGACCACAGCATTTGATGACCCGCTTCGCTCGAGAACGGCGGTGCTACTACGTGGAAGAGCCGCTGTACGATGCCGACGGCGCCGCGTCTCTCGAACTGAGAGCGGCTGACGGCCTCACGATTGTCACGCCGCACCTGCGGCGAGACACGAGCCCTGCGGCCGCGGTCGCCATGCAGCGCCATCTGCTCGATGGTCTGATCAGCGGCGAAGCGATCGAGCACTTCGTGCTGTGGTACTACACGCCGATGGCACTCCCGTTCACGCGCCACCTGGAACCGGACGCCGTCGTGTTCGACTGCATGGACGAGTTGAGCGCGTTCGCGCACGCGCCGCGCGAGCTGCTCGCGTTGGAAGACGAGCTGATGCACCGTGCGTCGGTCGTGTTCACGGGAGGCCACTCGCTCTACGACGCCAAGCGCGAGCGCCATCCGAACGTGCACGTCTTTCCGAGCAGCGTCGATGTCGCCCACTTTGCTCGCGCCCGTGAGGATCGCCAGGATCCGGACGATCAAAAGGGCATTGGCCGGCCGCGGATCGGGTTCTTCGGCGTGATCGACGAGCGCATGGATCTGCCGCTCCTGGCAGGAGTCGCCGCCGCACGTCCCGACTGGCACATCGTGCTCATCGGGCCCGTCGTGAAGATCGATCCGGCCACGCTGCCGGCGGCGGCAAACATCCACTATCTGGGTCAGAAGTCGTACGAGGATCTGCCCGCGTACATCGCCGGTTGGGATGTCGCGATCATCCCCTTCGCCCGGAATGCCGCCACGCGCTACATCAGTCCGACCAAGACGCTCGAATACATGGCGGCGGGAAAACCCATCGTCTCCACTTCCATCTGCGACGTGGTGCATCCGTACGGTGAAGTCGGTCTCGTGCAGATCGCTGACGACGTCGAGGCGTTCGTCGCGGCTTGCGAGGCGGCGCAGACCGAGGCAGGGATCTCTCGCCTCGCCCGCACCGATACGTTCGTACGCCACACGTCGTGGGATCGTACGTGGCGCGAGATGCGGGCACAGCTCGATCGCGTCACCGCAGTCAGGGCGTTCGTTCCGGCCCCGCGCCTCACAGCGCCTTCTCTGGCCGACGCCATCTGACGGAGAGCTTCAATGATTGACTATCTCGTGGTCGGCGCCGGCTTTGCCGGTGCGACAATAGCGGAGCGTCTCGCAGTCGACGCTGGCAAGCGTGTGATCGTCTGCGACCGCCGTCGTCACGTGGGCGGCAATGCCTACGATCACTACGACGCGGCCGGGATCCTGGTCCACAAGTACGGACCGCACATCTTCCACACGAACAGCCGCGAGGTGCTCGACTACCTCTCGCAGTTCACTGAGTGGCGGCCGTATCAGCATCGCGTGCTGGCCAGCGTCGATGGCCAGCTCGTACCGATTCCGATCAACCTGAACACGATCAATGCGATGTACGGCACGAAGCTGACATCGTTCGAGCTGGAACAGTTCTTCGCGTCACGCGCCGAGACGCGCGCAGAGATACGCACGTCCGAGGACGTGATCGTCAGCAAGGTGGGTCGCGAGTTGTACGAAAAGTTCTTCAAGCACTACACGCGCAAGCAGTGGGGCCTGGATCCTTCAGAGCTCGACGCAATGGTCACCGCGAGAGTACCCGTGCGGACGAATCGCGACGACCGCTATTTCACGGATACGTATCAAGTCATGCCGGCCGCCGGCTACACACGGATGTTCGAGCGGATGCTCGCGCATCCGAACATCATGCTGCTGCTCGGTGCGGATTACCGGAGCGTCCGGCAGTTGATTCCGCATCGCGAGGTGATCTTCACGGGGCCGATCGACGAGTTCTTCGACTACCGGTTCGGCAAGCTGCCCTACCGCTCGCTCCAATTCCGGTTCGAGAATCACAGCGTGCCCTACATGCAGGACGTCGCGGTGATCAATCACCCGAACGACAACGCCTATACGCGGGTGACGGAGTTCAAGCACCTGACAGGGCAAGAGCATCCGAAGACGGCGCTCGTGTACGAGTATCCCTGCGCCGAGGGCGATCCGTACTACCCGGTACCACGGCCCGAGAACCAGCAGATGTACCGGAAATATCAGTCTTTGGCGGCGCAGACACCAGACGTCCATTTCCTGGGGCGTCTGGGCACCTACAAGTACTACAACATGGATCAGTGCGTGGCGCAGGCGCTGTCCTACTACAGGAAAGTGCTGTCCAATCGCAGCCTGGTCCTCGCGACGACAGCTTGAGGGGCGCGTTCGCGCCCGCCGTGCACGGCCGAGGTGTGGACGCGTGCTTGCGTCGGACGGTTCAGTCCGGCGATAGTACGTGTTCCCCTCGATGCCGCGCGATTCCGACTCCCCTGGACGCTTGCCTCTCTTCATCGCGTCCAGTTGTGGCGTGTACGTCCTGACCGGCGGCGTTCTGTCGCTTGCCGGCTGGGCGTACGATCGACCCCGGCTGACAGACCTGACCAACGTCGGCGTGTCGATTCAGCCGAACGCGGCCGTGGCCGCGCTCCTGACTGGCACCGCGGTGCTGCTCCTGACCGTGAACCGCCCGGCGATCGCTGCGGCGCTCGGCGCCGTCGTGGGGCTCATCGGCGCGACGACGCTCGTCGAGCATCTCACGGGCGCCGATTTCGGCATTGACACGCTCCTGCTCTTCGGACGTACGTGGGGACAATCCGGCACGACCTACGTCGGCCGGATGGGCGTACCGGCGTCGGTGTCGTGGAGCCTGCTCGCGGCCGCACTGATCCTGAACCGTTCCGCCACCTATCGCCGGATTGCGCCGTTCGCCGCGGTACTCGTCGCGTCGATCGCCGGCCTCTCGCTCACGGGCTTCGCCTACGACGCCGACCCGCTCTATACCGTTCCGCGGCTGACATCGATCAGCCTGCAGACCGCAACGTTCCTTCTCTTGAGCGCTGCCGGCATGCTGTTCGCGATGGCTGACCGCGAGCCGTGCCGCACGTTGTTTGAAGACAGCGGCGCCGGCCTCCTCGCACGGCGGTCCGTGCCGATCATGATCGGCTTTCCCCTGGTGCTCGGGTTTTTTCGTCTTCACGGAGAGCGCCTCGGCCTGTTCGACACGGCGATGGGAACCGCGCTCTTCGCCTGGACACTCGTGCTGGCCACCTGCCTCGTCGTCTGGAGAGCCGTGCGTGCGATCCGACAACGCGAGCGCGCGCTCTCCTCTGCGGACGATGCGACACGGCTGGCGAGCGACGCCTTCCGCGCGAGCGAGTCGCGCCTGACGGCGCTCCTGCAGCAGCTGCCGATCGGCGTCGGCGTCTTCGGCCCCGATGGCCGGTGGGTCATCGAAAATCCGGTCCTGCACCGCTACGTGGGCGAGCGGCTGCCTTCGCTCGAGCCCGATCAGGCCCGCCGCTGGCAAGCATGGACCCAGCACGGCGATCCATTGCCGACGAGCGAGTGGCCGGGTCCGCGCGCGCTGCGTGGCGAGACGGTCGAGCCTGGCGTGACGTTCCTGTACACCGCGGAGGATGGCCGCGAGCGGTGGATTCGGGTGAGCGCCGCGCCGTTTCTGGCGGCCGACGGGGGACGACTCGGCGCCATCGCGTTGCTGCAGGATATCGACGAACAGAAGCGTGCGCAGGATGCGCTCGCCCAGAGCGAAGAGCGGCTTCGGGAACAAGCCGCAGAGTTGCAGGACGCCGCGCGGCGCAAAGATGAATTCCTCGCGACCCTGGCGCACGAGCTCCGCAATCCGCTCGCGCCGATCCGCACGGGGCTTCAGATGCTGAAGCTGTCTGGCGCGCCTGGAGGCAGCAGCGAGCGCACGTTGACCATCATGGAACGCCAGATCAACCATCTCGTCAGGCTGATCGACGATCTCCTCGATGTCAGTCGCGTCACGCACGGCCGCATCACACTCGCCGCCTCGCGGTTGAATCTGCTGGATGTGCTCAAACAGGCCATCGACACCGCCGCTCCGGCAATCGATGGAGGCAGACACACGCTGGACATGAGCGCGGCCGCTGAACCGATCGCCGTGCAGGCCGACGAAGCCCGCCTCGTCCAGATCTTCGCCAATCTGTTGAACAATGCCGCCAAGTTCACACCGCCCGGCGGCCGAATCGAGGTCGTGCTTTCTCAGCAGGACGGTCAGGCCGTCGTCTCGATTCGCGATACGGGCGTCGGCATCCCACCGGACATGCTCGAGCGTGTCTTCGATCTGTTCACGCAGGTGGACCGGTCGTTGACACATGCGCAAAGCGGATTGGGCATCGGACTCTCTCTCGTGAAGGGGCTGGTCGCGCTCCATGGAGGCACTGTGGAAGGGCACAGCGAAGGGCCAGGCAAGGGCAGCACGTTTACCGTCCGGCTCCCGTTAGCACCACTGGCGCCCGAGCCGGCGTCTGTACCGCCGGCTCAATTGAACGCGTCGCGCTGCCGGGTGCTCGTCGTCGACGACAACGTCGATGCGGCAGACAGTCTCGCGGCGCTGCTGAAGATCCTCGGGCACGACGCAGTCACCGCGTACGATGGAGTGTCGGCCATTGCTGCCGCCACGGCGATCGTGCCCGACGTGATCATCCTCGACATCGGGATGCCTGGCCTGAATGGCTATGAAACCGCGACCCGGATCCGGGAGCAGCCCTGGGGCAAGGCGGTCCGGCTCATTGCCTTGACCGGTTGGGGACAGGAACAGGACCGGCACAAATCGTTCGCGGCGGGGTTCGATGGCCACCTCGTGAAGCCGACCGATCCGGCGACGCTCACGCAGATGCTGCGTGAGGTCGGCGTGTGCCGTTCGTAGCGACGGCTACGGCACCAGCGCGGTCGCGGGATACCGCAGGCGGCTGAGCAGATCCTTGAAGGCCGGCCGCTCGGAGAGGACGAGCGAGCTCGCGTCCACAGGCACGACCGTGAACAGCGGCGAGCGCTCGCGGTACGCCGCTTCGTAGGCCTCGACTGCTTTGTCCACGTCGCCCAGGCCAATCCAGCACCACCCATACAGCATCGGATCTACGTACTGGGCGCGGCTCATTTCGTCCAACCGCGTGAGCATCGAGCGCGACAGATCCGGTTGGCCCGCGAGGCCGGCGTAGTACGCCAGCTTACCGACGGCGATTGCCATGCCTGGTGCGTCCGGCAGCAGACGATACAGGACGTCAACCGCCTGAAACGGATCGCCCCCGTCGCCGTGCACCAGCGCCAACCAATAGCGTCCCCAGACGTAGTCGGGTGCCATCTCGGTGAGCCGTTCGGCATGCGACAGCGCCGACCCATAGTCGCAGGCGAAGTATTCGATGGCTGCGGCGTACGTGTTCACCAGTGGTGAAAGCGGATCAAGGCTGAGTGCCTGCCTGATCTGGTCTCGCGCTTCGTCGAACCGTCGTGACGTGGCGAGGTACAACGCGTACCACTGCCGGCAGGTGGCGTGGTTCGGATTCAGGCGAACGGCGTGCGCGAATGCCTGTTCAGCCCCGGCCCAATCCCAGTCGTGCCAGTAGCGGCAGCAGCCAAGTGCGCAATGGGCATCGGCGAGGCTGGGGTCGAGCTGCAGCGCCGCGTCCACGGCCTCCCGGGCCTTCGGAAATGCATCCAGCGGACGCAGGTACCCCGCCCGGGAGTGTCCGAGCTGGAGGTAGCAGTCCGCGACGCCCACGTGCGCCAGCGCGTACGTCGGATCGATCGCTCGCGCCTTCTCGAACAGATCGGCCGCTTTGACCATCGAATCCAGTGTGAACCGGTTCCAATGGTACCGGCCGCGGAGATACGCATCGTGAGCCGCGCCCGCGGCTGGAATGCGGATCGCCGGCACCGTGAGCAGCGTGCCTCTCAGCGCCTTCACCACCTCGTTCGCGATCTCGTCCTGGACGACGAACAAATCAGTGAGCGTCCGATCGAAGCGCGACGACCAGAGCGGCTGGCCGTCGAGTGTGTTCACGAGCTGGGCGGTGACTCTCAGGCGGTCGCCATGACGGCGCACGCTGCCTTCCAGCACACAGTCCACGCCCAGCTTTGCGCCGATCGTGCGGATGTCTTCCGATTTGCCTTTCCACGCGAACGCCGACGTGCGCGCGATCACGCGCAGATCGCGCGCGCCTGCGAGCAGGTTCAGGATCTCTTCGCTCAATCCGTCGCAGAAGTACTCGTTCTCCGGATCGGCACTCACGTTCACGAATGGAAGGACCGCCACAAACGGCAGGCTGCGATCGGCCGCCATGCCCGCGGTGTCGAGCGCCGTGAGCAGATGGCCGGCATCCGGATAGCGATGATTTCGATCCTTCTTCAGGCACCGTTCGATGACCGCACTCAATGCGCGGCCGACCCCGGGAATCGGCGGCGGATTGTCTCTGAGAATCGACGCCAGTGTGGCCACGTTCGAGTCGCGGAGAAACGGATTCCGTCCAGACAACAGCTCGTACAGGATCACGCCGCACGAGAAGATGTCGGCGCGCGCGTCCACGTGGTGTCCCTGTGCCTGCTCGGGCGCCATGTATGCGGCCGTTCCGAGGATCATGCCGGGACTGGTCAGCGTCGACATCGAGCCCGCTTTCGCAGATTCCTCGCGCTTCGCCAGGCCGAAATCGAGGACCTTCACCGCGCCGCTGGCGGCCACCATGATGTTCGGCGGCTTCAGATCGCGATGAACGATGCCAGCCGCGTGCGCGCAGTGCAGCGCCTCGACGACGTCGCGCAGGAGACGCACGGCCTCAGACGCCGGCCGGCCCGACGGGGGAATCAGATTGGTCAACGGACGTCCCGTGACCAGTTCCATCGCGATGTAATCCATGCCATC
>Ga0070674_100000754_pt1 | contig 16607 bp, 9 predicted proteins | sample KBSM33metaG_FD_65344 | JGI IMG/M metagenome (GOLD analysis project Ga0070674, IMG submission 65344) | Miscanthus rhizosphere microbial communities from Kellogg Biological Station, Michigan, USA - KBS M3-3 metaG | ecosystem: Host-associated > Plants > Roots > Rhizosphere > Soil ... | reverse complement strand
GACGCCGCTCATCAGAACAATCGCCACTACGGACACACACACGCGTACCGTGCGTCCAGAACCTGCCAGTATCTGCGTCATTTGGATTTTCCCGTCCTCACAAACGTCAGCTGCGCCTCGCGCCAGCCGGCGTCGCCCGACGGGAACGTGAGACGAAGGCGCGATCGACCAGCCGTCGTGGCGGTCTCCGCACGTACGGTCGCGCCGTCCGCTCGAACGCTTGGGGCGTTCTGCACGGGTTCGACGTCAACAAGGTAATCCATTCCCGCGCGTCCCGCGATCCGGGCAACCACTCTATCGCCATCCTCGCGGACCTCGACAATCCTGAGCCGCGACGACGGCTCGCCGGCTACGAGCGGCCTGTGCTCGGGAATCAGAGCGACGCCCGGTCGCCGGATCGCCTGCTCCCACGCAATGCGGCCGGTCACACGTCCGCCCACGCGAACGGACGCGGGATCGGCGCCAGGCGGAAGCCGTAGGTCCACGACAATCGGCAGCGGTCCCGGCGTGGCTTCCACCTCGATGCGCACACTATCCGGTTGTACGGCGAGATGGACGTTCACCTTGTGCTGGCGCCATCGCAGTCCACGCACGGTCAGCTCACGCCAGCCTGCCGGAAGGACGGGTCGCAGCACCAGTGGTTCGTCCGCTGCCGCTGCAGGTGCGGTCATGACAGTCTGCGCGCTCGGCGCAGTGGGAGCGCCGTCGAAACCGACGAGTCCCCGCAGCAGTCCGCTGACGAAACCGGCTGTCGCAAAGAGCTGGTGCGGCACCGCGGCATCCACCGTGCGCAGCCGATCGCCCGAATACAGCTCCGCCGTGAACCCGCGGCTCTCGAGTGAAGTGAGCTGCGCGAGGGCGTCCAGGTACTGCCACGCGGCGGCTGGTCGATCCTGCTGGTAGAGACCGAGAATCGCGAATCCCGTCACGAACGGCCACACGGCTCCGTTGTTATAACTGAGGGGATCGTACAGCGGGCTGCGCATTGACAGCATCCGTGCGCCCCAGTCGCTCGCGACTCCGGGCGAAGCCAGCTCGTCGAGCGTCTTCGCCACTGCCGGCAGCTTCGCGGTGAGATGCCCGCGCCAGAGGCCTAACGCCGGCCACACCGTAGACGCGCCCTGGGTCGTGCCGTTCTTCAACACGGCAAATGGCAGCGGCGCGTCGGCCGCTGCGAACTTGCGTGCGAGCGCTTCGCGCCCTTTCCAGTACACGTCTTCGGCCTGCTTGGCCGTCTGCGTCTCGCCGAACCGCCTGGCCAGCGACGCCATCGAGCCCGCCGCATCGAGCCACGTCGTCGCGAGATAGATGTCGGTCTGCACGTCCGCCGATCGCAGCGCTCCGGTCTCGACTGCGGCCAGACCCGCGCGGCTGTTGTCCATCAACCCGTCATCGTCTTCGTCCGCAGCGAGACAGTATGTGAAAGCCTTCTCGACGGCAGGCCACAAGCGCCGCCCGGCGTCGAGATCGCCGCTCACTCGGACGTAGTCGGCGACGGCGGAGATGAAAAGCGGTGTCGTATCGGCGTGGTAGTACGCGTACGGATACTGCTCGAACCATTTCAAGTACGCGGCGCCCTGCGAGATTTCGTGCGGCATCTTGCCGTCGTTGCGTTGGTAGCGGCTGAAGAACTCGAGTGTCTGCCGCACCAACTCGAAGTCGCCATACGCGCCGATCGCCCACGCATTCATGAACGCGTCGCCGCCAAAGTACCAGCCGAAGCCTGGCCGCTCGGTCGAGCCCGACGGGCCAAGTCCGGCAACCAACCCGCAGCCCAGATCGGGGTTGCAGACCACACCTTTGTCGAGCGCAACCTTGCCCCATTCGAGTGCGGAGTCAATCGCAGGATCGGGCGTCTGGATCGTCACGAGGTCCTCGTGCAGGTGTCGCGCGTGCGCCGCGGCATCCTGCCAGTCTTTCGCCGGGCTCGCGAACAACCGCGTCCACGCCTGCTTCGTGGCATCGAGTCCACCCGTCGTAGCCACGATGCCGATCGGAATCAATCCGGCGCGTGCCTGGGCGGGCGTCAGGCGAATGCGGAAAATGGACGGCGCATCGGGCAGGTTGTGCGCGGGCTGTTCGGGCGGCGTCTCCGCGAAGGGGCTGCCGACTATCGCGGCGTGCTTCCGGCCCGCCTCACCGATCACGTACCCGTGGATGTCTCGGTCCCAATAGCTGAATTGTCCGCCCAGCGCAGCGGGCCACATCAACTTGAGATCCGGACGGAAGCGGACGTCGATCGTCAGAGGTACTGTCGAGTCCACGTCCAGCAGCACGAGGCCGCCGGGCTGATCGATCGGGACCAGCCACGTCGCATCCACGGTGAACGCTGCGTGCGTGTACCGAATGACGATGCCTTCGGGCCGGACATCGACCGTCGTCGCCAGCTCGCGGCCGTCGATAGGCTCTGCGTAGGCCGGCGTGCCGAACGACAGCTGAAAGTCGTGGAGGACTTTGATCGGATACGACCAGGCCTCGAACGTGCCCTCTTCCCGCCCGAGAAGAGCAGCTCGCCGGCCGGACGCTTCCACGTACCGTCCGGCGCGTACCGGGCCAGTCAGTGCGATGGGGCTCTCGCCGTGTGGAAAGCGTGCAATCGCGGCGGGCTCGGGTGCCTGACCGCCCAGCGACGCCGCGCCGGACAGCCAGAGGGCGGCCGGAATCAGGAGCGCGACTGATGGCTTGAGTCCGCGAGCGGCCATGGTAGGCGCGCGGAGTGTACCACGCCGCTCATGCCGGGCCGGATGCTGTCAGAGAGGCAATTGGTCGATGCGCGCGAGAACGGCGGCGACCACCCGGTCGCAGCGCGGTGCGTAGAACGGGAACGCCTGGCCGGCGGCATCGCCGATTCTGGACGTCACCGAGCGGCGAATCATCGCCCGCGCTCGATGCAGCCGGGTCTTGACGGCCTCGTCGCCAAGGCCCAGGCCTTCACCGGTTTCACTTGTGCTCAGCCCCTCGATGTCTCGCAGCATGAACACCGTACGGTAGGTCTCCGGAAGCGCGTCCACGGCGTCTTCGAGGACCCGCCGCAGCTCCTGCGAGTACGCCTGCCGTTCGGGATCCGGCTGTGATGCGGTCGCCTCCATGATCTCCCCATCGTGGTCGCCGAGGTGGTGTTCAGCAAATCCGGCCAGCTGCTGCCGCTTCCGGCGCCTGGCGAAGGCCTCGTTCAGCACGATACGCGTCATCCATGTAGAGAACCGCGCGCGGTCCTCGAACTGGTGCAGGTGCGTGAACGCGTTGAAATACGCCTGCTGCAGGATGTCTTCGACTTCGGACTCGTCGTTGACGACTGCTCGCGCCGCGCGATACAGCTGCTGATTGTGCCGGCGCATCAGGATCTCGAAGAGTGCACGCTCGCCCGCGAGGATGCGCTCGATGATTTCTGCATCCGGCAATGTGGTACCACCAGGGACCGTGACGGAAGCCACCGGCTGAGCCCTTTCCATGCCTATTAGAGAGTGTGACTCCGATTTGGTTGCAGAGCCAGCCGCTGTCACGTTTCCAGGCCCCATCCCTCTCATGAACATGGAGGAACACATGGATACTGAACGGCTGACGACGCCGTGGTGGGCGCTTCGGGTGGGACTCGGAGGCATCGCATTCCTCGCAGGCCTCGATAAGTACTTCAATCTGCTCGCCGACTGGCCGGGCTACCTCAGCCCTCTCGCCACAGCCATCCTGCCGATGAGCGCCGCGGCGTTCATGCACATCGTCGGCGTCGTGGAGATGGCGGTCGGAATCGTCCTGCTTGCGGGATATACCCGACTCGGCGGGTATGTGGTCGCGCTGTGGCTGTTGGGTATCGCACTCAACCTCGTGACGACCGAACACTTCTTCGACATCGCGGTCCGAGACCTCGCCATGGCGATCGCCGGCTTCACGCTCGCACGCCTGACCGAGGCCGGTGTCGGCGCCGAGGCGCACGCGGCATCCCACGTGCGCGACCCCCTGGTGCGCACGGTCTGACAAGTTGATACGATGGCTGCCTGCGAGGGAGGCAGCCCCATATGTCACTGGATCACGCCGATGTTGCGGCACTGCGGCAGCATTTTTCAGGCACGCTCGTGACGGCGCACCACCCGGAGTACGAGCAGTCGCGCCGTGTCTGGAACGCGATGATCGATCGCTACCCTGGCGTGGTCGCTCGTTGCCGTACAGTCGCCGACGTTGTCGTGGCTGTGAACTGGGCGCGCGAGCACAAGGTACCGATCGCAGTCCGCGGTGGCGGCCACAACGTGGCAGGCAAGGCGACCTGTGACGGCGGCATCGTGATCGACTTTTCCGAGATGAAGGCGGTGACCGTCAATCCGGAGAAGCGTACGGCCCTCGCCGAGCCAGGCGCCCGTTGGACAGACTTTGACATCGCCACGCAGGCGCACGGCCTCGCGACCACAGGAGGGACGGTCGGCGACACCGGTATTGCCGGACTCACGCTCGGCGGCGGGTTCGGATGGCTCGGCGGACGTCACGGTATGACCGTCGACAATCTGATCGGCGCCGATCTCGTGCTCGCGAACGGCCAGACCGTCCACGCCAGTGCGAGCGAGAACCCCGATCTCTTCTGGGCGATCCGCGGCGGTGGCGGCAATTTCGGCGTCGTCACCGCCTTCGAGTATCAGCTGCATCCGATCGGACCCATGGTCGTGGGCGGTCTGGTGATGCATCCCATCGAACGCGCGCGCGACGTGCTGCGGTTCTACCGTGACTTGACGGCGACGGCTCCCGACGACTTGACGGTCGCCGCCGTGCTGCTCACCGGACCGAACGGGCACAAGCTGTGCGCGATGGCAGCGGCGTACGTCGGATCGGTCGAGGACGGCGAACGCGCCGTCGCGCCGATCAAGGCGTTCGGCCCGCCTGTGCTGGACGTGCTCGGACCGATTCCGTATCTTGGCCTGCAGGCCCTGCTCGAGGCGGCGATGCCGGCGCACGTGCTGAACTACTGGAAGGCCGACTTCGTTCCGGCACTGAGCGATGGACTGATCGACGCTGCCATTGACATCTATTCGCGCGTCGTCTCACCCCAGTCGTCGATCCTGCTTTATCCCATTCACGGCGCCGCGACGCGGGTTGCTCGGACCGCGACCGCATATCCACATCGGAGCGGCATTCACATGGGGATCTATGCGCTCTGGACCGATGCGTCGCTGAACGCGCAGAACATCGCGTGGGTGCGGGCGGCGTGGGAGCAGATCCAGCCATTCGTGCCCGGTGGGGTCTACGTCAACGAGCTGGGTGAAGACGAAGGTGACGATCGCGTCAGCCTGGCGTACGGCGAAAACTTCGTGCGGCTGACACAGATCAAAGCGAAGTACGATCCCGAGAATCTGTTCGCGTTGAACGCGAACATTCGTCCGGCAGTCACTGCCTGAAGGCGGGGTGCATCGGACGACGGGCGTGCATGACCCCGCCTCCACATCGGCCATGTAGAGGCGGATGCAGTCAGCGGTGGACGCCTGCGTCCGCCTGCACCATCCTCAGTCTGCCAACGCTTCGAGCAGCTTGACGCCGTTCGGCGATCCGAGGCCGGTGCAGGCGTCCCAGCCGGGTCCGGCCGCGTACTTACCGAGTTTCTCGAGATCGTTCGTCCCCTCGAGAATGTCGCGGAAGGCACCAGCTCGCGCGGGCATCGCATACAGCCGCGGATTCAGAAACCCGAGCGGCGGCTTGCGCCGTCGTCCGCGGTGCTGATTGATCAGTGCGATGAGCGCCGCCCAGAGCGGCGCAACCGCGCTCGTCCCCCCGAACACGTCTCTGCCTCCGCCAACCAACCGTACCCGGTAGCCAGTCGCGGGATCCGCATCTCCGGCAACGTCGGGGACGCCGCGTCCTCTCCGCCGGCGCGGAGATGTAGGCATATCGATCTCATCCTGATAGGGCGGCCGATCGAACTTGTTGCTCACGCCGCCGCCGGTGGCGGCACCGCGCGTGCGCCAGACAGCTTCGTCCACGATCTCACCGCGCGATGCCAGCACCCGCGTGCCGCCGCAGGCCAGCGCGTACGGGCTGGACGCCGGAAAATCCACGTGCGGCTTTCCATCGCGATCCTTGTGCAGCGCATCCGACGATCCGTCGTCGCCTGCCGAGCAGCAAACGGTGACGCCGAGCGCCGCAGCGTCCTGCAACGCCTCGTTGAACGCGCGCAGCGCCTGTCCGGTGTTGGCGTCTTCGGACGAACCCCAGCTGATCGACACGACGGACGGACGATGGACCTTGTCGTGGATGGCGGTGGTGAGGGCGGCGAGGAACCCGTTGTCAGTGTTGAGGGCGAAGTAGACGGCAATCTTTGCTTTCGGCGCGACGGCCGCGGCGACTTCGATGTCGAGCATGACCTCACCGTCGGCGCCCGCGTCAGGTCCGGGCAGGTTGGCCCCGACGCTGCCGTCGCTCTCGACGCCAATCGCCGTGATCTCAGGCATCCCGATCCGGAGCGCCGCAAAGTACGCGCGAAGATCGCGCTCGGTGTAGCCGGCACTGACGGCTTTTGGCGGTGCGTTCCTCGGGCTGCGGAAGTCGTTCAGTTCGACGATCGCGATGCACTGCCCTGCTCCATCGAGATCCGGCGGGAAGTCGTACAGCGACGCGATCTGTGGGGGCGTGAAGGCGCGCTTGTTCGCGGTCCGTACACCGCGGCTCGCACGGCGCGCGCCGGGGTGGCGCCGCAAGTGCGGTGTGGCCGCAGGCCGGTTGTCGAAGCCGAGGACCGCGACGACGATATCGCCGAGTTCGTCCGGTACGGAAATGCCGCCAGTGCGCGTCCGGACGACACGATTGCCGGCCTTCGCCCGTTTCAGCGTGGGCTTGAAGGCGGCCGTCAGATCCTCGATCGACCCCGCAATGCGGATCCGGCGGCTGTCTCGGTTCACATCCACGACCTCGAGATCGTGGGCGTGTGCGAATGCCTCTACCTTGGCGACGTCGGCCGGATCGGCACCGAGCTGACCGGCGAATTCCTCGCGCGATACGGCCTTTGGCGGCGCGGTGGCGGCACTGAGCACACTCTCGAGCCCCTCACTTCCTGCGCGGCGCCTCAGGACGACCGTGATCTCGATCCGTTGCTCGGGATCGACGTCACCGACGATCTTCGCGCGCGGCAGCTTCTGTTTCTGGCTCCCGGGGACGATGACGCGCTTCTTGGGAGGCATGGGCGACCTCGCTTGTCTCTTGAGAGTGGTGTCGGGCGGGCACTGACCGTAACACGATCGACGATGCGGCGGCCATTCTCTACTCTGTCGAATCTGTCAGTGCGATGACCGCACAATTGCCGATCGTCACGACCGACAAAATCTGCTTTCCTGAAACCAAAAGACGCCTCGCCACGATACTTCACGGACGCCGCGTTGCGCCGCTCATCGACGCCCCTGACATAAGGTCGTAACAAACCAACAGGTTCCGCCACCGGAGCGCGGGCTGCGCTCGACACGAACGTGGCTGGCGAGTTGCTATTCAACCGCTCTTCTCTCACACAAGGCGATCCATCGCAAATCAAGGCCGACCTGAATATGTCCAAGGGTGACGCTCGCCTCAGTTACTCCAAACGTTTCGTCAATGCGTCGCCCAAGGCGCGGGTGCTCCGGCGTTGGAGCTGGGCTGGCCTCGGGATCGCCCTGGCACTCGTCGCGGTCTCGAGAGGTCGAGAGGCCGCCGTGCTGGCGCAGAGCTCCTGCGGCCAGACGATCAATCCGATCGAATGCGAAAACCAGAAGCCGGGCGCTCCCAGTTCGGAGTGGGACATCGGCGATGCGGGCGACCCGTCTATTCAGGGCTTCGCCACCGAGATTAGCGTCGTTCCCGGACAGGTCGAGCGCTTCAAGATCGATACGAACGCGAGCAGCTATGCGATCGACATCTACCGCATGGGCTACTACGGCGGTATGGGAGCCCGGAAGGTCGCATCGATTACTCCCTCGGCCTCGTTGCCGCAATCGCAACCAGACTGTCTCACCAGTCCTTCCACTGGATTGATCGACTGCGGCAATTGGGCGGTGTCGGCATCCTGGACCGTGCCGGCAGGATCGACCTCCGGTATTTACTTCGCAAAGCTCCAGCGCGGCGACACCGGTGGCGAGAGCCACATCGTCTTCATCGTGCGGGACGACGCGGGAAACTCGGATCTCGTGTTCCAGACCTCCGATACGACCTGGCAGGCGTACAACCAGTATGGGGGCAACAGCCTCTATGTTGGCGGTCCTGGCACAAGCCCGGGACGTGCCTACAAGGTGAGTTACAACCGCCCCATCACGACCCGTTCGACATCATCAGAGGACTTCGTCTTCAACGCTGAATACCCGATGGTCCGCTGGCTCGAAGCAAACGGCTTCAACGTCAGCTATATCAGCGGGGTCGACACGGACCGGTCTGGCGCGACGATTCTCACCCCTTCCAAACACAAGGCATTCCTGTCCGTTGGCCACGACGAGTACTGGTCTGGTGGCCAGCGCGCGAATGTCGAGGCCGCGCGAGGAGCCGGACTCCACCTCGCCTTCTTCAGCGGCAATGAAGTGTTCTGGAAGACACGTTGGGAGAACAGCATCGACGGGTCGAACACGCCGTACCGCACTCTCGTCTGCTACAAGGAGACGCACGCGAACGGCCGCATCGATCCCGGCGATCCCCCCACGTGGACGGGCACCTGGCGTGACCCCAGATTCAGTCCGCCGAGCGATGGCGGCCGTCCCGAAAATGCGCTGACCGGCACGATCTTCAAGGTGAACTCAGGAACCAGCGGCATCTCCGTTCCAGCGCAGTTCGGCAAGGCGCGGTTCTGGCGCAACACCACCGTAGCAACCCTCGCGGCTGGCGGGGTCGCGAACATGCCAACTGGCACGCTCGGCTACGAGTGGGACGAGGAAGCAAACAATGGAGCGCGGCCTCCAGGCTTGATGCGCCTTTCACAGAAGACGGTAGCCGGTGTCGACGCGCTGCAGGACTATGGCAGCACCTACGCGAGTGGCACGGTCACGCACAGCCTGACGATGTACAGGCATCCGAGCGGCGCGTTGGTCTTCGGCGCGGGCAGCGTCCAGTGGTCGTGGGGACTCGATTCCAATCACGATCGCGGCAACGCCGCGGCGGACGTTCGCATGCAGCAGGCGACCGTCAATCTGTTCGCCGATATGGGCGTGCAGCCAAAGACCTTGCAAGCAGGGCTCGTGAGCGCCACCGCATCGAGCGATGTCTTCGCACCTCAATCGACGATTACGTCGCCGACCTCTGGCTCATCGTTCGCCGCCGGCTCTCAGATCGCGATCGCTGGAACTGCGACCGACACTGGCGGTGGCATCGTCGCTGGTGTGGAAGTGTCCACCGACGGTGGTGTGACGTGGTCGCAAGCTTCGGGGACCACTAGTTGGACCTACAACTGGACGGTCTCGGGCACGGGCAATATCCCGATTCAGAGCCGAGCGTTCGACGACAGCGGCAACATGGAGACGCCGACGACCGGAGTCACCATCAGCGTGACGGCCCGGAGTTGTCCCTGCAGTATCTGGGGTGCGTCGGTACCTCCCGCGCCGCTCGACTCCGGGGACACGGCTTCCGTCGAGCTCGGTACGAAGTTCCGCCCGGACAATGACGGCTTCATCACCGGCGTCCGGTTCTACAAAGCCAGTACGAATACAGGGACGCACACGGGGAGCCTCTGGACGCGCACCGGGATGCTGCTGGGAACGGTGACGTTTGCGAACGAAACCGCCTCAGGTTGGCAGCAGGCGGCCTTTGCGTCGCCGATCGCGATCACGGCGGGCACCACATATGTCGTTTCGTATCACGCGCCGAATGGGCACTACACCGGAACCGACGGGCTCTTCTTCGTCAACGGCGTCGATACTCCCCCACTGCACGCGCTCAGAGACGGGGTCGATGGACCGAACGGTCTGTATCTGTATGGGAGTGCCGCAGCATTTCCCACGAATACGTTCAATTCGGAGTCGTACTGGGTAGACGTGGTGTTCACGACCACGCTGGGGGTCGACACGACGCCACCGACGATCCTGTCTACGACGCCGGGAAGCGGCGCGACAGGCGTGAACCCGGGCGGCGCCGTCTCGATCACGTTCAGTGAGGCCGTCGACTCCTCGACGGTATCGTCGAGCACCGTTCAGCTCCAGGATGCCTCGAGCGCGCTCGTCACTGCCACGCTGACGTACGACGCGGCATCGAAAACGGCCACTCTGACCCCGAGCTCCGCACTGGCGGCATCAAGTATGTACACGGCATCCGTCAAAGGCGGCGCCACGGATCCACGAGTGAAGGATCTTGCCGCCAACGCGCTCGCTGCCACCTACACATGGTCGTTCACGACCGCATCGCAGACCACGGGACCGAACTGTCCCTGCAGCATCTGGGCCTCATCGACCGTGCCGACGGTCCCCGACGATGGCGATCCCGCGGCTGTAGAAATCGGGACGAAGTTCCGGTCAGATGTGGCCGGGACGATTTCCGGCGCTCGCTTCTACAAGTCCACGGCGAATACCGGCACGCATGTGGCGCATCTCTGGACGAGTACGGGAACCCTTCTGGCCACTACGACATTCAGCAACGAGACGGCCTCCGGATGGCAACAGGTCTCGTTCCCCACGGCGGTACCGATCTCCGCCAACACGACCTACGTCGTGTCGTACTTCGCTCCGCGCGGGCACTACGCCGGGCCTGACAACTACTTCCAGACCACCGGCGTGGACAACGCGCCGTTGCACGCCCTGAGAAATGGCGTCGATGGTCCAAACGGTGTCTACGCCTATACGTCATCGGGAGCGTTTCCCACCCAGACGTATCTCTCGGAGTCGTACTTCGTCGACGTCGTCTTGACGACGGCAACGGGACCGACCTTCAGCCTGTCAGGCACGATCACGCCCGCGGCTAGTGCAAGCGGTGCGACCGTCACCCTGACCGGCGGCACGAGCGCCACGACGACTGCCGACGCAAGCGGCAATTTCACCTTCACTGGACTCCCGAATGGCACCTACACTGTGACGCCCACCAAGACGGGGTTCACGTTCGCGCCCGCGAACCAGTCGGTGACGATCAGTGGAGCAAACGCAACCGCGACCTTCACGGCGCAAGCTGCCACGTACAGTATCTCTGGTGCGCTCACGCTTGCGGCGAGCGGAAGCGGTGCAACCGTCGCGCTCAGCGGAAGCGCAACCGCTACGACCACTGCCGACGCGAGCGGGAATTACACCTTCAGCGGCCTGGCAAACGGCAATTACACGGTCACTCCGAGCAAGACAGGCTTCACGTTCACGCCGGCCAACAGAGCTGTCACGATCAGCAGCGCAAACGTGACGGCCAATTTCACCGCCCAGGCCGTAACGTACGCGATTTCCGGCAGCATCACACCCGCCGCGAGCGGAAGTGGAGCGACCGTCGTGCTGAGCGGCGCCGGCACGGGGACCACGACGGCGGACGCCAGCGGCAACTTCGCTTTCAATGGACTCGTGAACGGCAATTACACCCTGACGCCGAGCAAGAACGGCTTCACCTTCGCGCCGGTAACCCAGGCGATCACCATCAACGGTGCAAACGGAACGGCCGCCTTCGCCACCCAGCCGGCGCCGACGTTCGCCATCTCTGGAACGATCACGCCAGCGTCGAGCGGCAGCGGGGCGATCGTGGCGCTGAGCGGCGCCGCATCCGGCAGCACCAGCGCAGATGCGTCCGGCACCTACACCTTCACCGGGCTGGCCAACGGCACCTACACGGTCACGCCGAGCAAGAGCGGCTTCAGCTTCACGCCCGGGAGCCAGGCCGTTGTGCTCAACGGCTCGAACGGAACGGCCAACTTCGCTGCGCAGATGCTCCCGACGTTCACCATTTCCGGCACGGTCACGCCCGCCGCACTTGGAACGGGCGTGACGCTCAACCTCACTGGCGGAGCGACGATGTCGACGAGCACCGATGCGAACGGGAACTACGCGTTCGCCGGACTCTTCAACGGGCAGTACACCGTCACGCCGAGCAAGAGCGGCGTGTCGTTCGCTCCTGCCAGCCAGGTTGTGACAATCACCGTTGCCAACGTGACGGCGAACTTCACGGCATCAAGCGGCATTGCCGTCGATGCGGTCGCCCCCTTCGGACGATCGACAGCAAGTACCACCATCGCCTCGCCCGCGTTCTCGACCACGGCTCCCAACGAGCTCTTCCTCGCGTTTATCGCGAGCGATCGGGTTTCTGGCACTGTCTCGGTGTCCAGCATGACGGGCGCCTCTCTGACGTGGCAGTTGGTCCGGCGTACCAATGCCCAGTTCGGTACGGCCGAAATCTGGCGCGCCTTCTCCACGACCACCAAGAGCAACGTCACTGTCACCGCGACGCTCAGTCAGAGCGTCGCTGCCGCGATCACTGTCGTGACGCTCTCGGGCGTTGACACAACCGGCACCAACGGGTCCGGGGCGATCGGAGCAACTGCATCCGGCAGTGCGAACAGCGGAGCCCCCACGGCAACGCTGGTGACCACCCGCGCGAACTCGCTGGTTTTTGGTGTCGGCAACGATTGGGACAACGGTATCGCACGCACGCTCGGTCCCAATCAGACGTCGGTAAGCCAGTACATTGCGACGGTCGGCGATACGTTCTGGGTGCAGCGGACAACTGCGGCCGTGTCCGCGAGTGGCGCCAATGTGACCATCAACGCCACTTCGCCCACGACCGACCGGTACAACCTGACCATCTGCGAGATCCGGACGCCGTAGCGCCGTTCACCTGTCGACTGGCACCATCCAGATCGCTTTTGCCTCTGGCACGTCGTAGTTCGTAGTCCGTAGGTCCGGTAGCAGCGCGGCCGATGCTCCGGCTACGAACTACGAACCAGGAAGGACGAACTGTCAGTGCGTCCCCATCCCGCCAGCAACGGTCAGGAACACATCGTAAATCGCCCGGTCCACCAGCCGCCCGTTCGGCAGCTTGAAAATTGCCGTGCCCTGGAGCGCGAAGCGGTTGCCAAATCGGTCGCGGCGCCCGTCGCGGCGATAGTCAGTCCGGATCGCAACGATTCCAACCTGACTCAGAGGCACGAGCTCGCCGCGGTCAGTGACTCCGTTATGGTTGCGATCGAACCACAGACGCAGGCGCGCATACACAGCGTCCCGGCTGTCGATGACACCATCTGGGATGCCGCCGCCGTAGTCCGGACCTTCCGTCAGCAACAACGCTTCGAATCCATTGGCCGCAAGCGGTCCGCTCCCATCCGCATACGCAGGCGTCCGCGAGCCAAACATTTCAGCGCCCGAGTCGATTCGCCCGTTGCCATCCCGCTCCAGCACCAGCCACCCATCGTCTGATTCAGGCTCCGTCCACGCAATTTTCTCGACTGGTCTCCCGTTGGCATCCAAATCAAACGTCACCCCATCGTCCGCAGACGTGAGGCGGTAGCCGTCTCCCTGGGTGTCGATGAGGATGGGGCTGAGGGTGACGCAATCACAGCGCCACGGTTCGAACTGGTACCCCTCGATGCAATCGTCGGCTGTTATCTGACAGGTGCTGCCGGCGTCGAGTGGAGCGATCACCTGCGTTTCGGCGTAGGTGGTCCCTACCGAGTTCCACTGGCCCGTCAGGGTCCAGATTAGCCAGTGTTTGGCCGTGGATTTCCAGGTGCCGAGCTTCGGCACCGCGCGTGTCTGGTTGACCGCGGCAGAGTACAGCTGGCGGCTGGTGCTGACATACGTTGGCGAAAGCGCTTCGACCCACACCTCGGTCTGCACCTGTAAGGGACATGCGGTCACGGTCCTGGTCGTGCCAGCAGAAACATCGACCGACATTTTGTAGTTCGGCGTTTGGCGCATGGTGTGACTGCTTGAAACGGTGCCACAGTTTGCCTGTCCCAAGGCGCTGCCCGGTAGAACGAATGCGGGCAACAAGACCGTCACCCCAATGAGAACATGCTCGATCATTCGCATAGCGGAACTCCTCTGGCGGAGTCCCGCACGGCTCACTCCGGCATGCGCCAGTGAGCGAGCTCGCTCTTCGGGACCCGCGCGCTGATGTCGTGCTTGAATTCGTTCATCCAGTTCTGGACAACTATTTGCGAATCGGCGCTGAGTGCCTTCAACAACCGGTCGCGTGCGGCAAGCAGCTCGCGGCGATACGCGAGTTCGAGTTCGAAGGCCTGGGTATCGAACGCTGCGGCAGCTTCCTTGCGACCCGAATCCACATCCAGCGCCTTGCGCAGCGCGTCAGCCTTGGCTTCGAACCGTGTCCTGCGCTCTCTCTCTGCCACAGCCGTACGCTCGAGTGCATCGAGTTCAGCGGGCGTCAATTGCCCGCGTAAGTCGTGGTTGATGCCACTGTCCCTTCCCTTCCACCCTGCCAGCGCCATGAACCCGTGTTCCCAGGTGACCCATTCAGGAATCTGCTCGGGTTCCTTGCTGCCATCGATGAACAAGACATCGCTGGCACCTGACGGTTGATTCGCCGAGGCCTGAGGACTGCCGAGCGCGACACTCAGGCCGACCAGGATCCATTGCCACATGCCACACACTCCTCGATTCAGTTTGGTTCTGCGGCCCACGGCCGCTGGCGCTCGTCGGTCAGCAGCGTCAGCGTAAAGTCAGGCGCGTGCGTCTCGCACACCCTGTGCTCTCCGGGGTTGTCCGGTCTCCTCTGCCTGCCGGCCTTCGTGCCTGGCGCGCGACCTCGCAGGACCGCCTGCCTCACCTGCTGCCAGACCTGATTGCCGCCGATGATGACTCGGCGTCGTGCTGCTCCTGGCCTTCCGTAACGATGCTTTCGAGCGCAGCGGCCCTCCCTACGACTCGATCGTCGCTCCCTTGGACGACGGCGGAGGGGGCGGCCACGGCCGGGGCGCCTCGCCGTCGGCGACTCGACGCGGACGGTCTCGATAGCGCAAGTAGGCCTGCAGCGTGTGATAGCTGATCCCCAGCACGTCACACGCGCGGCGTTTGTTGTCAGCGCATTTGTGCAGCACGAGCCGCGCATAGCGGCTACCCCACGCGCGCATCGTGTCGGCACGCGCCGCCGAGGGCAGCAGAATGTCTTCAAAATCGTTCCTGAGCGCCATCGGCAGGTCCTCGATGAGGATGTGGTCGTTTTGCGTGAGCGCCACAATGCCCTCGATCACGCGCTGCAGTTCGCGGACGTTACCCGGCCACGGATACGCAAGCAGCGCGTCGCGCGCGGGCGACGAGAGCTCGAGCCGGCGCGAGCCTCGATACCGCTCGAGAAAGTAATCGGCGAGCTCCAGGATGTCTGGCTGGCGTGCCCGAAGTGGCGGTACCTGCAGCTCGACGCCGCTCAGCCTGTAGAACAGATCCGCCCGGAACGCACCCGACGCGACCATGCCGCGAAGGCTCCGGTTCGTAGCGGCGACGATCCGGATGTCAACGGTGTGCGATCCCTGTCCACCGACGCGCTCGACGGCGAGGTCCTGAATGGCCCGAAGCAGTTTGGCCTGAGCCGCCGTCGACAGGTCTGACACTTCGTCGAGAAACAACGTGCCGCCGTCCGCGTGCTCAAACTTCCCACGTCGTCCCCGCACGCCAGTAGCCGTACGCTCTTCGATCCCGAACAACTCCGCTTCGAGCAGTGACTCGACGAGCGCGGCACAGTTCACGGCGACAAACGGACCAGACCGCCGTCGGCTGGTTTCGTGGACTTGCCGGGCCACCAACTCCTTGCCAGTGCCAGACTCGCCTTCGATGAGCACTGTGAAGTCTGTACACGCCACACGCTCGATACGTTGGCGCAGCGCCCGCATGACCGACGTCGATCCGACCAGCGGAGGCGCCGTCCCATTCGTGACGAGCACGGGCCGAGGTGCTCGCAGCCGCTCGACCTCGAGCACGAAAGCCGCCAGCTGGCTCGCCAGGCCTAGCATCTGCGCATCCCACTCATCGAATCGTCGTCCTGCCACGCTGGTGGCGTCGAGGTACGTCGATCTCGTGCGATCGCTCGACGGGACCTCGAGGCTGACGATTTGCGCCAATCCCCGCTGTATACCTGCTTCCCGCGGCCCGTCGCGCAGCACCACGCGCTCGGCGCACACGACTCGTCGTGTCGCTTCCTCGAACGCACGCCGAAGCAAGGCGCCTTCGGCCCTGTACAGGGCCGGAATTAGCGATGTGACGAGCGCTGCGAATCCGGTACGCCGATCGCGATGACGCGTGTGCCCCCGGCTTGGTACCGCGTTGTCTGTCATGCCTGACCACCGTGTGACAGTGCCCATTCACAATTCCAATGCCATCCGACGTTCACACGAATTGGCCGGAATACGAGCCGGCCGTAGGTTCATTCCGGGCTTGCGGCTTCCCGCGGGTAGTCGATACCCGCAGTTCATCCCATCGCCGTCACAGCGCGGGTAGTTGATACCCGCGAAGAAGATCTCGAGGCGGAACGACGGTAATGGGAAGCGCAAATGCGATTGCCGCCCGATACCGGAGACCCGCTTGCCATCGGATGGCGGCGACGAAGGAGCGCGTCACCTCTCCGTTCACGCAAATCACGCCGCCCGCCAGCTGCAGACGGACTTCGGTCAGGCTTCCGGGCCGCAACGGACTCGGTCCCTCCACAAGTACGCCTGTCCGTGACAGGTTGACCACAATCACTGGCAGGAACGGACGAAGTCGGGCCAGCGGAGGGAGCACGCC
>Ga0070674_100000750_pt1 | contig 16647 bp, 12 predicted proteins | sample KBSM33metaG_FD_65344 | JGI IMG/M metagenome (GOLD analysis project Ga0070674, IMG submission 65344) | Miscanthus rhizosphere microbial communities from Kellogg Biological Station, Michigan, USA - KBS M3-3 metaG | ecosystem: Host-associated > Plants > Roots > Rhizosphere > Soil ... | reverse complement strand
TCGAACTTCGCGGCGTCATGGGCTACGAAGGGCATTTGCAGCCGGTCCGCGACCGCGCCGAGCGCCAGTCGCGCACGCGGCAAGCGATGGAGGGACTCGTCAAGACAGCAGACCAGCTCCGCGATGCAGGAATGGACTGCGACATCGTTTCTGCCGGCGGCACGGGCACGTTCGACATCAGCGGACGCATCGACGGCATCACGGAAATCCAAGCCGGCTCGTACGCACTGATGGACACCGACTATTCCAGTGTCGGTGTTCCGTTCGAGCCTGCGTTCTGGGTACTCGGCACCGTGGTGAGCCGGCCCACCCGCGAGCGCTGTGTCGCTGACTGCGGCCACAAGTCGATGACGAAAGACCACAGCCTGCCTGGCGTGCGGGGCATCGAGGGGGCCACAGTGACCTCACTCAACGACGAACACGCGACGATCGCGCTGCCTCCGGATTCGACAATCGCGATCGGCGATCGCGTCGAGTTGCTCCCATCGCATGTCGATCCCACGATCAATCTCCACGATGTCTTCTACGTCGTCGAGGGGCCGGTGGTCGTTGACGTCTGGCCGATCGCCGCACGCGGATATCTCGAGCACCGCACAAGGATGGAGGAGCCCGCATGAGATCACATCGATTCGTGGTTGTCGTCCTCGGCATGGCGGTCATGATTGCCCTGTCCGTCGGGTTGATGCGTGCACAGGATGCCGAGAAGCACCCGGTGAGCGCGGAACAGTACCAGCGCTGGAAGACGGAGCTTTCGAACTGGGGGCGATGGGGGAAGGACGATCAGATCGGCGCGCTGAACCTGATCACGCCGGCGAAGCGCCGTCAGGCGGCCTCACTCGTGAAAGAAGGCGTGTCAGTCTCGTTGGCCGCCGACACCGATACCGTGAAATCCGTCGACAACCCGAGCCCTTACGAAGTGACGATGCAGGGGATTGGGTCGGATCGGATTGCAATCAACTACCACGGCATCGCGCACACGCACCTGGACTCGCTCGCGCACATCAACGAGCAGGGTGTCTTCTACAACGGCTACAAGCCTGATGCGGACATCGTAGTCAAGGAGCGCCACGCGAAGAACTCGATTCACAACGTGAAGAACGGTGTCTTCACGCGCGGGGTCTTGATCGACATTCCCCGCTTGAAGGGCGTGCCGTATCTGGAGCCGGGAACCCCGATCTACGTCGAGGATCTCGAGGCGTGGGAGAAGCAGGCTGGAGTGAAGGTGTCTGCTGGCGATGCGTTGTTCGTGCGAACCGGCGTGTGGGCGCGACGAAAAGCAGTCGGCCCATGGCTGCGTGGACGAGCTGACGGCGGACAGTCGGCCGGCCTTCATCCGTCGGTGCTCCCCTGGCTCAAGGCGCGCGACATCGCGTTGCTTGGAAGCGATCACCCGCAGTACGTCTCGCCTGGAACGCCCGGCGCGCCGCGAGGAGCGGTGCATGACTTCGCGCTCGTCTATCTGGGTGTCCACCTCTTCGACAACTGCGATCTCGAGGCCCTCGCTCAGGCAGCCGCATCCCGCAAACGATGGGAGTTCCTCCTGACAGCAGCGCCGTTGCCGATTCCCGGCGGAACCGGATCGCCGCTCAACCCGATTGCGACATTCTGAAGTGGCGAAGAAGGGAAGCACGGCACTCGATCGCCTGCGAGCACTGTGCCTCTCGTACCCCGAAGCGAGCGAAGCTCCGTCGTGGGGACACCCAAACTTCAAGGCCGGGAAGAAGGTGTTCGTTGCTTTCGAACAGATCAAGGGACGTCCGTCGATTGCCTTTCGCCTCGAGCCGAAGGATGTCGAGCGACTCCTGATGAGAAAGCAGTTCTTCGAGACGCCGTACGGTCGAGGACAGTGGGTCAGCCTGTGGGCTGATGATCAGCTCGAATGGAAAGCGGTGACTGACCTCGTCGATCGCAGCTATCGCGTCGTTGCGCTGAAGCGAATGCTGACCGCGCTCGGTGCCAGGCGGGCCTGAAGGCCCGCCTCTACGACCCCGTAGCGGCGGGTCTTTAGACCCGCCGGTTCAATCAGCGCGCAGTGCCTGCACCGGCGCGATTCTCGTCCCCCGGCGCGCTGGCACGTAGCAAGCCACCATGGCGACGGCGGTGAGCACCACGGTCGTCACGATGAACGTGGCGGCATCGAGCGGCTCGATCTCGTAGAGGAGCACGGCCAGCAGTCGGGTCAGCGCTGCGGCAAGGACGAGCCCGGTGATGACGCCGATGCCGACCAGGCGCAGCGCCTGCGCAAGGACGAGGTCGAACACGGACCGAGGTGTCGCACCCAGCGCCATGCGCACTCCAATCTCCTGCGTGCGCTGCGCGACGGAATACGCCATGACGCCGTACACGCCCACAGCGGCCAGCAAGAGCGCCATCACCGCGAAGGCTACCAGCAGCACTGTCACGGTGCGAGGGCGCGCGAGCGTCGCGTCCACGACTTCCTGCATGGTGCGTACGTCGGCGAGCGGCAGCTCACGGTCGAGTGTGTGCACCACCGCGCCAACACTTGGCGCGAGCGCCAGAGGATTCGCCTCAGTGCGGACGACCAGCGTCATAAGCGGAATTGCGAGCTGGGTATGCGGGAGATAGACGGTCGGCCGGATGTCGCGGTCGAGGGCGGCGAGCTTGACGTCGCCGACCACTCCCACGATTTCGTAGTCGAGACGCTCGATGAAACCGGCGTTGACGTGCACACGCTTTCCGATCGGCGTGCCATCAGTGAGGTGAAGCCGCACCATCGTCTCGTTGACGATAGCCACGGGTGGAGAGTCGCCCCGGTCGAACGTCGTAAAGTCCCGACCCATGACATGCGGGATTCCCATCGTGCGGAAATAGCCTGGCGTAATTGGCGTAACGTCGGCCGAGGGTGCCTGGCCCGGCCCGGGAGTCGGTTGATCGGTCCGCCAGAAACTGGTCCCGATGCCGGGGCCAGCAAGTGGCAGGAACGTCACGCCAGCGGCACTGCGTACGCCCGGAAGCTCCCCAATGCGCGCCAGGGCATTGGTCGCGAAGCCCGACCGGCTCTCGGAGGTGTCGTAGCGTGACACTGGGAGCTGCACGCGCATCGTGAGGAGCCCTTCGGCGCGAAATCCGGGCCTGATGTTGCTCAATCGCACGAAGCTGCGCACGAGCAGGCCGGCACCCGTGAGGAGGACGAGCGACAACGCGACTTCGGCGGCGACCAACGTTCCCAGCACTCGCCGCGCTCTCGGACCGCCGCCGTGTCGTCCACCTTCGCGAAACGAGTCGTTGAGCGAGCGCGCTGACACAATCGCGGGCACGAGCCCAAACACGAGGCCAGTGACGAGCGAGAGGCCCATCGTGAGCATCACGACCGTGAGGTCGAGGCTGACCTCGTTCAGCCGGGGAATCGGTAGCTCGTCCGCGACCAGCGCAAGGAGTCCTCGGTGAAACAGAAACGCGAGGGCGAGACCAGCGATGCCGCCAATTGCAGCAAGTGACAGACTCTCGACGAGCAGTTGGCGAATGAGGCGGCCACGCCCGGCGCCAAGGACGGTGCGTACACCCATCTCTCGCACACGGGAGGTGCTCCGTGCCAATAGCAGATTGGCGACGTTGACGCACGAGACGAGCAGGACGAACAGCGCCGCGCCCGCAAGGACCTGCAGCGCCGGCCGAATCTGATCGACCATCTGCTCGTGAACGGGTACCAAGGTGATCGACCAGCCGGTATTGCGTTGCGGCGCCTCTTCGGCCAGTTGCGCACCAATGCCTTTCATGTCGAGGGAGGCTTGCTCGAAGGAGACGCCGTCGCGCAGACGCGCAATTCCAAACGAGTATCCGCGTCCACGCGCCGCGCGGAGCCCTTCGGTGGTCCATCCGTAGGGAACCAGGAAATCCGTACGCTCGCCGAGCAAGCTGAATCCAGCCGGCATCACGCCGATCAGCGTGCGCGATCTGCCGCTCGTGGTGATGGTGGTGCCAATGACGTCTGGACGCGCGCCGAGCCGCGTCCGCCAGAATTCGTCGCTGACGATGATCACGCCATCGCGCCCCTCTTCGTCTTCGGAAGGGCCGTAGGGGCGCCCGAGGGCTGGCTGAACACCGAGGACTGGGAATAGATCTGCGGAAGCGACTTTCCCGACAATCTCCTCGGCCTGGCCGCCGAGCATCACGCTGAGCCGAGTCGGGCCTGCCATGGCCAGATGGGTGAACGAGCGGTGTCGTTCGCGCCACTCGACGAAGTTGGCGTCGGCGATCACATTGCGATTCCGCCTTGCGTTGCTCTCCCAGACGACAACGATGCGCTCCGGATTGCTGTAGGGCAGCGGGCGCAGTATCACACCGCGCACGACGCTGAAGGTCGCCGACGTTGCACCGATGCCAAGGGCCAGCGCCAGAATGGCTGGTACCGCGAACCGGGGCGATCGGGCGAAGGATCGCGCCGCGAACCGAAGATCCTGCATCACGCTCCGCATCACATGACCTCTCGCGCGCGCCAGTTCAATTTGCGATCGCGCCCAGTGCCCAGGCCGCCTGCGCGCGGACGCTTGCGTCACGGTCTTTTAAGGAACCGATCAGCGGGGTGACGGCCCGCTGATCGTCGAGTGCTCCGAGTGCCCACGCGGCGTTGCGACGTGCGACCGCCGCCGGGCTCGCGAGCGTCTTGACGAGAGGTTCGACCGACGCGCTGCCGATGTGGACCAGCGCGCGAGCGGCAGCCTCGCCCGGGGTGATCGCGTGCTCCTCACCCCACCAGTGACGGTGATCTTCCCGGCAGACCTCTGGTGCGACTGGCTCGGCATCCTCGAGCAATTCGACGAGTGCCGGGATCGCTGCGGCAGCGCTTGCGTTGAACACGTTGCGCGCGCACGCCACACCGACGCGCACCACTGGGTCCGGGCTGCGCAGCATCTCGATCACCGCCGACAAGTCTTTCGCCGACGGAGTCTGCCGACCGGCGGAGACTTCCGGCGTGGCGAATGCGAGGGCAATGAGACAGCCTGCGGCGAATCCAAGTCGCCGCAGCGCAATTGACGCCATGGTCGCCTCCCTCAGAACGGGCGCGTTCCTGGATTCGGATTGGGATTGGGGTTCGGATTGCCACCGCCGTGCCCGTAAATCTGTGCGAGCGCCTGCGCAGCCGATCGACGGACCTCGATGTTGCTGTCCTTCAACGCGGCGGTCAGTGCATCGACGGCCTTGGGACTGCGGATGCGGCCGATCGCCCAGATCGCTTGCTTCCGCACTTCCTGATCCGAGTCCCGCAGGGCAGCGATCAGCGCGTCAACCGACTGTTCGGAGCGGATCCGTCCCAGCGCCCAGGCCGCTTGCCGGCGAACCTCGGCGTCGCTGTCCTTGAGCGCGTCCGCGAGCGCGGTGATCGTCGCAGCGGGCACTGCGGGAACTGTCTGTGCCTGGGCGTGCGAACAGACAAAGGTCGAGGCGAGAAGTACTGCTGCTAATATTTTGGCACTTGAGGGCATGGCTGTCCTTTCAGGCGATGTACGCCCGTGATGCAGTTATTACTGTCCTGCTAACTGACCGATGGCGAAGGCTGCCTGCTGACGCACGTCCGCGACCGCATCGCGCAACGCAGTTGTCAGCGCAGGGAGTGCTCTGGGATCTCGAAGCTGTCCGAGGGCGAAGGCCGCTTGCTGACGGACGTCGGCCGATGAGTCCTTCAACGCGTCGAGCAACGGCTCGACTGCACTGGCATCCCGCAGATGCCCCAATCCAAACGCCGCCTGTTGCCTAACGTCAGCCGACGGGTCCTTGAGTGCTTTCAGCAGGACGGGAACGGCGTCGCGGTTGCGCGATTGTCCGAGGAGGTGCACCGCCTGCTGGCGCACGTCTGCCGAGGCATCGTCGGTCATCGTCATCACCGCCGCAGCGGCGCGTGGATCGCCGGTTCGGGCGAGTGCGAACACGACGTTCTGACGCACGTCGGCGTTGCTGTCCTTGAGCAGCGGAAGGAGCGCGGGCACGATGCGCGCGTCGCGCATGCGCCCGAGCGTCATGACCACTGTCTCGCGAACCTCCGGATCGGAGTCCGAGAGCGCAGCGATGAGTGCTTCAATCGTCTTCGGGTCTGCTGAAGCCGCATTTTGCGCGGCGCGCGCCGCGGCGCTTCGCCCGCGGGGCTGTGAGGCAATCTGCCCATTGATCTCCGAGTCGATCTGCGCGCCGAGCCGCGAGATGTCGCCGTCACCGCGGTCGTCGATCCCCTGGGCGATCGGCTCTCTCGGGGTTACCGCAGTCACCCTCGGGCGCGGTTGAGGACTGGGGGCGGGACTCACCTGTGGCACCTCTGCGACCGGCGACGCAGGCGCGAGTGATGGAGCAGCGCTTGCGGATTCGAATTCATCCGCGATTGGCGAAGCGTTCTCCACGTGCACTGCGCCGACCGGCACCGCGATCAGCAGAACGAACGCGAGCGAGACGACACGCGTGTAGAGCGTCGACGATCGCCGGATTGCGGGATCGAGGATCGCCAGCAATCGCCCTTCGAGTTGTGACGGCCGCGCCATCGCGAGCCCGACGAGCGGGGTCACGCGGCGATGCTGCGCTGCCTTCGCGATGTCGAGCAGGTGAGCCGCGTAGTCGGGACCCTTCTCGCCAGCGGCGAGCACGAAGTCGTCGCAGGCCCGCTCACGTTCCGCACGCATCCGCCGGGCCGCGAGCCAGACGATCGGGTTGAACCAGTATGCGGCGCACACCAGCTGCGCCATCGACTGTGTCAGGAGGTCGCGCCGCTTGATGTGCGCGAGCTCGTGGAGAACGACGACGCGGCGACGCTCGTCGGACCACTGCGCTGCGTCGGCTGGTACCACGATCGACGGACGCCACACGCCACACACGATCGGCATCGTGATGGCCGCGGACTCGGCGACGACGATTGGGCCCGGGATCTCGAACACCTCTGCCAGGGTTTGTGCATCGTCAACCCACGGGGCCTCGACGATTGTTGCCGATCGGCGAATCCACCACGCGCCGATCGCACCGCTGATGGCATAGGCGAGGATCATCGTGGCGCCGAGGGCCCAGAGAAGCATCGCGGCGAGCGTCAGGTCGAGCGGCTTCGCAGCACTTTGTGCTGGTGCTCCCGACGGGAGTGCCGAGGTCACGCTATCGCGCATCGTTGCGGGCGGCGCAGCGTCGGGCGCCGAGGCGATCGCTGACTGCTGCGTGCCGCGGGGCGCCTGTGCCTCCGTTGATGCGAACGGTGCTGGAATCGGCACCGTCCAACGCGGCCCGAAGGCTGCCATCGCCGGCGCGAGCGTCGATCCCGCAATGGCGCAGATCCAGATGAAATGGCGCGTCGAGGCGGAGGCGCGGCGCATCACCGAGGTCAACGCCCACGCGGCACACAACACCAGGCTGGCGCGTGCGCATGATTCGACGAGGGCGGCCATCAGGTCGGCAAACATCTCAGGCTCCTTCCTTGCGGGCGCGTTTGATTACTGTGTTGAGGCGGTCCCAATCCGCTTGAGAGATTCGGCTCGCGTCCTCATCGAGCAGTGCCGCAATCGCTTGCGTCGTAGACCCCTCGAAGAACGTGTTCAGCAGGTGTCGCAACGCGGAGCGTTTCGCCGCGTCGCGCGCGACGGTCGGGATGTACACGTAGCGCGACCCGTCTTGTTCGTGTCGCACGTGCCCTTTGTCTTCGAGGATTTTCAACAGCGTGCGCACGGCAGAGTAGCTGGGCGCTGCTGACATGGCCTGCTGAACTTCTGCCGCCGTCGCACGCCCCGCTTTGTAGAGGACGTCGAGAATCTGCCGTTCGCGGCGACTGAGATCGGGCGGGGCCGCACTCTTGGTCATTGGTGCCAAAAAATTAGCACCAACGATTTCAGGTTGTCAACGACGTACTCGAACCGCGCCGTACTGGCCCGGAGCATGACAGGTGAACTGTGAAATTACGACGGCCGCGTGGGTTGTGTTACTCGCGTGTGACATTGGCCTTGATTCGAGCGACCTGTGGGAGTAGTGTCCACCCAACCCATCGGGAACCGTCGCTGCACCTTTGCGTGGCGCGATTCCATTGAGTGCGTTGGAGATACCAATTTCAGGGTAGCGGAGGAACAGACCTATCGGCGTGACCCAAGTTCGGGACGGAACCCAACCGACAGAGAGGTGGCATATGCGCTTAGGCGTGAAGGCGCTGGCAGTAGTGGCGTTGATCATCCTCATCCCCGCCGGGGCCCGTGCACAGGCAGTAATCGCAGGTTCGGTCAGGGATACCTCAGGGGCAGTACTCCCCGGTGTCACCGTTGAAGCCAGCAGTCCTGCGCTGATTGAAAAAGTCCGCACCAGCATCAGCGACAGCGGCGGACAGTACCGCATCGAAGATCTCCGCCCGGGGATCTACAAGGTCTCGTTTACATTGCCTGGGTTCAGCACCTTTGAGCGCGAAGGCGTCGAGCTGACCGGCTCGTTTACCGCCACCATCAACGCGGAACTGCGCGTTGGCAATCTTCAGGAGACCGTGACGGTTACCGGAGAGAGCCCAATCGTTGACGTCTCGAGCGCCCGGCGTCAGACCGTCATCAACAACGAGGTGCTCAAAGCCATTCCGACCGTGCGCAGCTATAACGCGCTTGTCGTTGTCGTGCCCGGTGTCGTAACGAACACGAACGACGTCGCCACCGGCACCGCCACGACACAGTTTCCCATTCACGGTGGCCGGAACAACGAAGGTCGTATGACGATCGACGGTCTCAACGTTGGGAACCCTCCCGGCGGCAACCAGCCGCCAGGCTTTTCCGTGGACGTCGGCAACTCGGAGGAGATCTCGTTCACGACTTCTGGCGGACTCGGTGAGTCGGAGACCGCGGGTCTGGTGATGAACGTCGTCCCGAAGACCGGCGGCAACTCGATTCACGGGTCGCTGTTCTACAGCGGCAGCGGCAAGAACCTTCAGTCGGACAACTCAGAAGGCACTGGTGTCGCCGCACCAACACCGCTCACCAAGATCTACGACCTGAACGGCGCTGTTGGCGGACCTATCTTGCGGGACAAGTTGTGGTACTTCGCCACGGCACGCACGCAGGGCAGCACCCGCGTCAATGCGAATCAGTTCGTCAACCTGAACGCCGGCGACGCCAGCAAATGGCTCTACGCCCCCGATCTGAACGACCCGGGCTTCTCCGATCGCACATGGGAAAACGTCAGCGGGCGGCTCACGTGGCAGGTGACCCCGCGCAACAAAATCGGCGGCTACTGGGACGAGCAGTGGGTCTGCCGCAAGTGCGAGGGCAATACGATCGGCATCACCACTCCCGCGGTTGTCTCACCTGAGGCGAACGGCCCGAATCAGACGCTGCCGCTTCGCGTGCCGCAGGTAACGTGGTCATCACCCGTGACGAATCGGCTGCTCCTCGACGCCGGTTTCGGTGGCACGTACTACGGATGGGGCAACTTCGAGCGCAACCCGAATCCGACGCACGACCTGATCAAGGTCACTGAGCAGTGTGCGGCCGGATGCGCGGCCAATGGCAACCGCCCGGGGATCGTGTACCGGTCACAGGACTACGGCGACAACCGCACAGGGTCCTATACGTGGAGAGGGTCACTGGCGTACGTGACAGGCCGGCACAGCTTCAAGGTGGGTTATCAGGGTACGCTGATGACTGACGACCGGACCTGGAACACCAACACCACGGACCTCTGGTACCGCTTCAACAACGGTATTCCGAATCAGTTGACGCAGACCATTTCGCCCTGGATCAACAACGCTCGCGCAGGGTGGGATGCCGTCTTCGCGCAGGAACAGTTCACGATGGGCCGCCTGACGCTCCAGGGAGCGGTGCGGTTCGATGTGGCCAAGAGCTGGTTCCCGGAGCAGAACATCGGGCCGGATAGATTCCTCGCAACGCCCTACCATTTCGATGAAACGAAGGGTGTCAACAGCTACAAGGACATCACGCCGCGGTTTGGTGCGGCATATGACGTCTTCGGCAACGGCAAGACCGCCGTCAAAATGAACCTTGGCAGGTATCTGGAAGGCGTCGGCGTGCAGTTGACCTATGCCAACTCGAATCCCACCCTTCGAATCCCGACGTCAACGGGTCCTTTCGGCGTCCCGGGTGTCACCAGGACGTGGATTGACGCGAACGCGGATCTGACGCCCAACTGCGATCTGTCCAATCCGAACGCCAACGGAAATCCTGCCGCGGTCAACGGGGGCGGCGGTGCGGATTTCTGTGGGGCGATTTCGAATCTGAGCTTCGGCCAGCCGGTTCTGTCGGGCAATTACGATCCCGACCTTCTCAACGGGTGGGGCGTGCGCGCCGGTGACTGGAGCCTGGGACTCTCGGTGCAGCAGCAGATCTTTACGCGCATGTCGATCGAGGTCGGTTACTACCGGCGATCGTTCGACGGCTTCACCGTGAACGACAACCAATCCCTGGCGAACTCTGACCTGACGCCGTACACCGTGCTGGCGCCGTCGGATTCGCGGCTCCCGAACGGCGGGGGGTATCCGATCGGCACGCTCTACGACGTCGTGCCTGCTAAGGCGGGGCAGGTCAACACCCTGTCGACGCTTGCTGACAAATATGGCAAGGAGTACCAGTACTTCAACGGCCTCGACGTCACTGTCAGCCTGCGCCAGGGTGGTCTGACTCTTCAGGGGGGCACCAGTACGGGTCAGAACGTCGCGGATGCATGCGAGGTCAGGGACAGCCTCTTCGAAGTGAACACCGGGATCGGCGCGGGCCTCGTCGGTTCGACCGTCAGCACGACGAGTCCCTATTGTCACGTCGCGTACGGAGTCCTCACGCAGCTGCGCGGACTCGGTTCGTATGTGATTCCGAAGATCGATGCGCAGGTGAGTGCGGTCTTCCAGAGCAAGCCCGGACAGTTGCTCGCCGCCAACTACGCGATGCCGGCGGCCCAGGTGGCACAGTTCCTTGGCCGTGCGCCATCCGGCAACGTAACCAACGTGACAATCAACCTGATCGAGCCCGGGTCGCAGTACGGGGACCGGATCAATCAGCTCGACTTCCGCATCGCCAAGAACTTCAAGTTCGGTTCGACCCGCTCGATGGTGTCCGCCGATCTCTACAACGTGATGAACGTGAACCCGGTGATCAGCTACAACAACGCCTTCACGCCGAATGGTCCGTGGCTGCAGCCGAACGCGATCCTCACGGGTAGGTTGGTTCGCATCAGCGTGGACTTCAACTTCTAAAACACGAAGTTCTCGAAAAGGAGGCGGGTTTAGACCCGCCTCCTCCAACTGCCAAACTCCAATTCACAAGGATGTAGAGGCGGGTCTTCAGACCCGCCTGACGTTGGCCGATAAGACGGTCGTGGCTAATTGCGCCAATTGTGGAGCACCGCTGCAGACCGAGCGGGGGAGCGGTGTGCTTGCGTGCGGTCACTGTGGCTCGAGCGAGCAGCTCGCCGGAATCGCTGCGCTCATTGAGCCCTTGGGCGCGAGCAACCAGATGTGCCCGGCCTGTCAGGCACCGCTGGCGAGCGGACGCCTCGACGGGCACCCGCTGCTGTTCTGTCAACGCTGCGAAGGGCTGCTCGTCGAGATGGAGAACTTCGTGTCCGTGATCAACGCGGCGCGCGCACGCGAGCAGCAGTCAGGACTGATTCCGCCACGACGGCAAACGCCCGGCGATCGCACCATCACCTGTCCGTCGTGCCAGCGTCCGATGCTGAGCCACTTCTATGGCGGTCCTGGCAACCTGGTGATCGACACCTGCGAGCGGTGTCATTTGAACTGGCTCGATCCTGGCGAGCTGCGCCGCATCGCGCGCGCCCCGCGCTCGTAGGGCGGATCCTGGTGTCCGGACCCGCTGTCGCCTTACGACCCGCTCGAAATCGACTTCGGCGCCGTAACTTCGAACGTGAAGCGAAGTGCGGGAATCTTGTTGCCCGGGTGATCGTCCGCGTAGGTGAGCTGTGGCTGACGGTAGAGCAACTGCGTCTCAGTCGGTGGGCCCTGATAGATACCAGGATACAAGTCGATGATGTGAACGCCGGGCGAACCCGTCGCATGGAAGTTGATCACGACGTCGCCCTGGCTGTTGAAGCCGCACGCGTAGCCCATGTACGCGTTGTCGTAGGTGGCGACGTAGATGTTGTCGTACTCAGTCCAGCCGACGCCCTTCAAGTGGATCGTGACCGGCGTGCCAACCGGTCCCGATGTCGCTGAGATGCTGACGATGCTGGTTTCGATGACGAAGAAGGCGCGCCCAAGTGTCTTGTCGCCATCACGCAGCGCGAGCCCGTGCAGGCCGCCGAGATCGTCCGGGACCGTCAGCGGCGACTCGATGCGACCGTCGCTGCCGACCTTCACGCTGCCGAACTCTTGCTCCTGTGGTTCGAATCCGTTCCCGCTGACGCGACTGCCGACATAGGTCTGCCACGCGAGTTGCAGCGACGCGTTCGATGGAAAGCCGTCGCCGCGAAGCATCACGCGTGAGCCGACAGGTCCCTGCGTTCGATCGAGCGTCAGCGTTGCGCCATCGATGTGCACTTCAGTCTTTGGCACCGGCTGACGCTGATAGGGCTCCGCAAATGCCGTCAACGACGGCGGAGCACCCGGCGTCGTTCTGAATGTGAACTGCGGACGCGGCAGATGCGCAACGGGTGACTGCTCGTAGTTCAGGTAACCCTGGCCCTGATAGCCGGTGAGGATCCGGACGACGTGATCCCCCGACGGTCCGGCCGCGCGGAATCTCGCCACCGCCGATCCTTTCGTCCCGGCAGCCGAAACGAATCCCACGAGGTTGTTGTCCCAGTTCACCACCCATGTGCTCTCCATCGTCCGCCAGCCGAGCCCTTTGACCTTGAGCTCGATGGGTGTGCCCACTGGGCCGGAGGCAGGACTCAGCTCAAAACTTTGCGTGACTTCGATGCCGTTTTGCGCGACCGGCTTGCCATCGATGAGCGCGACGATTTCGTGAACGCCGCCATAGTCCTCGGGGATCGCGAACCGCGCGTCGAGCGCTCCGTTCGCGTCAATTGTGAACTTGCCGAGCGAGATGGTTGACTCCTCGTACTTCTTGCCGCGGAAGCGGTAGTAGTCTTCGACCACCCAGCCGCCCGTTACCGTTCCCCAGGTGAGATCGACAGTCTTGCCCGCTGGAAGCCCGGTCGCCTTTGCGATGACTTCCGTTCCAACGGTCGGCGACTTGTACGTGAGCGACAACGCCTGCGACGCCGCAGCGGGGGCATCCGAGGCCCCGGCGGGCGTCGACGACTCAGGGGGAGAGGCGGCCGTCTTCGAGCAGGCGACGACCGCGACGAGCGCCAGCAGCGGGAAAGCCGAGCGCAAGAACCGCATCGCCTACGGGACGATGACGAGTTGCGAGGCCTCGGCCGAGAACGGCGTGAACGTCGCCTTTCTTCCGAACTTGTCGGTCGCCGTCACGGTGTAGCTGATGCGGCCAACCGGCGCATCGGCCGGGACGGTCCACGATCCCGTCCAGAGCTCGTACGGCGATCGGATATAGCCCCGGGGTGCTGGGGCTTTCGGACCCGCGTCGCCGCGCCATCGCATCGGCACGTCGACTGTCTTCCCGGCATAGGTGACGTGCGCGACGAGGCCCGCCGTCTGCTCCACTTCGCCAGTGCCGCCATCGATCGCCGTCATGCGGAATCCGACGCGCTCCCCGCGTTTGAAGCGATTCGTCAGGATGCAGTTGTTGGGGTCGGTCGGGTTGATGAAGATGGCAGTGTCTCCCCAGATCACCAGCTTTCCTGATGGGTGTCCGGTCTGCGGGGGTGGCGGAGCGGCGGGGGCCTGTGCTTCCAGATAGCCGGAAAAGCTGATGACTGACAGGGCGATAAGGGCCGCTGAAAACACGGCGGTATATAGCGATTTCATAAGGCGGGACTATAGCCGATCCCCTTGACGTTGACCACCCAGAATGTCTTCGGGCCTCAGTCCACGGTCCGCGGTGTTAGAAGACCAGGTAGCAGCCGATCGCGCCGATGACGGTCATCGACAGGCCCCAGATGAGAAGCTTGTTATAGGTCTGGCGCACCTGTTCGGGGTCGTTGATACCAGCGATGCACATCGCGCCCGTCGTCGAGAGCGGCGACATGTCCACGAGGTGAGCGCCGATGTTCATTGACGAGGCGACGCCGAAGGGGTCGCCGCCCAGTCGTGCGATCAGGCCAGGCACGGTCGGGAGAAACGCCGGAAGTACGACGCCGGAGGTGCTGCTGTAGACGGAGATGACGCCAGTGACAAACGCGACTACTCCGGTGAGCGTACCGGGCGTCGCAAACTTCGCCAGGATCTCTGTGAATAAGTCCAAGCCTCCCGTTTTTTCGAGGAGCGCCACCAGCACGCTGACACCGCACACCATGAGGATCGGGATCCAGGGCATCTTCCGGATCGCCTGTTCGTGATCGGCGACTCGCAACCCAGCCAGCACTACCGCACCAGTAAATGCAGCCATGCCGATGTTGGCGTTGCGGAAGAGCACGAATACGAGGACAACGCCGATGACCCCGAGCGTCGTCCAATGCGAGCGGTTCAGGCGAGTCGACTCGTCCTGCTCACCGCCGGTGTAGATATTCTTGAACAGCTTGAGACCGCCAAGCAGAAAGTAGCCACCGAAGGCGATGATCGCGTGCGCCAGCAGATTGGCGATGTAGGTCCGCATTCCGAACCCGCCGAGTCCGATCTTGTCCATGAGGCCGGTGACGATGATTCCGGTAGGAGCGACGGGCGAGAGCGCGCCGGACTGAGCACCGTTGCCGACCATGATCGCCATGAGGAACGGCGGGATCGAGGCGCGTGCGGCGACCGCCATTGCCATTGGCGCCAGCATCGCCGCCGTCGCGACATTGCCGGGGCCGAGCGACGCGATGATCGATCCGAGCACGAAGAACATCACCGGAATGAGACCGGCGTTGCCTCGGCAGATGCGGACGGCCGCGTGTGCCACCCGGTCGAGCGTTCCATTGAGTTGCGCCTGCGTGAACATGAGCGTCACGCCCGCGAGCGTCAGAAACAGTTGCACCGGGAAGCCGCTCAACACGTCGTTGAGGCTCATGCTGCCGAGATACACGCCGACGATCCACGCCAGTGCCAGTGCCAGGACGCCCACGTTGAGCGTCGAGAAGCAACTGACGATCATGGCGACGACGAGCGCACCGAGTGAAAGCCAGGCCAGAGTCATAGCGGAGTGGGAAGTATAGAGGTCAAAGGAGGCTTTCCAGCAGCAGCGCCGGATGAATCGCCATTTCACCTGTGAAGTCAGCGATCTGATGCCGACACGATGTGCCCGCCGCGACGACGACCGAACCCTCGGCTTTCGCGCGCACTGCCGGAAAGAGCTTGCGCTCGCCGATCGTACGCGACACCTCGTAGTGATCGTGTCCGTAGCCGAACGATCCGGCCATGCCGCAGCAGCCGGCATCGAGATCCACGACGTTTGTGCCCGGAATATGCGACAGCATCGTCATCGCCGGACCCACGAGCGCCATCGACTTCTGGTGACAGTGCCCGTGTAGCAGCACAGACCTGGGTCCTGGTTTCAGGGACAGGCGATCCATCAACTTCGCGGCGAACTCCTCGAACAGTACGCTGACGGAGGCGACCTTTTCGGCTTTGCGACGACTTTCGCCGCGCAGGAGCGCCGGCGCGTCCTCGCGGACGGCGGACAGGCAACTCGGCTCGCAGAACACGAGCGGGCGGCCGGCGACCGCGCCCTCATACAGAGCCTCGCTGTTTCGCTCCGCCATCCTCCGCGCAGTCCCGAGCAGGCCCTTTGAGATCTGCGGGCGTCCGCAGCAGTGGTTCAGCGCAAGCGCAGTGCGGAGCCCCGCCTGCTTCATCACTCGGATCGCGGCAAGTCCGATCTCGGGATCGTAGTGATTCGTGAACGTGTCGTTGAACAGGAGTGCGTCAACCTGTCCAGCCTCGTGTGACACCTGCGAACGAAGCGTGCGTCGCTTGAACTGCGGCAGCCGCCGGCGTCGATCGACGCCGATCAGTTTCTCGTTGAGGCTGCGTGCCGGGCCGCTTCCTGCAATCCAGTTCGAGAGCGGCGCGAACCGGCTGCCCCATTTGGCGAGTGTCGACACATTGCCGAGAACGCGTGCCTCCATCGACGTGCCGTGACGCTGCCAGTAGTCGGCGAGGAACTCGCTCTTGAAGCGGGCAACGTCGACGCCGACAGGGCACTCGGCCTTGCACGCGCGGCACTCGAGGCAGAGGTCGAGGGACTCGTAGACCCCCTGATCGCCGAGTCCGGACTCGCCGAGTTTTCCGGCGATGGTCAAACGGAGGACATTCGCCCGTCCCCGTGTCGAGTGCTGCTCGTCGCGTGTCGCCATATACGACGGGCACATCGTTCCTTCGAGCGTCTTGCGGCACGCGCCGAGGCCGCTGCACATCTCGATCGCGCCCGCGACGCCGCCGATGTCGTAGTCGAAGAAGGTGATCGGATTGCGAGCGGAGTACTTCGGGCCGAAACGCAGGTTGGAGGTGATGGGAGGGCAGTCGACAATCTTGCCGGGGTTGAAGAGGCCGTGCGGATCGAACGTTTGCTTGATGGTGCGGAACGCCGCGTAGAGCGTCGATCCGAACATCTTCTCCATGAACGGGCCGCGTACGAGCCCGTCGCCATGCTCGCCGGACAGCGCGCCGCCGAATTCGAGAACGAGGTCGGAGATGTCGTTGGCGATCGCCTCGAACTGCTTCACGCCGGC
>Ga0070674_100000749_pt1 | contig 16654 bp, 9 predicted proteins | sample KBSM33metaG_FD_65344 | JGI IMG/M metagenome (GOLD analysis project Ga0070674, IMG submission 65344) | Miscanthus rhizosphere microbial communities from Kellogg Biological Station, Michigan, USA - KBS M3-3 metaG | ecosystem: Host-associated > Plants > Roots > Rhizosphere > Soil ... | reverse complement strand
GCGGCAAGAACTCCGAGCGACGCATTGTTGGCCCGGGCGAACCATGCGTCGTACCCTGAATACCCGCCCCAGTGCTCGAGCTTCAGGGTCGCGTGTTCGGCGCGCAGAGCCTCGAACAGCGCCGCCTTGCGGCTGCGTTTGTCGGCATCCGACGCCTCGCCGCGGTAGAGCGCATCGAGCGCGTTCCGGTACTTCGCCGTCAACGCACGGAAGTCGCGGCGTCTCGCGTCGAGACGCTCGAACTCGGCGCGCGTCTCGGCACTTGCCATCGCCAGCCAGCGCACGCCGCCGATGCGCTCGACCGCCGTCGCGAACGATTCGTTGAAGCCGGTGTCGCCGGCGGCATAGGCGATCTGATGGGCGAGCTCGTGGAAGATCAGCCGCGCCAGCTCGCCTTCCGGGTAGTCGATGAACGTGTTGAGCAGCGGGTCGGCGAGCCAGTCGAACGGCAGCGCGCCGAGCGTCGAGTAGGCCGGCACGGCATAGACGCTCGTTTCCAGGCCGGCGGTGCGCTGCTCCGCCGCGAACTTCTCGGCCATCGGAAGATCGTAGTAACCGCGGTAGCCGACGCAGCCGACGACGACGAAGCACCAGGTCTGCAAGGTCAGACTGAGCTCGGGTGCGGCGACGACGTTCCAGACCGCGGCCGGCCGCTTCAGGTCGGCATAGCGCCGGTAGCTCGCGTTGTCGGGTTCGCCGAGTTCGGTCACCGCGAAGTCGCGAATCCGCTGGCTCAGCAGGAGGCGGTCTCTCAGCGCCGGCGACGTCTGCGGATCGGCGATCCAGTCGGCCACCGGCCGCGCACTGCCGACGATCGCGAGGTGGCCGCCGACCGAGCGCGCGTAGTAGGCGGCGCCGCTACAGCCGGCAGAGAAGACGGCGGCGACGAGGACGATCGCCAGCACGACGCCCGCGACGGGCCGCTTCGTCGACCGGCGTGTCACGTCGCCGCGGCGTCGGCCGCCCGCACCTCGACGAGGCAGTCGTAGAAGCTCGGTGCGCGGCCGATGTCGGTTAGCCGCTGGTGGGTCAGCTCGTTCACGTTGGTCCGCTCCGCGCCCAGCTTTCGCCACCAGACCCCCAGGCCGTTGACGACGCCGGGCCGCGCGCGCTCGCTGACGACCGCCTTGCACAGGTAGCTGCCGCGGTCGTTGAAGACGCGCACCATCCGCCCGGTCGCGACGCCGCGCGCGCGCGCATCGTCGGCATGGATCTCGACCAGCGGCTCGCCCTCGATGTCGCGCAGGCTGCGGACGTTGACGAAGCTCGAGTTCAGGAAGTTGCGCGCCGGCGGCGAGATCATCGCGAGCGGGAAGCGCGCCGCGAGCTCGGGCGTGCTCGCCGCCGCCTCGTAGTTCGGCAGGTAGTCGGGAACGCCATGACCCGGCGAGTCGATCAGGCAGCGGCCGCTCGGCGTCGGAAAGCGGCCCTCGGCGAACGGCGCGTCGGGGATCGCCAGCTTGACCCAGCCGTCGCGCCGCAGCACGTCGAAGTCGACCGCGTCCGGCCGGAACGCCATCCGCGCCAGCGTCTCGTCGCTGTCGGCGAAACAAGGTTCGTCGAAGCCCAGGCGAGCGGCGAGCTCGCGGAAGATCTGCGTGTTCGGCTTCGCCTCGCCGAGCGGTGCGATCGCCGCCTCGTTGATCAGCGCGTAGGTGTGGCCGTAGCTCGTGTGCACGTCGAGGTGCTCGAGCTGCGTCGTCGCCGGGAGCACGTAGTCGGCCATGTCCGCCGTGTCGGTCATGAACTGCTCGAGCACGACGGTGAACAGGTCCTCGCGTGCGAACCCGCGCGCGACCTTCGGTGACTGCGGCGCGACCGCGACCGGGTTGCTGTTGTAGACGACGAGCGCCTCGATCCGCGGGCCGAAGCGCCGGCCATCGGCGAGCACCGCTCCGCTCGCCCGTAGCAGGTCGTCGCCGATCGTGCTCATGTTGATCGTGCGCGGCCGACGCGCGCCGAGCAGGTCGGGCCGCTGCAGCGCGGCGTCGTTGCGCACGTGGCGGAACCAGCCCGAGCTCGACAGCAGCAGGCCGCCGGCGCGATGCCGCCAGGCCCCGACGAGGCACGGCAGGATCGCGATCAGGCGCACCGCATTGCCGCCGCCGCGCACCCTCTGCATGCCGTAGTTCAGGCGGATCGCGGGCGGCCGCAGGGTCGCGTAATCGCGCGCCAGCCCGCGCACCTCGTCGGCGTCGATGCCGCAGGTCTGCGCGACCCGTTCCGGCGGCCACTCGAGCGCGCGCCGGCGCAGTGCGGGCCAGCCCTCGGTGTGGCGCTCGATGTAGTCGTGGTCGAGCCACTCGTTCGCGATCAGCTCGTGCATCACCCCGAGCGCGAGCGCGCCATCGGTGCCCGGCAGCAGCGCGATGTGCTGATGGCATTTGTCGGCGGTCTCGGTCTTGCGCGGATCGATGCAGATCAGCTTGGCGCCGGCCCGTTTCGCGGCCTGGGCATAGGTCCAGAAGTGCAGGTTCGACGCGATCGAATTGCTGCCCCAGATCAGGATCAGCCGGCTCTCGGCATAGTGCTCGACGTGCATGCCGACCTTCGCGCCGTAGGTCGCGGCAAGCGCCTCGCCGCCGGCCGACGAGCAGATCGTGCGATCGAGCAGCGAGGCACCGAGCCGGTGGAAGAAGCGCGCGGCGATGCTCTCGCCCTGCAGCAGCCCCATCGTTCCGGCGTAGCTGTACGGCACGATCGCCTCGGCGTCGCGCGCCGCGATCGCCGACAGCCTCGCCGCGATGTCGGCGAGCGCCTCGTCCCAGCCGACGCGGACGAAGCGGCCGCCCCCTTTCGGGCCGATGCGCTTCATCGGATAGAGCACACGCTCGGGATGGTGCGTGCGCTCGGCATAGCGCGAGACCTTCGTGCAGAGCGCCCCGTGGGTCGTCGGATGGTCCGGGTCGCCCTGCACCTTCACGGCCCGGCCGTCCTCGACCGTCACGAGCATCGCGCAGGTGTCGGGGCAATCGTGCGGGCAGGCCGCTCGGACCGTCGCGGATTCCATCACTGAACTATTGCACAGAGCCGACCGTTGACCCGCAGCGCGGCACGATCGAGAGCCATCGCCCCGATGCACGGGCTTATGCTCCTTCCGCCCTCGCCGGACCTGCCGTCAGCGCCCCGCCAGCGGCTCGCATTCTTCTTGGAGGAGATCACCGTGATCCAACGGCGACAACTGATTCAATCGGCCGCCGGCCTCGGCTTGGCGGCGATCGGCGCACCGGTCCTGGCCCAGCAGGGCCGCATCGTCCTCGGCCAGTCGGCGCCGCTGAGCGGACCGGCCAGCGCGCTCGGCGAGCAGTTCAAGATCGGCGCCAACCTGCTGTTCGAGCGGGTCAACGGGCGCGGCGGCATCAACGGGCGGCCGGTCGAACTGCGCACCGTCGACGACGGCTACGAGCCCGACCGCTGCGCCGAGAACACCCGAAAGCTGATCGACAGCGGCGTCTTCGCGTTGTTCGGCTACATCGGCACGCCGACCGGCGTCGTCGCACTGCCGATCGCGACCGCGGCCAAGGTGCCCTGGATCGCGCCGTTCACCGGCGCCGAAGCACTGCGCACGCCGTTCAACCGCTACGCATTCCACGTCCGCGCCTCGTACTTCGACGAAACCGCCGAGATCGTCAAGCAGCTGACATCGGTGGGCATCAAGCGGATCGGCGTCTTCTACCAGAACGACGCTTACGGCAAGGCCGGCCTCGAGGGCGTGACGCGGGCGATGAAGCCCTTGTCCCTGGAACCTATCGGCCTTGGCACCGTCGAGCGCAACACGGTCGACGTCGACGCGGCGGTGAAGGCGCTGGTGGCGCAGAAGCCGGACGCGATCGTGCAGATCAGCGCCTACCGGTCGTGCGCTGCGTTCATCCGCGCGGCCCGCAAGGCCGGCTTCACCGGCACGTTCTACAACGTCTCGTTCGTCGGAACCCAGGCGCTCGCGAAGGAGCTCGGCGCCGATGCGCGCGGCGTCGTCATCGCGCAGGTGATGCCGTACCCGTATTCGCCGCTGACCCAGCTGGCCGGCGAATACCTCGCCAGCGGGCAGGCGGTCCTGGGCGACAAGTTCGACCCGAACTACAGCAGCATGGAGGGCTACGTCGCTGCCAAGACCGTTGTCGAGGGGCTCCGGCGCGGCAGCAACAACGCGACGCCGGAAAACCTGATCACCGGCCTCGAAGCGCTGCGCGAGTTCAACCTGGGTGGCTTCTACGTCGATTTCAACGCGCAGAAGCACACCGGCTCGAAGTACGTCGACCTGACGATCCTGACCGCCGACGGCCGCGTCCGCCACTGAAGGGACTCCCGCCGACACGCCCGCGCGGGCCGGCATGGACGGGTAAACTGGCCCGGGCGTCGTCCCTCGACGCCAGCGTGCGCCGACAGCGCGCGCCGCACGGAGAGCCCGTCATGCAAGTCATCGAATCCATCCTCGCCGACGCCGCGGCGATCGCCGCCGTCCGCCGCGACATCCACGCCCACCCCGAACTCTGCTTCCAGGAACGCCGGACCGCCGACGTGATCGCGAAGCAGCTGACCGACTGGGGCATCCCGATCCACCGCGGGATGGGCACGACCGGGGTCGTTGCGATCCTGAAGGCCGGCACCAGCGATCGTGCGGTCGGCCTGCGCGCCGACATCGACGCGCTGCCGATGACCGAGCACAACAAGTTCGCGCATGCGAGCCGGCACGCCGGCAAGATGCACGCGTGCGGACACGATGGCCATACCGCGATGCTGCTGGCGGCTGCCAAGCACCTGTCGAGGCACCGCAACTACGACGGCACGGTCTACCTGATCTTCCAGCCCGCCGAGGAAGGCGGCGGCGGTGCGCGCGAGATGATCAAGGACGGCCTGTTCGAGAAGTTCCCGATGGAGGCGGTGTTCGGCGCCCACAACTGGCCGGGCATGGCGGTCGGCCAGTTCGCGCTGAAGAGCGGCCCGGCGTTCGCGTCGAGCAACGAGTTCCGGATCACGATCCACGGCAAGGGCTCGCATGCGGCGATGCCGCACAACGGCATCGACCCGGTGCCGGTGGCCTGCCAGATGGTGCAGGCGTTCCAGACCATCATCACCCGCAACAAGCGGCCGATCGACGCCGGCGTGATCTCGGTGACGATGATCCATGCCGGCGAAGCGACCAACGTCGTGCCCGACAGCTGCGAGGTCCAGGGCACGGTGCGCACGTTCACGCTCGAGGTGCTCGACCTGATCGAGCGCCGCATGAAGGCCGTCGCCGAGAACACCTGCGCCGCCTTCGAGACGACCTGCGAGTTCGAGTTCAAGCGCAACTATCCGCCGACGATCAACCATCCGGCCGAGACCGAGTTCACGCGCAGGGTGATGACCGACATGGTCGGCGCCGACAACGTGCAGGAGTTCGAGCCGACGATGGGCGCGGAGGACTTCAGCTTCTTCCTGCTCGAAAAGCCCGGCTGCTACTTCCTGATCGGCAACGGCGACGGCAGCCACCGCGAGGGCGGCCACGGCATGGGGCCGTGCATGCTGCACAACCCGAGCTACGACTTCAACGACGACCTGATCCCGCTCGGCGCCACCGTCTGGGTCCGCATGGCCGAAGCCTGGCTGGCGCAGCCGCGCTAAAGGGATGAGCGCGGCCCGGCATTTCTCGCAGAGCTACACCGAGGCGCGGGCCAAGTTCCTCGCCGCCGCCGAGCGGGCCGCGCTCGATGTCGAGTCGCACGTCCACCCGATGCTCGGGCGCGACGGCGAGACGCTCGCGATGGACGTCGTGCGCGACGGTCCGAAGGACGCGCCGGGGCTGCTCATCGTCAGCAGCGCCTGCCACGGCGTCGAGGGCTATTGCGGCTCCGGCGTCCAGATCGCGCTGCTCGGCGACGACGCCTGGCGCGCGGCCGCCCGGCAGGCGAACGTCGCGGTGCTCTACGTCCATGGTCTGAATCCGTACGGCTTCTCGTGGTGGCGCCGGACCACGCACGAGAATGTCGACCTGAACCGGAACTTCCGCGACTTCCACGCCGAGCCGCCGCGCAACGCCCGCTACGACGAGCTCGCCGCATCGCTCGTCCCGGCGACCTGGCCGCCGGGCGCCGCGGCGGTCGAGCGGATCGACCGCTTCGTCGCCGAGCACGGCGAACGGGCGCTGCAGCAGGCGATCTCCGGCGGCCAGTACCACCATCCGCAAGGCCTGTTCTACGGCGGCGTCGGCCCGACCTGGAGCCAGGCGACGGTGCGCCAGGTGCTGCGCGAGCACGGCCGGCGCTGCAGCCGCCTGGCCTGGATCGACCTCCACACCGGACTCGGACCGAGCGGCCACGGCGAGCGCATCTACGCCGGCCGCGACGACGCGATCAGCGTCCAACGAGCGCGCGACTGGTGGGGCGATGTCACGTCGATCTACGACGGCTCGTCGACCTCCGCGCTGCTGACCGGAATGATGTGGCTGGCCGCCTACGAGGAATGTCCGCAGGCCGAGTACACCGGCATCGCGCTCGAATACGGCACGCTGCCGCAGCCCGAGGTGACGGCCGCGCTGCGCGCCGACCAGTGGCTCGAGAACCATCCCGAAGCCGACGACGCGCAGCGCCGCGAGATCAAGCAGCAGGTGCGCGACGCGTTCTACACCGACACCGATGTCTGGAAGGACCGGATCGTCGAGCAGGGGGTCGATGCCGCGTACGGCGCGGTGCGAGGGCTGTCCGGCAAGACGACCTGACCCCGCGCGGATGCTGCCCGATCCCGGTCCATCTCCCGCGGCGCACGGAGGGCACGCTCTTCAGGCGCCCTGCGGGTCCAGCAGCCGGTACGCCGGCACCGCCTTGTGGAAGCCCTTCAGCACCAGCTCGCCGGCTGCTTCGGTCGCGAAGCCGTCTTCGAGACAGGCCGTGACGCGCTGCGACAGCAGCGTCTCGCCGCCGCGCGCCTCGCCGCAGAGACGCGCCGCCAGGTTCGTGACGGTGCCGATCGCGCCGTAGTCGATCCGCCCGGAGAAGCCGATGCCGCCGATCGTCGCGAAGCCCTGCGCGATGCCGACGCCCATCTGCAGGTCGTAGCCGCGCTTCTTCCAGGCGCCCGACAGGCGCGCGATCTCGCGCTGCATCGACAGCACCATGCGCGCGGCGCGCGGCGCGGGGTCGGCGATCTGCACCGGATCGTTGAAGAACACCATGATGCCGTCGCCCGAGAAACGCTCGAGCGTGCCTTCGTGCTCGAGGATCAGGCGCCCCATCGCGGCGTGGTACTCGCCGAGCACGCCCATCACCTCCTCGGGATCGGCCGTCTCGGTGAAGGCCGTGAAGCCGCGCAGGTCGAGGAAGACGACCGTGATCTCGCGCCGATGGCTCTTCAGCGGATCCTCGGCCCCGCCGCCGACGATCAGTTCGGCAAGCTGCGGCGAGAAGAACCGCTTCAGGCGCCCGACCTTCTCGAGCTGCCGCACGCCCTCGTCGACACGCTGCTCGAGCGTCCGATTGAGCTCGGTGAGCTCACCCTTCTGGCGCAGCACCTCGTCGTACAGCGACTTGATGCGCAGCAGCGAGCGCACCCGGGCCAGCAGTTCGGCCTGGCTCACCGGCTTGCTGAGGAAGTCGTCGGCGCCGGCGTCGAGCCCTTTGGCCCGCTCCTCGGCGGGATCGAGCGCGGTGACGAGCACGACCGGCAGCATCGCGTGCGCCGGATCGGCGCGGATCGCCTGACAGACCTCGTAGCCGCTCATGCCCGGCATCATCACGTCGAGCAGCACGAGGTCGGGATGCTCGCTGGCGATCCGCTCGAGCGCCTGCGGGCCCGACGTCGCGGTGCAGGTCGCGTAGCCCTTCACGGCGAGCAGATCGGCGAGCAGCTTGACGTTCATCGCGACGTCGTCGACGACGAGGATCTTCGCGCTCATCGCCGGCCACCCGTCGCGCAAGGACCGGTGTGCGCAGGCCGCGCCGATCGCATGCGGATCATCGCTTGCCGCGGCCGTTCTGCAGGAAGCGCTGGACCGTCTCCACGAACTGCTTCAGGTTGATCGGCTTCGTGATGAAGGCGTCGAAGCCCGACGAGATGATCTTCTGCTGGTCGTCCGGCATCACCGAGGCCGACACCGCGAGCACCGGAATCGCATCGAGCGAGGTGTCCTTGCGGATCCGGCCGAGCGCCTCGATGCCGTCGATGTCGGGCAGCTGGATGTCCATCAGCACGAGATCGGGGCGCTCCTGTTCCGCGAGCCGCACGCCGTCGAGCCCGTTGACGGCCTCCAGCGTCACATGACCCTGGTGGCGCAGGATGTCGCGCACCAGCTTCATGTTCTTTTCGTTGTCCTCGACGATCAGAATCTTCTTCATATCGCCTCCAGCACGCGCTCGGGAAGAATAAACGCAAAGATCGAGCCCTTGCCGAGCTCGCTGTCGACGCGCATCGAACCGCCGTGCAGCTCGACGAAGCGCTTTGCGAGCGAGAGGCCGAGGCCGGTGCCCTCGGACTTGCGGAGGTAGTCGCCGCCGGCCTGCCGGAACTCCTCGAACACGAGATCCTGCTGGTCAGCGGCGATGCCGACCCCCGTGTCGATGACCGCGATCTCGACGCCGTCGGCCACGCGGCGCGCACGCAGGGTCACGCGGCCGCCGGCCGGCGTGAACTTGACGGCGTTCGACAGCAGGTTGATGACGACCTGCTTGACCTTGCGGATGTCGGCGACCCATTCGCCGAGTCCCTTCTCGACCTCGAGCAAAAGGGTCAGGCCCTGCCGGCTGGCACGCTCGCGGACCAGCGTCGTGCAGTTGTCGAGCAGCATCGGCAGCTCCACGGTCGCCAGGTCGAGGTCCATCCGCCCGGCCTCGATCTTCGAGAGGTCGAGGATGTCGTTGATGAGCTGCAGCAGATGGTGCCCCGACGTATGGATGTCGAGCAGGTACTCGAGCTGCTTCTCGTTGACCTCGCCGAACATCTTCTCGCTCAGCACCTCGGAGAAACCGATGATCGCGTTGAGCGGCGTCCGCAGCTCGTGCGACATGTTCGCGAGGAACTCCGACTTGTGCTTGTTGGCGAGCTCGAGTTCGCGGCTCTTGCTCTGGATCTCGTTGAAGAAGCGCGAGTTCTGGATCGCGATCACGGCCTGATCCGCGAAGGTCTTCAGCAGCACCAGCTCCTTCTCGGTGAATGGGTTGGTCGGCCCGCGCGAAACCTGGATCGCGCCGACGCCGCGGTCTTCCCACAGCATCGGCGCGAACGCGATCGAGAAGTTGCCGATGACCTCGGCGACCCGCCGCAGCGGCGCCGGCACGTCCGGATCGTTGAGTGCGTCGGCAAAGTGGACGACGCGGCGCTCGCGCACCGCGAGCGCCGTGGCGGTGCCCTCCAGCGGCCGCGGAAACGCGCCGCCGACCTCGCGCGCCGGATCGGACAGCCCCATCGCATTGCCGCGGAAGCCGCCCAGGTGCAGCATGCCGACATCGTCGATCAGGTAGATGCCGAGCCCGGTCGCCGCGAACAGCCGTTCGCAGCTGTCGAGGATCTTGTCGAAGACCGGGTTCGCATCCGCCACCGAGCTGCTGATGACCTGCAGCACCTCGGCGGTCGCGGTCTGCTGCTCGAGCGCTTCCTTGGTCTCGGTGAACAGGCGTGCGTTCTGGATCGCGATCACCGCCTGGTCGGCGAACGTCTTCAGCAGCGCGATGTCCTTCTCGGAGAACGGTCCCGGCGTGCGGCGGCCGACGAAGATCGTGCCGATGCCGCGTCCTTCCCAGAGCAGCGGCGCGATGATCACCGAGCGGGTGCCGACGGTCTCGGCGCTGCGCTTCACGTACGGCGGGACGTTGGTGCCCTGCTGGGTGTCGGGATAGTGGACGACACGGCGCTGCAGGATCGCGAGCCCTGAGCCCGATTCGGCGCTCAGCGGCACCGGGAAGCTGCGCTGGAACTGCTCGCGATTCGCTTCCTCGCCGTGCTGCGCGACGAGCCGCACGAGGCCGTCATCGCCGGCCAGCGTGATGCCGACGTGCAGCCCGTCGAAGAGCCGTTCGCAGGACGCGAGGATCGCCTCGAACACCGGCTGCGTGTCGGCCACCGAGCGGCTGATCACGCCGAGGATGTTGGCGGTCGCGGTCTGCTGCTCGAGCGCTTCGCGCGTCTCGTTGAAGAGGCGCGCGTTCTGGATCGCGATCACCGCCTGGTCGGCGAACGTGCGCAGCAGGCCGATCTCCTTGTCGGTGAAGCCGACCGGCGGCTGGCGCGTCACGTACAGCGAGCCGATGCCGCGGCCCTCCCACACCATCGGCGCGAACACCTGCGAATAGCTGCCGATGCCGAGCCGCTGCGCGACCAGCCGGATGCCGGGCGGCACATGGCTGTCGTTCAGCACGTCGCGGATGTGGAGCACCTGGCGCCCGAGCGTCTCGCCGGCCAGCAGCTCCGGCTGGGTGACCGGAAACAGCCCTTCGAGCAGCGGACGGGCATGGCCCCGATGGGCGCCGAGCTGCAGGCTGCCGTCGTCGTTGACGAGGATGATCCCCTGCTCGGAGCTGGCGAACAGGTGGTTGCAGCTCTCGAGGATCTTCTCGAACACCGGCTGGCTGTCGGCGACCGAGCCGCTGATGACCTGCAGCACCTCGGACGTCGCGGTCTGTTGCTCGAGCGCATCCTTGGTCTCGTTGAACAGGCGCGCGTTCTCGATCGCGATCACCGCCTGGTCGGCAAAGGTCGTGACGAGCTCGATCTGGCCTTGCGTGAAGGACACGCCGTCGACGCTCTTGCTGAGCGTGATCACGCCGATCGGCTCGCCCTGGCGCAGCAGAGGTACTGCGAGCACGTTGTGGAACGCCGATGCTTCGGCGAGATCGTGGCGCCCGTAGGTCGGATCGAGTCGGACGTCTTCGAGGTGCACGGTACGTCGGTGCAGGATCGCGCGGCCGGCCGCGCTGTCCTCGCCGGCGTGGACCGGGCGCGATCGCAGGAGCGCCAGATAGCGCTCGCGCGCCGCCGGTCCGAGGGTGGTTTGCAGGACGGCCGGTATGTACGCGCCGTCGGCATCGGGCCGAGCCAGCACCGCGCCTTCTGCACCGCAGAGGCGGCTCGCGCTCTCCAGCAGCGTGTCCAGCACCACGTCGAGCTCGAAGGTCGAGCGGCTGATCAGCTTCAGCACCTCGCTGGTCGCGGTCTGCCGGGCCAGCGATTCGGTCAGCTCGGCGGTGCGCTGCTCGACCTTGTGCAGCGCATCGCGGGTCTCGTTGAAGAGCCGCACGTTCTCGATCGCGATCACGGCCTGGTCGGCGAAGGTCTTGAGCAGGTCGGCTTGGCGCTGCGGCGTCTCGCCGGCGTCGGACCAGCCGACGAGGATCGCACCGACCGGTGCGCCGTCCTTCAACATGGGCGCGCCGATGAGCCGGCGCCAGTTGCCGGCAACCGCGAAGTCGCGGTTGTAGTTTGCGTCGTTGAACGCATCCTCGATGCTCTGCGTCTTGCCGGACAGGATCACGCGTCCGGCCAGGAGCGCCTCGGACGGGGGCGCGGGGTAGACGCGGCGTCCCACCTCGATCGCCTCCTGCGGCCAGTTCCGGGTCGCAACCAGGTTGACGAGCCGCCCGTCGTAGCGGTAGACCGCGGCAAACGAGCTGCCGAAGAGGCGCGTCGCGCACTCGAGGATCGCATTGAAGACCGGCGTGACGTCGGTCGTCGACTCGCTGATCACGCGCAGCACCTCGCTGATCGCGGTCTGGTAGTGCAACGCTTCGCTCAGCTCGGCGGTGCGCTGCTCGACCTTGCGTTCGAGGTCGGTGTACGAGGCGCGCAGCGCGGCCCCCATCTGGTTGAACTGCTCGGCGAGGCCCTCGAGCTCGTCGCCGGTGTGGACCTCGATCCGGCGGTCGAGCTCACCGGCGCCGACCCGCGCCGCGCCTTCCTGCAGCGCCTGCAGCGGCCGCACCAGCGCTCGTGCGACGAAGAACGTCGCCGCGGTCGAGACGACGAGGCCGGCGACGAGCAGCAGCGCCGCGCGCGCCAGCGAGGCATAGAGCGGCGCCAGCGCCTCGGCGCGCGGCGACTCGACGAAGACGGTCCAGCGCAGGGTCGGAATCGCCGCATGCGCGGTGAACACCTCGTCGCCCTTCAGATCGCGCCCGATCGACGCCCTGGACGCCTCGGACGCATCGGGCCGCGTCAGCGCGGCGACCTGCGGCAGCCCGTTGAGGTCGCTCTTCTTCAGCACCAGGCTGATGTCGGGGTGCGCGATCAGCGTGCCGGTCGAATCGACCACGTAGGCGAGGCCGGCGTCGCCGATCTTGATGCGCGACACGACCTCCCAGACGAACTTCAGGTTGACCTCGGCAGCCGTCACGCCGCCGCCGCTGCCGGCCGCCCGCGCGATCGTCATGTACGGCTCGGTGCCCTTGCGGAAGTAGACCGGCCCGTAATAGAGCCGTCCGGCACTCGCCTCCAGGAACCTCGGGTCTTTCGAGAGGTCGGTGTCGGCGCTGATCGAATCGATCGCCAACCGCGAGATGCGCAGCTGCTCGCGGCCGGACGGATCGATCCAGGACACCTCGGTGACCTGCTCGGCCTGCTTCTGCAGCTTGATGTACTCGATCTTGCGCGCCTCGAACGCATCCTCCGAGCTGTCCATGCGCGGAAACGTGGTCCAGCTCAGCTGGTGCTGGATGTCGAGCACGTATTGCTCGATCCGGCGCGCCGCACTCTGCGCCTTCTCGTTCTGCAGCGCGACGAGGTGCGCCTCGTTCTCGCGGTACGAGAAGTAGATGCCGATGCCGCTGCTGACGATCAGCATGCTGCCGACCAGCATGATGATCAGCAGCGCGTACTTCGGGAACAGGCGCCAGCGGCGGGCCTTCATTCGACCACCCGATTCGCGCGCAGCAGCATCGCCGGCGGGAGCGTGATGCGAAGCGAGCGTGCCGCCTTGCGGCGCATGCCGATGCGCGGGAGTCGCGTCGCGAACCGGGCGAGCGCGCCTGCGGCGCCGAGCCCAAGACACGCGAATGGTCCGAAGTCCGCGAACCCCGCGAGCACCGCGCCGAGTGGCCGGTCGGCGCCGCGAACCCGACGGCGCTGCCGCATCGCGCGCGAGCCGTGAGGCGTCACGTGATGACCTCGCAGCGGCCGCGCGGCGGCGCGGCTGTCGGCGGCGTCACTCGATCACCTCGGCGCGCAGCAGCAGCGACGGCGGCAGCGCGAGGCCGAGGGCCTTCGCGGTCTTCAGGTTGATCACGAGATCGAATTTCGAGGGCTGCTCGATCGGCATCTCGCCCGGCTTGGCGCCTTCGAGGATGCGGTCGATGTACTCGGCGATCCGCTTGTGGAGCGCCGGCAGGCTGGTCGCATAGGTCATCAGCCCGCCGTCCTCGACGTGCTCGCGCCACTCGTAGATCGCTGGAAGCCGGAAGCGGGCCGCGCGCTCGATGATCTCCTTGCGGTCGCGCACGAAATAGGTCGAGGCGGCGACGAACAGCGCCTGCACCCGCTCGGCCGCCAGCGCGGCGAACGCGCGCTCGTAGTCGCCGTTCGCGACCTCGACCGGAGCCACGGTGAGGCCGAGTGCCACCGCAACCCGCTGCACCTCGGCAACCTGCTGCCGCATCGCCGGGTCGTCGGGCGACAGCATGCCGATCCGGGTGGCGCGCGGCACCACCTCGCGCAGCAGTTCGAGCTTCTTGCCGGCCAGCGTGCCGTCGGGGGCGATCAACACACCGGTGACGTTGCCGCCTGGCCGGCCCAGGCTCTTGACGAGGCCGAGCGCGACCGGATCGAAATTGCCGAACAGCACGATCGGGATCGACGAGGTCGCCGTCATCGCCGCACGGGCCGCGCTCGCGCCGACCGCGACGATCGCGTCCGACTTCGCTGCCACCTGCTCGCGGGCGAATGCCGGCAGGCGTTCGAGGTGGCCTTCGGCATAGCGACGGTCGATGACGAGGTTCTGGCCTTCCACATAGCCGAGCTCGCGCAGCGCGTTGGGCACGTTGACGTCCAACGGCGCCTTGCCGGTCGGACGCAGGATGCCGAGGCGATAGACGCGCCCGGGCACCTGGGCGCGCAGCGCGCCGGGCCCGGTCAGCAGCGAAACGGCGACGGCGTTGACGAACTGTCGACGACGGGTCATGGCGCGATTCTGTCTGCAACGGCGGCGGCGTACCAGCACGCTGGACCGGGCGCGTGCGGGAGGCACGACTCGAACAGCGAGCCGTGCGATGCCGGGTCCGCGGTTCCAAGCGGCCGGAATCGCCGGGCCGAGCGTGCGCGCGGGCAGCGCGTTGACGACGAGCTCGAACCGGACCGACGTTCGAGACACCGGTGACCCTGCCGCCGGGCCGCGCAAGGCTCGCGAACAGGTCGGTCTGGCCGCCGCGCGGGTGCAGGCCGACCGAAACGCGAATGTCCGCCCGCCCGGTCGATGCGGCCGCGCCGCGCCGGCCGCTCAGGGCGTGAACGTGTCGCCGAGCACGACCCCCTCGCGACGCGGATCGGCGCCACCGGTCAAGGCCGGCGCGCCGTTGACCTGGCTGCGGATCACCGTCGAGATGCCACTCGACTGTGCGCCGACCGACACCGTGTGACCCATCGCGCGCAGCCCGCTGACGAGCGGATCGTTGGCGCCGTTGTTCGTGGCGACGACGTTCGGATGCTCGCCGCCGACGTTCGTCGTCGTGCTGTTGGCGGCACCGAAGTCGATCATCGAGGTCGCCTGCTGCGCATCGAGGTTCCAGTCGAGCGCGCCGACCAGCGTCTTCACGACGTACTGGATGATCGTGCTGCCGCCCGGCGACCCGGTCCCCATGTAGAAGTCGCCGCGCGTGCCGTCGGCCGCAGTCTTGAACACCAGCGTCGGCGCCATCGAGCTGCGCGGCCGCTTGCCGGCGGCCACGCGGTTCGCGATCGGCACGCCGGACCCGTCGGTCGGCGTCGCCGAGAAGTCGGTCAGCTGGTTGTTCAGGATGAAGCCCTGCGTCATGTGGAACGACCCGAATCCGCTCTCGACGGTCGTCGTCATCACGACCGCGTTGCCGTCGCGGTCGACGATCGTCATGTGGGTCGTGCCGCTCTCCGGCGTGCTCGAGCTGGCGAGCGGAACCGGGCCGAGATTGCCCGGCTGCGCGGTGCCCATGCTGGTGTTGAAGCTGATCAAAGCGGCACGGGTGCGCATGTACGGCTTGTTCAGCATCGTGTCCCAGGTGCCGCCGGGCAGCGCCACGAAGTCGGTGTCGGCGATGTACTTGTCGCGGTCGGCGTAGGCCAGCCGTTCGGCCTCGCTGACGAGATGGACGCCGAAAACCGACGGCTTGCCGCCTTCGATGTCGAGCGCCGTTGGCGCGTAGAGACCCAGGTTGAAGTTCTCGAGCACGCCGAGCGCCGACGCGACGGTGATGCCGCCCGACGACGGCGGTCCCATCCCGCAGACCCAGTAGGCGCGGTAGGTCGTGCAGACCGCCTCGCGGCGCTTGGCCTGGTAGGCGGCGAGATCGGCGAGCGTGGTCTTGCCCGGCGTGATCGCGGCGCCGGTCTGCGCATGGACCGTGATGTTGATCTTGTCGACGATCGCCTGTGCGATCGGGCCGGTGTAGAGCGCGTCGGCGCCGCCGTTCGCGAGCGCGGTCAACGTGGCGGCATAGGCCGGGATCGTCAGCGTGGTGCCGAGCGCCTTCGGCGTCAGGTCGGCATTCAGGTACGTCGATGTCGCTTCGGCATCAGCGAGGAAGTTGGTGCGTGCGCCCTCGATCGCCGCGGCGAGGCGACCGCTGATCGGAAAGCCGTCGGTCGCCAACTTGATGCCGGGCTGCATCAGGTCTTTCCAGGCCGTCTTGCCGTGCGCCTTGTGCGCGAGGTCGAGCATGCGGATGGCACCCGGCGTGCCGATCGAGCGGCCGCTGGCACGCGCGTTCGGCTTCGGCACGGTCTGATCGGTCGCGTCGTCGATCCAGCGCAGGTGATTCGGCGTCGCCGCCGCCGGTGCGGTTTCGCGCCCGTCGTAGCTGTCGACCACCTTCGTCTTCGCGTCGTAGTGCAGCATGAAGGCTCCGCCGCCGAGGCCGCTCGACTGCGGCTCGACGAGGCCGAGCACCGCCTGCACAGCGACCGCTGCATCGACCGCGGTGCCACCCGCCTTCAACACATCGCAACCGGTCCGGCTCGCGTACGGGTTCGCGGTCACGACCATGTAGGTCTTCGACGTGACGACCTTCCTGCCGGTCGTGTAGCCGGAGGCCGGCTCCGGTGCGGCCGGATCGCCGGCCACCCCGGAACCGACAGTGACCGTGCCGGTGTCGGTGATCGCCTGGCACTCGGAGGCAGCAGGCCCGTCATCATCGCTGCCGCCGCAGCTCCACAGGAACAGCAGCGACGAGAGGACGGCGAGAAGGCGGAACGGACGCGATGGAGAGTGCATGGTGGAACCCGGTGGGCCGTGAGATGTCGACCCTGCAAGGCTATCGAGCCGTACCGGCACCTTCCATCGGTCGCCTGTAGGAAAACGGCGCGTCCGCGGCTGTGTTTACCCGCGGTCGATCGGCGCGGTTTGCCGCCGCGAGTTCGCGCTCGGCCTGGGCCGCGTTCTCGAACCGGATCGCGGCCCAACCGAGACCGATCGCCGCCTTCACGTTGGCCTCGTTGTCGTCGAGTAGCAGCAGCGCAGACGGCGCGCGCTCGAACGCCGCCGCGGCATGCGCGAACAGCGCAGGCTCTGGCT
>Ga0070674_100000745_pt1 | contig 16683 bp, 17 predicted proteins | sample KBSM33metaG_FD_65344 | JGI IMG/M metagenome (GOLD analysis project Ga0070674, IMG submission 65344) | Miscanthus rhizosphere microbial communities from Kellogg Biological Station, Michigan, USA - KBS M3-3 metaG | ecosystem: Host-associated > Plants > Roots > Rhizosphere > Soil ... | reverse complement strand
GCTCATGCCAGGTCCAGCTTCGGCAGGCGAATGCCGAAGGGCTGGAGGTGCGGTGCGAAGCGCGCCTGCCAGATCGCGGCGATCGCCTCGGCGTCCCAGCCGCCGTCGCGGAGCTCGGTCGCGATCTCGGCCGGGTGCGAGTAGAGGCAGATGCGGTCGCCCCCGATCCCGATGGTCTGGCCCGTGATCCCGGCCGACGCGCCGGACGCGAGGAAGACGACCAGGCCCGCGCAGTCCTCGGGCATGCCAATCGCGTGCTCGCGGCGGACCGCTGCGGGCAGCGGCTCGCCGGCCGCGACGCGCGAAACCAGGGGTTTGTAGAGCGGGATCGTCGCGGTCATCGCCGTCCACGCGGTGGGGACGATCGCGTTCACGGTGATCTCCGCGCGGGCGAGCTCGGCGGCCCAGGTCCGCGCGAAGCCGACGATACCGGCCTTCGCGGCGGCGTAGTTGGTCTGGCCGAAGTTCCCGTGCTGGCCAGCCGGAGAACCGACCACGATGATGCGGCCGCCCTGCGCTTGCTCGCGCATCCGGATCGCCGCGGCGCGCGCGCACAGGAACGTCCCGCGCAGGTGCGTCCGCACCACCAGATCGAAGTCCTCGTCGGTCATCTTCCAGAGCACGGCGTCGCGCAACACACCCGCGTTGGTGACCACGACGTCGAGACGACCGAACGCCTCGACAGCGCGCGCGACCAGCGCATCGGCCGTCGCCCGATCTCCGACGTCGCCAGCCATCGCAGTCGCGCGGCCGCCGGCGAGGCCCGCGGTCTCCTCGGCGACGCGCAGATCGAGATCGTTGACGATGACGGCGGCTCCCGCGCGCGCCAGCGCGACGGCGTACGCCCGCCCCAGGCCCTGGCCGGCGCCCGTCACGATCGCAACTTTCCCGGTCAGATCGGCGGCGCTCATCGGTAGTACCTGAACAGGCACTCGGCGACGAGCGCGGGTTTGGGGGCGCCCTTGACCTCGATCGTGAAGGCCGCCGTCAGCTGGACGCCCCCGTCGATCTCGGTCGCCTCGACGACCTCACCCTGACCGCGAAACTCCGCGCCCACCGGCAAGGGCGCGGGGAAGCGCAGCTTGTTCAACCCGTAGTTGATCGAGGTCCTGGCGTCCGTGACCGTCACCAGCTGCTGCGAAATCGGCCCGAGCATCGCCAGCGTCAAGTATCCGTGCGCGATGGTTCCGCGGAAGGGCGTCTGCCGCGCGCGCTCGGGATCGACGTGAATGAAGTTGTGGTCGCTGGTGAGGTCGGCGAACTGGTTCACGCGATCCTGCGGCATCGGTTGCCATTCCGTCGGCCCTAGCTTGCGCCCGGCCTGCCGCAGCAGCTCGGCCATGGTCGTCGTCAACGCATTTTCGGTCGGGCTCGCAGGCATAGGCGCGCTCCTTGGCTCCTGTTATCAGGTAGCCTGATACTAGCGCATCCGGCGACGAACGAGAAGGTCTCAGGCGGCGCGCTGCGATGCGGTCCGCCGGGCCTTGGTCGCGCGGGGCGCGTCGTGGCCGCCCGGCGCGGGCGCGGCGCCGTGGAAGCCGCCGCCCAGATTGCGAACCGCCGACTTGATCATGGCGAGGAACGTGGCGCGCTCGGCGCGACTGAACCCCGCCAGCATGCGCGTCTCGAAGGCGGCGACGGCGGCCTCGCACGCGTTCAGCACGCGCCGCCCCTTCGCGGTGAGGCTCGCCGGCAGCTTTCGGCGGTGGCTGGGGTGGGGACTGCGCTTGATCAAACCGGCCTGCTCCAGGCGGTGGGTGACCTCGTGCATCGACTGCGCGGTCATGAACGAACGCCGGGCCAGCTGCGAGCTGGACAGGGGCGTTCCGTGGCGATTGAGGACGCTCAACGTCGTGAACTGCAGGGCCGTCAGGCCGTGCCGTGCCGCCACGTCAGTGACCGCACCGAGAACGAGGTTCTGCAGCCGAGCGATGGCATAGGAGATCCCCGGTTCGGCGCGCGGAGCCGCCTGATCGACGTCGTCCATGCGGGCATCGTGCCATACAGAGAGCCGCCCTGCGGAGAGGAATTCGCGCTTGACAGCGCGGGCGGAGCCGAGGCAGTTTCAGGGAAGCTGATATTGAGTGCGGCGAGGCGCAGTGGCACGCTTTCGCTTTGCGCGCGGCGCGCATGCAGCCCACAAACGGAAACTTCGCGCTTCTGATCCAGGCGACCTGCGAACGCCTGCCGCAGCGCCCCGCCCTGTTCCATCGCGGGAAATGGATCTCGTATCGCGATCTCGGCCGGCAGATTGACACCTGGGTGGGGACCTTGCGGGCCGCCGGCGCCGGCGACGGCAGCTGCGTCGCGATCTGGCTGCCGAACAGCCCCGCATTCGTCGCGGCGTTCGCGGGCACCCTCCGGATGGGGGCGGTCGCCGCGCCGTTCGGGGTTCTCCTCAAACCGGTGGAGGTGCGGCAGCGGCTGCATGCGGCGGGAGCCGCCGTGCTGGTCACGACGCCGGCGCTCGCACGCGATCTGGGGGACGTGGGCACCCGCGTGCTCGCGGTGGATCCGGCCGGCCTCGCCGCCGACGAGGGAACACCGACGGTCTTCGCGGCCGAACGCACCGCCGGCGACGTCGCCGTTCTCATCTTCACGTCCGGCACCACGGGCGAGGCGAAGGCGGCCGAGCTGACCCACGGCGGCATTGCCTGGAACGCCCGGGCGCTCGCCGACGCCTTCGCGCTGACGGCCGACGACGTGCAGCTGGCCGCGGCGCCGCTGTCCCACGTCCTCGGGATGTCGGGCGTGATGAACGCGACGCTGATCACCGGCGGCGCCCTCGCGCTGACGGAGCGGTTCGAGGCGGCCGCGGCGTTCTCATTGCTCACCTCCGCCGGGATCACGGGCGTGGCGGGGGCGCAGCCCATGTTCGTCGCGCTCCTTCGCGAGGCGCACAAGGCAGGCGCCGGGCCGCGGCTGCGTTTCGCGATGGCCGGCGGCACCGCGCTGGCGACGGAGGTTGCGCGCTCCATCGAGGAGACCTTCCAGTGCGCGCTGCGTGAGGGTTACGGCATGAGCGAGGTCGGCGGCGGAATCTCGGGGGCGTCGCTGGCCGGCGCGCGAAAGCCGCAGTCGGTCGGGCCGGCCTTTCCGGGCAGCGAGATCAGAATCGTCGACCTCGCGACGGGCGCAGCGCTGCCGGTCGGACAGCGCGGCGAAGTTCAGGTCAGGAGTCCCAGCGTCATGCGCGGGTATCGCGCGGACGACGCAGGGACGCGGGCCGTCGTGGACCGCGACGGGTGGCTCTCGACGGGCGACATCGGATACGTCGACGACGACGGATATCTCTTCCTGGTCGACAGGAAGAAGGACCTCATCATCCGCTCGGGTTACAACGTCTACCCGGGCGAGGTCGAAGAGGTGCTGTTCGCGTGCCCCGGCGTGCTCGAGGCGGCGGTGCTCGGTGTCCCCGACGCCGAGCACGGTGAGGAGGTGGTCGCGCTCGTCGTGCCGACCCATGCGGGCGTCGACCCCGAGACGGTGAAGGCGTTCGCGCGCGAACGTCTGGCCGCGTACAAGTACCCGCGCCACGTCGTCATCGTGAACGAGCTGCCCAAGGGGCCGACGGGAAAGATCTCGAAGCGGGACATCGACCGCGCGGCGCTGCTCCCCCGCTAGTCGCTCCGCGCCGCAGGCGCGGTGTGCGACTACTATTTCAAATGGTAGCGGCACACCCGCGCTGCGCGCGGGAGCCGCTAGGGAGCCCCGCGCCGTCACAGACCGAGGTACGCCTGGCGCACACGGTCGTCGTGAAGCAGATCCTCTCCCCTCCCCTGCATGACGACGCGCCCGTTCTCGAGGACGTAGGCGTGCTCGGCGAGCCTGAGGGACGCGGCGACGTTCTGCTCCACCAGCAGGACGGTGATGCGCTTTTCCTGGTTCAGCATCTGGATCGCGCGAAACACCTCCTGCACCACCGCCGGGGCGAGGCCCAGCGACGGTTCGTCGAACAGGATCAGCTCCGGGCGCGACATCAGGCAGCGCCCGATGGCGAGCATCTGCTGCTCGCCCCCGGACATCGTCCCGGCTATCTGCCGTCGTCTGTCGGCGAGACGCGGAAAAAGCGCGAACACCTCCTGCATGGACTGCTTGGCCTTGGCGCGCGCGCGCGCGAGCAGCGCCCCGACCTCCAGGTTCTCCTGCACGGTCAGGCTGGGAAAGATCTGGCGCCCTTCGGCGACGTGGCCGACGCCGAGACCGGCGGTGGCATGCGGGTCGTTGCCGGTGATGTCCCGGCCGCGAAACATGATCTTGCCCGCGCGCGGTCTCTCCATCCCTGCGATGGCGCGAATGAGCGACGACTTACCGGCGCCGTTCGCGCCGACGAGCGCGGCCAGGCCACCGTCCGCAACCTCCAGCGACACGTCCGCGAGTGCCTGCGCATCGCCGTAGAACAGATCGACCCCCTCCACGGACAGCATCAGAGCGGCGGCGCCTCCTCGCCCAGGTAGCACGCGACCACGCTGGGATCCCGCACCACCGCCGCCGGCGCGCCCCGCGCGATGACCTCGCCGTGGTGAAGCACCACGATCTGATCCGAAAGCGCCATCACCGCGCGCATGACGTGCTCGGTGAGCAGGATCGTCACGCCCTCGTCGCGTTGAATGTCGCGCAGCGCCGCGACCAGCTCGTCGATCTCCGCCGGCCGCAGCCCCGCCATCACCTCGTCGAGCAGGAGCAGCGACGGACGCGTGGCGAGCGCCCGCGCGACCTCGAGGCGCCGTCGATCGGCGAGCGTCAGATGCGCGGCGGCCAGAGCCGCCTTGCCGGCCAGGCCAAGGCGCTCGAGCACGGCGGTCGCGCGCGCGCGCGCCCCCGCCATCGTGCGTTCCTTGTGAAGCGCGCCCACCATGGCGTTCTCCAGGACGGAGAGGCCGGCGAACGGCTTGACCAGCTGAAAGGTGCGGCCGACGCCGACGGCACAGACTTCGTCCGGGGCCAAGCCCGCGATCGAGCGCGCGTGCAGCCGGATGTCGCCGCTGTCAGGCCGATGCACGCCGGCGATCAGGTTGAAGATGGTGGTCTTTCCGGCGCCGTTCGGACCGATGAGCGCCACGATCGTTCCTGCTTCGACCACGAAGCTCGCGCGCGAAACGGCGCGGAGGCCCCGGAACGACTTGGAAACGTCTTCGAGCTCCAGGCGCGGCATGTCACAGCCTCTTCGCTTCGAAGCCGAGCCGGCGCGCGAGCGGCGGCCAGATCCCATTCGGCAGGAAGATGGTGACCAGCAGCAGCACCACGCCATAGACGACGTGCTTGGCGCCGGGTATGTCGAAGCCCGCCCTGGCCAGCACCTCGGTGGTGCCGTCGCCCAGCAGGACCAGCGCGGCCGCGCCGACGACAGGTCCGAGCAGGGTCCCCAGACCGCCGATCACCGGCCCCAGGATGATCTCGATCGATCGGGTGAAGCTGAAGATCTGCTCGGGGAACAGGCTGTTGTAATAGAAGGCATAGAAGACGCCGGCCACCCCGGTCATCGCGCCGCTCAGCACGACCGCGCGCATCTTCCACCAGAAGGTGTCGATTCCGACCGCCTGCGCGGCCACCTCGTCCTCGCGGATGGCGCGCCAGTAGTAACCGGCCCGCCGGCGCAGGAGCCATGCGCAGAGCGCGAGCGCGCCGGACGCGAGCGCGAGGATCGCGTAGTAGTACATCGCTGGCGGACCGCGAAACGCGCGCAGATCGACGCGATCGCGCGCGGCGACGCGCAAGAACAGCCCGCCCGGACCGCCCAGCGCGTCGATGTGGTCGAACGCGATTCGCACCAGCTCCGCGAACGCCACCGTGAGCAGCGACAGGTGAACGCCCGAGACGCGCAGGCGGAAGGCGAGAAAGCCGATGATCGCCGCCGCGGCCGCGCACACCGCGATCGCCAGCCAGACGCCCGCCCACGGACCGACGCCGTAATGCGCGAACAGTCCCGCCGCCGCGTAGGCGCCCAGCCCGACGTAGAGCGAGTGCCCGAGCGACAGCTGGCCGGCGAATCCCATCATGACGTTCCACGCCTGTCCGACGTACGCCATGTAGAGAACCAGCGTCGCGACCGACAGCACGTAGTTGCTCGCAATGAACGGCAGCGCGAGCAACACCACTGCGGTCACCCCGATCACCATCGCGCGCCGCCGGTCGCGCATCATCTTTGCGCGCCTCCCATCAGACCGCGGGGTCTGGCGAGCAGCACGACGATGAGCAGACCGAAGCTGACCATGCTCTTGGCGGACGGCGCGATCAGCACGCCCGCGAGGGCCTCCGAGATCCCGATGAGCAGCCCGCCCAGCAGCGCGCCGACCATCGAACCCAGCCCACCCACGATCACGATCACGAACGCGAGCAGCGTGTAGGACGGACCGAGGGTCGGGGTGACGTCGATGAGCGACACGGTCGCGCACCCGGCCACGGCGACGCTGGCGGCGCCGATCCCGAACGTGACGGCGTAAAGATGCGCGACAGGCAGGCCCGCCACGCGGGCCCCCAGCGGATTGTCCGCGCACGCCCGGATCGCTTTACCGGTGAGGGTGAAGCGAAAGAACGCCGCCAGGGCGGCGGTCGCCACCACCGCCGCACCCGCGGCGTAGACGCGAACCTTGTCGACCAGGATCGGCCCGAGCTCGAAGGAATCGAGCTGATAGCTGGTCTGCACGCTTCTCGCGTCGGGACCGAAACCGATGAGCAACAGGTTGGCGATGATGATCGAGAGCCCGATCATGAGCAGCATCTGCATGTGCTCGGGGCGGTGGACAAACCGGTTGATGAACGCGCGCTGAAGCAAGTAACCGAGGCCCGCGAACAGGGCCGCGGCGACGACCATGGTCAAGAAGGGATCCAGCGCGAGCCCCTGAAAGGCGACGACCGCCGCGTACATCGCCAGCGTCATGAGCTCGCCGTGCGCGAAGTTGACCAGCCGGATCACGCCGAAGATGGCGGACAGGCCCAGCGCCATCAGGCCGTACACCGTTCCGGTCAGGGTTCCGGAGATGACGACGTTCGCGAGCTGCGCCGCCGTCGGCATCACCCAATCTTGGGTGCGGGAAACGCGAGTTGCGCCTGGGCAAGGTCCTTGGGCAGGACGACCGTGGGTTTACCGCCCAGGTTCTGGAGCACCACCGACCGGTTGCCCTCGACCTGGCCCTTGGCGTTGAACTTGATCGGGCCGCCGAAGGAAACGCGGTCGGTCGCGGCGATGTTCGTCTGGCGAATCGCCTCGGCCAGGGCCTTCGGATCGGTGGACCGGGCGCGCTTGAACGCGTCCGCCGCTGTCAGGATCGCGTCGAAGGTGTAGGTCGCGTTGATGCCGTGGTACGAGAGGTCGTCCTTCGCGAACTGCTTCTTGAACGCCGCGGCGAACGCCTGCGTGATGCCGTTCTTGGGATTGAACCAGACAGTGTTCGTGATGCAGTACTGAGCGTGCTTCCCCAGCGCCTTGGCGAACTGTTCCTCGTACAGCCCGGGCGAACCCGGGCTGACAACGCCCATCGGGTTCCATCGCTGCTTGACCATCTCGCGCCGCAAGACGACAGCGTCGTTGAGGCGACACACCAGCAGCAGCAGCTCCGCGCTGGTCGCCTTCGCCTTCGACACCTCGACGGTGAGATCTTTGGCAGCCGGATCGTACGCGATGGTGTCGAGCAGTTTGAACGGCATCGACAGCGTGGGCAAGAGCGCCGCGACGCCCTTCGCCATCGATTGCCCGAAGGTGTCGTTGACGTGCATGAACACGGCCGACTTCGGCGCGACCTTCGCTTCGGCGAAGATGTCCTTGAGCAGCACCAGGCCGTTCCGGCCGATCTCCGGCGCGGGCGGGAAGTTGCGGAACACGAACTTGTAGCCCTGCTCGGTGATCTGCGGCGCCGCGGCGATGTTCACGATGTGCGGGACGCCGTGCTGCTCCGCCACCTGCGCGACCGCGGCGGTGTGCCCTGAATCGAACGCGCCGACGAGCACGTGCGCGCCCTCGCCGATGAGACGCTCGGCGCGGCTGCGCGCCGTGTCGACGTTCGACTCAGTGTCGGCGTTCATGATCTCGATCTCGACGCCGAGCCGCTGCCGGATGAGATCGGGGGCGATGTCCGCTCCCTTCTGGCAGGACTGACCGATCAGCGCCTGCAACCCGGAGCGCGGAAGCAACACCCCGATCTTCAGCTTTGCCTTGGCCGTGTCCGCTTTCGCGCGCGCGGCCGCCGACAGCGCCAGCGTGCCGACCGCCGCGCCGAACGTCCGTCGCGTGATGAATCCCTTCGAAGCGTCGTTGTTCATGTGTGCGCCGATCCCGCCTGCAGCTTAGTTTCAGGTTGCCTGATAACATGAAACCGGTCCTGCTTGCCCAAAAAAGCGCAGGAGCAGCGCCGTATCGGCCGAGCGGCGGAGCGACGGCGATTCGCGACAAGGACCGGAGATCAAAGGCGAATTCTGCCCGCATTTTTTGTGAACCTGTTTTGGGAAACGTTGCGACTGCGGGACTAATGAGGCGTTTCATGTGCGCCAAAGTCAGTCTTGTGCGCAGGCAGTAGGCCTCGTGAGCGCCGCTCGTTAGAGGGAGGCCCCCCATGAAATTCCAGCAGCTTTCGCTCGTCGCCGTCGCGATGGGCTGTGCATTCGTTCTGTCGTGCGCCGGTTCCGAATCGTCGCCCACCGGAGCGGCAGGCGCATCGGGTACCACGGGGGAGGCCGGAACGACCGGTGTCGCCGGAACGAGCGGTCTCGCCGGAACAACCGGCGTCGCGGGAACCACCGGCGTCGCGGGCACCACCGGCGTCGCGGGCACGACGGGCGCCGCGGGACGCGGCGGGAACGGCGGCAGCGCCATGCCACGCGGCGGGAACGGCATGCCACGCGGCGGGAACGGCGGCAGCAGCGCGGGCACGACCGGCTCCGCCGGCACGACCGGCGCGGCGGGCAGCGGCAGCGGCGGTGCTTCGCCGAGCAGCGGTTGTGGCAAGACGGCGCCCGCGAGCATGCGTTACAGCATCGACGTCTCCGGCATGACCCGCGAGTACATCCTGTCCGTGCCGAGCAACTACGACCCGAATCATCCGTATGTGCTGATCTTCGGCTGGCATCCGCTCGGCGGCTCCGCGATGCAGGTCGCGGGAACGGGCAACAGCGGTTACTACGGCCTCAAGGGCACCTCCAACAACATGGCGATCCTCGTCTCGCCCGAAGGCCTGCCGTTCAACGGCGGCACCAGCCTCGGCTGGGGAAACACGAACGGCCAGGACATCGCGTTCCTGAACGCCATGTTGACGAAGTTCAAGAGCGACATGTGCATCGACCAGGGCCGCATCTTCCACACGGGGTTCAGCTTCGGCGGCATGATGTCCAACGCGGTCGGCTGCGCTGGATTGGGGCGCGCGGTCGCGCCGATGGCCGGCAACTCGCAGGTGAGCGGCTGCACGAACGGCACCACGCCCGTGGCGTACATGGGCTTCCACGGCGTCAATGACTCGGTCGTCGCCATCTCCGGCGGCCGCACCGCGCGCGACGTCTTCGTCAAGCGCAACGGGTGCACTTCGACGACGATGCCGTCGTCACCCAGCTGGTGCGACGGGCTGGCGTCGAACTACATGCCCTGCACCTGCGTGAGCTACCAGGGCTGCATGCCGGGGTACCCGGTGACCTGGTGCGAGTACAACGCCGACCACCAGGCCGCGCCCAACTCGGGCTCGACGCTCTGGACCTTCTTCTCGCAGTTCTAGGCCAGCGCCGGCTGCGCCGCGCGGCCAGGAGGAATCGACATGAGGCACTTCATTCGATCCGGACTTTCTCTGCGGGGGACTGCCCTCGCGATCGCCCTCGCCGCCCTCCATGCGGTCGGCTGTGGACCCGGCTCGTCGGGCACGCCGGGCGCCGGCGGTTCGAACGCGACCGCCGGGACGACCGGCGCCGGGGACACGAGCGGCAGCGCCGGTACGACCGGCAGCGCCGGCACGAGCGGCAGCACCGGCACGACCGGCACCGCCGGCACGACCGGCATTGCTGGCACGACGGGTAGCGCCGGCACGACGGGTAGCGCCGGCACGACCGGTAGCGCCGGGACCACCGGCCGCGGGGGCACGACCGGCGCGGCCGGTACGACCGGCGCCGCGGGTACGACCGGCACTGCCGGCACGACCGGCGGCGCGGGCACGACGGGCGTCGCGGGACGCGGAGGAACCGGCGGCGGCGCCGCGGGACGCGGCGGGAACGGCGGCAGCGTCGCGGGACGCGGCGGGAACGGCGGCGGCAGCGCCGGTACGACCGGCTCCGCCGGCACGACCGGCTCCGCCGGCACGACCGGCACCGGAGGCGCTTCGCCGAGCAGCGGGTGCGGCAAGACGCCGCCCGCGAGCATGCGCTACAGCATCGACGTCTCCGGCATGAGCCGCGATTACATCCTGTCCGTGCCGAGCAACTACGATCCGAATCATGCGTACGTGCTGATCTTCGGCTGGCACCCCTGGGGCGGCTCCGCGATGCAGGTCGCGGGAACGGGCAGCAGCGGCTACTACGGCCTCAAAGGCACCTCGAACAACCAGGCGATCCTCGTCTCGCCCGAAGGCCTCGACTTCCAGGGCAGAGGCCTCGGTTGGGCGAACACGAACGGCCAGGACATCGCGTTCTTGAACGCCATGTTGACGAAGTTCAAGAGCGACATGTGCGTCGACCAGAGCCGCATCTTCCACACGGGGTTCAGCTTCGGCGGCATGATGTCGAACGCGGTCGGCTGCGCTGGATTGGGGCGCGCGATCGCACCGATGGCCGGCAACTCGTCGGTCAGCGGCTGCACGAACGGCACCCAGCCCGTCGCGTACATGGGGTTCCATGGGACGCACGACTCCGTCGTGGACATCTCGGGGGGCCGCACGGCGCGCGACGTGTTCGTCAAACGCAACGGGTGCACGGCGACGACGATGCCGTCGTCACCCAGCTGGTGCGACGGGCTGGCGTCGAACTACCAGCCCTGCACCTGTGTGAGCTACCAGGGCTGCATGCCGGGTTACCCCGTGACCTGGTGCGAGTACAACGCCGACCACCAGGCCGCGCCCAACTCCGGTCCGACGCTCTGGACCTTCTTCACGCAGTTCTAGGTTAGGCTTCTGTCCGGTCGCACCCGCGGGCGGCCAGGAGGTATCGACATGAGACATCTACTGGCGACTCTCGCGGCGATCGGGTTGGGAGCAGCTGGATGCGGATCGAGCACCGGCGGTTCGAACGCGACCGCCGGCACGACGGGCTCCGTCGCGGGGACCACGGGCAGCGCGGGCACGAGTGGCAGCGCCGGCACGAGTGGCAGCGCCGGCACGAGCGGCAGCGCCGGTACGAGCGGCAGCGCCGGCACGACAGGCAGCGCCGGCACGACAGGCAGCGCCGGCACGACAGGCAGCGCCGGTACGACAGGCGCAGCCGGCACGACGGGCGCAGCCGGCACGACGGGCAGCGCCGGCACGACAGGGAGCGCCGGCCGCGGAGGCATCAGCGGCAGCGCGGGAACCACGGGGCGCGGTGGAACCACCGGCCGCGGGGGCACGACCGGCGCAGCCGGCACGACCGGCGCCGCGGGCACGACCGGTGCTGCCGGCACGACCGGCGCCGCCGGCACGACCGGCGCCGCCGGCAGCGGCAACGCCGACGCGGGAGCGGCGTGCACCATCGGCGCGTTCCCCGCCGCCGATCCTTCCAAGCCGGGTCCGTTCGCGACGGTTACCGAGAACAACGTCGGTCCGGCCGCGGGCGTGGGCGTGGACGGCGGCGCGGCGCCGATGTTCACCATGTTCCGCCCGATGGACCTGAAGCAGGGCGGCCTCTGCCACCCCGTGATCACCTGGGGCAACGGCACGGGCTCGACGCCCAACCTCTACGGCGTGCTGCTCAGACACTTCGCCTCGCACGGCTTCGTCGTCATCGCCTCCAACAGCACCAACGTCGCGCAAGGCGATCCGCAGCCCATGGTCGCCGGCGTGACCTGGGTACTGGCACAGAACGCGGATCCTTCGAGCGTGCTTTACCAGCGCATCGACACGACGCACATCGGCGCGACCGGGCACTCTCAGGGTGGCTTCGCGACGACGACCGCGGGCGGAGACGCGCGCATCACCACGATCGCGCCCCTCTGCGGCGCGCAGAACCAGCGCAACCTGCACGGGCCCGCGATGCTGTTCTGCGGCGGCATGGACACCACCGTCCCGTGCAGCACCATCATGAACGCGTACAACGGCATCAGTAACCAGCCGGTCATGCTCGCCAGCTACCTCGCCGCCGATCACGCCAACTGGATCAGCTTCGGCAACAGCACCACGGTCAAGCCCGTCGAGGTCGCCACCACCGCCTGGATGCGCGTTCACCTGATGGGTGACACGGCGCTACGCGGCCGTTTCTACGGCGCGTCGTGCACGCTGTGTCAGGACGCAGCCTGGTCGGTGATGCGCAAGATGATGGATCAGTAAGCGTCCTCGCCGGATTCCGGCGCTTTCCGTGATCGAAACGCCCGTTTGCCTGCATTGTGTAGATGGCAGCGGCACCTTTGACGATGGCAGCACCCGCCGAGCGAATGCGAGCCGCCGAGGTGGATCGGGGCCGCCTGGAGAGCATCTTCAACGCACACCACGCGACCGTCTGGAGGGCGTTGCGCCGCCGCGGCCTGTCGCCTGAAGCCGCGGAGGACGCCACGCAGGAGACATTCCTGCTCGCCGCCGAAAAGATGGAAGACATCCGGCCCGAGAGCGAACGGTCGTTCCTGATCGCGACCGCTCTCCGCGTCGCGCACACGCTGGGCCGCAAGACCGTGCGCTGGGAGCTGAACGACGACATGGACGAACGCCTCGCGGCCAGCCGCGACACCAGCGATACGCGCGCCGACCGGCAGCTCTGCGATCTGGTTCTGTCGAAGGTCGACGCCGACCTGGTGGAGGTCTTCGTTCTGTACGAGCTGGAAGGTCTCACCTCGCCGGAGATCGCCGCGCTGTTGCAGATCCCGCTGGGCAGCGTGGCGTCGCGCCTGCGCCGCGCGCGCGAGCAGTTCCGCGCCGCCGCCGCGCGCGTCGAGAAGAGCCTGCAGAAGGAAGGGGAACGATGAGCGGCCCGCCCGATGACAAGCCCGAACGCCTGCTCGCGGGCGACGCGACGGAGTTCGAACGCCGGATCATGGAGGCGGTGCTGCGGCAGCGGCCCTCGCGCGACGCGAGCAAACGTATGGCGAAGGCGCTGGGCGTGGCCGCTGCGACCGTCGGGACCGCCACCGCCGCGACGACGGCGGCCGGGGCGACGGCGACCGGCGCGGCGGTCGTGTGGCCGTGGGTTTCGGCGGGCGTTGTCGGGCTGGTCGTCGCCGCGGCCGTCGTCGCACCCCGCGTGAGCCGAAGGGCTGACGAACCGCGCGCTGTCGTCCGTCCTCCGGCGGCGGCGCCGGCGCCGCGCGCGCCGGAACCAAGCGCGCCGGTTGCGCCTGCTCCTGCCGTCGTCACGGAACCGGAACGCCGTCCGACCACGCCGAACCCGCACGCCCGCCCCGCCGCGCCGACGCCGGCAGCCGATCTTCGCGATCAGGTCGTCCTGCTCGATTCCGCGCGCGACGCGATGTCCAGCGGCGCGCACGGTCGAGCGCTGGAGAGCCTTCGCCGTTACCTGGGCAAGTATCCGGCAGGGACGTTCCGTCCCGAGGCGATCGCGCTGGAGGTAGAGGCGCTGATGAAGCTGGGTCGCGATGCCGAGGCGCGCGCGCTGGCGCAGCGATTCATCGCGGATCACCCGGGCAGTCTGCTGGCGCGACGGGTGGCGGACGTTGCCGGCCTCAAGGAACGATAGCGCCTCACGGCCAGCGCAGGCCGACGCCGACGCTGACCGTGCTGGTGACCGCGCCGGCGCGATGAAACGTGACGCCGCCGAAGTCGTACGAGTCGCGGAGCAACGTGACGCCGACGCCGAGGCGCGCGGAGAGCTCGATCAACGTCCCGAGGCCGGCCGTCAGCGCCAGGGTGGCGCCCGCCGTTGCGAAGGGCCGCGATGCGGCGGCAGGCTGATCGGTGTCCGCCCCGCTGGCGGCCAATCGCCCGACGAGCGCGGACGCGCAGGGACGCGCCGCGAACCGCGACCGGCCGAGGCGCAGCGGACAGGCGTCGACGCTGCCGGCATCAAGCGCGAAGGACGCCGTGCCGCCCGGTTCGGCGAGGTCGTTCCGCCAGGCGTGCGTACCGCCGACGAACAGGGCGGGCGCCCAGACGCCTTCGCGATCCAGCGCCGCCATCCCGAAGACGGCGATGCCGGGCATCACGGCCGGCGCGGGGCCGAAGATCGTCTGGCCGGCGGCGTACGCGCCGAATTGCCAACTGCGCGCGGGCGCCGGAGCGGGAACGGGTGGCGGTGCGGGCGTTTCGATCACGGGAGCCTGGACCGGCGGCGGCGCGGGCGACGTATCGGCGGTGGGATCGAGCGTCACGGCGATGATGAGGGCGACCGCATCGGCCGCCTCGGCGCACGATCGCGCGACGAATCGGCGCGGCGGCTGCTCCGCGCCCGCGGTGGCGAGGACCAGTTCCGCCATCACGTTCCCGGGACGCGCGGAGGTCAACACGACGCGCGCGTAAATCTCGGCGTCGTCGACGAGATGGATGCGGGGCGAACGCGCCGCGACCCGCGCCGCCAGGTCGGCGCGCGAGATGCAATCGGCCGGACCGCGCAGGTCGAGGCGCGCGCGCGTCGGCGCGGCCTCGGGCGCGGTGCCCGGTGCGCCGATCGCGCCCTGGAGCAACAGCGCACTCAGCAGGGCCGCGCCCGCAGTCATGGCGCGGATGGTAGCATCCGCGCCGTGGTCCGATCGGTGACCGCCGCGCGCGGCGCGTGGCTTTTATTGACCGTCGCCGCCCTGGCCGCCTGCGATGGCAAGGCGATCCACCTCGGGAACGGACGCGCGGACGGCGGTCCTTGCGTGCACGGTCAGGTGAGCGCGAACGAGGTCCTCTGGATCGGCGATTCGTGGGTCCTCGTGACGGGGACGCAGCACACGCGGGTGAGGGACGTGGCGCGCGCGGCCGGCGCGATCGGAGCGACCGACGATTACGTCATCGGCGCGATGCCCGCGGCCCCGATCGCCGCGGTCGCGAACCAGTACGCCACGCGCGAAGCGGGCGCGACCAAGGTGAAGGTCGTGGTCATGGACGGCGGCACCTGGGACACGCTGATCGCGAACGGCTCGGATGCGTCGGTCAGCAGCGTCGACGCCACCTTCAAGCAGTTCCTGGCGCAGGTCGCCACCGACGGGACCGTCGGGCACATCATCTACTTTCTGACGCCCGAGATGCCCGGCATCCCGGGCGTCGCGGCGGTGCGGCCCCTGTTGCAGCAAGACTGCGCGGACAGCGCGGTGCCCTGTCACTTCATCGATCTGACGCCGATCTGGTCGGGCCACCCGGAGTACACCGCCAACGACACGGGCATCCCGATCCCGACCGACGCGGGCGGCAACGCAATGGCCGACGCGATCTGGGCGGTCATGCAGCAGGCTTGCATCGCCCAGTGACCGCGCGCCGCCGCGGCGTCACGGCAGGCTCTGCTTCTGGAACATCTCCCACGCGATGTCGACGACGCCCAGCGACGTGTAATTGCCGCAGTGGGAGCCACCCTGCTGGACGCACATCGAGACCTGGGCGTTGCCCTGACAGGACATGTTCGTCGTGCACGCTGAATGTCCGCTGAGCGCCGACGGCGAGCCGGTGCACCCGTCGATCTGCTGCCACGAGGTGTAGTTCGCCTGCGCGCTGGGGAATGCCATCCCGACGCACGACTGATTCGGCGGACAGTCCGCGGCGAACGACGTCGTGCCGCCGTTGTAGGGAACCAGCGCGTTGTCGCCCGTGTTGTCGAAGTGCGTGATCGAGATCGGGCGGGCAGGCTTGCAGCCCTCGCACGACGGGCTCTGCGTCGACCCGCCGGTGACGCACCTGAAGTCCACCGGGGCCGCGCCCGCGATCATGTCGGCCAGGTCGCACGCGACCTTGTACGTCATGCCGCCGCCGTTCGAGCAGCCCGTGGCGTAGACGCGCTTGGTGTCGAGGCAGGCGATGGTTCCGATCTGCTGGATCATCGCCTTCGTGAACCCGACGTCGTCGATCTGATTCTTCTGCGCGTCCTGGCAGCAGAAGCCGACGTTCCACGAGTTGTTGCTGTTGTAGCTATTGGGATACGCCGTGAGGAATCCGACGCTGTCGGCCTTCGCCTTCCATCCGTTCGAGTTTTCCTGACCGGACCCGGTGCCGCCGAGCGGATGGAAGTCGATGACGAGCGGTATCGGCTTGGTGCCGGTGTAACCGGTCGGGATGTGCAGGACGTACGAGCGGTTCAACGTTCCGACCATCACGTTCTTCGTCGAGTCACCCGGCTTCGCGACCGTCGCCGGACACATTCCCGTCGCGCTGCCGCCGCTGCCGCCCGCGCCCGTCGTTCCTCCGCGCCCCGCCGTGCCGGTGGTCCCCCCGAGCCCGCCGCTCGCGCCGCCTGATCCGCCGGAGCCGATCGTGCCCGCGCTTCCGGTCGCTCCGGCGAAACCAGTCGTTCCGCCCCTTCCCGTCGTCCCCGCGCCAGCGCCCGCTCCCGTCGTTCCGGCCACGCCTGTTGTTCCGGCCGCGCCTGTTGTTCCGGCCGCGCCTTTTGTTCCGGCCACGCCTGTTGTTCCGGCCACGCCTGTTGTTCCGGCCACGCCTGTTGTTCCGG
>Ga0070674_100000743_pt1 | contig 16696 bp, 15 predicted proteins | sample KBSM33metaG_FD_65344 | JGI IMG/M metagenome (GOLD analysis project Ga0070674, IMG submission 65344) | Miscanthus rhizosphere microbial communities from Kellogg Biological Station, Michigan, USA - KBS M3-3 metaG | ecosystem: Host-associated > Plants > Roots > Rhizosphere > Soil ... | reverse complement strand
CGGCCGCGTTCACGTCGGCGCCCCTTTCGACGAGAAACTCGCACAGCCGCCAGTGGCCGTGGAATGCCGCGCCGTTGAGCCCGAGATTGGCGCCGAGAGAGCGAAGCGACTCCCCGCGGTCCAGCAGGAACCGGAGGGCGCTCACGTCGCCGTAGTAGGCGCACCACTGGACCAGTCCCGTCCCGTTCTCGTCCGTGGCGCTGGCGGGGCTTCCCGCGGAGACGTAGTCGAACACCAGGTCGGTACGCCCGCCCTTGATTCGGTCGAGCAGGCCGCTCACGGGAGCAAGCCTCAGCGGCCCTTCGACTTCCGGTACTCGTCGCGGTACCGCATGGCCTCGTCGAACGCATCCGCCGGCACCACCGCGCCGCGGATCTTCGGATAGAGGCTCTCCGCCGTCTTCTTCCACTGCTCGCGCGCCTTCGCGTCCACGGCCACCACGTTGAGGCCGCGCTTCTTCATGGCTTCGACGTCGCGGTCGCCGGTCTTGCGGACCTCGGCCTGGAGCCGCGTGCCGGACTCACGCGCGGCCTGCAGCAGCGCCGGCTTCACGTCCGCGGGCATCTTGTCCCAGACCGTCTTGTTGATGACGGTGGCGCCGAGGAGGAGCTGCCAGGGCAGGTCGGTCATGTTCTTCGCGTAGTTGTAGTACTGCGAGATCACCGCCACCTGGGGCGGGCAGCCCAGCGCGTTCACGAGGCCCGTCTGCAGCGCGGTCGCGACCTCCGTCGAGGGCAGCGGCACCGGGTTGAACCCCGCGGACTTCCAGAGGTCCACGCTGGTGGCGTCGCCGGCCCAGGAGAAGAGCTTCTGCGCCTTGAGGTCGTCGGGAACGGCCACGGGCTTCTGGGCGAAGAAGTGCACCCAGCCGCCATCCGCCCAGTTGAGGACCACGAAGCCCTTCGCCTCCAGGCCGGACTCCAACCGGGGCCGCATCTTCTCGAGGACGTAGTACAGCTCGTCGTAGGAGTCGTACATCATGGGGACGCCGAGCGCGTAGACGGACTTGTCGATCTCGGCCACGCCGACCGACGTCAGAACGCCCGCGTTGAGCGTGCCCAGGCGCATCTTGCGTACGACGTCGGGATCGTCGCCGGCCACGCCGCCCGCGTAGAGGCGCACGGTGACGCTGCCGTTGGAGAGCGTGCGCCACTTGTCCGCCGTCTCCTTGAGGATGAGGTGCCAGGAGGAGCCGTCCGGCACCAGCGTGGCCATCTTCACCAGGACCGTCTGCGCGCTCGCCGGCACCGCGCAGGCGAGCCACAGCCCGAGCGCCACCGCCGCCATCCGTACTGCCTCCGTTGCTCGCGACGGCCACGCCTTCATCGAACCCATTGGACCTCCGACCCCCGTTACGACCTCACTCCACAAAAAGTTCATCCGTGCGCGCCAGCAGCCACCGCGCGCGCTTCTGATACACCAGGTTCGCCAGCCGCATGTCCGGCACCGAGTCCGGGTCGACGGCGAGGGCCTCCCGGAGCAGCCTCTCGAACTCCTTGCGGTCCTGCTGCGCCACCGACACCGTCTCCGCGAAGTTCACGAGCGCGGACACGCGCTTGCCCCCGGCCAGGGCCTCCGCGCGCTCCAGGTGCGTGCGGGCCCGCGCGAACGAGCCCCCCACCGACTCGCCGCGGCCCTCCCACGAGATGAAGAAGTCGTGGAGCGCGCCGCGGTCGTAGCCCTCGTCGAGGGCGAGCGCGCGCCGCATCAGCGCCTCCGCCTGGCTCTGGTCCGCGGTCAGCTCGGAGTCGTCCTTGGAGACGGAGATGGCGGCGAACCAGGAGAGGCCCGTGAAATACAGGAGGGGGACGTGCTCCTTCCGCGTGCGGAGGAGGGCGGCCGCCCCTTCCGTCCGGAGCCGGTCACGCAAGCCGGGGAAGTCCACCTCCAGGCCGCGAAATCCGTAACCGAGCGCGCGCAAGTAGAGACGGCGGGCCCGCGTCCGCAGCTCGGTCGCGCGCGCGAGGTCCCGCGCTTCGATGAAGTCCGCTTCCTGCTGGACGCGCCCGTAGCCGTATTGCACGAAGCCGCTGGCCGCCGCGAAGAGCAATCCCTTGTGGCGCGGGGCCTCCTCGAGCAGGCCTTCGACGGTCTTGAGGCCGAAGGGCACGGCCTCCCAGACGAGGTCGGGATCGTCGTCGCGCGCGTAGCTCGATCCCCCTTCGGCCAGCGCGTTGCCGAGCGAGTTCACCGCGATGTGCTTCACCGAGCACGCGGGCAGCAGGACCAGGGCCAGGAGCGCCGCCGAGGCGCGCGGGCGAGCGACGGACATGGGGAATCGATTCTATCAGGGGCGCCCGCCGACGACGTCGCGGATCTGCCGGCGCAGCGCCGCGCGCGCGTCGCGCAGGGCCGCGCGCTCCGCGAAGCGGGTCCCGACGGCGAGCGGACGCCGGCGCTGGCGGTCGTGGATGCGCAGCGACACGAGACCGGCGAGGGGCGCGGCCACCGCCACCGCCAGCGCGGCCCACGGCCCGCCCAGCGCGCGCGCCACCCCCGCCTCCAGCGCCCACCAGACCGGGAAGAAGAGCAGGGCGCCCATGACCTTGTAGCTGGCCGGCTCGTCGGGCGTGAGGTTGAGGCGGTTGGCGATCCAGGAGGGCAGCCGGTAGGGAAGCCAGTTGAGGAGGACGCCCGGAGCCTTGATCGCGAACTCGACGATGTCACGTCCCCTTGCGCTCCAGCCGCGGTCGGGCCAGGCGACGAGATCGCTCTCGCGCAGGCCCAGGTGGCGGCGCGCCTCGTCATAGCGGCGCAGGGCGGCCACCAGCCGCTGGGCCCGCTCGGGGTCGGATTTCTCGAGCTCCGCGTAGCGCGCGATGAACGACCGCCAGAGGGACCAGCGCTGGGAAAGGGGCAGGGTGGCCGGATCCCCCTCTACGGCGAGGTCGACCGCGCGATCGATGAGACGCGCTTCCTCCCAGGACGCGAAGGGCGCCGTCACCGAGGAAAGGCCGGCCGCGATGCGCGCGGTGAGGCTCTTCACGGCCTCACGAGGCGCGCGGGCGTAAAGCGCCTGGTCCGGTGCGGGATCGATGGGCTCGCCGACCTGGACGAGCACGCGCGAGCGGAAGTGCTCCTTGTCCTCGTACACGATGCCCACGGGCAGCACGCGCAGCCCGGGCGCGCCGTGCGCTCCCGCCTCCAGGGCGATCCGCGCCGCTCCGGTCTTGAGCGGCACGGACCCCGGCTCGTTGTGGCTGTAGCCCTCGGGGAAGATCGCGATCGTCCCTCCTTCCGCGAGGGCGACCCGGCAGCGCGCGAAGGTCTCGATGTTGCGCGAGACGGGAGCGCCGTCCTTGCGCCGGTAGACGGGGAGGGCGCCGAGGAGAAGGAGGGCGGGTGCCACGAGGGGGTGCTTGAAGAGCGTGCTCTTGGCCAGGAAGCGCGGCCGCAATCCCGTGTAACCCATGACGAGCATGGGGTCGATGAGGTTGTTCACGTGGTTCGCGATGACCAGGAGGGGCACGCCGCGGGGAGCGCGCTCCTTCCCGATCACCTCCACCTCACGGAAGAAGACGTCGAGGATGAAACGGGCCAGGCGGGCGCCCACGTCGTCCGCCAGGTGGCGCAGCGGACCGCGGGCCACTTCTCAGCGCGCGGCGGCCAGGGCCGCCTCCGCCTCCCGTGCGTGCCGGCGGCCTTCCTCTACGTCCACGAACGAGAGCAGCACCCCGCCCGCGACGAAGAACACGATCAGGGCGAGGATCGCCGGCCGGCTCGAGCCCGTGGCCGCGATCATGCTCGCGAACACGAAGGGGCCGATCACGCCTCCGAACTTGTCGAACACGCCCCAGAAGCCGAAGAACTCCCCGGAGCGCGAGCGCGGGATCATGGTCGCGAAGAGCGAGCGGCTCAGAGCCTGGCTCCCACCCTGGACGGTGGCGACGAGGAACGCGAGGACGAAGAAGTCGACGGCCGACTTCATCCGGTATCCCACGAAGGCGACGACGACGTACACGACGAGCGGAATGAACAGCATCCGCTTCACCCCGAAACGGCCCGCCAGCGCCCCGAAGAGGATCGCGAAGGGGACTCCGACGAACTGGATCATGATGATCGCCGCCATGAGCGCGCCCGAGGAGATGCCGACCTCGACCCCGTAGACGGCCCCCATCCGGATGATGGTCTGGATGCCGTCGTTGTAGAGGAGGAACGCGAGCAGGAGAAGGAAGGCCCCGCGGTACTCGCGCAGGTCGCGCAGAATGCCGCCCAGCCGGAGGAAGGCCGCCTTGACCACTTGCCCCGCGCTTTCCTTGCTCGTTTCCGCGGTGCCCGGCTCCGGCACGCGCAGGAACAGAGGGATCGAGAACACGCCCCACCACACGGCCGCGCTCAGGAACGAGAGGCGGGTCGCCGTGGCCGCGTCCGGAATCCCGAACCACGCCGGGTGCTGGATCCAGATGGCGTTGACGATCAGGAGGAGCCCGCCCGAGAGGTAGCCGAGGGCATACCCGACGGCGGAGACCCGGTCGATCTCCTCGGCGCTTGCGATGTGGGGAAGCAGGGACTCGTAGAATACGAAGCTGGCGTTGATGAAGATGTTCCCGAAGATGAACAGCGCGAGCCCCAGCTTCCAGTCGCCGCGGCCCACGAAGAAGAGGCCAGCCGTGACGAGGACGCCCAGGGCCACGGTGACCGCCATCATCTTCTTCTTGACGCCGGCGTAGTCGGCGATGGCGCCGAGCACGGGAGACAGGAGGGCGACGATCACCATCCCGATCGTGGTGGCCCAGGCGAAGCGCTCGGTGGCGACGACGCGGGGCAGGTCCGCGGCCACCACGGAGGGGAAGTAGATCTGGAACACCTGCAGCACCGTGGTCATGAAGACCGAGTTCGCCCAATCGTAGAGGGCCCAGGCGCGCAGCTCCGGCCGATGCAGGCCGAGGCGCGCGAGCAGGGAGGGCCGCTTCCCGGGTTCGCGCTCGCTCACCATGTCGGCGGACATCGGTCGGAAGAGTACCGCAGGCTCCGGGGCGCCGCCGTGACGTTCGGCGGCTGGACGAAAAGTGGTACGTTTTGTACATGCGATTCGTGGCCGCCGACTTCGCTACGCGCCTCCCCGGCCCGGATGGAGAGCGCTTCGCCGTGGCTTTCGAGCGCGGCACGCTGAGCATCGAGTTCTACGCGCCTCGCGGCCGCGATCCGCAGAAGCCACACACGCGGGACGAGGTCTACGTGGTGCTCCAGGGCCGCGGACAGTTCCACAGCGACGGCCGGAGTGAGCCCTTCGGGCGTGGCGACGTGCTGTTCGTCCCCGCCGGCGTCGAGCATCGCTTCGAGGACTTCAGTGAAGACCTCGCGGTCTGGGTCATCTTCTACGGGCCGGAGGGCGGCGAGCAGGTCTAGGGCGCCTCAGCGCGCGACAGGCCGGAACCACGCAGGAACTCGCGGGCCACCACGGCGGGCGAGCGATGGGCGCCGTCCACGGCGAGGTTCATGCGGCGCATGGCCGCCTCGTCGATGCGGCCGGCCAGGGCCCCCAGGGCCGCTTCGATCCCCGGATGCCCGGCGAGGCTGGCCGTGTTCACGATGGGCACGGCGTCGTAGGGCGGGAAGTAGTGGCGGTCGTCCTCGAGCACGACGAGGTCGTTGGCCGCGATCAGTCCGTCGGTCGCGCTGCCCACCACGACGTCCACGCGGTCGGCCTGCAGCGCCGCGTACAGGAGGCCGAGGTCCATCTCCGTGGGCGGTACGGCCAGCCGGAAGCCGTAGGTCTTCATGAGGCCGGGCAGGCCGTCCGCGCGCTCGACGAACTCGCCGAAGAGACCGATGCGCAGCGTGCCCGCGTGCGGAGCGAGGTCGGAGAGCTGCCGCAGGGCGAGGTGCTGCGACGTGTCGGGCCGCGTGACCAGGGCGAACGTGTTGTTGAACCCGAGGGGCGCGGCGACGGTCAGCCCGAGCGCCGCGTAGCCCGCGCGCACGTCGCGCAGGACGCGGTCACGGTCGCTGCTCGCCGGCCGGCCGAGGATCTCCGTGAGCGCGGTCCCCGTGTATTCGACGTAGAGGTCGATCTGGCCGGAGCGCACGGCTTCGTGGCACAGCGTGGTGCCCCCGAGGTTCAGGCGGCGATCGACCAGGAACCCGCGGTCCTCGAGCGCGGCGGCGAGGATCTCGCCGAGGATGACCTGCTCCGTGAAGTTCTTCGAGCCGACGACGACACGCGGGTGGCGGGAGTCGGCGCGCTCGGACCAGGCCAGGCCGAGGAGAGCGGCGACGAGGAACGCAGTCAGGAAGCCAGCGGCCCGCGCGGGACGCGGGCTGCGCTCCACGCGCGCGAGCAGGCCGTCCACGGCCAGGGCGAGGATCGCCGCCGGCACCGCGCCGGCCAGGATCAGGCGCGTGTCCACGGTGGCGATGCCGCGGAATACGTACGTCCCGAGGCCTCCCGCCCCCACCGCGGCCGCGATGGTCGCGGTTCCGACGGAGACCACGGCCGCGATGCGGACGCCCGCGAGCACGACGGGCAGGGCGAGAGGCAGCTCGACGAGCCGGAGTCGCTCGCCGTCCGTCATTCCGAGGCCGGTGGCCGCTTCCGAGACCGCGGGGTCCACCTGCAGGATGCCGGTGTAGGTGTTGCGCACGATCGGCAGCAGCGCGTAGAGGACGAGGGCGACGATCGCGGTACGGGCGCCGATCCCGCCCACGAAGGGCAGAGGGATCAGGAAGCCGAACAACGCGAGGCTGGGGATCGTCTGCAGCACTCCGGCGACGGCCAGCAGGGGACGGGCCAGGCGCCGTTTCCGCGTGAGCAGGATCCCGACCGGAACGCCGATGGCCACCGCTACCGCCGTGGAGAGCAGCACCAGGATCAGGTGCTGGACCACGAGGCCGGCCAGCTCCGCTCGCCGCTCGGCCAGGAAGCTCAGCACGCGCCGGCCCATCCGCGCGCGACGGGGCCCGTCACGGCAGGGCGGCGGCGAGGAAGTCGGAGACGAAGCCGGCGTCCGGCTTCTCCCGGATCTCCTCCGCCGTGCCCTCCTGCACCACGCGCCCGGCATGCATCACCGCGACGCGGTCGCCGAGGCGCAGCGCTTCCGGCACGTCGTGGGTGACGAGCACGACCGTCTTGCCCAGGCGGCGCTGCAGGGCCTTGAACTCGTCCTGCAGGCGGCGGCGGGTCAGGGGGTCGAGGGCGCCGAAGGGCTCGTCCATGAGCAGGAGGGGCGGATCCGCGCCCAGGGCCCGCGCCAGCCCCGCGCGCTGGCGCTCGCCGCCCGAGAGCGCGCGCGGCCGCGCGGACGCGAAGCGGTCGGGATCCAGCCCGACCAGCTCCAGCAGCTCGCGGGCCCACGCGATGCGCCGGGCCGGGTCCCATCCCAGGAGGCGCGGCACGATCGCGACGTTTTCGCCGACCGTGAGGTGGGGGAGCAGGCCGACTTCCTGGATCACGTAGCCGATCGAGCGTCGCAGGAGGATCGGGTCCCACGTCTCGACGTCGCGGCCGAGCACGGTGACGTGGCCGCCATCGACCTGGACGAGGCGGTTGATGGTCTTGAGCGCGGTCGTCTTGCCGGATCCGCTCGTGCCCAGGAGGACGAGGATCTGGCCTTGCCGGACCGAAAGAGAGAGGTGGTCGAGGGCGAGCGCGCCGCCGGGAAATCGCTTGGTGACCTCGGCCAGCGTGGCCGCTGCGGTCAACTCCCCCATACGAGCGTGAGGTCTTTCTTGATGAGGCCGTCCACCGTCGCCTCCAGCCGGCGCGTCTCGCCGCTCTTGAAGACGCCGCGGATGCGGCGCGAGCCGTCGTATCCGGAGCCGTCGACCTCGATCCGGATGACGTGCTCGCCGGGCGTGACGTCGAGCACCTGGTTGGTCGATCCCTTGCGCATGCGGAAGTTCAGGATCTTCTTCGTCACCTTGCCCGACAGCGCTTCCTCGAGCACCTGCTCGTCGTCCACGTAGATGCGCAAGGTGCCGCTCCGCAGCGGGTGCTCGAAGGCGATCTCGAGATGGCCGGGCTCTCCGGTCGCGAGCAGGGAGGAGAGCGGATTGGGCAGGGGCAGGGTCTCGTTCGCCCGGCGCGCCGCCAGCGGGAACGCGAGCCCGACGGCCAGGAGCGCGATCAGGGCGACCACGCCGCGCCATCCCACGCGCTCGGCCAGGCGGAGGACGAGGCTGTCGTCGTGAGGCGGCGCCGTGGGGGCGGGCGCGGCCGTCGTCCGGAGATCGGCGGTTGCGGGCTCCGGAGAAATCGTGGCCGAGCGCAGGGTCTCGTCCGCGGGCGGTGGCGGCGTCCACGTCGCGCGATGCCGCGGCCTGCGGTCGGCGAGGACGTCCTGGATATCCTCGGCCAGCATGCGGGCGGTGGCGTAGCGCTGCCCGGGGTCCTTGGCCAGGGCGCGGGCGACGATGTCGTCCACGACGGGCGGCAGGCCGGGCGTGAGCTTGGACGGAGGCGAAGGGTCCTTCTTCGCCACCCGGGCGAGGATTCCCGGCACCGAAGGCGCGTCGAACGCGCGCACCCCGGTGAGGAGCAGGTACAACACGGATCCCAGCGAGAACACGTCGCTGCGGGCGTCCAGCGGCTCCCCGGTGGCCTGCTCCGGCGACATGTACGACGGGGTTCCGAAAAACTCGCCCGCGCTCGTGAGCTGGGCGGCCGGGATCTTGGCGATCCCGAAGTCCATGAGCTTGGGCTGCCCGGTGGGCAGCACCATGATGTTGGCGGGCTTCACGTCGCGGTGGACGATGTGCTTTTCGTGCGCGTGATGGAGGGCCTCCGCCACCTTCGCGGTCAGGCGCAGCGCCTCGCGCCACTCCAGACGCCCCTCCCGTTTCACCCGCTCGGAAAGGGTCTCGCCCTCCAGGTACTCGAGCGCGATGTAGAGGCTGTCGCTGCCCGGATCGCGGCCCACGTCGTGGACGACCACGATGCCGGGATGGTTGAGGCCGGCGGCGATGCGGGCCTCGTTCAGGAAGCGCTGCTCGAAGCCGGGGCGGTCCTCGTCGGGCACCGCGAGCAGCAGGTTCACCGTCTTGAGGGCCACGGTGCGGCCGAGCGCGGGGTCGAGGGCGCGGTAGACGACGCCCATCATCCCGCGGCCGATCTCTTCCTGGATCTCGTAGCGCCCCAGGATCCTGGGGCCGGCTTCGCTCAAGGGCCCCCCGCACGGTCCCGCCGCTCGGGGCCATGATACCCGCGGGCAATTGATAAGATACAAGGCTCGGCGTTACACGGTCACCGTCGCACGGGGAGGACATGGATCTCATCCACTGGTTCGTCGACTTCTTCCTTCATCTCGATCAGCATCTGGCCGAGGTCATCCAGCAATACGGCCGGACCACGTACCTGATCCTGTTCCTGATCGTCTTCCTGGAGACGGGGCTGGTCGTCACCCCGATCCTGCCGGGGGACTCGCTCCTCTTCGCCGCCGGCGCCTTCGCCGCCCTCGGCCACCTGCGCCTGTGGCCTCTCTTCTTCCTGCTCTGCGTGGCCGCCATCCTGGGCGACACGGTCAACTACGCGATCGGCGCCCGCATCGGGCCGAAGGTCTTCTCGTACTCGAAATCGCGGTTCTTCAACCCCGACCACCTGAAGAAGACGCACGAGTTCTACGAGAAATACGGGGGCAAGACCATCATCATCGCGAGGTTCGTCCCCATCGTCCGGACCTTCGCCCCCTTCGTGGCCGGCGTCGGCCAGATGAGCTACCGGCAATTCATCGGGTACAACGTGATCGGCGGGGTCCTGTGGGTCTCCATCTGCGTGTTCGCCGGCTACTTCTTCGGGAACCTGCCCTTCGTGAAGAAGAACTTCAGCGTGGTGGTCATCGTCATCGTGCTCATCTCGCTGCTGCCCGCGGTGATCGAGTACCTGAAGCATCGGGCCGAGGCGAAGCGAAAGGCCGCCGCCTGATAGTAGGAGTCACGCCGCCCCCATATAATGTCGCGCCGATGCCGGGGGGCCACGGGTGTTGAGGCTGGGAGCCGACGTCGTCAAGGATGTGGCTCTCGCCTCGCGGCGTGAGTGGCTCCTGGCCGACGGTCTCGGCGGGTGGGCCGCCTCCTCGGTTCTCGGGCTCAACACCCGGGGCGGGCACGGGCTCCTCGTCACCGCCGCCACCCCTCCCTATCCCCGCCTCGTCCTCCTCTCGCGCGTCGAGGAGGCGGTCACGTGCGACGGCGTGCGTTACGAGCTGGGCACCAACGACTACGGCACCGCCCTCCATCCGCGCGGGTTCGAGCACGCGGACGCGTTCGTGCTCGACCCCCTGCCCACCTTGACCTGGGAAGTCGCGGGCCGCCGCATCTCGCGCACGGTGGCGCGCCTCCATCACGAGCCCGCCGTCGTGGTCGTGTACCAGCTCGAAGGCGCGGAGCCCGCGTCCCTCGAAGTGCGGCCGCTCCTCGCCTATCGCGAGCCGGAACAGCGCCAGCGGGAGAACGCGAACGTGCGCGCGGAGGTGGCCAAGGTCGGGCCGGACCTCATCCTTCAGCCCTACACCGGCTGTCCGCCCCTGGCCTTGCGCATGGCGGGTGCGACCTGGGATGCCGATGCGCACTGGTACCGTGGGTTCCGGTACGTGATGGACGGCGAGACCGCGCCCTCGGAGGACCTGTTCAGTCCGGGGCTGTTCCGCCTCGTGCTGCGGCCGGGATCCACCGCGGCCTTCACCGCCTGGGCGGTCGCGATCCCGCCCTCCACCGATCCCATGGTCCGCGTGGCCGGCGAGCGCCGTCGCATCCGCGGCCTCGGCGATGCGAACGAGGGTCTCGTCCCCGATCTCCGCCGCGCCGCCGACGCCTTCCTCGTGCGGGCGCCCGGCGCGGGACGGGCCGTCGTGTCGAACTATCCGTCGGGCATGAAGTCCGCGCGGGAAGCCCTCATCTCGCTGCCCGGCTTGTGCCTCTCCACCGGACGCTTCGACGACGCGCGCTCCCTCCTCCTCAGCCTCACCGCGCAGGTCGAGGGGCCGCGCGTGGGCCCGCGCCCGAGCGACGAGACCAAGGGCGGGGACGCGCTGGACACCGGCCTCTGGTGGGTCGTGACCGTCGATCGCTTCCGCGAAGCGACCGGCGATCACGAGTTCATCCGATCCAAGCTGCAGGGCGCGCTGCTGGCGATCCTGGAAGGCTATCGAGCGGGCACGCGCCGCGGCGTCGGCGTGTCCGCGGAAGGCCTCCTCGGACACGAAGACGGGGCCAACCCGCTCGGCCTGAGCGCGAACGGCGGGGAGACGGCCCGGCGGGGCTTCGCGGTCGAAGTCCAGGCCCTCTGGTACAGCGCGCTGATCATCGGGGCCGACCTCGCGCGGGCGGCCGGGCAGACGGCCCGCGCGGGGGAGTGGGCGGCCCTGGCCGCGCGCGCGCGCGAATCCTTCCTGCGCGCGTTCTGGTCGGACCGGCACGGATACCTCGCCGACGTCGTGGACGGAAGCGGAGCGGATTTCGCGCTTCGTCCGCATCAGCTGCATGCGATCGGCCTGCCTCACGCTCTCTTGCCCCGCGACAAGGCGCAGCGCGTGCTGGAGGTCGTACGCCGCACGCTCCTGACGCCGGTCGGCGTCCGCTCGCTGGCCGCCACCGACCCCAACTACGAAGGCGCGGCGGGCGAGCAGGGATTGCTGGCCCTGCCCCTCGACCGCGGGGCGGCCTGGCCCTGCCTGGCCGCTCTCTATTTCGACGCCCTCATCCGCGTCCACGGCGAGTCCGCGAAGGCGGAGGCCTGGCGCTGGGTGGATGGCTTCGCGCCTCGCCTGGGTGGCGGGACCCTGGCCACCGTGCCCGCCGCCTTCGAGGGCGACGAGCCGCACCGGCCGCTGGGCGAGATGGCGTCCGCGCGCGCGGTGGCGGAAGTGCTCCGCCTCGTCACCCGACTGGGCCGACGTCCGACCGGACGCTCCGCCCGCCCCGACGCGCGCGTGTGATCGTGCGCGATTCGCTGCGTGTTATCCTCCCGCGGGAGGCTTAGCCAGTCCCGGATGGACGTCCCTACTCGCATCGCCCAGGTCCTGACACCGCACCTTGGAGCCAATACCGCCGACTCGGTGGCGCGGCATCTGTGTGCCAAACACGGCGTGGGCGCGGGGCCTGTCGACGCCACCGCTCAGACCGCCTTGAAGGAAACGATCCGCCGCGGCCTCGTCGCCTTCGTGGGCGCCCAGCAGGCGGACGAGCTGGCCGATCTCTGCTTCCGAGGGCCGCGCTGAGAGGGGCGGAGCGCCCCTCGCCTCCTCCCGCGCGCTCGCGCTTCCGGTTCGGCGGATTCACTCTCTCCCCGGCGCGGCGCGTCCTCGTCCGCGACGGCCGGGAAGTGCCGCTCATCCCGCGCTACCTCGACCTCCTGATCCTGCTCGTCCAGCGGCGGCACGAGGCGGTGCCGCGCCGCGACATCCTGGACGTCGTGTGGAGCGACGTCGTGGTCTCGGACGGCGCCCTCACCCAGGCCGTGCGGACCCTGCGGCGCGCGCTCGGCGACCAGTCGCGGGAGCCGGCATTCCTGCGCACGGTCTCGCGGCACGGCTACCAGTTCGTCTTCCCGGAAGTCGTCGAAGGTCCGGACGACGGGCCCATCGATGCTCCCGCGCCGACCGTCCCCCTTCCCGCCGCCGAGCCCGATCCGTATGAAGCGGCGCTCTCGCGTCTTCTGGTGACGGAGCCGGTCGCGGCCGGTGAAGAGGGGGAGGCGGAGCGGCGCGAGGCGGCGGAAGCGCTGCATGCGCTCGGGACCGAAGAGGCGCTGCGGCGACTCGACCAGCGTCCGGGCCACGCTTCCGCGCGCGCCCTGCTGCGCGACGCGCGCTGGGACGTGCCCGGGGCGGGCCCGGTGCCGCTCCTGGGCGCGCCCGCGGGCTTGACCGCCGCCCGCATCCTCGTCCACCTGCGGTTGCGCCGTGCCCTGCGGCTGGCCGGCCGCCGGTGGACGGGCGCGTCCGCGGGCGGGGCGACGGCGGGCGTCGTGGGTGGGACGCTCGGCGGCATCGCGCTCGTGCTCGCTCCCGGGTCCGCCGCACACGCAAGCGTGGTCGTGCCCCTGGCCCTCGTCGGTGCCGCCGTCGGTGGACTGGGCGCGGCCGGCGTCGGCGCGGGCCTGGCCATGGCGGAGTCGCTCGCACGATCGTGGCGTGGCCTCGCGCTCGTGTCCCTGGGCGCGCTCGGAGGCGCCGTCGTGGGCTTCGCGGCGCACGTGATCGGGCGTTGGACGCTGGCCGCCCTCTTCGGTCAGGACCTCTGGATGGTGGGTGGCGGTCTCGAGGGTCTCGGCCTGGGCGCCGCCGCCGGCCTCGGCTACGCGCTGGCCACGCCCCGCCCGGAGGGAGGCATGGCCGCCCCTCGCGGCTCCGAGCGCATCCGGGCGGCCCTGGTCGCGGGCCTGTGCTGTGCGCTGGCGGGCATCGCGCTCACCTGGGTCGGCCGCTCGCTGGCCGGAGCGAGCCTCAACGCGATGGCGCGCGCGTTCCAGGGATCGCAGGTGGGCCTCAGCCCCGTCGCCCGCCTGGTGGGCGAGCGCGAGATGGGCCCGGTCACGCGTACGGTGATGGCGGCGTACGAGGGCCTGCTCTTCGGCGTGGGCCTCATCCTCGGTCTGACACGCAGGCTGCGGTAGCACGGGCAGGCCGCAGCCGCTGGGCAAGCCCCACGTAGAGCGAGGCGGCGCCGCCCGTTGGCGGCGGCGATCTCGCGAGGGGGGTCTTAGGGGGGGCCGCGCAGCGCCCATCGGGATGGCGCGCAAGTGCCCCCCCTACTTAAGTAAGCTAAACTCGTAGGTTCGGAGGAGGACCTTGGCAGAACCATCGCGAGACGAGCTGGGCCGCAACGATCCGTGCCACTGCGGTTCCGGCAAGAAGTACAAGCAGTGCCATCTGAGCAAGGACGAGGAAGCGGCCCGCGCCAAGCGCGCCAAGGAGGTCGCTCCGGCGACCGACGTCGCTCCTGAAGCCCCGAAGCCGGCGGCGGCACCGGCCAAGCCCAAGACCCGGCAGCCGTGGAAGGGCCAGCAGAACACGCGCGGCTTCGGCAAGCTCAACATCCCGCGCCGGTCTGGCGGCAGCTAGCCCCCTTCCGGATGGCCTGGATCAAGACGATCCCGTTCACGCAGGCGGACGCAGCCCTGCGCGCCGCGCTGGACGCCCAGGCGAAGCTCTACCCGAAGGAGTACCAGCGGGATCCCAAGGACGACGGCGCCACCAGCATCGTGGCCACGCACACCCTCATCCCGGACGCCTTGCATCACTCGTTCGCGACCTTCGGCGCCCTGATGTCGCCGGATCTCCCGCTCACGCGCCGCCAGCACGAGATGATCACGACGCGCGTCTCCGCCGTGAACCGGTGCCACTATTGACTGGAGTCCCACGCAGAGTTTCTGCGTGCCGTGACGTTGGACGCGGCGTTCGTGAAGGCGCTGGTCGAGGACTACGAGAACGCGCCCCTGTCGGAAGCCGACCGCGCCATGCTGGACTACGTCACCCAGCTCACGGAAGACGCGACGCGGATCCGCCAGAAGGACCACGAGCGGTTGCGTGCCGTCGGCTTCGACGACCGCGGCATCCTGCAGATCACGCTGATCGCGTCGTGGTTCAACTACATCAACCGCGTGGCCGACGCGCTGGGAGTCGGGCGGGAATGAAGTATTAAGTCAGGGGGGGCACTTGCGACCACCACGGTCGCCGCTGCGCGGCCCCCCCTGAAACCCCCCTCGCACGTCGCCGCCGCTGCGCGGCGCCGCCGTGCTCTGCGGTCGGCTGTCCCCTGCCTGCTAGTCGACCTTCAGGGCCTTGAACAAGAACTCGTAGATATCCGCGATCTCGTCGATCTGCTTCGACACGGGCTTGCCGCCGCCGTGTCCCGCCTTCGTCTCGATTCGAATGAGGATCGGCGCATCTCCGCCCGTCGCGGCCTGAAGGCGCGCGGCGAACTTCTTGGCCAGTCCGGGCGCGACGCGATCGTCGGTGTCCGCGGTGGTCACGAGGGTCGGCGGGTAGGCCGTCCCGTCCTTCACGTTGTGGTACGGCGAATACCTGTAGAGGAACGGGAACTGCTTCGGATCGTCTCCCGATCCGTATTCGGGGATCCAGAAGCGGCCGACCGTGAACAGGTGGTAGCGCAGCATGTCCGCCACCGGAACCTGGCACACGACGGCGCCGAACAGCTCGGGGTGCTGGGTCAACGCCGCGCCCACGAGGAGACCGCCATTGCTGCCGCCCTGGATGGCCAGCCGGTCGCGCGAGGTGTAGCCGCTCTTCACCAGCCACTCTGCGGCCGCGGTGAAGTCGTCGAACACGTTCTGCTTCTTCTCGAGCATGCCCGCCTGGTGCCAGGCCTCGCCCAGCTCGCCCCCGCCGCGCAGGTTCGCCAGCGCGTAGACCCCGCCCTTCTCCAGCCAGTAGAGCTTGGAAGCGCTGAAGGTCGGGGTCATGTTGACGTTGAACCCGCCGTATCCGTACAGGAGCGTGGGCCGGCGCCCGTCGAGAGCCAGGCCCTTCTTGTGCACGACGAACATCGGGACCTTCGTCCCGTCCTTGGACGGATAGAAGACCTGCTTCACTTCGTACGCGGCCGCGTCCACCTTCGCGTCCACGTGCTCGAACTCCGTCGTCCTGGCCGTCTTGAAGTCGTAGCGGAACGGAGTGAGCGGGTAGGCGAAGGAGGTGAAGTCGAAGAACATCTCGGTGTCGTCCGCCTCGCCGGTGACGGACGAGATCGTGCCCAGCGCGGGCAGCGGAATGGACGCGACCTCGCGGCCGTCGAGGCCGTGGACGAAGAGGCGATTGCTCGCGTTCTCGAGGCGCCGGGCCACGATCTGCTTGTTCACGATGCTGGCGGACTCCAGGCGCTGCTTGCCTTCCGCGATCACGGGTATGGCCTCACGTCCTCCGTGCGCCACGTCCACCGCGACGAGCCGCCACAGGGGCGCGCCCCTGTCCGTCATGAAGAACAGGCGCCCGTCGGCATCTCCGACGTACGCGTAGGCGTCCGCGAAGCCCTTGAAGAGGAGGCCCGGCTTGCCGTCACCCTTGCGGTCCGCGACCCAGACCTCGCTCTTGTCGCTCGAGCCCTCGTTGCCGGTGATCACCAGGTACCGCCCGTCCAGGGTCAGGTTCGCGCCCCAGAGGACTTCCTTCTTGTCCGGCGTCTCGAAGACGAGCGTGTCCTTGTCCTGCGGATCACCGAGCCGGTGGAAGTAGACCTTGGCGAAGTAGTTCTCGTCCCCGGCCGGTACGGAGCCCGGCTGCGGGAAGCGCGTGTAGTAGAAGCCCGCCTTGTCCGGCGTCCAGATGATGGCGGTGAACTTCGCGAGCACCTTGTCCGGGAGGTCCTTGCCCGTCGTCACGTCGCGGACGTAGATCTCCTGCCGGTCGCTGCCGCTGCGGGAGAGGCTGTACCCGAGCAGCGCTCCGTCCTGGGTGGGCGCCGTGCCCACGAGGGCGACCGTACCGTCGGGGCTGAGCGTATTGGGGTCGAGCAGGACGCGCTCCTGCCCGTTGAGGCCCTCCCGTACGTAGAGGACAGACTGGTTCTGGAGGCCGGAGTTCCGCGTGAAGAAATAGCGCGCGCCCTGCTTCTCGGGGACGGAGACGCGGGGGAAGTCGAGCAGCGCGGTGAGGCGGGCCTTGATCGCGTCGCGGCGCGGGCCGTCGAGGTACGACCGCGTGAGCGCGTTCTCGGCGTCGACCCAGCGTGCCGTCTCCGGATCCGCCGCGTCTTCGAGCCAGCGGTACGGGTCCGCCACCTTGACCGCGCCGTAGTCCTGGAC
>Ga0070674_100000742_pt1 | contig 16697 bp, 12 predicted proteins | sample KBSM33metaG_FD_65344 | JGI IMG/M metagenome (GOLD analysis project Ga0070674, IMG submission 65344) | Miscanthus rhizosphere microbial communities from Kellogg Biological Station, Michigan, USA - KBS M3-3 metaG | ecosystem: Host-associated > Plants > Roots > Rhizosphere > Soil ... | reverse complement strand
CGCATGGAAGATGCGAAAGCCCCGTCGTCGAGTGATTGAGACGTTCGCTGTTTTGATTTCACCGAGGACAGCGGCCTTGGTGCCTGGCCGAAGCGAGGAGATCGGCTGCATCCGGCTCCGATCCTCGTAACGGAACGGGAGGCGGTACAGCAGATCCTCGACGGTGACGAGGCCCGCGCGCTTGAGGTCGGCCGCTTTGCGAGGACCGACGCCCTTCAGATACTGGAGTGACGTGGAGAGCGTATCCGTTGCGCCTGTTCGCTACTGAACGATCACGGCCTGCCCGGCGCCCATCTCGATCTGCTTTATTTGTGAAGGCAGCCTGAAGTTGTCGTTGAGGCGCACACCTTCCGGATCATCAGCGGTTTTCGAGTAGTAGGCCACGATGTCGGCGAGCACCGATGCCGGAACCGGCACTCCCGAAATGGCAGCCTCCTCGAGATCGAATCGCCCCACCCCGTTTTCTGTGCGCAGGACGCCACTCAACGTGACCGGTAAGCGTCCGCCCAGGTAGCTCCACGGGTCGAGCACCCGACCGGACGAACGTTGCTTCGCAATCGCTTCGAGGTCGACGGTCGCGGCCGCTTTCACCTTGCCGTCACCAATCAGCGTTACGCGCGGCTCGCTCACACCGGCGGGCATCACCTCGCCGCTGCGAAAGGCGAACCAGGAGTTCAATTCCGATTCGGTGAAAGGCGTCCGTTGTGGCGTGCGGTTGGTCCCTTGAAGGCCGCTTATTCCCTGCTTCTTCACGGTCGCCATCTTCTGGCTGAACGCGTCGGCCTGCTGCTCGGAGACGCCGGCAGCCTGCAGGGCGCCCAGCGCGGTGCCGGACAGGAGGAGGAGAACCCAAATGCTGAGACGAGAGGACATAGAGCTGCCTCCGGGAGCTGGCTGACGACGAGTGTAGCACCGGCCGTTTGATCTTCGCTTTATGTTCGCATATAGTCTCCACTAGTTTCCAGCCCAGAAAACACTGGAGGATGCCCGTGCTCCCTCTCACGAAGCGCCAGCGCGAGATTCTGGACTACCTCAACGACTTCATTCAGCAGCACGGCTACGCCCCCAGCCTCGAGGAGATTGGGCGGCGATTCAACCTGTCGTCGCTGGCGACGGTGCACAAACACCTGAGCAACCTTCAGGAAAAGGGCTTCATTCGTCGAGCCTGGAACCGAAGCCGTTCGGTCGAACTCGTGCCGACCAGAGGCACCGGACGAGCCCTCGAACTTCCGCTGCTCGGCTTCGTTGCCGCCGGCGCGCCGATCGAAGCGGTTGCCGGGAGCGAAACGATAGCCGTGCCCGAGACGCTCGCCGGGAAACGCGACAGCTACGTGCTTCGCGTCAAGGGAGACTCGATGATCGACGAGCAGATCCGCGACGGCGACTTCGTCATCGTCGAGGATCGCAAGTCGGCAGATAACGGCGAGATGGTGATCGCGCTGGTGGGCGGCCTCGACGTGACGCTCAAGAAGTTCTATCGGGAGAACGGGCGCGTGCGGCTCCAGCCGGCCAATCCTGCGATGCAACCGATCATGGTCGACGCCGACCAGGTGCAGGTCCAGGGAGTGGTGGTCGGAGTGATGAGGAAGTACTGAATTACTCTAGACGCATGTCCGATCAGCCCGAACGCAAGCAGATTAATTTCACGATCGTCCCTGACGAACAACCTGGTGAGCCCCGGATCTACTCGAACTTCTGTTCGATCGCTCACACCCCCTTCGACTTCACGCTCACGTTCTGTGAGGTGATGCCACTCTCAGAGCAGACGGTCAGAGAGGCCGAACAGGACCATGTAGTCAAGGCGCCGGTCCGCGCGCGCGTCGTCGTGCCCGTCCAGTTCCTCCCGAACCTCATCGCCGCATTGCAGGACCACATGCGGGTCTTCTCGGAGACCTATTCGAATGTCGGCTGGTCCAAGGGGGGGCCTATTCACTAATGCGAAATGCAAAATGCAAAATTCAAATCCTGGCTTCGTTTGCCTTTTGCCTTTTGCCTTTTGCATTTTGCCTTTTGAATTTCGGATTGCATGAAGTCAGCTGAACAGACCCGTCGAATCATCGAGACGCTCGCAACGCAGCATCCGAACGCCGACACCGAGCTTCACTATCGCAACGCGTTCGAGCTGCTCGTCGCAACGATTCTCTCGGCGCAGTCGACGGACGCTCGCGTCAACATCGTCACGCCCGCACTCTTCAAGAAGTATCCGGATGCGCCGACGCTCGCCCGTGCGAAGCAACCGGCGCTCGAGAAGCAGATCGTCTCGACCGGCTTCTTCCGTCAGAAGGCCAAGGCGCTGCTTGGCATGGCGCACACGCTGGTGACGGACCACGGCGGCCAGGTTCCAGCCGACATGGATGCGCTGACGAAGCTGCCGGGCGTCGGACGCAAAACGGCCAATGTCGTCCTTGGTCACGCGCTCGGCGTGCCGGGGCTCCCGGTCGATCGCCACGTGCTTCGCGTGTCGAATCGCATCGGAATCGCAGCAGGCGACGACCCGGTCAAAGTGGAGGCGCAGATCTGCGGCGCGCTGCCGAAGGAGATGTGGACACTCGCTTCAGACGTCCAGATTCTGCATGGACGTCGAATCTGCCGTCCCAAGCCGATGTGTCAGGATTGCCTGGTCCGCGACGACTGCGACTACTACGAGCACGTCGTCACCAAGGAGGACGAACGGACGTCCAAACCGAAGAAGACTCACGCCAAGGCGAAGACACGTGACCCGCGCCGCGTTCGAACGTCTGCTCGTTGAAGCCGTCGCGCTGATCCCGAAGCGCTTCCGCCGCGAGATCAACAACCTCGCACTGGTTGTCGAGGACGAGCCAAGCCTCGAACTGCTCGATGAGATGGAAATCGACCCGCCCGACAGTTTGTACGGCCTCTATCAGGGCACCCCGCTGACCGAGCGCACGTGGCAGTACGGCAATCAGCTCCCCGATCGCATCACGCTCTTCCAGCGACCCATCGAAGAGGATTGCGAAGACGAGGACGAAGTTCGCGCCGTCATCGGTGAGACGCTTATTCACGAAGTCGGGCACTATTTCGGGCTGAGCGAGGAAGAGATCGAACAAATCGAGGAACGTTACTGGCGAGGCGAGACGCTCACAGAGGACGAAGATTGAGGGAACGACGGGAAGCCGGGATCCGGGACCCGGGATCCGGGGCTCGGGAGCGGGGATCCGGGACTCGATCATTCCCACGGGCGCGGAAACGATTCGGTCAACACTTCCTCGAACCAGCCTGGGTCGCGCGACTGATCGCGGCGGTCGCCCCCACGAGCGACGAAACATTCATCGAGATAGGTCCCGGGCGCGGCGCACTGACCGCGCCGCTTGCGGAGCGCGCGGGCAAGGTCATCGCAGTCGAACTCGATCGCGATCTCGCAGTGACGCTCGCGCCTCGCCTGCCGCAGAACGTGCGTGTCGTCCAGGCCGACTTCCTGGAGGTCGATCTCCCGCAACTACTCCAAGGCGAGCGCTCGCCTGTTCGAGTCGTCGGCAACCTTCCTTACAACGTCGCCTCGCCTATCCTGTTTCGCCTGCTCGACACCGCGGACGATGGACGACGGTTTCGCGACGCGACGTTGATGCTGCAACGCGAGGTCGCGGATCGAATCGTGGCGGCGCCCGGTAGCGGCGACTATGGCGCCATGTCGATCCAGGTCCAGCTCGTGGCTGACGTCGAGCGGGTCCTGAGCCTGCCGCCGGGAGCGTTCCGGCCACCGCCCAAAGTTCATTCGGCCGTGGTCCAGCTACGGTTCAGGCCCCCGCACGTCAACGTCGGATCCCGTGACGCCTTCGAGCGCGTGGTGCGCGGCCTGTTTCTCCAGCGGCGGAAGACGCTGGCCAATGCGCTCAAACCGGTGGCCGCCTCGTTTGGACACTCGCACTCCGAGGTTCTTCGGCGATCAGGTCTCGATGGGGGTCGGCGACCCGAGACGCTGTCGGTCGAGGACATCGCCAGCCTTACACAGGCTGTGCTATAGTTTTTCCCCGGAAGTCGTTGTACCCGCCAGCTTTTTGCCCCTTCGACGCGATCGGTTCACGCTGATTGCGGGAAGGGATCAGGCGCTCCCAGCGGCCTGATGTCTTGACGTTTCGAGAAGTGCGTCGAGCTCCCACGCCGTCGTCCTGCCAGGGCCGGCTACGTGGTCGCACAATCAAGTCTCAACGCTGGGTCTGAATGAATCAGTCCTCTGTGCCCGTCGTGTCGTCATCGACTCTCCAAGTCGTCGCCCTGGGCGGCCTCGGCGAGTTCGGTATGAACATGATGGCCGTCTCCTGGGAGGACACGACGATCCTCATCGACGCCGGTGTCATGTTCCCCGAGCCCGACCAGCTTGGCGTGGATCTGATCATCCCGGACATGAGCTTCGTCGAAGCGCGACGCGGCCACGTCAAGGCGCTGGTCCTCACGCACGGCCACGAAGACCACATCGGCGCCGTTCCGCACGTCTTCGACCTGTTCGACGGACCGGTGTACGGCACGGCGATGACGCTCGCTTTCGTCGAGCCGAAGCTCGAAGAGCACGGCATCGATCCCGGCGACCGGCTGCAGACGGTCAAGCCGCGGCAGCGCATCACGGTCGGCCCGTTCGTCATCGAGTTGATCCGTGTGACGCACAGCATGCCCGACTGCGTGGCGCTGGCGATCACGACGCCGGTCGGCACGATCGTCCACACCGGTGACTTCAAGATCGATCAGACGCCAATCGACGGACAGCACTTCGACCTGCATCGATTCGCTGAGCTCGGAACGGAAGGCGTGCTGGCGCTCTTCGCCGACAGCACGAACATCGATCGGCGCGGATTCACAGGTCCGGAGATCGAAGTCATCGACGCGTTCGAGGAGCTCTTCACCGCGACCACCGGCAAGCTCGTCGTGGCGACATTCTCCTCGAGCATCTATCGCATGCAGCTGCTCGTCGATCTTGCCGCACAGTTCGATCGCAAGGTGGCGTTCGTTGGCCGCAGCGTCGTGCAGAACACCGAGATTGCGCAGCGGCTTGGCTTTCTCCGGATCCCAGCCGGCATGCAGATTCGCGACTCGGACATTCAGAACTACGCGTCCCAGGATGTGCTCTGCATCGCGACTGGCTCGCAGGGAGAGCCGCAAGCCGCGCTGTCCCGCATCGCGATCGACGATCATCGATTCGTCAAGCTCGGCCCGGACGACACCGTGGTCTTCTCGGCCCGCTCGATCCCCGGCAACGAGAAGGCCATTGCCCGCACGATGAGTCACATCGCAAGGCGCGGCGCCGATGTGGTGACCCCTGACATGAAACATGTCCACGTCTCAGGGCATGGTTCAGCAGAGGAATTGAAGCTCGTCCTGTCGCTCGTGCGGCCTCGGTACTTCGTGCCGATCCATGGTGAGTATCGTCAACTTTCACAGCACGCGCGGGTAGCGGCCAAGGTCATGCGTGGCGCCGACCGCCACGTTCAGGTCCTTCTCGCTCAGGACGGCGACATCATTCAATTCGACGTGCACGGTGCGCGCATTGCAGACAAGGCGCCCACCGGACGCGTGCTCATCGATACGACGCGCGTCGGAGAGGTTGGCGACGAAGTCCTTCGTGACCGTAGACACATCGCCGGCGACGGGGTCGTCGTTGCTGTCGTGGCCATCAGCCGTCACACAGGAACCATGGCCGGGGCGCCGGAATTGGTGGCCAGGGGATTTGTCGTCGACGCTGGTGAGGAAGAGTCGCTGTTTGCCGACGCCGGGCGCGTCATCGGCGAGTGCATCGCCGCCGCAGGAGTCGAGGAACGCACTGACCAGGGACTGATGACCGAGAAACTGCGAGTCGAGCTGCGCCGCTTTTTCAAGAAGCGCTCGGGCCGCCGCCCGCTCGTCCTCCCTGTGCTGATGGAGATTTGACAGTGAAGGCATCCACTCTCTCGAGACGCATCAGCGAGTTCGTCGGCGTGGCGCTGTTCGCGCTCGCGCTGATCTGGCTGATCTCGCTCGTGACGCACGAGCCGACCGATCCCGTCTGGTTCTTTACGACCGGTACTGGACATCCGCCGGTCAACTTCGTCGGCCGTGTCGGTGCGTTTCTCTCCGAGTTGTCGTTCCAGCTGTTCGGGTACGCCGCGTTCCTCGTCCCTGCCGTGATTGGCGTTGCCGGCTGGCACTACTTCTGGTGTCAGAAACCCGAGGCGGCCTATACCAAGCTCACAGGTGTTGGCCTGCTCTTCTTCGCGTCGAGTGCGTTTCTCAGCCTCGTCTTCGGCGACGCCGATGTCGCAGGCAAGACCTTCTACGCGGGCGGCTCCGCGGGCTCCTGGCTCGGTAGCGCGCTATCGGAGTATCTCAACCGAACCGGATCGCTCATCGTCTTGACGACGCTGATCGTGCTGGCGGTGATCCTCTCGACGCAGTTCTCGTTCGGCAAGATGTTCGCGGACGCCTCGGTGAACTCGAAGGATCTGTCCGCCCGCAGCGTTGGATGGCTGCGCGGGTGGTGGGACGACCGCAAGCGGGCGCGGGCCCGGCGTGAGGTGATCTCCAAGCAGACCCGCAAAGCCGCCTCCGCGAAAGACGAGGCCGCAGATGACGACGACGCGGGTGTGCGGCCCTCGAGGCCGGCACGCCCAGCCGACGCTCCTGCAGCGACCTCGTCGAGCCCGAGGCAGGCACCTGTCGTTGCGACGAAGCGGCCTGAATCGCCGCAGCTGCCACTACCCGAGCCCGAGTTGAAGAGTCCGGCGCAGAAGCGTCATGGCGCATTCACTTTGCCGCCGGTGTCGCTGCTCGATGCGCCGAAGGCCGAGCGCAAGATCGACGAGCGCGAGCTGATGGAATCGGCGCGGCTGCTCGAAGAGAAATGCCGTGAATTTGCGGTCGAGGGGCAGGTCGCGCAGATCCATCCGGGCCCCGTTGTCACCACCTTCGAATTCAAGCCCGAGGCCGGCGTGAAATACAGCAAGGTCACCGGGCTGTCCGACGATCTGTGCCTCGCCATGCAGGCCGAGTCCGTGTTGATCGATCGCATCCCTGGCAAGTCAACCGTCGGTATCCAGATCCCGAACCCGAATCGCGAGGCGATTTCGCTCCGCGAGCTGCTCGAGTCCGACGCCTATCAGCGATCGCAATCAAAGCTCACGCTCACGCTCGGCAAGACCATCCACGGTGAACCGTATGTCACCGATCTGGCGACGATGCCGCACTTGCTCATCGCCGGGTCGACCGGCACAGGTAAGTCGGTGGGCCTGAACTCGATGTTGACGAGCCTGCTCTATCGCGCGACGCCGGATGACGTTCGCTTCATCATGATCGACCCCAAGCGGCTCGAGCTCGGCATGTACGAGGAGATCCCGCACCTGCTCTCGCCCGTGGTCGTCGATCCGAAGAAGGCGGCGAACGCGCTGCGCTGGGCCGTACGCGAGATGGAGGAGCGTTATAAGACGCTCGCCAAGGAAGGCGTGCGAAACATCGAGCAGTACAACCGAAACGTTCGCAACATCATCGCCGAGCGCGGATCGGCCGACGCAGAGGCGCCCAAGCTGCTCCCGTTCATCGTCGTCGTGATCGACGAGTTGGCGGACCTGATGATGGTGGCGAGCAACGAGGTCGAGGAGTCGATCTGCAGGCTCGCGCAGATGGCGCGCGCCGTCGGCATCCATCTCATACTGGCCACGCAGCGCCCGTCGGTAGACGTCATCACCGGTCTCATCAAGGCCAACCTGCCGTCCCGAATCTCGTTCCGCGTGTCGTCGAAGATCGATTCACGCACCATCCTCGACGGCAATGGCGCCGAGCAACTCCTTGGCAAAGGCGACATGCTCTTCCTGCCGCCAGCATCTTCTCGCGCGATCCGTCTTCACGGTCCGTACATCTCGGAACAGGAGAGCGCGCGTCTTGCCAGCTTCCTGCGCAAGCAGGGCAAGCCCATATTCGACGACACGATCACAGCCGAGGACGACGCGAAGACCGGTCCGAGTGGGTTGAACTTTGAAAAGGACGAGCTCTACGACGAGGCCTCTCGAATCGTCGTGACCAGCGGGCAGGTGTCGATATCATACCTGCAGCGAAAACTACGGATCGGCTTCAGCCGCGCCGCGCGGCTCGTGGACATGATGGAAGCCGATGGTCTGGTGTCACCGGGCGCCGGCGGAAAGCCGCGAGAGGTGCTCGTCGACCGCGGGTACTTCGAGGAAGTCGATGCGCAGCTTCGCTAGCCTACTCGTCGTGCTCGCGCTTGGCGCGTCTTCAGCGCAGATCGTGCGCGCGGACACGTCTCCTGCGCGCACCCTCTACACCGATGCGCTGTTGCGCGAGCGCACGCTTCGCCACGACCTCGAGACCCGCCATTCCGACCAAGCCGAGCCCCTGTTGCTGAAGCGCATGCGCACGCTCGTCAAGTCGTACGAGCAGATGTCGCGCCTCTTCCCCTCCAGCGCGTACATGGACAACGCACTGTGGCAGGGCGCCCTCCTGGCCGCCGACGCGTTCTGGACATTCGGTGAAGCCGAAGACAAAACCACTGCGCTCGAGATGTTCTCCGAACTGGGCTCTCGATTTCCGAAAAGCGCATTGGCCAAGGACCTGGCTCCGCACGTGAAGAGGCTCAAGGCGGCAAAGCCAACCCCCGCTCTTGCTCCACCTCCGGCACAGGTCGCGGCTGCGCCAGTTGCGGCCACACCGGTAGTGGGTGCGCCTGTCTCATCGAGCCGTGCCAACGGGCGAGTGACGAACGCGCTCAAAACCGTCAAACGGGAGGTGTTGCCCGACGCGCTTCGCATCACACTTGAACTGGGACAGGAAGTGACGTTCCGCTCTGATCGTCTCGACGCGCCGCCACGGGTGTTCATCGACTTCGAAAACACGCGTCCGGTCGAGGCAATCAAGGACGCGACGATTCCCTTTCCCGACGATGTCGTGCGGAAGGTCCGGATTGGCCGGCAGACCGAAACCCGCACGCGCGTGGTCATGGATCTCGCGGGCGCGGGACGCTACAGCATCTACACGTTGTACAACCCGTATCGTGTGGTGATCGACTTCGCGCGGCTGCCCATTGTCCCATCCGCCGTGATCGCGACCACCGCCGCGCCGCCGGCGACAGTCGTACGTCAGGCGGCAACATCCAGGCCTGACGTTGCAGCACCAGCGCTCTCGGCCACGACGCAGCCGCAAGCGGCACGCGCAGCCAGCGCACCGCCAGTGACTGATCCCCCGGACAATCCAGAACCAACGCCTGTGGCGGCTGCGGCTCCTGCCGCATCGGCGCCCACTCCACCCTCGGTGAACGGTTCCGGCGGGTTCTCACTGTCACGCCAACTCGGACTGCGTGTCTCGCGTGTCGTGATCGATCCAGGTCATGGCGGACACGATCCGGGAGCGAAGACCAAGGGACTGACCGAAGCCGATCTCGTGCTGGACGTCGCGCTGCGACTGGAAAAGCTGCTCTCGAAGCAGGATGGCTTCGACGTCGTGCTTACCAGGCGTGTCGACACGTTCGTGCCGCTCGAGGAACGGACGGCGATTGCCAATCGCGAAGGCGCCGACCTCTTTCTCTCGATTCACGCCAACGCCAGCACCAACAGCGCGGCCCGCGGTGTCGAGACCTACTTCCTGAACCTGACAGGGAACCCTGGCGCCGAGATGGTTGCGGCGCGCGAGAACGCCGCATCCTCGCGCAGCATGAACCAGCTGCCGGACATCGTGAAGGCGATCGCGCTCAACAACAAGATTCAGGAGTCACGCGACTTCGCATCGATGGTTCAGGGCTCCCTGCACTCGCAGTTGCAGAAGGCCGACAGCAGCGTGAGAAATCTCGGGGTCAAGCAGGCACCGTTCATGGTCCTGCTGGGCGCCACGATGCCGAGCGTGCTGGCGGAAATCTCGTTCATCACCAACAAGCAGGAAGCGGCGAATCTGAAGACCGAGAAGTACCGGCAGCGCATCGCCGAGGCGCTGTTTGCCGGAGTGCTGCGCTACCAGCAGTCGCTCAAGGCAGGACCGGCGGTTGCTGAACAGTGAGTCGTCGGGTCGGAAATCGGCGGACGACAGCTTGCTTCGGGCGGGTCTGAAGACCCGCCCCTACCTGCGGTTTTGTAGAGGCGGGCTTTTCAAGCCCGCCTGACTGGAATCAGTTCAACGTCCACAACGCCAGCGTGGACACATCCTTCACGAACACTCGATTCCCCGAATAGGACGGCTGCGCCCAGGTGGCCGCGTCTGACACCTTGTAACGATGCAAGGGCTCGAATCCGGTGCGGCTGTTCCGGGCAACGACGAGCTCGCCGTCCTCTTCCATGCTGAAGAACAAATCACCCGAGCGCGCGATCGCGGCGTGCGCAGCCTGACGCCCCTCCGACGTCCACAGAGTCTTGCCTGTCTTCATGTCCACGGCGAAGTACTGACCTGCATTCCGCGTCGAGATCCCGAACAGCACGTCGCCCGCAGCGACCGCATCGCTGAGGCGCATCGGCACCTCCGGGTTCTCCCACGCCGTCTCGACCACCCACTCCGCGCCCTTCTTGCTGACGCGATAGGCCGACGTCGGTGGGCCATTTCCGCTCGAGACGACCAGCAGATCGCCCGCGACGATGGGGGTCGCCGAATTGGTGAAGTTCGGGCTCACGAACGCGCGCTCCCACAACAACACGCCGTTTGCGACGTCGATGCCAACGAGCTTCCCCTGCGTGATCGTGACGATCTGACGAGTCCCGCCGAATTCGGCCAGCACCGGCGACCCATACCCAGGGCCGTCACCGCGCCAGGTCCACCGGACGTCACCGGTGTTCAGGTCAAACGCGGTGATCGCGCCCTCATCGTGGCCACCGAGATGAAAGATGACGTTCTGCCCGTTGATGATCGGCGAGAACGAATGGGACGTGTACATGGGAACCGTCGCCGAGCCCGGCTTCTGCCACAACTGCTTACCGGATGCGGCGTCGTAGGCGGTGACGATACCGGTCATTCCGATCGAATAGAGCCGCCCGTTGAAGAACACGGGCGTGGACTTCGGACCGGCACCGTGCGGTGCTGCGGCGCTCATCGGCGTGAAAACTGCGGAATGCCCGGTTTCCCACAACACCTTGCCGCCGTCGGCATCGATCGCCATCATCACCTCGCGCTCGCCTTTCCGCGCGAACTGATAGATACGGTTGCCAACGACGAGCGGCGTCGCGTAGCCGAGACCGACCTCGAGCTTCCACTTCTGCGTCAGCTGCGCCGGCCAGGCCGCCGCATCGGACGGTGCCGCTGCCACACCGTCGCGATTCGAGCCTCGCCACTGCGTCCAGTCAGACGAGGGACGCTGCGCGGAAAGTTGTACGACGAGCAGGACGAGAGCTACGAGGACAACCGGAATACGGATCATGCCGTCATCTCCTCCATCGACCACGAACCTCGAACCTTGAACCAACCACTAACCACCATCCACTAACCACCAACCGTCACTTCGCCCGAACATCGTAGCTGGCGAGCACGTTCTGATTTCGCACGAAGAGCTGTCCGCCGCTGATGACCGGATGCGCCCAACTGGGCCAACCCTGATCGGCAATCGTGAATCGGCCGGTCTCGCGATACGCCTTCGGAGAGGCCTCGACCAGTCCAACGACGTTGTCCTCGCTCAGGACGTAGAGGCGCCCATCGGCGTAGGCGACTGAACCCTTCCCCACGCTGCGATCGCGCCACATCACCTTGCCGGTGTCGAACTCGAGGCACGTGAGGATCGAGTTGTTGAAGCCGTACAGGTATCCGTCGACGAGTACGACGCCGCCGTGGTGATTCTGCATGTTGCGCGTGAAGTAGACCTCCTGCGCGGTGACGCTCTCGCCACCGCTCGCCTTCAACGCGAGCAACGCCCCACCCGTGCCGTACGCCGAGGAAAAGAACACCCTGCCGTTCGAGTAGATCGGTGTCGTGATGTTGGCCGTATTGTTCGCGACGTTGCTGTAGCGCCACATCACCTTGCCGTCCGTTGCCCGGACGCCGATGCCGGCATTTCCGGTCATCGTCATGATCGTGCGAACGCCCTGCACCTCTGCCACGACCGGTGACGCGTAACCTGCCTCGTCGCTCAGTTCCTTGGCCACCCATATCGTCGCGCCCGTCATCTTGTCGAGCGCCACCATGCCGGCGTTGCGCCCCCCGGGGCTCACGATGATGCGATCGCCATCGACGAGCGGCGACTCGCTTATGAGCCAGTTGATGTTGCGACCGTTGAACTCCCGCAGGATGTTGCGTCGCCACACGACCTTGCCGTCTGCGACGAGGAGGCAGACCAGATCGCCGGTCTCGGTGAGAACGTAGACGCGATTGCCATCGACACTCGGCGTGCTGCGGGGTCCCGACCCGCGGTCGTTCTCCTCCGCGGACCCAAGCGCGACCGTCCACGCCGGTTTTCCCGTGGCGCGATCGAGGCTGGTCACGACACTCTGGCGGTTCTTCATGCCCTGCACGAACACGCGAGCGCCGGCGACGGCGACCGACCCGTAGCCGGCCCCAAGCTGTGGCGCTGACCAGGTGAGCGTCGGACCGGAACGCGGCCATTCCCGCAGGAGTCCCGTCTCGCGCGAGATGCCGTTCCGGTCGAGCCCACGCCACTGCGGCCAATCCGTCGGCGCCGACTGCGCGCTCAGAGTCACGACCGCGCAAGCTGCGCCTAACACGGCGCACCGAGACAGCAAGGTACTGAGCATCTTTGGGATCTGACGTCTCAATACCTCACCGCCTCGGTGTGTCGTAGTCACGCTCTTAGAACCCCACTCCTGCCGAGATGCCGAACGTTCGCGGCCGTCCCATCTCACCGATGAAGCCTGAAGGCGCGAGCGCGCCATAGGCAAACGCCACCGGGATGTAATTCGTGTCGAACGCGTTTCGGATCCATCCCTCGACGAACACGAGCCGGCCGCGGACCCCTGCGCGGAAATTCGCCAGCGAGTACGCGTCCTGTCCCTCGATGTTCAAATCGTCGTACTTGAACCCGCCGGTAAAGGTGGCTTCGGCGCGACCGTAGAGCGTTGCGCCCTGCGACAGGCTGCGCGACAACTGGATGCCCAGCGACCCAGTGTAGTCCGGCGTGTACGGCACGCTATTGCCGCCAACCAGCAGGCCCGCGGAGATGCTGTCGTCCTTGAACTCTGCTTTCGTGTATCCAATACCGCCGAACACATCCACGTTCGGATGCACGCGCGCGTTCAACTCCAGCTCGACTCCGGAGCTCGTCGCCCCGCCCACGTTGGCGATGTAGAACTCGCCCGGCACGAACACGTTCGGCAGGTTCAACTGCATGTCGCTCCAGTCGGTGTGGAACACCGCCGCGTTGGCCGCCACGCGTCCGTTCGCCCACATCGTCTTCACGCCGCCTTCGAAGTTCCACGTGTGTTCTTCGTCGTAGAGCTCAGTGCCGGGAGGTGAGGCGGCGTTGAACCCACCGGCCTTGTATCCATTCGCGACAGAGAAGTACACCGTCTTCTCGGGCCGCAGATGAAATGCCGCGGCAAACTGCGGCGACACGTTGGAGAAGCCTTCGTCAGCGACCGTCTGCTGCGGCGGCGCAATCGCCGGCGTGAAGAACACGCTCAGATTCGCGTCCTTCTGCTCGTGATCGAAGCGCAGTCCGGCCGTCAAATCCAGGCGCTCGGAAACCGTCACGACGCCCTGCCCGAACAGGCCAATGCCAACGTCGTCGAGATCGGCTTGCGGCGACGTCTGCACCACCGGGAACGGCAGGAACGGCGACAGGACACCGGCGGAGAAGTTTCTCGTCGCGTTCTGCTCGTAGTTCTGCGTGAAGAAGAAGACGCCTCCCTGCCATTTGAGAGCGACGGAATCAGAGAGATCGATCGGCGCGTTGACCGCGTTGGCCACACGAACTTCCTGCGTGAACTGGAAGCTCTCTTCGGCGTTGTCGCGCGTGAGCAGCGGCAACGGGGTGTAGTCGAGGTCGGTCGAATCCACCGTCTTCCACTTGAGGAATCCAGTCGTGGCTGACACCGTCAGGCTCGCGCCCTCATGACGATTCAGGATTGTCGTGCCGAAGATGTCGCGATGCGTGAAGCCCTCGTAGTCGCGCGCCGTGTGATACGGGTTCTGTCGCAGGCCACCGAGATCGCTCAGCGCGTAGTCGCCGTCGCGATCGCGCTCGCCGTTGAAGATGACGCGCGTCTCCCAGCTGCGCATCGGCGTCCAGAGCAACTGCCCCTTTGCCGCGAATGCCGAGCGCGAGTCGAGATCGTTGCCGGTCAAATCATTCACGGTGTAGCCGTCGCGGCGGCCGTACTGCAGCGACACGCCCATGCCCAACGTGTTGGCGACAAGCGGACCGGTCACGCTTCCTCGCACATCGCGCGCATCGCTGTTGGCAAAGGGCACGGACAGACTGCCCGACCAGGTGGACAACGACGGCTTCACGCTCGTGACGTTGATCAGCCCGCCGAGGGCATTGCGTCCGAAGAGCGCACTTTGTGGCCCGCGCACGAACTCGACCTGCTCGACGTCTACGAGGTCGATGCTCGACGTATTGGCGTTCAGCTGTGGCACGCCGTCGAAGTATGTCGTGATCGATGGGTTTGCCGGGCTGGCGCCAATGCCCCTGAATCGCGCGTTACTCAGCTTTCGCGCGGTGAATTCCGTGAATTGCAGGTTGGGTCCATACGTCCCCGCCTCGCTGATGATGTTAATGCCGGCGTTCTGAAGCGTCGGCCTTGCGACCGTCGTAAGACTGAGTGGCAGTCCCTGTGGATCCGCAGGTTCCTTCTGTGCAGTCACGACCAGCGGAGGCAACTGAAACGTGGCCGCGGGCTGACCGCCCTGGGACGAGCCCGACTGCGCCGAGACAGTCGACGTCAGAACGAGCGAGGACAACATGACCACGAGACAGAAGGAGGGCGTGCGAACCGAACGAAGGTGAACCATCACCGTCCATTATGCACAGCGGCGGGCACGCAATGAACCCGGAATCGCCCACACGGCACATGAGCCGGTGCTACGATTACAGGTCGTCTGCAGCACTGACATGGGAAGAGCCTGTTCGTAAATGAGGAATCGGCCGACGACGTATCAACTCAGTTACATTTACTGCGTTAGTGGTATGTGGTTTCCAAGTTGCTACCGGCCGCTCCGTTGTCGCGGCCGGGGACCGCGGTCGGAGGCTGGTTGTGACTAGTACTCCTTCAGCTCATACGTTCCACTAGACGTGTTCGTGAGGGTGCTCTGATGCGGAAGACGTGTTACCTGGCGGCCACCGTTCTGTTGGCGTTGAGTGTAACGCTCCCGGCGCAACAAGCCTCGCAGCGGGTGCGCCTCGGCGACTGGCCTGAGCTCCGGGGACCGAATCGCGATGGCGTGTCACGCGAGACCGGTCTCATCAGCACGTGGAAACTGAACGGCGAGAACTTCCTGTGGCGCGTGCCGTACGGTGGACGCTCGACACCTGTTGTGATGGGCGACCGCGTCTACGTGCAGAACCCTGTTGGACGTGGCCCGGCCCTTCAGGAGCGCGTAATGGCGCTCGATGCGTCGACCGGCAAGGTGATCTGGGAATACAAGGTCAACATGTACCAGAGCGATGTGCCGGCGCACCGCATCGCGTGGGCGTCACCCGCTGTGGACTCCGAGACCGGCAACATCTACATCCTCACCGGTGGCGCGGAAGCGATTGCGCTGAACAAGGATGGAAAGCGCCTGTGGAGCCGCTCCTTCGGTGAGGAGTACGCGGCATTTACCACGCACGGTGGACGCACGATGTCTCCCGTCATCGATGGAGATCTCGTCATCGTCAGCGCGGCAATCTCAAACTGGGGTTCGGCAGCCGCTCGCGGCCATCGGCTGATGGGGCTCGACAAGCGCACAGGCGAAGTGCGCTACGTTTCCAACCCCGGAGGCCGGCCCTACGACACGGCGTACGCGCCGCCGACCATCGCCAACATCAACGGCCTTCGGTTGCTGATCGCGCCGCTCGGTGATGGTGGCGTGCACGCCATCAAGGTGCAGACCGGCGAAAAGGTCTGGAGCTACGTCGCCACCAAGCGCGCCATCAACACGGGCGTCGCGGTCAGTGGCAACACTGTGTTCATTTCGCACGGCGACGAGAACACCGAGGGCGTCGAGCTCGGCCTGGTGGCCGCCATCGATGGCAGCCAGACGGGCGAGATCAAGACGACGAAATGGGCCGACCGCGGAACCGAGTTCGGTTACTCCTCTCCAATCGTGGATGGCAAGCGGCTCTATCAGATCGATAACGGCTCGATGCTGATTGCTTACGACACTGAGACAGGCAAGTCGCTGTGGACGCTGCCGCTGGGCTCTGCGCAGAAGGCCTCGCCCGTCCTGGCGGACGGCAAGATCTTCGTCGGAAACGATGGCGGCTCGTTCTTCATCATCAGACCGGGTGCGGATCGCGCTGAGATTCTGAGCAAGGTGGAGCTGCCCAACAGCACCAACAGTTGCTGCGGCTCTGAAGGCACGCCGGAACAGGTGCTCGGCAACGCCGCCATTTCGCGCGGCCGCATCTTCTTCGTGTCGAGCGACGCGATCTACGCGATCGGCTCGAAGCAGGCGACGTCGCCGACGGGATTCGCCACCGAAGAACCTGTCGTCGCCGGCACCGGAACCCCCTCGTTCCTCCAGGTGTCGCCAACCGAGCTTTCGCTCGATCCTGGCCAGACCGTCAAACTGCACGCACGCTCGTTCGACGCATCAGGACGATTCCTGCGCGAAGAGAAAGCCATGTGGACGCTCGAAGG
>Ga0070674_100000735_pt1 | contig 16733 bp, 13 predicted proteins | sample KBSM33metaG_FD_65344 | JGI IMG/M metagenome (GOLD analysis project Ga0070674, IMG submission 65344) | Miscanthus rhizosphere microbial communities from Kellogg Biological Station, Michigan, USA - KBS M3-3 metaG | ecosystem: Host-associated > Plants > Roots > Rhizosphere > Soil ... | reverse complement strand
CGCCGATTCTATTGCGATCACTCAGTTGCGCGGCGGCTGGCCGGACCGCGGGGCGGCTGAGGTCGGAGCCACGAATCGCCATTTCAGCCATAACCTCTATCCGTTCAGCGTGTTAGGGTGCTACACGATATAATTGACCGCAACGGACGTCGACCCGACTCTCCCACACCTTCGACCGTCTTAGTACGAAAGAAAGGATCCTCCGCGCACCCGCAATGCCGTGGACGGACGAAGAGCTCGTCGCAAAATCGATTGGCGGCGATGCCGACAGCTTCAATGAGCTCGTGCTCAGATGGGAACGTCCCATCTACGCCCTCGCGTACCGCACGATCGGTCGCGAAGAGGATGCGCGAGACGTGTGCCAGGAGACGTTTCTCCGGGCATTCCGGGCGCTGCCCGGCTTCCGCGGCCAGGCGAAATTCTCGTCGTGGCTCTACCGGATCGCGCTGAACCTGTGTCGCGACTGGGTGCGGCGGGAACGGCGCACGCCGGTCGTGCAGCCGCCCGAGGACATGGACCTCATCGAGATGGCGGCAGCCGCCGAGCCGTCGGAGTCGATCGAGGACCTTGTGGCGCGCAAGGACCTGACCCGACTGGTCGAGCGGGCGATGGCCCTGCTGCCGGAGGAACAACGAACGGCGATTGTGTTAAAGGAATACCACGGGCTGACATTCCAGGAGATCGCGGATCTGGTCGGCTGCCCGTTGAGCACGGTGAAGACGCGGCTGTATCAGGGACTGACCGTGTTGCGGCGCGAGCTGGCGAGGAACAACAAAGCAAAGCCATGACTGATTCTTTCTGTGGATATGCGGGCGATCGCGACCAGGCGCTGGTCGCGTGTGTGTACGAGGATGGCGGCGAGGCGGGCGAGCAGGCGCTCTTCGAGGAACACCTGGCGACATGCGCCCGTTGCCGCAACGAGCTCGCCGCCCTGCGCGGCGTGCGCGCCCAGCTGGCCCGCTGGGCGCCGCCGGAGCCGGCTTTCAGCGTCATCGACGGCAGTGGGCAGTCGGCACGGCGCAATCCGGCCACGCAGTGGTGGCGAGAGATCCCGGCGTGGGCCCAGGTCGCGGCCGCCTTGCTGTTTCTCGGCGTGTCGGCGGGCATTGCGAACCTGGACGTGCGCTACGATGCGAACGGCCTGAGCGTGCGCACCGGCTGGATGCCGCCGGCCGCCGGCGCGGGCGCCGGCAGCCAGACGGCGGCGGGCGTCGCGGCCGACGGTGCCGCCGCCCCGTGGCGCGCCGACCTCACGGCGCTCGAGCGCCAGCTCAAGGAAGAATTCCGCACGATGCAGGCGTCGTCACGGTCACAGACGACGCCGGCATCGCCACAGATGATCCGCTCGACGACGCCGGATGCCGACGTTCTCCGTCGCGTCCGCGCGATCGTCGACGAGAGCGAGAAGCGCCAGCAGCGCGAGCTGGCGCTGCGTGTCGCCGAGGTGATGCGCGACGTCAATGCGCAGCGCCGGACCGATCTCGTCAACATCGATCGCATGCTTGGCTTCGTGCAGGACAAGGTCGGCGTCGAGGTGATGAAGGACCGTCAACGGTTGGACCTTCTGTACCGCGCGTCGCAGAGGCAGTAGGGGGACTTGTGAAACGGCTGGTGTCAGTACTCATTGCAGGAACGATGACCACCGCGGCCGGTCCGGCGGCCGCACAAACGGCGGCGCCGGCCGCTTCCGCCCGTGTCACCGCGCAGGAGCGGCAGGAGCGGTATGAAATCGGCCAGATGGAGCGCGTGCTGGAGGGCGCCGTCGAGCACGGCGTCACCGTGACGCGCGACCGCATGCAGGCGCTCGCGCAACTGCCGGCGGATCTGCTCGTCAGCGACAACGCGCATGCGCGCGGCTTCCGGCTCGAAGGCTACGGCGTCTTCTTCGATGTCATCGTGCCGTCGTTCGAAACGACGTGGACGTGGAGCCTGCGGACGCTGGACCAGAACGACCTCGGTCTCGACAGCGCGCTGCGCACGCTCAAGACGCACGTCAAGACTTCGGGCGACCCGGATCTCGAGCAGGCGCTGAAGCGCCTCGAGCTGCAGGTCAATCCTCTGGGCACGCTCGAGCGCGCTGCCGCGCCGAGCGTCGCCGGGGCGCGGACCGTGACCGGCTCGGCCGCGTCAACCACGGGCGGCGCGCCGGGAGTCACCGACGACCCGATCATGGCCGACCCCAACGAGGCCTACCGTTCCGAAGTGATCCAGGCGCTGAAGGATGCGATGCTGGCGCACAGCAGCGCCCTTCGCATCGGCCCGTTGGAATGGCTGACCATCGCGGCCAAGGGCAACGATACCCGGCCGCGGCTCGCGCCGGCCGACACCGATGCGCGGACCTGCATCGTCCGGCTGAGTGGATCGGATCTCGCCGACTATCTCGCCGGCAAGATCTCGCGCGAAGAGGTCTTCAACCGGATTAAGGTGCGGGTGTTCTAGAATAGCGCGCATGCGCGCGCCCGCCAGGCTTCTTCTGCTACTTGCGTTCCTGGGGTCCGCGGGCTGCGGACCCACCGTCGATCTGACCAAGGGCTTGCAGCTCGACATCGTGACCACGGGCTGGTACGACCTCGGCATCGTCAACGGGCAGAACAAGCTCGTCCCCTCCGCCACCTTCAGGCTGAAGAATCTGTCGGACCAGAAGCTCCCGGCGCTGCAGCTGAACGCGCTCTTCCGGCGCGTCAACGAGAGTGAAGAGTGGGGCAGCGGCTTCCTGTCGGTGGTCGGCTCGGCCGGCCTCGCGCCGGGTGCGACGACGGACCCGATCACCATCCGTTCGCAGCTGGGCTACACGGGCAGCGATCAGTCACGGCAGGAGATGCTGCAGAACTCCCACTTCGTGGACGCGAAGATGGAGCTGTTCGCCAAGTACGCGTCGACCCAATGGGTCCGCATCGGCAACTATCCGATCGACCGAAAGCTCCTCACGAAATAACTACTGGTTCTTCGGGCGGATCGTCGTGACGAGCGCCCACAGCGTGATCAGCGCCAGCGCTCCGTCGCTGATCGCGAACAGCAGGAACGAGGAGGGCGAGTGCCGGACGTAGTGGTCGATCACGAACGCCGCGGCGCCCGCGCCTTTCAGCAGCGGCCCCATGATCCACAAGTAGGCGCGCCCGCCGGCCGAGCGCGGTTCGCGGTACGGAATCAGGTACCCGGCGGCGACCGACAAGAGGAAGAGGCCGTTCAGATCGGCGTGGATGGGAGGGTCGGGAGGCGGGACGTTGAAGACCTGAACGAGAAGCGGCCGTCCCATCAGCATCGTGACGCCGACGAGAGCGTCGTAGATGCCCGAGACGGCCGCGACAATCTGCAGTCGACGATCTGAAATCGGCAAACTAGGGGAGCCGCTTCATCTCACCCTGATACGTCGTCGTGTGATCGGGCGTGATGCGCACTTCGAACGTGAGCGTCTCGTAGCCCGCCGCGCGCACTTCAATCCGATGCGGTCCGGAGTCGAGGTGCAGACGCTGGAAGATGCCGTCGAAGTCGTCGACCTGGCCGGCGTAATAGCCGTCGACGTAGACCTCCGCATCGCGCGGCTTCACCTTCAGGCGCAGCGTGCCTTCCTCGTCGTAGGACGCATAGCCGCCGCCCTGCGGATCCGCGGGGTAGCCGCCGTACCACGGGTCGTAGTAGCCGCCGTAGAAGCCGCCGTACCCGCCGTAGCTGCTCCAGGGATCGTAATAGCCGTAGCCGCCGCCGTAATAACCGCCGCCGTAAAACCCGCCCGGGCCGTAGTAGCCGCCCGGCACGTAGATCCCGCCGCCCCCGGTTGCGGGAGGCGGGACGGAGCCGCGCGGGACCGCGGTGCCGACCACCGGGCTGCCGCCGCGCGGACGCGCATAGGCCGGGACGCCGCCTTCGTCGCCGTCGCGCCGCCCGTTGCCCGCGCGCGACCCGTCGCGCGCCGCGCCGCTGCGTTCGCTCACTGGGGCGCTGCTGGCGCCGCTGCCGGTCGGAGCCGGGGCCGCCGCCGACGCGCCAGTGCTCGCCCCGCCGCTGCCGGACCCGCCGCTGTTGGACCCGCCACCGCTGGTACGGGCGCCGCCGCCGCGCGGCATGGCATATCCGCTCCCGCCGGTCGCGCCGTCACGCCTCGATCCGCCGGAGTCGGCACGGCCCGAATATCCGCCGCCGCCTCCGCCGCCGGCCGTCGAAGCGCCGCCACCGCCTGAGGACTGGGACCCGCCGCCGCCGGAGGGCGCGCTCGAACTGCCGCCGCTCGGGCCCTGGCCGGAATGCGGCGTGGAGCGGCCTTCGCCGCCGGCTCTGGCCTCGCCGTGTGACTGGCCTGTTTGCTGATGCTGAGCGGAGACCGGAACCGTAAGCAGCCAGGCCGGGACGACAATGGCCAGCGCCGCGCCGGACCATACGCGAAGAGTTCGTTTCATCACCGGGAACCTCTCTTCTGCAACCAGCAACCGTCCTGCCAGCGTTACGAGTTCATTATCGGCCTAAATAACTCGATTTGCACGTACTAAGCGCGCCGCGGTGTCCTCGCGAAGCGCCACGCGTCCCGTTTTCTTGACACCCCGATCCCCGGCCGTTACAGTCAGAAAATCGATGTTCCACAGCACAACGATCCTGGCGGTCCGCCACCGCGACCGCGCGGTCCTCGCCGGCGACGGTCAGGTGACCTTTGGACAGACGGTCGTCAAGGTCAGCGCGAAGAAAATCCGGCGCCTCTACAACGACCGCATCCTCGCGGGCTTCGCGGGCTCGGCGGCCGACTCCTTCGCGCTGTTTTCGCGCTTCGAATCGAAGCTTGAGCAGTATCGCGGGAACCTCGAGCGGTCGGCGGTCGAGCTCGCCAAGGACTGGCGCACCGATCGCATCCTGCGCCGCCTCGAAGCGATGCTCGTCGTGCTCGACAAGACGACCACGTTCCTGCTGTCGGGCAACGGCGACCTCATCGAGCCCGACGATGGGATCGTGGCGATAGGGTCGGGCGGTCCGTACGCGTTGGCCGCGGCCAAGGCGCTCGTCCACAACACCGATCTCGACGCCCGGGCGATTGCGGAGAAGTCGATGGCCATCGCCGGCGAGATCTGCATCTACACGAACGCCAACATCGTGGTCGAAGAGATCTGATTGCAGTGCCTATCTTCCTCCCTGAAACGACGCAGAGCTCCGCGGGGACGCTGACGCCGCGGCAGATCGTCGCCGAGCTCGACAAGTACGTCGTCGGGCAGGCTGCCGCGAAGCGGGCGGTCGCGATCGCGCTGCGCAACCGCATGCGGCGCCAGAAGCTCGCGCCCGAGCTCGCCGAGGAAATCGCGCCGAAGAACATCCTGATGATCGGCCCCACCGGGGTGGGCAAGACCGAGATCGCGCGGCGGCTCGCGCGGCTCGCGCAGTCGCCGTTCCTGAAGGTCGAAGCCTCGAAGTTCACCGAGGTCGGCTACGTCGGCCGCGACGTCGAGTCGATGGTGCGCGACCTCGTGGAGCTCGGCGTCGACATGGTGCGCGCCGAGCGCATCGAAGAAGTCCGCGCCAAGGCGGCGTCCAATGCGGAGGATCGGCTGCTCGACATCCTCCTGCCGCCGGCGCGCCCCACCTCGCCCGACGAGGAGCCGGGGACGCGGGACGCGCTGCACCAGACGCGCGATCGTTTCCGCGAGCAGCTCCGGGCCGGCCGTCTCGACAGCCGGGTCGTCGAAATCGAGGTGCGGGAGAAGTCGTACCCGTCGTTCGAGATCATCGCCGGTTCCTCGGTCGAGGAGGTGGACATCAACCTGAAGGACATGCTGCCGGGTCTGTTTCAGGGCAAAACGAAGAAGCGCAAGCTGAAGGTCCCGGAGGCGCTCGAGTACCTCACCCAGGAAGAAGAGCAGAAGCTGATCGACATGGACAGCGTCGCGCGCGCCGCGGTCGACCGTGTCGAACAGGCCGGCATCATCTTCATCGACGAGATCGACAAGATCGCGGGGCGCGAAGGCGCGCATGGCCCTGAAGTCAGCCGCGAAGGCGTCCAGCGCGACATCCTGCCGATCGTCGAAGGGACGACGGTCAACACGAAGTACGGGATGGTGCGGACCGATCACATCCTGTTCATCGCCGCGGGGGCGTTTCACGTCGCCAAGCCCTCCGACCTCATCCCCGAGCTGCAGGGGCGGTTTCCGATCCGCGTGGAGCTCGAGCCGCTCGGCAAGGACGAGTTCGTCCGGATTCTGACCGAGCCCAAGAGCGCCCTGATCAAGCAGTACATGGCGCTGATGGACACCGAGGGCATCGACCTCACGTTCACCGAGGATGCCATTCGCCAGATCGCGGACTTCGCGCAGACCGTCAACGAGCGCACCGAGAACATCGGCGCGCGCCGCCTGCACACCGTGCTCGAAAAGCTGCTGGATGAAATCTCCTTCGAGGGCCCCGACCTCGAAAACAAGACCGTCACGATCGACGAGGCCTATGTGAAGAAGATGCTCGCCGACATCGTGAAGAACGAGGACCTGTCCCGGTACATTCTGTGATCCGACGACGTACAACGCAGAACACGCAGAGCCAGTGTTTTTCTGCGGATTCCGCGGTTTCTGCGTTGATGGTCGTGATCCGACGACGACGTACAACGCAGAGCTCGCAGAACACGCAGAGCCAGTGGTTTTCTGCGGATTCCGCGGTTTCTGCGTTGACCGTCGTGATCCTGTTGATGGCCGTGTTGGTAATGACAGCGTGCGGCAAGAAGGGCGGGCCGCTGCCGCCGCTCGTCAAGCTGCCGGTGGCACCGGAGCATTTTGTCGCCGAGCGCCGCGGCGACGTCGTCGACCTGCAGTTCACCGTGCCCGCCACCAACACCGACGGGACGCGGCCGGCGAACGTCTCCCGCGCCGAGGCGTACGCGGTCACGGTCCCGGTCACCGCCACGCCGCTGACCGACGAGCAGCTGCTGAAGCTGGCCACGAAGATCGGCGACGTCCGGGTCAAGGCGCCGCGCAATCCGAACAACACCGCCGACGCGGACGATCCATCCGACGAGGTCGACGCGCCGGAAGGGCCGGGCCTCGATCAGGGCTCGCTGGCGCGTTTCGAGGAAACGCTGACTGCTGAGATGCTGAGTCCGGTCGAGGTGCCGAAGGATCCCAAGGCTGCCGCCTCCACGGCCGGCGACGAGGATGCACCGCGGCCGCTGCTGCCCGCGCCGTCGGTGGTGCAGTCGCGCACCTACGTGGCGTACGGGACGTCGACCCGCGGCCGCAAAGGTCCGCTGTCGCCGCGCGTGGTCGTGCCGCTCGTGCCGCCGCCGCCGCCACCGTCCACTCTGAAAATCGCCTACGACGAGACCAATGTCACCGTGACGTGGCCGGAGGTCGGCGTCCGGGTGGCCGTGGTGCCGCCCGCCAGCGCGGCGCCGGCCGCCGCGGCTGCGCCACCCGCCGAAGTGCTGCCGTCGACGCCGATTGGCGCTGCGCGCGCGGAGATTGCCTACATCGTCTACGACACGACGAATCCCGACAGGGCCGTGAAGCTGACGAAGGAGCCGATCGCCGAGCCGCGATTTCTCGACGCGCGGATGGTGTGGGGCGAGAAGCGCTGTTATACGGTGCGGGCGGCGGAGAACGTCGGCGGCTTCACGATCGAGAGCGAGGCGCCGCCCGCGCAGTGTAAGACGCTGGTCGACACGTTTCCGCCCGCGGCGCCGAAAGCCGTCGCCGGCATCCCCAGCGACGGCGCGATCAATCTAATCTGGGAGCCGAACACGGAGAAGGATCTCGGCGGTTACCTCGTGCTGCGGGCCAAGTCGCCGGACCAGACCTTCGAGCCGCTCACGCCGGCGCCGATCCAGGAGACGTCGTTCAAGGACACGGTGGCGGCCGGCGTGCCGTACGTGTACATCGTGAAGGCGGTCGACAAGGCCGGCAACCCGAGCCCGCCGTCGCCGCCGATCACCGAAACCGCGCGCTGATGCTATCGGCTAGAATGCAGTCGATGGATCGGATCGACGGGCCTGTCCGAGTAGAGGTGTTATGAAGCTATTCATCGACTCCGGCAACATCAAGGACATCGAAACGCTGGCGGCCATCGGCATCATCGATGGCGTCACGACCAACCCGACGCTGCTCGCGAAAGAGCCGGGCGACTTCCGCGAGAACCTCAAGAAGATCTGCCAGATCGTGAAAGGGCCGGTCAGCGGCGAGGTGACGGCGACCGACTTCGCCGGCATGCTCTCGCAGGGGCACGACATCGCCGGCATCGATCAGCACATGATCGTGAAGGTGCCGCTGACGCGCGACGGCATCAAGGCGTGCAAAGCGCTGTCGGGCGAGGGCATCCGCGTCAACGTGACGCTTTGCTTCTCGGCGGCGCAGGCGCTGCTCGCGGCAAAAGCGGGCGCCACCTACATCAGTCCGTTTGTCGGGCGCCTCGACGACGTCGGGACCAACGGGATGGATCTGATCCGCGAGATCGTGGAGATCTACAACAACTACGACTTCGCGACGGAGATCCTGGTCGCGAGCTGCCGCCACCCGATTCACGTGATCGAAGCGGCGCGCCTCGGCGCCGACATCGCGACCTGCCCGCCGGCGGTCATCGACCAGATGTTCAACCACCCGCTGACCACGATCGGGCTGGAGAAGTTCCTCAAGGACTGGGAGAAGTCGCAGGCGGTGAAAGCCTGACAGATCCCCTCGCCACCCTCGCCGATCTCGAACACCGGGCGGAGCTCGGCGGGGGCGAAGACCGCCAGCAGCGCCAGCATGAAGCGGGGAAGCTCACCGCGCGCGAGCGGATCGATCTCCTCTTCGATCCGGGCACGTTCGAGGAGCTCGACAAGCTGGTGACCCACCGGTGCCGCGATTTCGGGATGGAGCAGCAGCTCCTCCCCGGCGACGGCGTCGTCAGCGGCCACGGGCTGGTCGAGGGGCGGCAGGTGTTCGCGTTCGCGCAGGACTTCACCGTCTTCGGCGGATCGACGTCGGAAACCAACGCCGCGAAGATCGTGAAGATCATGGATCTCGCGATGAAGCTCGGCGCGCCGATCGTGGGGCTCAACGACTCGGGCGGCGCGCGCATCCAGGAGGGCGTGCTCTCGCTCGGCGGCTACGCCGACATCTTCCTCCGCAACACGCTCGCCTCCGGCGTCGTGCCGCAGATTTCCGCGATCATGGGCCCGTGCGCGGGCGGCGCCGTGTACTCGCCCGCGATCACCGATTTCATCGTCATGGTGAAGGACACGAGCTACATGTTCGTGACCGGCCCCGAGGTGCTGAAGACGGTCACCCACGAGGAAGTCTCGAAGGAAGAGCTCGGCGGCGCGATGACGCACAACGCGACGAGCGGCGTGGCGCATTTCGCGGCGGACGACGACCGCGAGTGCCTGGCCCTCATCCGCGACCTGCTCTCGTTCCTGCCCGGCAACAACATCGACGATCCGCCCCGACGGGCGCCGGACGACTCGCCCGACCGGGAAGACGAGGCGCTCGACCGGATCGTGCCGCCGTCGCCGAACCAGCCCTACGACATGCTCGACGTCATTCACGCCGTCGTCGACGAGGGCTACCTGCTCGAAGTGCACCGGCACTTTGCGAAGAACATCCTGGTCGGGTTCGCTCGCCTCGACGGGCGGCCGGTGGGGATCGTGGCGAACCAGCCGGCGGTGCTCGCGGGGACGCTCGACATCGACGCGTCGGTGAAAGGCGCGCGCTTCGTGCGGTTCTGCGATGCGTTCAACATCCCGCTGGTCACGTTCGAGGACGTGCCGGGCTTCCTGCCGGGCACGGTGCAGGAGTACGGCGGCATCATCCGGCACGGCGCGAAGCTGCTGTTCGCCTTCGCCGAGGCCACGGTGCCGAAGGTGACGGTCATCACGCGCAAGGCCTACGGCGGCGCCTACTGCGTCATGTCCAGCAAGCACATCCGGACCGATTTCAACTACGCCTGGCCGACGGCCGAGATCGCCGTGATGGGTCCGGAAGGGGCCGTCAACATCCTCTACAAGCGCGAGCTCGACGCTGCAGCGGATCCGGCCGCCGTCCGCGCCGCACGGGTGAAAGAATTCCGCGAAAAATTTGCGAATCCTTATATCGCCGCGGGCCGGGGTTTTATCGACGAGGTGATCCGGCCGCGCGAGACCCGCCGCAAACTGATCGCGGCACTCAAAAATCTGGATAACAAGCGCGATAAGAACCCTCCGAAGAAACACGCCAACATGCCGCTCTAAACCAAACAATTGAACGAGGCCGAGTTTCTAAAGAAAGCGACAAAATCGTTCGTTATAATCCCGCCGTCTGCCCGTAAGATTCCCCGCATACATCCCGTGGCGCCCGCACTCAAACAGGAAGGAGCGTTCATGGCTGGTGGTTTTTCGTTGGCGGTGGCCGTCCTCGGCGCGTGGGTCGTCGGCGGATCGTACGCATACGCCCAACAAGGCACAGGGGAATTACGCGGGCGCATCCTCGACGCACAGGGCGCCGTGCTGCCCGGTGTGGCCGTCGTGGCCAAGAACGAGGCGACCGGCCAGGTGCGCGAGATCGTGAGTGGGGGCGATGGTTCCTTCTTCATGAGCGCGCTGACCCCCGGCGTCTACGAGCTGACAGCGCAGCTCTCCGGCTTCAGGAGGTATCAACGCAGCGGCGTGCGCGTCGAGGTCGGAAAGACCTTTGCGCTCGACGTCGCGCTCGAGGTTGGCGCCATCGAACAGGCGGTGACCGTGACCGGGGAGTCGCCGCTGGTCGACACGACGTCGAAGCAGATCGGCGGCCACGTGACGTCGCAGGAGCTGAACGACATCCCGTCGATCAACCGGAACTTCACGACCTACCTCGGCACGCTGCCAGGTGTCACCGCGTTCATCTCCACCGATTCATTCGGCGCCGATTCGATCCGGGTCAACGGGCAGGGCACCCAGAACGTGAACTACACGCTGGACGGTGCCGGCAACAACGACACGTTCAACGGCGGCAACGGCGGCGCCCAGGCGCGGACGCCGGTCGAGGCGATCCAGGAGTTCCAGCTCCTGACCAGCCAATTCGACGCGGAGTTCGGCGCGTCTTCCGGCGGCGTCGTCAACGCGGTGTCGAAGCAGGGCACCAACACGCTCCACGGCACGGCGTTCTTCTTCAACGCCAACGACAGCCTGACCGTGCGCGACTACTTCGCCGAGAAGCGAAACCTGGACAAGCCCGAGACACAGCAGCTGCAGTGGGGCGGCAACGTCGGCGGACCGATCATCAGGAACAAGCTCCATTTCTTCGCCAACCTCGAACGCATCGATCAGAACCGCGGCATCACCATCAATATTCCCGCCCGGCCCGACCTCAACTTCACCGACTTCACGCACGACAACGTCTGGAACTGGATGGTGCGAATGGACCACCAGATCAACACCAGCAACACGTGGGCGGTGCGCTGGCTGCGCGAGACCTCGCCGCAGAGCAATCAGTTCCCCGGTGTGACCAACTGGACGAAGTCGCGCGCCGAGAAGGAAACCGACACCGACTGGACGGTGGTCGGGACGCTGAACTCGGTCATCAAGAACACCAGGGTCAACACGCTGAAGCTCTCGTACACCAACGAGAACGTGTTCTTCGGCAACCCCGGCTACTTCGACACCCTCGACCAGGCGACGCTTGCGCCCGACCTGCGCTTCCAGACTCACCGGGACGGCTTCAGCGATCGCGCCAACCAGCGGATGGATGCCGCCTATCAGCTGGACGAAACGTTCGCGTGGTTCGTGCCCAACAAGAGGGGTGATCACGACCTCAAGTTCGGGACCAACGTCGTCTATACGCCGCTGCATATTTTCGACGTCAGCACCCTCAACGGCTTTTTCACCTTCTCCGCGAACGATCTGGACTTCAACCCGGCGAACCCGCGCACGTATCCGGACCGCCTTTCAGTGCGCGTGCCGGGTGCATCCGACTTCGTCGTCCCTGGCACGTTCCTCGGCTTCTTTGCGCAGGACAAGTGGAAGGTCAACAACCGCGTCACCGCGAGCATCGGGCTGCGCTATGACCTCGAGATCATGCCGCTCGAGGAAAAGGACAACCCGAAGTTCTCGAGCGTCGACGCGTATCCAGTCGACAAGAACAACCTCTCGCCGCGAATCGGCCTCACCGTCGGGCTCGACGACGCCGGCACGTCGATCGTGCGCGGCGGGTGGGGACTCTTCTATCAGAAGACGCCGTTCACCTTCGTCACCGGTGTGGTCTCGGCCGGCGTGTTCTCGGACTCGTTCATCGCCCAGCTCTGTGGCCCCGCGACAGCGCCGATCTGCCCGTCGGCGACCCAGGTCGATCCCGGCCCGTCGGCGGGTCGCCTGCCGACGAGCCCGTTCCTGATCAACGGCCCGGTGGTGAACCGGGCGCTGCTGAATGCGCTGTTCCCCCCGGGGACGCTGGCGAAGAACACGGGCACCGTGCAGTTCGACAATCCGGATCGCCATCTGCCGTACTCGCGCCAGGCGAGCGTCGGGTTCGAGCGTCAGCTGTCGACGACGATGGCGGTGAGCGCCGACTACATCCGGACCGAATTGCGCGATCTGTACATGCGGGCTGACCTGAACCCGACGACACGCGTCTCCACGGCGCGCACCGCGGCGGTGACACGACCCGACGCGAACTTCACCGGCTCGGTGCTGGAGATCGGGAACTACGGTTGGGCCAACACCGACTCGTTGCTGGTCAGCATGAACAGGCGCTTCAGTCGCGGCTACCAGTACCGTGTCGCCTACACGCTGTCGAAGTCGTTCGGCAACACCGGAAACCCAGGAAACATCGAGACGATTACCACCCAGATCGGCGACGATTTGAATCTGGACGAGGGTGAAGGGCGCACGGCCCAGGATCGCCCGCACGTGCTCTCGCTGGGAGGCTCGGTCGAGGTGCCGCGCACCCGTGGCCTCATCGTCAGCTCGGGCATGACGTTCCAGAGCGGAACGCCGTTCACGATCGTCGACAGCACATTGGATCCGGACCGCAACGGCCAGTTCCAGGAAGCGCTGCCCGCGGGCACGTATTCCGGCGCGCCGACCAACGCCGAGGCGTTCACGGTGGATTACGACGGCGGCTTCCGCGGCGCGCGCGGACCGAGCTTGTTCCTGCTGAATATGCGCGCCGGGTACCGCTTCAAGCTGCCCGGCAACCGGACGCTGCAGGCGCATCTCGATATCTTCAACGTCACGAACCGCGCCAACTTCGTCGTTGCCACGACGACCATCGGCAACGTGCTCAACGTCGTCGACCGTCGTGATGCGGCGACGTTCCTCAGTTATGGATCGACCATCGCCCCGACGCGGACCGCGCAGGTCAACGTGAAGTACACATTCTAGGCAGAGTCGGGTGGGTCGCGTGGGTCAGGTCGGTTGGGTCGGTGAGGTTGACATTCAACCAAACCCACCCAACCCACCCGACTCGCGGTCCACGTTTCAAGCGCGATCCGTGATCGCCCCCGCCCCGTGTCAACAGCGGCCGACGGGCGAATCTGCTCCGCCCGACAATTTGGATCGCGGTTGCCGTCGCCGTAAAAACTCCCTAAAGCGCCTATCTCGGTCGTTGACAACCGAAAGTAGGCGGCGTATTCCTTCTATACTCCCTGCAACAATCGCGTGTTTTTGCAACGATGCCCGTTCAACGGAGGATAGATCATGGTCCGGAGACGGTACGAACCCCTGTTGCTCATCGCCGTCGTCTTCACGATTCTGAGCGCCGGCGCGCCCGTGTGGGCGCAATCGACGGCAACACTTCAGGGAACGGTCACCGACGCGCAGAGTGCCGTGATACCGGGAGTCACGATCACCATCCGCAACACCGCCACCGGCACCGAGCGGACGGCCATCACTGACGCCGCCGGCCAGTACGTCGCGGCGTCGCTGGCGCCGGGCCGCTACACGGTGCTCGCGCACATCGACGGCTTCAAGGACCAGACGACCGAGGTCGTGCTCGAGGTCGCGCAGATCGCCGTCGTGGCCATCAAGCTCGGCGTGGCGGCGCTGGCCGAGAACGTCACGGTGACCGGCGCATCGCCGCTCATCGAGACCGCCACCGTGTCGGTCGGCCAGGTGATGGCGGAGCGCACGGTCCAGGAAATCCCGCTGAACGGCCGGCACTTCGTGGATCTGGGGCCGCTGATGCCCGGCGGGGTGACTGCCCCCCAGAACGCCGGGCTCAGCGCGCCGCTGCGCGGGCAGGGCTCCTTCTCGTTCATGTCGGCGGGCAACCGTGAAACCGCGGTCAACTTCATGGTCAACGGCATCAACCTGAACGACCTGTCGAATTCGCAGATCGTCTTCCAGCCGTCGATCAACACCGTCTCGGAGTTCAAGGTCGACAACTCCACGTTCAGCGCGGAGTACGGCCGCAATTCCGGCGCGATCGTGAACGTGGCGACGCGCTCGGGCGCTAACGCGCTGCACGGCGAAGCGTTCGACTACTATCGCGACGACAAGTTCGACTCGCGCAACTTCTTCAATCCGCCGACCATCGATGCGGCCGGCAACGAAGCGCCGAAATCGCCGTTCAACCGCAAGCAGTTCGGCTTCAACCTGGGCGGGCCGATCGTCAAGAACCGCACCTTCTATTTCTTCAGCTACGAGGGACTGCGGCACACCCAGGGGGTCGATCTCAACTCCGGCACGCTGACAGAAGCGCAGCGCGCGGCGGTCACCGACCCGGTGTCCAGGAATCTGCTGCAGTTCATCCCGCTGCCGAACACCACGGGGCCTCAAGGTGAAGGACGCCTCATCACCTCGGCCCTCGCGCCGGTCAACATCAATCAGTCGACGATCGACCTGCGCCACAGCATGGGCAAGAACGACGATCTTCACGGCTATTACGCGTTTCAAGCCGACCTCCGGACCGAAGCGAACGCGCAGGGCAACACCGTGCCCGGCTTCGGCGACCAGCGCGGCGGCCACCGGCAGATCGTGACGGTCAACGAGACGCACGTCTTCAGCCAGGCGCTGGTCAACGAATTGCGCGTCGGTTACAACCACCTGAGCATTCATTTCGACCCCAATGTCGTCGTCAACCCGTCGGAGCTCGGCATCAATGTCGGCGTCCCCGGCGAGAGCGCGCTGCCGCAAATCACGATTCAGGGCCTCGGCTTGAACTTCGGCGGACCCGCCCAGTTCCCGAGCGGCCGCACGGTCTCGACCCTCGCGTTGGGGAACACGGCGACCTACTTGCGCGGCAATCACATCATCAAGTTCGGCGGCGAGTACCGCCGGGCCGAGCACAGCAACTTCAACCTGGATCCCGGCACCTTCGCGTTTCCGAGCGTGGCCGCGTTTCAGGCCGGGTTGGGAAACGCGTTCAACATCACGCTCGGCGATCGAGCCTACGATCTCACCGTCAACTCGGTGGCCGGCTTCGTCCAGGACGCCATCTCGATCGGATCGAACCTGAAGCTGGATCTCGGCCTGCGCTACGACTTCATCGGCGCACCGACTGAAGCGAACAACAAGCTGGTCGTGTTCGACGCCGCGACCAATTCGCTCGTGCAGGTGGGCTCCGGCATCGATCAGATCCACAAGAGCACCACCGACCTCCAGCCGCGGGTCGGCGTCATCTGGAATCCCACCGGCGACGGCAAGCTGGCGGTCCGCGCGGCGTATGCCGTGATGAACAACCTGCAGAACACCGGCGTGGTCACCGGGGCGACGTCGAATCCTCCGCTGGCGACGCCGCTCAACGTCGCCGGCGCGGTTCGCCTCGACAGCGCCGTGACGACCGCGACCGCCTCCGGCCTGGCGCCCGCCACCACGGACCCGGACTATCAGCAGGGCCGGCTGCAGACCTGGAACGTCAACGTCGAGCGCGAGCTCGGCCCGATTGGCCTGATGGTCGGCTATTTCGGCTCCTACGGCGATCGCCTGAGCGTCCCGGTCAACATCAACCAGTTCGTCAACGGCGTGCGGCCGTACGTGAGGCTGTCGGCGACGAGCCCGATCCAGCCGAACGCGTTGCTCGGCAACATCACCGAGCGGGAAAGCATCGGCTACTCGCGCTACAAGGGCCTGTGGGTCACGGCGAACCATCGGATGAGTCACGGCTTCCAGCTCTCTTCGTCGTACACCCTGTCGAAATCGAGCGATACCAACTCGTACGACGCCACCGGTGCGAACACAAACGGTTCCCTGCAAAACAGCTACGACATCGCCGACAGCTATGCGCCGTCGGACTTCGACACGAGGCATCGCTTCAGCGCCAACGCCACTTACGAGCTGCCCTTCCGTGGCAACCGCTGGAAGGAGGGATGGCAGTTGGTGGGCGTCCTCCAGGTGCAGAGCGGCAGTCCATTCAACGTGATCACCAATATCAACACGTTCACCGGCGTCGCGTCGCTGCGGCCCGACCTTGTCGGCGACCCGGCCATCGTCGGCACGCCGGATCAATGGTTTGCCAACAGCGTCTGCGATCCACGCATCGCGGGCTCGTGCACGTCGTCGTCGGTGTTCGCGCTGCCGGTCTCGCAGAGCGGCGTGTTCCACTTCGGGAACCTCCCCCGCAATGCGATCCTCTCGCCGGGCTTCAGCGACACGGACTTCTCGGTCATCAAGAACATCAAGCTGACCGGGGCCTCTCGCGTCCAGCTGCGCGTTGAAGTGTTCAACATTTTCAACCAGGCGAACCTCGGCCTTCCCGGCCGGGTCGCCATCCCCGGCAGCACGGCATTCGGGTTGATCACGGCGACACGGTTCCCGACCGGCGACTCCGGATCCGCCCGGCAGGTGCAGTTCGCGGCGAAGTTCCTGTTCTAAAAGGTCGGGTAGGTCAGGTAGGTCGGGTAGGGAG
>Ga0070674_100000729_pt1 | contig 16759 bp, 8 predicted proteins | sample KBSM33metaG_FD_65344 | JGI IMG/M metagenome (GOLD analysis project Ga0070674, IMG submission 65344) | Miscanthus rhizosphere microbial communities from Kellogg Biological Station, Michigan, USA - KBS M3-3 metaG | ecosystem: Host-associated > Plants > Roots > Rhizosphere > Soil ... | reverse complement strand
TCTCGAACTCTGGAGACTCCGCACACCTTTAGTTTCTTCGAAAGTCCCCATAGGATTGCCATGACGCTGTCTGAGCTGCGGCAGTTGTTGGGCGAACGACAGATTGTGGTGGGTCGAGAGCTGACAAAGCGTCACCAAGAGTTTCTCAGGGGTCCTGTTACCAAGACGATGGATCGGCTTTCGGACGCAAAAGGCGAGATAACAGTTATTATCGGGCCGATAAAAGATGTTTCGTTGAATGCCCAAGAACCAGCAGTGGACGCGGTGGCCCGCGCCGTCGAAATGTTTGGCCAATTAACCAATAATGGGGATTCCAGGCGCGCTGCGCTCTCAAAGGCGGCGCGTACATTCTCCGTCCCGGCTCGAATCGTCTATGCGGCGATCGAAGAGGCCAAGAAGTCTGTTGAGTGACCGCTCGAAATAGGACTTAACCGGGTTCAGTTTTTGCGTCAGAGTTGAGACTTCGATGAGTTCCACCGCGACCCACGTGGTGATTCTGGCCGCCGGCCAGGGCACCCGGATGAAGTCGAGCCAGCCGAAAGTACTCCACAGGGTGCCAGGCGGCGCCATGCTGAACCGCGTCATTCGGATATCGGAGGCACTCTCTCCCGAGACGCTCACTGTTGTCGTCGGACACGGAGCGGACGCCATTCGAGCCCATTTGGGCGAGCAGACGAAGGTGCAGTTTGCCCTCCAGCAACCGCAACTCGGAACGGCGCACGCGCTCCTCCAGGTGGCGCCCCTGCTCGCGGGCCGAACGGGAACGCTGGTGCTGCTGTCGGGCGATGTTCCGCTCCTGACGGCCGCGACGTTGAAGAATCTGGTCAGCGTCCACTGTGGCGCCCAGGCCGCAGCCACTGTGGTGACGGCCACGGTTGAACGTCCCTTCGGCTACGGACGAATGGTTCGAGTCGATGGCGAGGTCGCCCGGATCGTCGAGGAACGCGACGCGTCACCGGCAGAGCGCCAGATCCGCGAAATCAACAGCGGCATCTACGCGTTCGATCTGGCGCCACTGTTTGATTCCCTCGCCAGCATTGCGACGCAGAACGCGCAGGGCGAGTACTACCTCACCGATCTCGTCGCGATTTACCGGCGGCGCAAGCTCCTGGTGAAAACCGTCCTCGTCGACGATCCTCAAGAGGTCCGTGGCGTTAACAGCCGAACCGAGTTGGCGGAGGTAAGCAGGCTCGTGAGACAGAAGAAGAACGAAGAGCTCATGGCGGCGGGCGTGACCCTGGTCGATCCGGCGGCAACCTACATCGATCCGGATGTCGAAATCGGCGCTGACACCGTCATCCATCCTGGCGTGATCATCGAGGGCCGGACACGCATCGGTGCGGCCTGCGAGATCCACGCCCACGTCACCATCACCGACACAGAAATCGGTGATCACGTCACCATCAAGAGTTTTTCCGTCATCACGAGCTCACGCATCGATGCCGGCGCGCAACTCGGGCCGTTCGCGCACTTGCGCCCCGAGACAGTCGTCGGCGAGGGCGCCAGGATCGGCAACTTCGTCGAGCTCAAGAAGACAACTCTTGGCCCGCATTCGAAAGCCAGTCACCTCTCGTATCTCGGGAACGCAACGATCGGAACCAAAGTCAACGTCGGCGCAGGAACGATCACCTGCAACTACGACGGCGAGCACAAACACGAGACCGTGATTGAAGACGGTGCGTTCATCGGCAGCGACTCCCAACTGATCGCTCCGGTGCGCGTAGGAAAAGGCGCATACGTTGCCGCAGGATCGTCCATCACGCAGGATGTTCCTGCTGGCGCGCTCGGCATCGCTCGCAGCCGTCAGTCGGTCATTGATGGCTGGGTGGAACGCAAGAAGCAAGACTCGTCGAACACGGCAACCACTTCTCGAAAGGACGCGGGAAAACCCGCGCACTAAACCGTATGTGCGGAATCATCGGATACCTCGGCTCGAAACCTGTCGTCCCTGTCCTGATCGATGGGCTGCGGCGTATGGAGTATCGAGGCTACGACTCAGCCGGTGTCGCGCTCGTCAGCCCTGAAGGCATCTCGCTGCGGCGTTCGGCCGGGAAGTTGATCAATCTCGAGAATGTACTGCGGGACGATCCCGCTGACGGGGTCTACGGGGTCGGGCACACCCGATGGGCCACTCACGGTCGCCCGACCGAGGAGAACGCACATCCGCACCGTGACTGCACCGGTCGAATCGTCGTCGTTCACAACGGCATCATCGAGAACTACCTGGAGCTGAAGCACGAGCTGCAGGAGCAGGGCCACATCTTCAAGACAGAAACCGACACCGAGATCGTCGCGCACCTCGTGGAGCGCGAGATGAAGTCTGACGGACTCGAGAACGCGGTTCGCCGCGCCTTGAAGCTGATGCGGGGCATGTTCGCCCTCGTGCTCGTGTCCGTCGAGGATCCCGAGAAGATCGTCGCCGTTCGAAATGGCCCGCCGATCATCGTCGGACTGGGCCAGGACGAGTTCTTCGTCGCCTCGGATATCCCGGCGATCCTCAGTCACACGCGCGACGTCGTCTTTCTCGGTGACGAGGAGATGGCGGTCATCACTCGTGCCGGCGTCGACTTCACCGACTTTACCGGGCGGGCTGTCTCCAAGACGACGAAGCGAGTGCTGTGGGACCCGATTGCAGCGGAGAAGGGCGGACACAGACATTTCATGCTCAAGGAAATCTTTGAGCAGCCCACTGCCGCGCGGGACACGATCCTTGGTCGCGTGTCTCTCGAACGAGGGCAGATCTTCCTCGAGGAGCTCAACATCTCGGAGGACGTCCTCCGCAAGCTACGCCAGGTCACGATCATCGCGTGCGGAACGTCGTGGCATGCTGGCCTTGTCGGCAAGTTCCTGATCGAAACGCTGGCACGCGTACCGGTCTCAGTCGACTACGGCTCCGAATATCGCTACCGAAACGCCATCGTCAGCAAGGACGAGCTGACGATCGTCATCACGCAGTCCGGCGAAACGGCCGACACCCTCGCGTCGCTCCGTGAAGCGAAGCGACAGGGCATCGCCGCCAGTCTTGCTATCTGCAATGTCGTCGGCAGCATGGCGACGCGCGAAACCGACGGCACGGTGTACACGCATGCTGGGCCGGAGATCGGCGTGGCGTCGACGAAGGCTTTTACGTCACAGCTCGTGGCGCTGCAGCTCCTGGCGCTCTACCTCGCCCAGGTGAGAGGAACCCTCTCGCCGGACGAGATGAAGCCCCACATCGACGATCTTCTGCAGCTGCCACACGTCATCGATCAGGCAATTCGCGCGTCCGCAGCGATGGAACGCGTCGCGGAGAAGTTTCACTCGCGCAGTGATTTTCTCTTCCTCGGGCGTGGCTTCAACTATCCGATCGCTCTCGAGGGTGCGCTCAAGCTGAAGGAGATCTCGTACATCCACGCAGAGGGATATCCCGCGGGCGAGATGAAGCACGGACCGATCGCGCTCATCGACGAGAACATGCCCGTCGTGGCAATCGCGCCCGACGATGCCGTGTTCGAGAAGATGCTGGGGAACGTCCAGGAAGCCAAGGCTCGGGGCGGAAGCGTGATCGCGATCACGAGCGAAGGCGATTCGCGCATGAGCGCCATCATGGATCCGGCTCACGACATCGTCGTGCCGATGCCGCGGACGTCGCCTCAGCTGACTTCGATCATCATGACGATTCCGTTGCAGCTGCTCGCGTACTACATCGCCGTACGTCGTGGATGCGACGTCGATCAGCCGCGCAACCTCGCGAAGAGCGTCACCGTGGAATAGCCGGTTATTGACTCCGTCCTTGCGACGACGGGACACTGTACGGCAAGGTACAGATCCCGTCGATGGACTTGTTGTCAGGTCTCAATCCCGAGCAGCGCGAGGCTGTTCTTAATACCGAAGGCCCGCTTCTCATTCTGGCTGGCGCAGGGTCAGGCAAGACGCGCGTCATTGCACATCGCATTGCCCACCTCGTCAGCGATGGCCTCACGGAGCCGGACCGCATTCTTGCGGTCACGTTCACCAACAAGGCCGCAGCGGAGATGCGGTCTCGCGTCGAGGCTCTTCTCGGCACGGACTGCAAGAGCATGTGGATCTCCACGTTCCACGCGCTGTGCGCCAGGCTGCTGCGTCGTGAAGCCCCCCAGATCGGACTCTCGAGAGACTTCGTCATCTACGACTCGAGCGACCAGATGACGCTGATGAAGCATGTCCTGCGCGAAGCGGGTCTGGATGGGACGCTTCAGCCGCGGGTCGTGCTTTCGCGAATCAGTCACGCGAAGAATCGAATGGAGGCGGCCGAGGGTATCCCCGGCGCATGGACGAGCCGGGACGAACAGGTCAGCAAGCTATTCGCCTCCTACACAACGGCACTCAAAGAAGCCAACGCCCTCGACTTCGATGACCTGCTCCTCAGGACCGTGGAGCTCTTCGAGCAGTCGGCATCCGTTCGCGACCGTTACTCGAGGAAGTTCAGGTACGTCATGGTCGACGAGTACCAGGACACGAACCGTCCACAGTACTTGCTCATTCGACATCTCGCGACTCACCACAATCTGTGCGTCGTCGGAGATCCTGACCAGTCCATCTACAAGTGGCGAGGGGCCGATCTCAGGAACATCCTCGATTTCGAGCAGGACTTCCCCGAAGTGGCAACCGTTCGACTCGAGCGCAACTACCGCTCCACGCAGGTCATCCTGGACGCGGCGTCCGCCGTGATCGCCAACAATCGAAATCGCAAAGAGAAACGGCTGTACACCGAGCGGAGTGGTGGCGCAAAGATTCTCTACTACCGTGCCGGCGACGACCTCGACGAGGCAGAGTTCGTCTCGCGGACGTCACGAACGGCCCTTCACGAGGATCCTGAGAACACCGTCGCGATTCTGTATCGGACGAACTCTCAATCGCGGACGCTGGAAGATGCCCTTCGGCGCGCCGGCACACCCTATCGAATCATCGGCGGTGTTCGGTTCTACGAACGGAAAGAAATCAAGGACGCTCTCGCCTATCTGAAATTGATCCTGAATCCCCACGACGGTGTGAGTTTTCGTCGGGTCGTGAACGTACCGGCGAGGGGCATCGGCAAGGGGGTCATGGAGTCGCTGGAGGCGATTCCGCTGCCGGCGGACACCGAGCCCAGGACGCTGTCGCCGCTCCTGGCGGAACTCGACCCGAGAGCCTCGAATGATTCGCTGTGGAGCCGGCTGCTTCATGGGATCGACCGGCGCCTGCTGCCGAATCGATCGCTCGCGTCGCTGACCGCTTTCCGGGACCTGATTCTGAATCTCACGGCCATGGCCGCCGAGGAACCTGTTTCACTCGCCCTTGGTAAGGTCCTGGATCGAAGCGGATACCTGCAGGATTTGCGTGACGAGCGCAGCGAAGACGCGGAGGGACGAATAGAGAACCTGCTCGAACTGGTGTCCGCGGCGCGCGAATACGAAAGCAGAAATCCCGAGCCGTCGCTCGGAGGATTCGTCGATCAGTTGTCGCTGTTGTCCGACGTCGACGAGGAAGCCGGGGCCAAGAACGCCAGGGTGGTCATGCTGACCATGCATAGCGCCAAGGGGCTCGAGTTTCCGATTGTCGTGATTAGCGGCCTGGAAGAAGGCCTCTTTCCTCATTCGCGCTCGAGCGATGACGAAGTCGAGCTCGAGGAAGAGCGTCGCTTGTGTTACGTCGCGATCACTCGCGCTCAACGACGGCTGGTGCTCACATCGGCGGCGCGACGGCGCGTATTCGGCGACTACCAGTCGACCGAGCCCTCCCGTTTCGTTGACGAGATTCCTGCGGCACTGGTCGAGGAGGTTCCTTCGTCGTTCGCATCCTCGTTCCTGACCCCATCGCCGTCGTACGCGCAGTTTCGCGACGCTCGGAGGGGAGGCAGCTATCGTGGACGCACGCGGGAAGAACCTGAGGTCTATGCGTACGAGGACGAGGATCAGTCAGTCCCGGGTGTGATGAAGCTCGGCGCAAAGGTCAGACATCCAACGTTCGGTGTCGGCACGGTTCTGAGCGTGGAACCACTGGACGACGACACGAAGCTCGTCGTGCGATTTCTTTCGGTAGGCCAAAAAACGCTGCGCGCCAGGTTCGCGAAGCTCGAGATGGCCTAGCTACTCCTCCGTTGGTTCCTCCGTTGGTACGTCCGGCGGATTTCCGTCGTCTGACGTCACGTCGTTGACGTTGTCGCCGCCCTTGGTTTCTTCGTCCTGCTCATCGAGACGCGCGATCGAAACGGCGCGATCGTCACCTTCGATATCGATCAATCGCACGCCCTGAGTTGCGCGACCAATGGCCCGGATAGTGTTCGCGGCCATTCTCAGGATCTTGCCCTGTTGCGTGATCAGCATCAGCTCGTCGTCGTTGCTGACCTGCACGACGCCGATCACCTTGCCGTTTCTGTCGCTAGTCTGGATGTTGATGATCCCGATGCCACCGCGCGACTGGACTCGATACTCCTCGAGCTCGGTTCGCTTGCCGTACCCCTGCTCGGTCACCGAGAGAATGGTCCCGCCCGCCGCCAGGACGTCCATCCCGACAACTTCATCGTCATCGCGAAGCGAAATGCCGCGGACGCCATACGCGGTCCGACCCATCGCACGGACATCGTTTTCCGGGAACCGGATCGACATACCGCTCCGCGTCCCGATGAAGATCTCGTTGCTTCCATTTGAGATCTGCACGGCAATCACAGCGTCGCCTTCCTCTACGCCCATCGCGATGATGCCGCCGGCTCGTGGGTTGCTAAACGCACTCAATTCGGTCTTCTTGATCACACCGCGGCGGGTACCCATCACGATGAACTTGCCGTCTTCGAATTCCTTGACGGCGAGGAGCGCGGCGATCCGTTCTCCTTCTTCCATCGAAACCAGGTTCGCGATCGCCTTGCCCCGGCCGTCGGGACCGACGTCTGGAATCTCGTGGACCTTCAGCCAGTAGGCGCGGCCTCGATCCGAGAAAATCATGATGTACGCATGGGTTGAGGCGACGAAGAGATGACTGACGAAGTCCTCTTCGCGAGTCCGCATGCCGATGCGGCCCTTGCCCCCGCGCCGCTGGTTCCGGTAGTTCGTGATTGCGGTGCGCTTGATGTATCCGGTGTTGCTGACCGTGATCGCCATATCTTCTTCGGCGATCAGGTCTTCGACACGGAATTCGCCTTCGTCCGCGAGAATCTCGGTGCGACGCGGATCGCCGTATTTCTCCTGCACCTGGCGGAGCTCGTCGACGACGATCTGCATGACGAGCTTGTCGCTGCTCAGGATGGCCAGCAGTCGCTCGATCAGCTTCAGCAGCTCAGCCAGCTCGTTCAGGATCTTCTCGCGCTCGAGTCCGGTCAGGCGCTGCAGCTGCATATCTAGGATCGCCTGCGCCTGGATCTGCGACAGCCCGAACTGCGTGATGAGCCCTTCTCGTGCAATCGGAGGATTGGCGGAGCTTCGAATGAGCGCGATCACCGCGTCGAGGTGATCGAGCGCGATCTTCAACCCTTCCAGGATGTGTCGCCGCGCTTCGGCCTTGCGGAGCTCGAACTCGGTCCGCCGCCGAACGATCTCGCGGCGGAACTCGATGAAGTTGTTGAGGACCTCGAGGAGCGACAGCACCTGCGGCCGGCCACCGACAATCGCCAGCGTGTTAATGCCGAAGGTCGTCTGCAGCTGCGTGTGCTTATAGAGATTGTTGAGAACGACCTCGCCGACTTCGCCTCGCTTCAAGTCGATGACGACGCGCAGGCCATCGCGATCGGATTCATCGCGAATGTCCGAAATACCCTCGAGCACTTTCTCTCGCACCAGTTCGGCGATGCGCTCGATCAACCGTGCTTTATTGACCTGATAGGGAATGGCTTCGATGACGATGCTCTGGCGGTCGCCTTTCTTGGCGACTTCGATCTCCGCCTTGGCACGCATGGTGACCATGCCGCGGCCAGTCAGGTACGCCTGCTGAATTCCGAGTCGCCCGACGATGTATCCGCCGGTCGGAAAGTCCGGGCCGGGCACTAACTCCAGAAGCTTGCGCTGCTTCTCCGGAAGCGTCGGCTGCACCTCCGATTGCGCGCTCTCGATGAGCCAGATCGACGCCTCGATGACCTCCCGCATGTTGTGAGGCGGGATGTTCGTCGCCATGCCGACGGCGATACCCGCCGAGCCGTTGACCAGGAGATTCGGAAACGGCGCGGGGAGGACGGTCGGTTCTTCCGTGGTCTCGTCGTAGTTCGGAACGAAGTCGACCGTTTCCTTATCGAGGTCGACCATCATCTCGTCGGCGAGGCCGTCGAGACGCGCTTCCGTGTACCGCATTGCCGCCGGCGGGTCACCGTCGATCGAGCCGAAGTTGCCCTGCCCGTCGGTGAGCACGTAGCGCATGTTGAAGTCCTGCGCCAGGCGGACGAGCGTGTCGTAAATCGACGCGTCACCGTGGGGATGGAAGTTCCCCATCACCTCGCCGACGATCTTGGCGCACTTGCGATAGCCGCGGGTCGATGTGAGCCCCATGCTCTTCATGCCGTAGAGCACGCGGCGATGTGCGGGCTTCAGTCCATCGCGGACGTCTGGCAGCGCGCGTCCAATGATTACGCTCATCGCGTAATCCATGTACGAACGCTTCATCTCGTCTTCGATGTTGACCGGGATGCGGTTCGGCGTCGGTGTCGTCATGAACTCGGAGTAGTGTGGCGGACGCTCGAAGTGAGGTCTGCCGGCGAAACGCTATACGTCGAGATTGCGAACGTCGAGGGCGTTGTCCTCGATGAACTTGCGTCGCGGTTCAACCTGATCACCCATCAGCGTCGTGAACATCTGATCTGCTTCTGCATGGTCCTCGGCGCGCACCTGCAGCAGCGTCCGGTTCTCCGGATCCATCGTCGTGTTCCAGAGGGTGTCCGGGTTCATCTCGCCGAGCCCCTTGTAACGGTTGATCGCTATGCCCTTCTTGCCGGCGCTGATGAAGAACTCGACGAAGTCATCCAGTGACTGAAGCGTGACGTCGGGTTCCTTTCGAACCGCCCTGGTCGCGGCTGGCGCTTCGGCGGCCTGCGCGGTTCCCTGTGGTGTCTCCTCGGTCGCCTCGTCCTGCGGCTCTTCCTCGCGCTGGACGTCACCTGACACGACTACCGCAGGGAACCTGATCTCCGCGATCTCGCGATAGGCGGCGACCAGCGTCCGGTACTCGCCTGACGTGATGAAATCGATTCCGATCTCGTAGTGCCGTGGATAGCCGAGCGAGCGGTCTTCGATCTGCAACGCGAAGACGTTGTGTTCGTCGTCGCGCGTAACCGAGACGGTTCGCGTCGGCGTCGTCATCCGCACCGCGATCACGTCCAGCCGGTCGCGCTGTTCGAAGAATGACTTGTCCCTCGCTTCGCCTTCGAGCAGTGCCGACACAATCGCCGGAGGATGACCGCGTCGGGTCACCTGCTGGAGGAGTTTCCTGTAAGCGTTGCTCCGCTGCAATTGCCGCTCGAGCATCTCGCCAAAGAGCTCGCTGCCGTCCGCCAGCCTGACCACGCGCGATTCAACCGCACGGCGGACGAGGAAACCATCGAGCTCCTGCTCGTTCTTGATGTAGGTCTCGGAGCGTCCACGTTTGGCCCTGAACAGGGGCGGTTGCGCGATGTAGATGTGACCGCGATCGATCAGCTGATGCATCTGACGATAGAAGAACGTCAGCAGCAGCGTCCGGATGTGCGAGCCGTCGACGTCGGCGTCAGTCATGATGATGACGCGGTGATAGCGCAGTTTCTCGACGTCGAAGTCTTCACTGCCGATCCCGCATCCGAGCGCGGCGATCATCGTCTTGATCTCGTCGCTGCCCAGCATCTTGTCGAAGCGCGCCTTTTCGACGTTCAGGATCTTGCCTTTGATGGGCAGGATCGCCTGGAATCGCCGGTCGCGTCCCTGCTTGGCCGACCCGCCTGCGGACTCGCCTTCGACGATGTAGATCTCGCTCTGGGCAGGATCGCGCTCCTGGCAATCGGCCAGCTTTCCGGGCAGGCTGCTGCCGTCGAGCGCACCCTTGCGGCGGACCAGATCGCGGGCCTTGCGCGCGGCCTCGCGGGCGCGAGCGGCATCAACTGCCTTGCCGATGACTCGTTTCGCGACGATCGGATTCTCTTCGAGGAACTGCCCGAGCTTGTCGTTGACGATCGTCTCGACGATCCCCTTGACCTCGGTATTCCCGAGTTTCGTCTTCGTCTGCCCTTCGAACTGCGGGCGCGGAATCTTGACGCTGACAACCCCCGTCAGGCCTTCGCGAATGTCATCGCCACTGATGCTCGCGTCCTTCAAGTCCTTCGCGAGGTTGTTTTTCACCGCGTAGGCATTGATCGTTCGCGTCAACGCCGACCGGAAGCCTGACAGGTGAGTGCCGCCTTCGTGCGTGTTGATGTTGTTCGCGAACGTGAAGACCAGCTCCGAGTAACCGTCGTTCCATTGCAGGGCGATCTCGGCATCGATGCCGTCCTTGTCACCCTTCATGAAGATCGGCTTCTCGTTGACGAGCGCCTTGTTCTTGTTGAGATGTTGAACGAATGAGACGATGCCGCCTTCGTATTGGAACTTGTGGCTCTTGCCGTCACGCTCATCGTCGATCGTGATGAGGATGCCGCCGTTCAAGAACGCCAGTTCGCGGAGGCGCTGGGCCAGCGTGTCAAAGCTGTACTCGATCGTCTCGAAAATCTGCGTGTCGGGCTTGAACGTGACCTTCGTGCCGCGACGCTGCGTCGTCCCTGTGATTTCGAGCTCACCGATCGGGTTGCCACGCTCGTAACTCTGCGTGTAGACCTGTTCGTTGCGCCAGATCTCCAGGTCCAGGCGCTCCGAGAGCGCATTGACGACTGACACGCCTACGCCGTGGAGTCCGCCTGAAACCTTGTAGCTGTCGTTGTCGAACTTGCCGCCGGCATGAAGAACCGTCAGGACGACTTCCGCAGCGGACTTGCCGCTGGCATGGCGGTCTACGGGAATACCGCGACCGTTGTCGACGACGGTGATCGAGTTGTCGATGTGGATGGTGACGTTGACCTGGTCGCAGTAACCGGCCAGCGCTTCATCGATCGAGTTGTCGACGATCTCGTACACCAGGTGGTGCAATCCGGGCGCACCGGTAGACCCGATGTACATGGCCGGGCGCTTCCGCACGGCCTCGAGCCCCTCCAGGACCTTGATCTTATCGGCACCGTAGTCGTCCGCGCCCCCATTCCCGTTGGGACCTGTCGACCCGGTCTCCGACACTACGTGGTCGTCGACGTGCTCTTCGTGCTGCTCTCGCGGCTCTTCCACACCTGTTTTCAGATCGCTTGGATTCAAAAAACCCCGCTCAAATCCTCATCGGCATGATCACGTAGGTGTAGTCGTACCCTTGTGCGCCGACGGGCTTCATCACAGCCTGGCTCACATCGTCCTTGAGCGAGAGCGAAACGATGTCGGTCTCGACGACGTTCAGGAAGTCGAGCACATACTGCGCGTTGAAGGAAATCGCCAGAGCCGGACCGCTATATTCGACAGGAAGTTGCTCGTGCGCTTCTCCGAACTCCGAGCTGCTCGATGTGACTTCGACCTTTCCCTTGTCCACTTCGAACTTCACGGCTCTCGATCGCTCATTCGAGAGCAGGGCCACACGCTTCACTGCACTGGTCAGACGCTCCCGATCGAATTCGATCGTCTTGTCGTTTCCCTTTGGAATGACACGCTCATAAGCCGGGAACTGGCCGTCGATCATTCTCGAGATCAGCACTCGGCCGCCGACTTCGAAGAAGAGATGATTCTCACCACACTCGAACTGGATATCTCCTTCGCCCTCGGAGAGGAGCTTGCCCAGCTCGAGCAACGTCTTCTTCGGAAGGATGACACCGACCTCCTGTTCGACACCGGTCTGATGTTGAACGTCGACCAGAGCAAGACGGTGTCCGTCAGTCGCAACCAGCGTCAGGCCTTCAGGCCGAAGAATGAACTTGGCGCCGTTCAGGAAGTATCGCGTGTCCTCCCCGGTAATCGCGTATTGCGTCTTCGAAACCATTTCCCGAACTGCCGTTCGCGGCAACGTTGCGCGCGCGGTCCCGCTGATCTCCGGTAGCGTCGGAAAGTCCTCGCGCGGCAATGTCTGCATGCGCGAATCAAATCGGTCCGCAGCTACTTTGACGCCATTGCGATCCTGTTCGATTCGAACATCGGTCTCTGGAAGAGCCTTGATGATCTCGTAGAGCTTCTTCGCTGGAAGTGTCAGCGATCCACTCTTCGCCACTGCGGCCTGGCAACGGCTCCTCAACGCAACCTCGAGATCGGTCGCGAGCATTCGCACCTCGTCGCCCTTCGCTTCGATCAAGACATTGGCGAGGATGGGAATGGTGTTCTTCCGCTCGACGATGCCCTGGAATAGTTGGAGTTCTCGCAGAAGCTCATTCTTCCGGACAACAAGTTCCATAAGCTTTGTGATGACCTCGAGCAGAGCCGTTCAACCGCTTAACCGGGAGCCGGCGTGGAGAGTGGCGGTTATCTCTACTGCAGTGATCAGAAGAGATAGTGAATTATACAAGAAAGAGATCTCGGTGCAAAACTCGTTAAGGGACTATTAAGGCTTGACTTTCAATAAGTTACGGTGTGGATAAATTAACGGTTTCGCCCCGCGATCTGTTGATCGTGCCCAAGCCTCCCTGGCTCAACAAGTCGTCCACAGCCAATGAATGTTGAGGCTGTGGAAATCGAGAGTCCGCTACCGGAATGACTGCAGAAAACTCTCCATCACGCTGTTGAAATTCGCGTCACTCTTTCGCAGTTTTTCGACCTTCTTGATCGAATGAATGACGGTCGAGTGGTGCTTGTCCCCGAAGCTTCGTCCAATCTCTGGAAGCGACGCGTGTGTCAGCGACTTGCAAAGGTACATCGCAACTTGCCGGGGCATCGCGACTGACTTCGAATTGTTGCGCGATTTCAACTCGGTGACTTTCAACTGGTAGTAGTCTGCCGTGAACTTCTGAATGCTCTCGATCGTGACGTGCTTCTCGTCCTGCTCGATGACGTTCTTCAGAATCTCTTGTGTGAGATCGAGAGAGATTTCCCGTCCGGTGAGAGACGCGTACGCAATCAGCCTCGTGAGCGACCCCTCGAGCTCGCGGATGTTGGATTTGATGCGGCCGGCTATGTAGAGCGCCACATTATCTGGCAACGGCACTGCCTCCGCTTCGGCCCTTCGCTTGAGAATCGCCACTTTTGTCTCGAGATCCGGCGGTTGGATATCTGCGATCAGTCCCCATTCGAAACGGGAACGGAGCCGCTCCTCGAGCGCAGGAATCTCGTGAGGAGGGCGATCGCTGCTGAGAACGATCTGTTTTTGCGAATCGTACAGCGCGTTGAAGGTGTGGAAGAACTCAGTCTGTGTGCCTTCCTTGCCGGACACGAACTGGATGTCATCGACGAGCAGAACGTCGACGCTTCGATAGCGCTCGCGAAAATCCAAGATGCGGTCGTACCGGACGGCGTTGATCATCTCGTTCATGAATCGCTCTGACGAAATGTAGGTCAGCGTCAGCGATGGATCGTGATCAAGGACGTACTGACCGATCGCATGCATCAAGTGCGTCTTGCCGAGACCGACGCCGCCGTAGATGAAGAGCGGGTTGTAGGAACGAGAGGGCGCTTCAGCAACGGCTCTGCAGGCTGCATGCGCGAATTGATTCGACGGGCCGACGATGAAGGTGTCGAACGTATACCGTGGCGTGAGGCCTCCTGATGAGGCTGAAGGCGCAAGGTCGGAGTCGTCGATTCGAAGCGGGTCGTCCGTGAGTGCCTCCAGCCTCACGTCCGACGCACTGCCCTCGGGAACGAACGCGACAATCGTCCCGCCACGCTTGACTTCTTCCAGGGCCTCCGCCAGCACGCCGGAATAGTGCTTCGTCAACCAGTCGGTGAAGAGGGGTGTCGGCACCCGGATAGTCAGGCCGGAACCGCTGTCTGCGATGAGGGTGGTAGGCCGGAACCACGTGTAGAAGCTATGACGGTTGACTTTCGTCTCGACACGCGCCAAAACCTGGTCCCAAATACTTGAATCCATTACGTTTAGCTCGATAGATCGGTAGTAGCCAGAACTTTCGCCAGCGGAAACTCAGGCAAACCGGGCGCGACGGTGTCAAACAACGGCAGAGACACTAAAACCGACCGTTCTGCCTGGGGCTTAACGCCCAGACATGGCCTAAAAACCTAATAATTTGAGAGAGCTGACTGGACCACTCGCGTTTTCCACAGTGTTTTCCACAGTTGTGGAAATCTTGGGGAAGAAACCGAAGCATCTCCGCGGCATCGCCATTACCGATTCAGAGAAGGTTGGGACTGTAACACAGGATGCACGCGCCAGATTCTTTGACAGTGCGAAGCCGGGACGATTACTATTGGAGTTTCGCGTCAGCTCAAAGAGGCCTGTTTTTCCACACATAGGACAGCATGAAGGGAAAGCGTACGTTTCAGCCGAACACGCGGCGCCGCAAGAAGGCCCACGGGTTCAGAGTCCGAATGGCAACGAAGAATGGCCGTATTGTGCTGAAGCGCCGCCGGGCCAAGGGACGAAAGCGTCTGACTGTCGCTGACGAAGGCTAGCCAGGTGGCCGAGGCGTGCGGTTTGGCGCCTCGTGAGCGTATCCGCCGCCGTCAGGAGTTCGATCGCGCGTACTCGGAAGGCACTCGACTTCACGCGCGTTTCATGACACTGATCGTTGTGCGGAATGCCTGCGAGCATCCGCGTCTTGGTGTCGCGGCCAGCCGCAAGTTGGGAGCAGCCGTTCATCGAAATCGCGCGAAGCGCCTGGCGCGGGAGCTGTTCAGGCGCTACAAGATGGGACCAGCTTTTGAGGGGCCAGTTGGACTGGACGTCGTGATTGTGCCTCGCCGGGAAATGCTCGATGCTCCCTTCTCCGCCCTTGAAGCCGACTACACACGTATCTTCGAGCAGTATGCGAAGGGCTCCGTCCGAACGGGCCGCCGGAATGACCGTCGCCCTCGTTCTGGCACTTCTTAAGTGTTACAAGCTATTTCTCTCACCGCTTTTCACCGGATCGTGCCGGTACTACCCGTCCTGCTCCGACTATATGGCGGAGGCCGTGCGTCTACATGGACCATGGCGCGGTGTGTGGCTCGGGTGCCGACGTTTGGCACGGTGCCACCCGTTTGGTGGTCATGGCGTGGACCCGGTACCGAATCCGTAGTCTCAGGACATGGAACGTAGGTTCTTCTTCGCAATTCTTCTGTCGTTTGTCGTCCTGTACGGCTATCAGGCGCTCTTCGTGCCACCAGCGCCCAAGACACCGCAGGCCGTCACGACGCCATCCTCGACATCGAGTTCCACGCAGCCGGCAGCCGAAAGCGCCCCGGCGGCAACGAGCACTCAATCGCTGCAACCTGCCGCTCAGGCAACTCCTGCGGAGGGTGAAACGAACGAACGTGAAATCGTTGTGGACACCGCAACGGTGCAAGTCGTTCTCACAAACCGCGGCGGACGCGTGCTGCACTGGCGGCTCAAAGCGTTCAAGGATCAGAAGGGCAATCAGGTCGATCTCGTCCCGACTGACGTGCCTTCCGATCAACCACGCCCGTTCTCATTGATCGTCGGCGACCCCGCTCTGACGCAGCGGATGAACAACGCTCTGTACCGCGTGAGTGGGGATGCAAGCGGACACGTCGACGCGAGGTCTCAGCCCGCGCAGTTGGTGTTCGAGCTTGAAGGCGCTGGTGGTCTGCGCGTGCGGAAAGAATTTGGTTTCGCACCGAGCAACTACGTCGTGACGTTCTCAGCGAGCGCAACGGACGGGACAAACACGTTGCAGCCCGGCATCGAATGGGGGCCCGGGCTCGGAGACGCCGGAGCGCTTGCCGCGGGCGGCAGCTTCTTCACCGGCAACTACACGCAACCGCCAGAGGCGATCTTTCATCGCGACGGAAGCTGGGAGCGTGTGCGCCCGGATAAGTTAGCCGATCAGGGCTCCATGACGGGCCAATATCGCTACGCCGGAGTCGATGATCACTATTTCATCGCGGCAGCAATCGAGCCGGGACAAGGCCGCCTGGAGTACCGGCCCGTCGTTCTACCCGGGCCTGGCGAGACCAAGCGGTCGCTGCTCGCGTACAGCGTTTACCCATCGGCGAGTGCGGAGCGGATTCGGTACTTCGTGGGGCCGAAGCAATTCGACGACTTGCAGGCGGTGGATCCCGAGTTCACTCGCGCGATCAACTTCGGCATGTTCCGGGTGATCTCTGTTCCGCTTCTGAGCGCGCTGAAGTGGGTCCATAGCTACATCGGCAATTGGGGCTGGTCGATCATCGTTCTCACGATCCTCATCAACCTTGCGATCGCACCGCTGCGCCACAAGAGCGTGGTGTCGATGCGCAAGATGCAGGCGCTGCAGCCGCAACTGAAGGTGATCCAGGACCACTACGCAGGACTGAAAGTCACCGATCCTGCGAAGCAGAAAATGAACACGGAGATCATGAATCTCTATCGTGAGAAGGGCGTGAATCCTGCGAGCGGATGCGTGCCCATGCTCCTCACGATGCCGATTCTGTTCGCGTTCTACGGGCTGTTGTCGCAAGCGATCGAGCTTCGCGGCGCCGAGTTCGGCCTCTGGATCAAGGATCTCTCCGAACACGATCCGTTCTACGTCACCCCGGTGCTGATGGCGATCACGATGTTCTGGCAGCAACGCATCACGCCGTCGACGGCTGATCCCGCGCAGCAGAAGATCATGATGATGATGCCGCTCATGTTCGGCGTCATGTTCCTCTGGGTGCCGAGCGGTCTGGTTCTC
>Ga0070674_100000728_pt1 | contig 16770 bp, 12 predicted proteins | sample KBSM33metaG_FD_65344 | JGI IMG/M metagenome (GOLD analysis project Ga0070674, IMG submission 65344) | Miscanthus rhizosphere microbial communities from Kellogg Biological Station, Michigan, USA - KBS M3-3 metaG | ecosystem: Host-associated > Plants > Roots > Rhizosphere > Soil ... | reverse complement strand
GCTGATGATGGCTGCCATGTTCCACCTCAGAACCCCGGACCCCTGCCGACTCCAGCGCCAGGAGTTCGAGCTGCAGCGGCTGCGGACGTCGCCAGCGCCGCGAGAATCACGCGGTCGCCCTCATTCAACGTTCCGCTTGTCACTTCGGTGAATGTGCCGTCGGTGTCGCCAGTGGCTACGGCGATTCTTCTCGGCCTGTCCTTGCCGTCGAGCACCCACACCGCCTTGTCGGGAGACGCCGGCGCGCGAGAATTTCCTGTCGGCCGCGCGCTCTGCGACGCATCCGATGCGGGGTGATAACGGAGCGCCGCGTTCGGAACTCTCAGCACATTCGGACGCTGGCTCACCAGCACCTTCACGTTCGCCGTCATACCTGGGAACAGTGTCAGGTCGGCGTTCGACACGCCAATCACCGCGTCGTAGGTGATCACGTTCTGCACGTTGATCGGTGCCTCACGGATCGATGTGACGGTGCCGGTGAACGTCCGGCCCGGATACGCGTCGACCGTGAACGTCGCAGGCTGGTTCACGCGAACGCGGCCCACATCGGCCTCCGACACGTTGGTATCCACCTGCATCTTGGTGAGGTCTTGCGCGATGAGGAACAACGTCGGCGCAGACAGGCTCGCCGCGACTGTCTGGCCGACGTCCACGTTTCGCGACACCACGACACCATCGACTGGTGCCGTGATGCTCGTGTGATCGAGGTCGATCTGCGCCGACTGCCGCGCGGCCGTGTACTCCTGCACTTGCGCCTGGTTCGCCGCGACCAGCGAGTTCGCGACGTTGAGCTGCGCCCTGGCCACCTTCACGTTGTCTTCCGCGGCCTGTTTCTGCGCAACGAGCGCGTCACGATCGGCCACCGCCGACGTGTAGGTCGTCTGCGCCGTCTCGAGGTCCTCCTTGGCGGTGGCGTTCTCCGCGAGCATCACGACGCGACGATCGACCTTGACGCGCGCGTCCTCGACCAGCGCCTCCGCCTTGGTGACGTTCGCCACCGCGGCGGCCAGCGACGAGGTCGCGGCCTGAATGTTGGCGCGCGCCTGCTCGACGACTGCCTGGCTGTTGGCTACGGACGCGCGCGCCGCATCGAGCGTGGCTTGCGCCTGGTTCACTTTGGTCTGAAAGGGCGCGGGGTCGATACGCGCGATCAGCTGTCCCTTGCTCACCTTCGTATTGAAGTCGGCGAAGAGCGCCTGGATGTTGCCCGAGACCTGAGATCCGACCTGAACGGTGACGACCGCATTGGGATTGCCGGTCGCCGACACTGTCACATCGATGTCACCGCGGCCAACCGTCGCCGTTCGGTACTCGACGTCAGCGCGACCTTCAACCCATTCCCACGCGACCAGGGTGAAGAGAACACACGCTGCCCCTCCCACAATTGCCGTCTTCCGGCTGCGAATCCCCATGTCCACTCCACGATTCTTGTCATCTCTCTATGAAGGTTGGACGGGGATCGAGATAAGCGCAGTGTGAACCGCTGATTAATTCGCATTCAGAAGCTGACCGTACCGACGGGGTTTTAGACCCGCCGTCGTAAAGATCAAGGCGGGCCTGAAGGCCCGCCCCTGCAGGTCCCGGACGGTAAAATACGCGTCACCGGAGGACGGGATGGGAACCGAGTCGAACGGCAAACGGCGTCTGACGAGACGGCGTGTTCTGAAAGCCGGAGCGACCGCACTCGGCGGTGGCACGGCGCTTCTCACTGGCATGCCAGGCGTTGGCGCGCAGAACGCGCAGGCTCCAGCCGTCGCTACGAACACGCAGACTGGACGTACGTTCCGAGGGCTCGTGCGGCACGACAGCACGATCGACGTTCAGCAGATGAGACTGCTGCCGATCGATCCGAGGCAAGTCGTCATCCGTTCAACGGCGGTGGCACCGTGCTACACCATCGTGCGCGGTGCCCTCGCCACCAACGCCATCCGTCGCGCCGAGGTACCTAATCACTGCGGCTTCGGCGTCGTCGAGGCTGTCGGCGCGATGGTCAAACGAGTGCAGGTCGGCGATCGCGTCCTCGTCGCCGGCACGTCGCAGTGCGGGCAGTGTTACCAGTGCCTGCACGGCCGGCCCGACTACTGTCAGTTCACGTTCTTCTCGAACGCGCCGGGGGTCGAGGCGTTTCCGCCATTCGCGCAAATGCTCGACGGCACGCCGGTGTACGCACAAGCCGGCATCGGCGGCATGAGCGAGATCATGACGGCCTTCGAGGAGTACTGCGTCCCGCTCTTCACGGATCTGCCGGCCGCACAGCTCACGCTCCTCGGTGATCAACTGGCCTCGGGCTTTGCTGCAGGCCATGCCGACGTGCACTTTCAACCGGGCTCCGACGTCGTCGTCTTCGGCGCCGGGCCGGTCGGCCTCGGTGCCGTCCAGGCGGCTCGCGTCACCGGGGCCGCGCAGGTCATCGTCGTCGACCCGATCAAGTACCGGCGCGATTTCGCGATGAAGATGGGCGCAACGATAACACTCGATCCCAACGCCGAAGGGGACGGCATCGTCGAGCGCATCAGGGAGATCTGTCGGGGCCCAAACGATCGCCGGTTCGCCGGCGGAACGAGCTGGGGACGCGCTGCGAACGCCGTGATCTCTCGCGGCGCTGACTTCGTGGTGGAGGCGGCTGGTTATCAAGCGCATCCCCCGAAGGTCGAGACCCAGCCCGACCCCACGAATGTAAAGACCGTGCTGCAGGCCTGGGACTGCACGCGCGCCGGTGGCCACACGATGCTTATGGGATTCACCCTGCAGCCGGTCCCGTTTCCCGGCGCCTCACTGGCGCTTTTCGGGCGCACGATTCACCCGGGGCAACAAGGTGGCCTTCACGTCATGCGCGACATCCCGCGCTACGTAAAGTTGATCGAGAAGGGCAAGATCGATGCGACCTCGGTGATCACTAAGAAGTACACGCTCAACGAAGGCCGGCAGGCCATCGTGGATACCGGTGAGCGCACGATCATCACAGGCGTCATCGAGTTCGCGTAGGGTTTGATCCGAGTCAACCTCCAAAATTCCGGCACTCCTCCGACAGGACGGAGGCCGGCGGTCGCCCGCCTACCCCACACGGATCTATGCACTGGCCGAACTCTCAGCCAGACAAGCACTTCCACCCTCGTGACCGTGACCGCCGCCTCGGCACGGCCTCTGCTCCTCACCCTTTGCCAGGCCTGCGTTCGTGTACCGAACACCTTCTTCGAGTGAGGCACAGATATGAAGTCCGAGAAGCGCGCGGATGAGACCATCCTCTCCCCTGACACGAAGCCCGTCATCCCAGAGTTGCCAGAAGGGTTCGATCGGCGCGCCTTCATGATGCGCAGCGCACTCTTCGGCGCGACGGCTGTGATCACCGGGTGCGCGGCCCCCACCGAACAACAGGTCGCGGCAACCCCACCCCCGCCGCCGGCCCCGGTGGCGCCCCCGCTTGCCGAGGATCTGAATGTCGTCAAGAAGTCCAAAGGACCGGTGATGACGACGCTCGACGAGTTCTACAAGGTGGGACCGGGTCCTTCGAGCTCGCACACGATCGGCCCGATGCGAATCACCTACGACTTCTATCAGCGCTGCATCAAGCTGCCGGCTGACCAGCTCGCCAAGGTCACCGGCATGAAGGTGCACCTGTTCGGAAGCCTGAGCGCTACCGGCAAAGGCCATGGCACCGAGCGAGCGACGCTGGCCGGCATCATCGGGAAGGAACCGGCGACGGTCGAACCGGAATTCCTCGACAGCCTCGCCGCAAAACCGGATCAGACCTTCCCCGTGAAGATCGGCGACAAGACCCTGACCATGTCGCTCAAGGACGTCATCTACGACGAACCCAAGGGGAATTTTCCGCACCCGAACACGATGACCTGCAAGTTGATGGGCGGCGATGCTGTTCTCTACGAGCAGGAGTACTACTCAGTGGGTGGCGGCTTCATCGAGTGGAAAGGCTACGAGCCACCCAAGAAGGGTCAGCCCAAGTATCCGTACTCGACGATGAAAGAGCTGCAGTCGCATGCAGCGCAGAACAAGCTGTCGATCGCGCAGGTCGTGATGGCCAACGAGGTGGCGGTCTCGGGGAAGAGCGAGGCCGACATCAACGCCTTCGTGGACAAGATTCACACCGCGATGGTCAACATCGTGAATGCGGGACTCAAGGCGCCGGAGAGCACTCTACCGGGCCCGATCAAGCTGAAGACCAAGGCTGGCGACGTCTACAAGCGCGCGATGGACGATAAGTACGAGAGGCAGCGTGGCCTGGGCGTCGTGGCGGCGTACGCACTTGCCGGCTCTGAAGAGAACGCGCGCGGACATCTGGTCGTGACGGCGCCAACCGGCGGGTCTGCCGGCGTGATCCCGGCGCTGGTCTACGCGCTTGGCCAGGGCGGCCGCAACCTGCCGAAGGAGAAGATCCGCGACGGCTTCCTTGCGGCAGCAGCCGTGGGCTATCTCTGCAAGCACAACGCGACACTCTCGGGGGCCGAAGGTGGGTGCCAGGCGGAGATCGGCGTTGCCTCAGCCATGGGCGCTGCGCTCATCGCGCAGGCGCATGACTTCGATCATCAGGTCGTCGCCAACGCCGCTGAGTCCTCGTTGCAGCACCACCTCGGCATGACGTGCGATCCGGTCGCCGGCTTCGTGCAGGTGCCTTGCATCGAACGGTGTGCATTCGGTGCGGTAAAGGCGTGGACCGGCTTCATGATCGCGAGCAACGAGATCCCGACCAACCGCCGTGTGGACTTCGACACCACTGTATCGGCGATGGCGCTCACCGCCAAGGAGATGAACGCCAAGTACAAGGAGACGTCGGAGGGCGGTCTCGCCGTGTCGGTCGTCCTCTGCTGATAGCAGACTCATCACGTTCAGGCACGACCCATGAAGGCCGGCTCGAGGACAGTAGTGATCGCCTGGCTCATCACGGCGATCTACTACTTCTATCAGTACACACTGCGCTCGGCGCCCGCCGTGATGATGCCGCAGTTGTCGGCGGCGTTCAGCCTCGACGCACTCGGTGTCGCGTCGATGGTCGGGCTCTTCTACTACGGGTACTCGCCGTTCAGCCTCGTCGCCGGCGTGGCGATGGATCAACTGGGGCCACGCAAGGTCATCCCGATCGGCGCGGCGCTCGTGGGCATCGGTGCACTCCTGTTCGGGACTGGCAGCGGTGAAGTGGCCAGCGTCGGCCGGTTCATCCAGGGGGCAGGCGGCGTCTTCGCGCTCGTTGGCGCCGCCTACATCGCCACCACCAACTTCCCCGCCTCACGCGCGGCCACGTTGATCGGCGCAACACAGATGTTCGGAATGGCGGGCGGTTCCGCAGGACAGGTTCTCGTCGGACCGGCGATCGCTGCGGGCCTTCACTGGAGTGCGTTCTGGATCGCGATGGGCGTCATCGGCCTCGTGATCAGCGTGCTTCTCGTCCTCCTTCTCCCCAAGCCAGAAGCGAAAGAGCGTCGCCACGACTGGCTCAAGACTGCCGCAACGTCGATGCGAGTGGTGTTCATGAATCCCCAGTCGATCCTGTGCGGGATGATCGCGGGCCTGCTCTTCATCCCGACGACCATCTTCGATATGGTGTGGGGCGTGCGTTACCTGCAAGAGGCGCGGGGCCTCGAGTACGGGGCGGCCGTGATGCGATCCTCGATGGTCCCGCTCGGCTGGATCATCGGCTGCCCGCTCCTTGGTTTCATGTCGGATCGCATCGGACGCCGCAAGCCGGTGATCATCTCCGGTGCGGTCGTGTTGTTCGCGTGTCTCGTGTGGATCCTCTACGGCCGGGTAGGCCTCTTCCCGCCGTATGTGCTCGGACTCGTGGCCGGTATCGCATCTGGCGCGGCGATGCTGCCCTACACCGTGATCAAGGAAGCGAACCCGCCGACGATGAGCGGCACCGCGACGGGCGTCGTCAATTTCCTCAACTTCACATTCAGTGCACTGCTCGGCCCGGTCTTCGCCTGGTTGCTCGTGACCGTGAGTGGCGGTGCCTCGGCGATGACGCTCGATCACTACCAGATGGCGTTCCAGCCGCTGCTCTACGGCGTGGCGCTGGCAGTCGTTCTCACTTTTCTTCTCAAGGAAACGGGACCGGCGGCGCGGACCTCGCCCGCCCGAGTCCCGGTTGCACCGCGCGAGGCAACATGAGTGGACATACTGGAACCGGCAAGTACGAACAGGCGCTAACCAAGACCCGGCATCTGGACCCGATCCCCACGGCTGTCGCACACCCCTGCGACGAGACATCACTCGCTGGCGCCTTCGAGGCACAGGCCAACAAGTTGATCACGCCAATCCTGGTGGGGCCGGCGAACAAGATCCGCGAGATCGCCGAGAAGCACGGCATCGACCTCGGCACCACACGCATCGTTGATGCACCGCATAGCCACGCGGCCGCAGCGAAGGCCGTTGAGCTCGTGCGGCTCGGAGAAGCCGAACTGCTGATGAAGGGCAGTCTGCACAGCGACGAGTTGCTCGGAGCGGTCGTGGCTCGCGAGACCGGACTCCGGACGGGCCGGCGCGTCAGTCACGTGTTCGTCATGGACGTGCCCACGTACCACAAGGTGCTCTTCGTCACCGATGCGGCCATCAACATTTCACCCACGCTCGAAGACAAGGTAGACATCTGCCAGAACGCGATCGACCTCGCAGTCGCGCTCGGCCTCGACAAGCCGAAGGTCGCGATCCTCGCCGCGGTCGAGACGGTGAACTCGAAGATGCAGGCCACCATCGATGCCGCCTGCCTGTGCAAAATGGCCGATCGGGGACAGATCACGCACGGGCTGCTCGACGGTCCGCTCGCGTTCGATAACGCGATCAGCAAGGACGCCGCGCGCATCAAGGGCATTCGCTCGGAGGTCGCAGGAGATCCCGACATCCTGCTCGTCCCCGACCTCGAGGCTGGGAACATCCTTGCCAAGCAACTCACGTTCCTGGCGAACGCCGACAGCGCCGGCATCGTGCTCGGCGCGCGCGTGCCGATCATCCTCACCAGCCGCGCCGACAGCGTCCGGTCGCGCAGCGCGAGTTGCGCCGTCGCGATGCTTGCGGCACATGCGCGACGACGAGCAATCCAGGCAACGGTGTGATGCCATGAACGACTACACGGTCGTCGTCAACGCCGGGTCGTCGAGCCTGAAGTTCTCGGTCTTCCACAAGACCGACACAGACTCATGGGAAGCTGACACGCGCGGTCAGGTCGAGGGTCTCGGCACGAAGCCGCAGTTCTCGGCAAAGAACGGCGCCGGTGAGCGCGTCGCCGACACGGCGCTGGATCCCAGGCTCAGTGACGCCAAGGCCGCGCTCGGCTTTGTCGCCGACTGGCTCCGCGAGCGCTTTCCCGGCGCACACGTCGTCGGCGTTGGTCATCGCGTCGTACATGGCGGCGCGGAGTACTCCGGGCCGACGATCGTGACGCAGGAGGTGCTCGAGAAGCTTCGCGCGCTGATCCCGCTCGCGCCGCTTCATCAGCCTTACAACCTCGCGGCGATCGAAGCGGTCTGGGAGCGTCTGCCCGGTGTTCCGCAAGTCGTCTGTTTCGATACCAGCTTTCATCGCGGCCAGCCCGCCGTAGCCCAGCTCGTTCCGCTGCCACGTGAGATCCGGGATGCGGGCGTCCAGCGCTACGGATTCCACGGGCTTTCGTACGAGTACATCGCGTCGGCGTTGCCATCGATCGCGCCGGAGATCGCCCGCGGGCGAGTTGTTGTCGCGCACCTTGGCAGTGGCGCGAGCCTGTGTGCGTTGAAGAACGGAAAGAGTGTCGACAGCACACTCGGCTTTACCGCGCTCGACGGCCTCTGCATGGGAACCCGGCCGGGCGCGCTCGATCCGGGCGTTGTCCTCTATCTCTTTCAGGGCCTCGGGATGTCGGTGCGCGATGTCGAGGCGCTCCTCTACAAGAAGGCCGGCCTGCTCGGCATCTCGGGCATCAGCAACGACATGCGCGCGCTCCTCGGCAACGGCGAGCCGGCTGCCCGGCTGGCAGTCGACTACTTCGTCTACCGCGCGGCGAAGGACGTCGCGGCGATGGCCGCGGCGCTCGGTGGAATCGACGGCCTCGTCTTCACCGCAGGCATCGGCGAGAACTCGCCCGAAATCCGCAAGCGAATCTGCGCGGCGTGCGCATGGCTCGGCATCGACAGCGACGAGAGCGCGAACGAACGACGAGGACCGCGCATCTCCACTCCGGCCAGCAAGGTCTCGGCCTGGGTGGTTCCCACCAACGAAGAACTGATGATCGCGCGGCACACCGGCGCGCTGCTGGGACTCGGGGGTCAGACCCCTTCTCACGTTTTCACGAGTGAAGGGGTCTGACCCCGCACAAAGGAGTCACACATGGCCGCGACGGTCTCGCAGGCGCACACGGTCGGCGGGGGAACATCACCCTGGAACGGATTCCGGACGGGTCTCTGGCAGAAGGAGATCAACGTTCGCGACTTCATCCAGCAGAACTACGAGCCGTTCGACGGCGATGGTTCGTTCCTGAAAGGCGCCACCGCACGCACCGAGCACATCTGGGACATCCTCAAGAAGCTGTTCCTCGAAGAGCGCAAGAAGGGTGTGCTCGACGTCTCCCAGATCCCGAGCTCGATCACCGCGCACGCGCCCGGCTACATCGACAAGGACAACGAGGTCATCGTCGGCCTGCAGACCGACGCGCCGCTCAAGCGCGCGATCATGCCCAACGGCGGCTTTCGCCTGGTCGTCACCGCGCTGAAGACGTACGGGTACGAACCGGACCCGCAGGTGGTGGAGACGTTCAGCAAGTACCGCAAGACGCACAACGACGCCGTATTCGATGCCTACACGGCTGACGTGCGGCGCTGCCGCAGCTCGCACGTCCTCACTGGCCTGCCCGACGCGTACGGGCGCGGCCGCATCATCGGTGACTATCGGCGCGTCACCCTCTACGGTGTGAAGCGGCTGATCGAACGCAAGCAGGAAGAAAAGAGCGCGCTCGATTCGCAGCCGTCCACCGACGACATCATCCGCGACCGCGAGGAGCTGGCCGAACAAATCCGTGCCCTCAAGGAACTGCAGCAGATGGCCGCGAGCTACGGCTTCGACGTCTCACGGCCCGCGGCGAACGCGCGCGAGGCGGTGCAGTGGCTGTATCTCGGCTACCTCGCCGGCGTGAAAGAACAGAACGGTGCGGCGATGTCGCTCGGTCGCACGTCAACATTCCTCGACATCTACTTCGAGCGAGATCTGGCCGCAGGCACGCTGACCGAGGAACTGGCGCAGGAGATCATCGACGACTTCGTCATCAAGCTGCGCATCATCCGTTTCCTGCGCACGCCGGAGTACGACGATCTCTTTGCCGGCGATCCGACCTGGGTGACCGAGTCCATCGCCGGGATGGGCGACGACGGACGGCCGCTGGTCACGAAGACGAGCTTCCGGTTTCTCCAGACGCTCTACAACCTTGGCCCCGCGCCAGAGCCAAATCTCACGATCTGGTATTCGCCCCGGCTGCCCGACGGCTTCCGTCGCTTTGCAACGCAGGTCGCCATCGACACCAGCTCGCTGCAATTCGAGAGCGACGAGATCATGCGCCGCACGTGGGGAGACGACGGCGCGATCGCGTGCTGCGTGTCGCCGATGGTCGTCGGCAAGCAGATGCAGTTCTTCGGCGCGCGCGCCAACCTTGCGAAGTGCCTGCTCTACGCGATCAACGGCGGGCGGGACGAAATCAGCGGCGACCAGGTTGGTCCACGCGTCGAACCGGTCAAGGGCGACGTGCTCGAGTTCGACGATGTGCTCGAGAAGTTCGAGCGGATGATGGACTGGCTGGCAGAGGTCTACGTCAGCGCCATGAACATCATCCACTACATGCACGACAAGTACGCCTACGAGCGGCTGGAGATGGCCCTGCACGACTACGCTCCGCTTCGTACGATGGCGTTCGGCATGGCGGGGATGTCTGTTATCGCCGACAGCCTCTCGGCGATCAAGTACGCGAAGGTGCGGGTCACACGCGATGCGACCGGGCTCGTGACCGACTATCAGACCGAAGGTTCGTTCCCGATGTTCGGCAATAACGACAACCGTGTCGATCACCTTGCCACGTGGGTCGTCTCGACCTTCATGAACAAGCTGCGGAAGTATCCGACCTACCGGAACGCCGTGCACACACAGTCGATCCTCACGATCACGTCGAACGTCGTGTACGGGAAGGCCACGGGCAATACGCCAGACGGACGACGGAAGGGTGAGCCGTTCGCGCCAGGCGCGAACCCGATGCACGGGCGCGACAGCCACGGTATCCACGCGTCGGCGGCCTCGGTCGCCAAGATTCCGTATCGCGATGCCGCGGATGGCATCTCGCTGACCGCCTCGCTCGTACCGCAGGGTCTTGGACGTGTGCCGGAGGATCGCATCACGAATCTCACCAGCATGCTCGACGCATTCTTTGGCAGCACCGGCTATCACATGAACGTCAACGTGCTGAACCGCGAGACGCTGATCGATGCGATGGAACGCCCGGAGAAGTATCCGAGCCTCACGATTCGTGTGTCCGGCTATGCCGTGAACTTCGTGCGCCTCACGCGCGAACAGCAGATGGACGTCATCAATCGCACGTTCCACGGCGGCGAAGGCGTGGCGGCGACTATGTAGAGGCGGGCCTTCAGGCCCGCCTGGACCAGCCACATGAGCACTGAACAAGTCACACTCGAAGCAAAGAGCCCGTACGAGCTTCGCGTCAATCTCGGCAACCAGGTTCCCGAGTCTGATGTTCGCTCGGCGCTCGCGAGCGGCGACATGGGCTTCCTGCACTCGTTCACCACCGGGTCAACGGTGGACGGACCTGGCGTGCGCGTCGTCGCGTGGACGGCGGGCTGCATGTGGCGCTGCCTCTACTGCCACAACCCGGACACGTGGACGATGACCAATGGAATCCCGGTGAGCGTGGCGAACGCGACGAAGGAGCTCGCCAAGTACCGTCACGGCCTCAAGGCGATGTCGGGCGGCGTGACCATCAGCGGCGGCGAGCCGTTGATGCAGGATCGATTCGTCGTCAAGCTGCTGGCGGAAGCCAGGCGCATGGGTATCCACACCTGCATCGAAACCAACGGCGAATACGGCGCGCGCCTGAGCGATGCCGAACTCGACACGATCGACCTCGTGATGTTCGGACTCAAGACGTGGGATCCGGCACGCCACGAGCGGCTCACCGGCCGCAAGATCGGCCCGACGCTCGACTTCGCCCGGCGACTCTCGGCACGGCGCCGCCCGGCCTGGATACGCTTCGTGCTCGTGCCGGGTCTCACCGACGACCTCGACGACACCGCCAGGATCGCAGAATTTGCGGCCGGCCTTGGCGTGGTGGAACGGGTCGAAGTGTTGCCGTTCCACCAGATGGGTCAGTACAAGTGGGAGAAGCTCGGACTCGAGTACACACTCAAGGACACATCCCCACCGGCGAACGAAGTCATCGAGCGGACGATCGCCCTCTTCAGGAACGCAGGTCTAAAGGCTTACTGAGGCGCTCTGTCAGCGGCGCGCCTCGGTGAGGCCGTGGCGACGCAGGAGCGAGTAAAACTGGCCGCGCGGCAGGCCGAGAAGGCGTGCCGCCTGCGACTTATTGTTCCCCGCATTGGCGAGCGCCTGCCGAATCAGGTCGCGCTCCACGGCTTCGAGGCTGACGCCACCGGCGGGAAACGCATCTGCGAACTGCAGCGTCGATGCCCGGGGCGCGGGTTTCGGCAATGGAGCGATCGAGATTGGCAGATGCTCGCTCGTCACCAGGCCGCCTTCGCACAGGATCACTGCGCGCTCGATGGCGTTCCTCAGCTCGCGAACGTTGCCCGGCCACGCATGACGGACGAGTTGATCGCGCGCGTCCTCCGAGATTCCCGCGGCCGGCCGGCCAACACTGGTCCCCACCTCTTTCAGAAACGCGTCGGCAAGAAGCAGGATGTCATCAGTCCGTTCACGCAACGGAGGCAACTCGATCTCGAACACGCTGAGGCGATAGTAGAGATCCTCGCGGAGGAGTCCGCGCTCCATCGCGGCACGGGGATCGCGGTTGGTGGCCGCGAGCACACGTACATCTGCCTTGATCGTCCTGGTGCCGCCGAGCCGCTGAAACTCGCGCTCCTGCAGAACGCGCAACAACTTCGCTTGCATCGCCGGCACCATCTCGCCGACCTCGTCGAGAAAGAGCACGCCACCGGCGGCCTGTTCGATCTTTCCGGCGCGCGCGACGTTCGCGCCGGTGAACGCCCCGCGCTCGTAGCCAAAGAGCTCCGACTCGAGCAACTGCTCCGGCAGCGCTGCGCAATTCAACGCGACGAATGGCCCACGTGCGCGCTGCGAACCGCGATGAATGTAGCGGGCAACGACTTCCTTCCCCGTCCCGGACTCGCCGGTGATCAGCACCGTCGTGTCCGTGGCGGCGACCTTCGTGGCATCGACAAGCACCCGCTTCCATTGCCCTGATTCGCCGAGCGCACGATGCCCGCTGCGACTCTCGAGCTCCTGCACGAGCGAACTGACTCGCTCCTCGAGGATGCTCGCACGCTCCTGCGCACGCGCCGCGCGACCGGCCTCTTCTGCCAGTCGCTCGTGCGCCATCGCCAGCGCGATGTGATCCGCGATTCTCGTCGCGATCTCCACATCGTCGGCGCCATAGGCCGCGAGCCGGTCCGAACCGAACGAGATGGCTCCGATCGGTTCGCCCTTGATGCGAACCGGCACGCGCAACACGGAACGCAAGTTCAGGCCGGCGAAGATCCGGGTCCAGTCTGGGCCGGGACGAAGCTCGACGTACTTCGGCTCCGGCGCGTCTGGTGGCGACACCTGACCGCGGACAATTCCCTCTTCGAGGCTGATGACGGTCGCGTCGTAGATGATGAAGGACCGCCAGTCGGGCCGAATGGCTTCGCTCTCCGTAGTGAAAGGATAGAGTGGCAACTCGCCCACGTCGTAGTTCGACGCGACGTGAATCTTCACGCCCGTGCGATCCGGCGTGAGCAAGGCGAGCGCGACCGTCACGTGCGGAACGACGTCCTGGATGACGTCCGACATCTTCGGGAACACCGCCCGGATGTCGAGCGCATCGGCGATCGTCTGCAGCAGCGTCTCGAGCTTCTCGCTCTTGCGACGCCTCTCCTGTTCGCGCGCAAGCAGTCGCTCAAACTCGGCACCGGCCTCGGCCATCGCCCGAGTCTAATCCGCCACGTGGTGTTTGTCCGCTATCGAGCAGTTGTCCAGATCGAGTCAGCCCCGCCGGAATCGGCGTGCTCCACTGAATCCGCGCAAGTCACACGCTGACAACGACTTCTCTCGCGGAGACGACCGGGCTTGTCCCGCGACGACATGGGAACGAAGGCCGCAATACGAGTCGCCGTGACCCATCGAAACGTTGAAGCGTTGATTGGCCGGCTGGCAACGGACCCCTCGATGCGACAGCGATTCGTCGACGACCCGGCCCACGTTCTTCGCGAGCTCACGCAAGAAGGCTACGAGCTCACGCCCGTCGAGATCGAAGCCCTGGCCTCGACGGACGGCGATGCCATCCGGTCGTTTGCCGACTCGCTCGACCGCCGCATCCGGCGCGCCGTGGTCAATGCCGAGTCGAACACCTCGAAGGAGTGAGACATGACCCGCATCCGAACGCTGTTCCTGTTGCTGACAATCATCGGCCCGATGCACATGGGCGAGCAGCTGTTAACCCGCATCGACGAGTTCTATTCGATCCGGGAGCTGCTCCCCAGCTACTACGCCTGGTTCGATCCTGCCGCCGCCGATCACGCCACCGTCCTGCTGATCACCATCGTGTGGACCGTCGTCTCGGTGTTGTTCTACACCCTGCTGCATGACGGGGTTCCACGGCTGATCGTCCCTGCCATCTTCGGCGTCTTCGGCGCTACAGAAATTCATCACCTGATCGAATCGCTCCTGAAGGGCGCGTATGACCCCGGCGTCATCACGTGCATCCCGTACTCAATCGCCGGCGCACTGCTGGTCGCGGCCGTCTGGCGCGAGTTCAAGCGCGAAGTCGCCAGCAGTCATCGAGCTCTTGCCACAGCGAACCGTTGAACAGGGAGCGCATCATGACCGCCACACAACTCGAACACACCAAGGTCTCGAACGGGGTCGTCATCCACGGCACGTGCGACCAACGATTCCAGCAACTGCACGACTTCTTCGCGCGCAATCTCTCGACCGGCCAGGACATCGGTGCCTCTGCCGCCGTGCTCATCGACGGCGAGACGGTCGTGGACATCTGGGGCGGACACATCGACCGTGAGCGTACGCAGCCGTGGCAGCGCGACACCATCGTCAACAACTTCTCGACGACGAAGACCATGACCGCGCTCGTCGCACTGATTCTCGCCGACCGCGGCGAACTGGATCTCAACGCCCCGGTGGTGAAGTACTGGCCTGAGTTCGCGCCTCACGGCAAGAGCCGGATCCTGGTGCGGCACCTTCTCGGTCACACCGCGGCGATGTGCGGCTGGACCGAAACGCTGACATTCGAGGATCTCCTGGACTGGGAGAAAGCGAGCACGATGCTCGCGCGGCAGGCTCCCTGGTACGAGCCCGGCACAGTCTCTGGGTATCACCCCATGACGTACGGCGTCCTCATCGGCGAGGTCGTCCGTCGTGTCACGGGGAGAACGCTCAAAGACTTCTTTGCCGAAGAAGTAGCAAGGCAGCTTGGCGCCGATTATCACATCGGGGCGCCAGCGTCGGCCGACGCGCGCGTCTCGCCCATGATTCAGGGCAGTCCCCTGATTCAACCCACCGGCGATTTGCTTCGCGACCTCGCCTATCACAACCCGCTCATGACGCCGCAGTTCTCGAGCACGATCGCATGGCGGCGCGCCGAGCTTGGCGGCAGCAATGGCCACGGCAACGCGCGATCGGTTGCGCTCGTGCAGTCGGTGCTCTCGTGCGGCGGCGAAGTGGGTGGTGTGCGGTTGCTGTCCCGCGCCGGCTGCGAACGCGTACTCGAAGTGCAGGCGGACGGCCCCGATCGCATCGTGGGCTTCGATACGCGGTGGGGCATGGGGTTGGCGCTCAACAACTCCACCATCGTCGAGCTCTACGGACCGCGTGTCGCCGGCAGGCGCATCGCATGCTGGGGCGGATCGGGTGGCTCGTTCGTGATGAACGATCTCGACGCGCGCATGACTGTCGCCTACGTCATGAACCACCACCAGGAGCACGGCGGCCTCGATGCACGCGGCATTGGTGTGGTTCGCGCGGCCTACGAGGGACTCTTCGGGGAGGAACACGTATGACGTACGACCCATTCCCTCGCGGTCCACACCCGGTCGGGGTGCGCACGATCGCGCTTGATGATGCGGCGTTGTCGCCACGTCCTGTGCCGACAGAGATCTGGTACCCAGCGACGGACCGCTTCGCTGGCAGGGATCTCGACGAGGCCAATTGGGATCGATACACCGCTGCGCCTGGACTCCCAGCGATGACGCAGCAGGCGATCAGAGATGCCGACGCCGCTGTTGGCACGTATCCGCTCTTCATGTACTTCCACGGCGGATACGGCCAGCGGCGTGAGGCGTCGCATCTCTGCACCCACCTCGCCAGCCATGGCTACGTCGCCGCCTCCGCGAACTTTCCTGGCGACAACATGGCCGATCTGATACCGGTTGACGGCGGCGAGGCGACCGTTGCGAAGACGCCGGTCGACGAATCCGCTCGACGCCGCCCTGCACAGGCATCCCGCTTCATCGATCTGCTTCTGGAGGCATCGCTGACGGGGATGCAGCTCGATGCAGATCGTATCGGTGTCGGCGGCATATCGATGGGAGGCTACACCGCACTTGCGATCAACTCGCTCGATGCGCGAGTGACCGCCGCGTTTCCGATGTGTCCGATGTTCGGCGAGCGCAGCATGTTGCCGCAGGTTCGACGCCTGCAGACGCTTCTGCGGGTCGACAACTGGCTCAGTCCTGTGTCGACTCTCCTGCTGACCGGCGACGTGGATCCGCTGATCAACGTCGAGGACATCCGGTCTCTGTACACAAAGATCGCGTCGCCCAAGCGGCTCGTTGTACTGCGCAGGGCCGGCCACATGCACTTTGCCGACAATGCGGAGTTCGGCCACGAATGGTTCCGCAAGGGGTATCTGAGTGGCTCGTGGCCCGATCCGGAGATTGATGGGATCGCGCTCGGCACCGCGATGCGCCCGTTCGCGGAGCTCTGCACCGAAGCACAGTCGTGCGGCACCGTGCGCGGCCTGTGCCTGGCGCACATGGACGCCCACCTCAAGGGCAATGTCGACGCGATCGCTTTTCTCGATGGTGATCTCACTCGGACGTTCACAGCGACGCTCGGCGTCGAACTGGACGTCGTCGGAGAGACCACCGCCCGGGTATGAAGCGGTTTCTGCTGGCAACGCTGTGTGCTCTCGTGTTCCTGGCTCCGCGTCACACCTGCGCTCAGGAGCTCGAGCCGCGTGCCTATTCGCCAGCGCCTGTGGGAACGACGTTCGTGATTGGAGGCATCGGCCGCTCGCAGGGTGCGATCCTCCTCGACCCGTCGCTCGACGTGAATCACGTGGAGGGCGATCTCTGGATCGCCACCATCGGTGCGGGCCGCATCTTCGATGTCGCCGGAAAACAGGCTCGCGTTCTCGCGGTGTTCCCACTCGCGTGGGGCGCGATTACCGGCGACGTCCGTCAGCAGGCGCAGCGCCAGGATCTCGCTGGACTCGTCGACCCGAGGTTCAAGCTCTCGATCGCGCTCCGCGGTGCGCCTGCACTCTCCCCCGATGAATTCGCACGCGCGCCACGCCAGGTCGTCGTGGGCGCGAGCATCACG
>Ga0070674_100000721_pt1 | contig 16880 bp, 14 predicted proteins | sample KBSM33metaG_FD_65344 | JGI IMG/M metagenome (GOLD analysis project Ga0070674, IMG submission 65344) | Miscanthus rhizosphere microbial communities from Kellogg Biological Station, Michigan, USA - KBS M3-3 metaG | ecosystem: Host-associated > Plants > Roots > Rhizosphere > Soil ... | reverse complement strand
ATTGGACTCACAAGCCCGCGTGTTGGATTCGCCAACTTCACCGCAGCGCTCGAGTCAGAACGCGCTTCGTCGATCCGACGGGGAACGGCTGAAGTTGCAACCACCACATGACTAGGCGTTGGCGAGCGTCACGCGAACGCCCGCCCGCTTCAGCCCGGCCGCGAGCTTTTTCGGCGGGGTTGCGTCGGAAAGCAGATCATCGACGGCGGAGAGCGCACATACGCGCTCGAACTGGACCACATCGTATTTCGAGCTGTCGAGCAGCAGGAGTGTGCGGTCCGACCGCTCGACCATCGCGCGCTTGATCGAGCAACCCAGCGAATCCGCGTCGGTCACGCCGTCCGGCGTGAGCCCGCCAGCGCCGATGAACGCCTTGTTCGCCTTGAACCTGCGGATGAAGTCGACCGCATCGGCGCCGAAAGTGCCGCCCTCCCGTGGCACATAGTCGCCGGGGCAGAGAATCACGCGACACTTGGCGTTCGTCCCCAGCGCGCGCGCCACGGGCAGGCAATTGGTCACGACCGTCAGATGCAGGTTGCGCGCGGCCAACGCCGCCGCGAACAGGCTGGTCGTCGAGCCGGCGTCGATCATCACCGCGTCGCCGGGCTCGACCAGCGCCGCCGCGGTGGCCGCGATCCGCGAGCGCTCGGGCAGGTGCACGAGGTCGCGCAGGCCGATGCCGGGCTCGTCGATCAGCGACCGGCTGGCGCCGCCGCCGTACGTGCGCTGCAGCGCGCCGCTTTCCGCCAGCTCGTCGAGGTCGCGCCGCGCGGTCTCCGTCGTTACGTCGAACGTGCGGGCGAGCGTCGCGACGCGCACGATGCCGTCGCGGCGCACCAGCGCCAGGATCTGCGCATGGCGGTCCTCCTGGCTGAGCCGCGGGCGCGACGCGCTCACGTGAACCGCGGCGGCTCGAGCAGTCCCGCGTCGTCGGCGAGATCGAGGAACGTGAAGCGGTCGCGGATGAAGCGCGCGTGCCGTACGGCCGCGCGCCAGGTGGCGGCGTCGATGCCGAGGTCCGCCGGCGTGACGGGAATGCCGGCGCGCCGCATGATCGTCTCCAGGCGCGTCGACGATACCCGCACGGCGGCCGTCGCGCGGCGGATGGCCGCCCATCGCTCGGCGGCCTTCGCCGTCAGCGCCGCCGCGCCGTCGGCGTCGAGGCGCTTCCGCGCGAACTCGCGCCAGCACGCGGCGCCGACCTCCGCGCCGAAATGGCCCCGCAGCGCAGGCTCATCGATCGCCGATGCGCGCAGCACGGGGGCGGGGGCGTCGAGCATGGCCTCCTGCAGGCGCGCCATGGTCAGGGTGGCCACGGCCACCTGCTCGCCGTGCAGGTTCGGCGGACCGCCGGCGTCCGTCTTCATGTCGAGGTAGTGGCTGATCAGGTGCTCGCCCTGGCTCGCGGGATAGCTGCCGCCGCAGAGCGTCATGCCGATGCCCGACAGCACGAGCGTGCGCGCGAGCGCGCGCATCGCGTCCCGGTCGCGCGCCAGCACGGCCTCCGGCGCGTCCAGCAGCGACGCTTCGTCGCCCTCGAGCAGCGCGAAGGGCGCGCCACGATACGGCGTGCCGAGCAGCAAATGCGACAGCAGCCAGTCGGCCTGCGCGGTGCCGCGGCACAGCGAATCGCCGAGCCCCGCCCGGATCATCCGCTGCGGCGCGCCGCAGAGCACCGCGAGATCGACGAACACGCCGCGCGCGAGCGCGGCCTGGAGCATCGTCTTGTGGCCGCCGACGGTGATGGCCGCGTTGGCCGACGCGTAGCCGTTCATCGACGGCGCCGTCGCGAACACGGCGAACGGCTTGGCGTCGCGCGCGGCCGCGTACTTCGTCAGGTCGTTGATCGTTCCGGAGCCCACCGCGATCAGGGCGTCGGCGCCGGCGCTGTTCACGCGCACCCAGTCCACGGTCGCGAGGTCGGCATGCGGCTCGCGCGGAAGCACGACCGAATCGACGCGCCCGAGCTTGGCCAGCGCCTGCTCGACGCGCGCGCCCATCACGTAGTGCGTGACGGCGTCGCTGACGACCGCGAAGCGCCGGCCGAGTCGCAGCCCTGCCACCAGGTCGGCCTCGCGTCCGCGCAGCGTGTCCTCGATTGCGATCGCCGCGATGTCGATGCCGGTGGCGGTGCCGTTGTCGGGGTCGATCCAGGCGCCGCGCAGCAGTGCCTCGAGCGGGTCGCTCGCCGGCCACGCCATCGCGGCGGCGGCCGGGTTGCGCGCCGCTGACGACCTTCGCAGGTTCATCGCGCCGTCGCCGCCGGCGTTGCCGCCGGTGCGCTCCTGCAGGCGGCCAGGATGTCCACGATCTGGCCGCGCAGCGAATCCTCGGCGGGCACGAACGCGCGGTCGAACACCGCGGAGCCGATCGTGAACGCGTCGGCGCCCGCCGCGGCGACGGCGTGGATCTGCCCGACGGAGCGGACGCTGCCGGCGACGATGAGCCGGCCGGCGCCGATGCCCCGGCGCGCGGCGCGCACGAGCGTGAGCGGATCGGCTTCGGTAGCGCGGTAGGCGAGGAGATCGATGCCGCCGCAGCCGCGCTCGCCCGCGGCGCGCGCGTCGCGCTCGACGTCGCCGGCCGAGCCGCGCAGCCTCGTGGGGTGGCCGACCGGCCGCCCCGGAAACGGGAAGTAGCGGTCGAGCGAGCCCAGCGCGCGCCGCGCTGCGTCGAGGTCGGTGCCGCCCAGGATGCAGTCGACGCCCAGGGCCGCGCCCGTGGCGAGGGAGGCGTCGACGTCCTCGGGTGTTGTACTCACCACTTCGAAGTAGCACACCCCCTGGCGGGCCCGGATGCGCTCGACGACACGCTCGAGCGTCGCCCGCGGCACGCCGACGTCCTTGACGCCGATGTGCCGGACGCCCAGCTCGGCGGCGGCGTCGACGACGTCCTCGGCGTCGCCGATCGTGCGGTCGTCGCGGGTCAGCATGAAGATGAAGTCCATCGGTGTCTCCGCGCGGCGCCGGGGGGCGGCCGGAAAACCCGGATGTTGGCACACAAACATGGGATTTGGCGAGTCCCACGTCGCGGGGCGCGAGAAGCCGGCCCGGCCGTGGACGCCGGAACCGGGCCGCTCGAGAGGGAAGACGGCGGCGCGGCGCGCCCGGTGTCAGGCCTTGAGGTGCCAGGCCTTGGGGCGGGTGAACGTCTGGATCCCGTACGTCGACAGCGTGAGGCCGACGCCGGAGTGCTTCACGCCGGACCAGGGCAGACGCGGGCTGACGCGATCGCAGCAGTTCCAGTAGACGGTGCCCGCGTCGACGCGCGCGAGCAGCTTGCGCGCGCGCTTCTCGTCGCGCGAATAGACGGCGGCGGTCAGCCCGTAGTCGGTGTCGTTCATCTGGTCGACGGCGGCGTCGTCGTCGGCCACCGCCTGGATGCCGATGATCGGGCCGAAGCTTTCCTCGCGCATCACCGCCATGGAGTGATCGACGTCGGTGAGCACCGTGGGAGCGAACCAGTTGCCCTTGCGGCGCATGGGCGCGCCGCCGAGCTTCAGCGTCGCGCCCTTCTTGAGGGCGTCGGCCACCTGCCGACGCAGCACGGCGAGCTGCGGCTTCCGCGTGATCGCGCCGATGTAGGTCTTTTCGTCGAGCGGGTCGCCCTGCGCGTAGCCCTTCACCTCGGCGACGAACGCGGCGACGAACGCGTCGTGCACGGCCTCGTGCACGTAGATGCGCTCGACGGAGCAGCACGACTGGCCGGTGTTGTAGAACGCGCCGTCCGCGAGCGCCGCGGCCGCGGCCTTGACGTCGACGTCGTCGGCGACGTACGCCGGGTCCTTGCCCCCGAGCTCGAGCTGCACCTTGATCATCCGCCGCCCGGCACCCGCGGCGATCTTGGCGCCCGTCGCATAGGAGCCGGTGAAGAAGACGCCGTCGACCGGCTGGCGCAGCAGCGCCGCGCCCGTCGCGCCATCGCCGATCACCGGCACGAACACGTCGTCCGGCACGCCGGCCGCGCGCATCATCTCCGCGATGTGGAGACCCGTGAGCGTTGCGAACTCCGACGGCTTGTACAGGACCGCGTTGCCGGCGACGAGCGCGGGAACGAACACGTTGCCGCCGACGAAGTACGGGTAGTTCCAGGCCGAGATGTTGGCGATCACGCCGAGCGGCTCGTGCGAGATGCGCTCCTCGAGGTTCTGCTCGCGGCTGTCGAACACGCGCTCATCGCGCAGCGCGCGCGCCGATTCGGCCAGGAAGAAATCGAGCCGCGCGGTGAGACCGTTGACCTCGTTGCGCGCCTGCCTGATCGGCTTGCCCACTTCCTCGGACAGCGTGCGCGCGAGCGCCTCGACGCGCGTCAGGAGCTCGCCGCGAAACGCCCGCATCGCCGCCAGCCGGCGCGCCATCGGGCGGGCGGCCCAGCGGGGCTGCGCGGCGCGCGCGCGATCGTACTTCGCGCGCACGGCCTTGGCGTTGTCGGCGGCGACGTCGGCCAGCACCGCGCCGGTGGCCGGGTTGTGGATCTTCATGCCTTCGCCTTCTTGCGCTCGCGCGCCGCGTCGAGGAACTCGGTGAGGATCGGCGCGCCGTCGAGATGGTCGGCGCTCATCGCGGGCCCGTGCATGAACTCGGGATGCCATTGCACGCCGAAGACGTAGCTCGGGCCCCGCCAGCGGATGGCCTCGACGACCTCGTCCGGCACGGCGAACGCCTCGACGTCGAGGCCGCGGCCGAGCTTCTTCACCGCCTGGTGATGGATCGTGTTGATCATCGCGCTGGTGCGCGTCGGATACATGCGCGCAAGCCGCGTGTTGGGAACGAAGCGCACGCCGTGGAACGCGCTGTCGTAGCGCTCGTCGCGGTGGCTCTGCGCGGCCGGCAGCGCCGTGGGGATGTCCTGGTGCAGCGTGCCGCCGAACGCCACGTTGATCAGCTGGCAGCCGCGGCAGATGCCGAGCACCGGCTTGCCGCGGCCGACGAACGCCTCGAAGAGCTCGATCTCGTAGCGGTCGCGGATGCGGTCGCCGGCCCATTCGGGCCGCTCGGCCTTGCCGCCGTAGGATTCCGGCGCGATGTCGGCACCGCCCTGCAGCACGAGGCCGTCCAGCGCCTCCGAGTAGTGGTAGAGCCGCATGTCGCCGCGCTTGATGAGCCCCTCGCTCTCGATGGCGGGGATCATGAACACGAGCACGTTGGCGGAGATGACCCAGTGCGCGACCGATTGCTCCAGGTAGTGGAGCGTCTTGGTGTAGACGCCGCCCAGGTCGCGTGCCGCGCCGACGGGATGGTGGATCCGCGCCGAGATGCCGATCAGGAGAGGCGATGCCATCAGTAGGACTCGGCGAAGATCCTCTGGAAATCTTCGCGGGTGACGGGCCGGGGATTGGTCTGGTGACAGATGTCGGCGGTGGCGACGTCGGCAAGTCGCGCGAAGTCGGCCTTGACCACCGGCCGCGACGAGCAGTAGTCCGAGAGCTTCGCCGGAATGCCGATGCCTTGCTTGAGCGCGCCGAGCCACTCGATGAACGCGCGGGCGCGGGCCTCGTCGCTGCCCGCGTCGCCGCCCGGCGCCCGCGCGACGCGCGCGAGCTCGGCGAGCTTGGCGGTGGCGGCGGGAAGATTGAAGCGCATGACGTGGTCGATCATGATGCCATTGGCGAGGCCGTGATGGAGGTCGGCCACGGTGGAGAGCGCGTGCGCGCACGAGTGCACGGCGCCGAGGTCCTTCTGGAACGCGATGGCGCCCATCATCGAGCTCATCAGCATGTCGGCGCGCGCATCGATGTCGTGGCCGTTCCTCACCGCCACCGGCAGCGCGCGCGCGGCGATGCGGGCACCTTCGAGCGCGATGCCGTCGCACAGCGGGTGATACGCCGGCGACAGGTACGACTCGACGTTGTGCGTCAGCGCGTCCATGCCGGTGGCCGCAGTAATGAGAGCGGGCAGGTCGAGCGTTAGTTCCGGATCCGCGAAAACCGCCTTCGCGAGCAGCGCTGGCGAGAACACGATCCGCTTGACGTGGGTGTCGTCCTCCGAGATCACCGACGAGCGGCCCACTTCCGAGCCGGTGCCGGCGGTGGTGGGCACGGCGATGAACCACGGCAGCGGACGCTCGATCGGCCGCACCCGCGGATGGTCGTACGCGTATTCGAGGATGTCGCCGTCGTGGTGCGCCATCACCGCGACCGCCTTGGCGACGTCGACGGCCGCGCCGCCGCCGAGCCCGATGATCGCGTCGGCCTTGTGCGCCTTGAACGCCGCCGCGCCGGCCATCACCTGGCTCCGCGTGGGGTTGCCCCAGATCTCCGAGAACACCGCGACCTCCAGTCCCGGCAGCTCGTGCAGGAAGCCCTTGAACACGGGCAGGCCGGCGAGGATGCGATCGGTCACGATCAGCGGCCGGCCGATGCCCTGCTGCCGCAGGTGGTCGGCGACGAGCTTGCGGGCGCCGGCGCCGAAATGGATGGTCGTGGGGAAGGCGAAGCGAGTTACGTCGGTCATGGGCGGCGGGAGGGGGAGCGGATGGATGGCTGATCGTACCGCGATTGGGTGGAGCGCCCGGATTGGCGGCGGGCGCAAACCGATTCGCGGCGCCCAACGGCGGTTTCGCGCCCTTTCCCCGGCATTCGGGACATTGGCGATTGTATCGGGGCCGAAACCTTCCTAGCCTTGGTCCCTGTACGCCGGCCCGGGGCGACCGCCGGGCACCAATGGGCACGGGCCCGGGAGGTTACGATGAGCACACAGGTAGGCTACAAAGGAGCGGCTCCCTTCACGCGGCGCGCCCTCGGCGCCGCCGTCTTCGTCCTCGCGCTGGCGGGCGGCGCCGGTGGCGCGATCGCGGCGCCGCCCGCCCAAGGCGCCGCGGCGGTCGATCCCGCCTGGGCGACCGGCCTCAGCAGCCCGCGGGGACTGAAGTTCGGGCCCGACGGCTACCTCTACGTCGCGGAAGGCGGTGCCGGCGGCATGAATCCGGCGCCGCTCGGCGATTACGGCAACTGCACGGCGGGCCTGACGGGGCCCGGGCAGTACTACGGCAGCAACACGGGATCGCGCATTTCGCGCATCGACACGAGCGGCGGCGTCACGACGTTCGTCGACAACCTGCCGTCGAGCGGCGCGCCCATTCCGGGGCCGGACGGCCTCGTCAGCGGCGTCGGCGACCTCGCGTTCGTCGGCGACACCATGTACGCGGTGCTGGCCGGCGCCGGCTGCTCGCACGGCGTCCCCGACATTCCCAACGCGCTCATCCGGATCAACGCGGACCATACGTGGACGCAGGTGGCGGACCTCGGGGCGTACCTGCGGGCGCATCCGGTCGCCGATCCGACGGATCCGGTCACGGGCGACTTCGAGCCGGACGGCACGTTCTACAGCCTGATCGCCGTGCGCGGCGACCTCTACACGATCGAGCCCAACATGGGCGAGCTGCTGAAGGTCACGACGGACGGCGCCATTTCCCGCGTGATCGATTTCTCGGCGGCGCTCGGGCACGTCGTGCCCACCGCGCTCGCGTATCACGGCAATTTCTACGTCGGCAACCTCGGCCGGTTTCCGCAGGACGTGGGCAGCTCCAATGTCTGGAAGGTCACGCCGAGCGGCAACGTCAAGGTCGACACGACGGGATTCGACATGGTGCTGGGGCTCGTGTTCGACGGGCGCGGCCGGATGTACGTGCTCGAGATGTCGGGCGGGCAGTCGCTGCCGACGCCATTCACCGGGCGCGTCACCCGCGTCGATCCTTCCGGGAAGCGGACGGTGATCGCCGACGGCGGCAACGGCCTCTTCTTTCCCACGGCGATCGCCATCGGGCCGGACGGCAACCTCTACGTCTCGAACCAGGGCTTCGGCCTCGGCGCGGGCACGGGCACGATCGCGAAAATCGACCTGACCGACTGAGCGCGGCGCCTAGATGATCTCGAAGTAGCGCTTCAGCTCCCAGTCGGTCACGGCGTCCTGCCACTGCCGCCACTCCCATTCGCGGGTGGCGGCGAAGTGGTCGACGAAATCGTCGCCGAACCAGTCGCGCGCGAAGTCGGAGCCCCGGAACACGCGCGTCGTCTCGATCAGCGTGCGCGGCGCGCGGGGGGTGTTCTCCCCGCCCTGGTTCGTGCCTTCGATGGGCTTGGTCGTGAGCTTCAGGTTCTGCTCGATGCCCGCGAGGCCCGCAGCGAGGCATGCGGCCACGGCGAGATACGGATTGACGTCCGCGCCGGGACAGCGCGTCTCGAGTCGCGTCGATTTGGACGAGCCCGCGAGCACGCGAAAGCTCGCCGTGCGGTTGTCGACGCCCCATGTGGGCTTCACCGGCGCCCAGAAGCCGTCGACGAGGCGCTTGTAGCTGTTCACCGTCGGCCAGAACATCGGCGCGAGCTCGAGCAGGAACCTGAGCTGGCCCGCGAGATAGCTCTCGAAGACCTTGCTCATCGCGTGCCGGCCCTTGGCGTCGTAGAAGACGTTCTTCCTGCCGTCCGACAGCGACTGGTGGCAGTGGCCCGAGCAGCCCGGATACTGCGCGCTCCACTTCGCCATGAAGCTCGGCATGATGCCGAAGCGCGCGCCGATCTCCTTGGCGGCGGTCTTGAACAGCAGCCCGCGATCGGCGGCCTCCAGCGCCTCCGAGAACACGATCGCCGCTTCGTACACGCCCGGGCCGGTCTCCGTGTGCAGGCCTTCGAGCGGGATGCCGTAGGCGCCCATGTCGTTGAACAGCGCGTTGAAGAACTCGCGCGACTGGTTCGTGCGGAGCAGCGAATAGCCGAACATGCCGGGCGTGAGCGTCGTGGGGCCGACGCCCTTCTTGTCCGCCCACGATTGCGGCGTCTCGATGAAGTTGAACCATTCGAACTCGAGCCCGCACATCGGCATCAGCCCGAGCTTTTCCGCGCGCTTCAGCGCGCGCTTCAACACCTGGCGCCCGTCGAGCGGGAACGGCACTTCCTTGCCGTTCTTCTGCATCACGAACTCGCCCAGGAAGAAGTCGACGTTGTCGTCCCACGGCACGTTGCGGTGGGTGGACAGGTCGATGCGCGCGAGCGCGTCCGGGAAGCCCTTGTGCCAGCCCGTCATCGTCGTGTTGTCGTAGCAGACGTCGTGGAGGTCCCAGCCGTACACGACGTCGCAGAAGCCGAAGCCCCCTTCGACCGCGGAGAAGAACTTGTCCTTGTGGATCGACTTGCCGCGCAGGATGCCGTCGATGTCGGCGACGGCGACTTTCACGCGTTGACCGGGCGAGCTGCGCACGGCGGCAAGGATCTGGGCGGGCGTGAGCGAGGCCGGCATGCGTTCTCCCTGGGACTTTTCTTCGTTGTTGTCGGACCGGGCCATTCTAGCCGATGGGCGACCCGTAGAATCGCGCTGCCCACGGGCCCCCTCGATGACGCGTACCGCCGCCCTAGTCGCACTCCATGCCGCCGTCGCGCTGTTCGGCTTCGCCGCGCTGTTCGGCAAATGGCTGACGCTGCCGCCCGAGGCGATCGTGCTCGGCCGCACCGTGGTCGCCGCGACGACGCTGGCACTCGCGCTCGCGCTGCAACGAGCAACGCGGCGCGAGCGCAACGAGGAGCAAGCGATAAAGGCGCCAGCGATCCAGCACGAAGGACCGGGGTCGGCGGCCCTGCCCGGGCGCCTGAGCACTGAAGCCCGCGCGGGGCCGCCGACGCCGGTCCGCCACGCCACGGAGCCTCCGACGCCGGTCCGCCATGGTCTCGGGCACAGATCGGCGTCACGCGCGATCAACGGCGCGTTGCTGGCCTTCCACTGGGTCGCGTTCTTCGCCGCGGTGCAGGCGTCCACCGTCGCGATCGCGCTGCTGGCCTTCGCGAGCTTTCCCGTGTTCGTCCTCGCGCTGGAGTGCATGGAGCGAAGACGCACGCCCGGGGCCGCCCAGGGCATGACCGTGCTGCTCGTCGCGAGCGGCCTCGCCGTGCTCGTGCCGTCGTTCGAATGGTCGAGCGACACCGTCCGCGGGCTCGCGTGGGGCGTCGCGTCCGGCCTGACGTTCGCGCTGCTGGCGGTCCGCAATCGCGGCGCCGTGGAGGCGCACGGCGCGATGGCGCTCGCGCTGTGGCAGAACGCCTTCGCCGCGCTGTGGCTCTTGCCGTGGCTCGCGCTGCAAGCGCCGGCGCCCGTTCCCACCGCTCGCGACCTCGTGCTCGTCCTGGTGCTCGGCGTCGCCTGCACGGCGCTCGCGCACACGCTGTTCATCGCGTCGATGCGCCGCGTTTCCGCGCACACGGCGAGCGTCGTCAGCGTGCTCGAGCCCGTCTACGGCATCGCGCTCGCCGCCGCGCTGCTCGGCGAGCGTCCCGACGCGCGGACGCTGGCCGGAGCGGTGCTGATCGTCGCGGCCGCGCTGCTGGCGACCCGGCAGGCGACGCGGTAGCATCGGCTTTCGTCGAGACGCTGCAAAGGATCGAAGCCCGCATGGACATCGGAATCGTCGGACTCGGCCGCATGGGCGGCAACATGGCGCGCCGGCTCGCGCGGGGCGGCGTGCGCGTGGTCGGCTTCGACCCCGACGCCAAGGTGCGCGGCGACCTTGCGGCCGCGCGCGTGATCGAGCCGGCGGAAAGCCTGCAGGCGCTCGTCCGCGCGCTCGCGCCGCAGCGCGTCGTGTGGCTGATGGTGCCCGCGGGGAACGTCACCGAGCTCGCGATCCAGGACATCTGGCCCGAGCTCGCGGCCGGCGACGTCATCGTCGACGGCGGCAACGCGCACTACAAGGATTCCGAGCGGCGCGCCGCGGCGCTCGCCAGCGCGGGCGTGCGCTTCGTCGATTGCGGCGTGTCGGGCGGCGTCTGGGGGCTCGAGAACGGCTATGCGCTCATGTACGGCGCCGACGCCGACGCCGCGCGCGCGATCGAGCCGTACGCGCAGATCCTCGCGCCGGCGGCGGACGAGGGCTGGCTCCACTGCGGGCCTCCCGGCTCCGGCCATTTCGTGAAGATGATCCACAACGGCATCGAATACGGAATGATGCAGGCGTTCGCCGAGGGCTTCGCGCTGATGAAGCGCAAGCCCGGCTTCGATCTCGACGTCGCGAAGATCGCCGAGACCTGGCGGCACGGCAGCGTCGTGCGCTCGTGGCTCCTCGACCTCACCGCGGAATTCCTCGCCCGCGACGCCGAGCTGGCGGACGTCGCGCCGGTGGTGGCCGATTCCGGCGAAGGCCGGTGGACGGTGCAGGAAGCGGTGGAGCAGGGCCTCCCGGCGCCCGTGCTGACGCTCGCGCTGATGGCGCGCTTCGCGAGCCAGGGCGGCGACGACTACGCGAACAAGATGCTCGCGATGATGCGCAAGGGCTTCGGCGGCCACGCCGTGCAGTCGCTGCCGGGGCACGACGGATGATCGTCGTGCTGATGGGGGTGTGCGGCTCGGGCAAGACCACGGTGGGCGAAGCGCTCGCGGCGGCGCTGGGATGGCCGTTCCACGACGCCGACGGCTTTCACCCGCCCGCGAACGTCGCCAAGATGGCGGCGGGAACGCCGCTCACCGACGACGACCGCTGGCCTTGGCTCGACCGCATCGCGGCGGAGATGCGGCGCGTCGACGACGCTGGCAGGCACGCGGTGCTCGCGTGCTCGGCGTTGAAGGACGCGTACCGCGAGCGGATCGCGCGCGCGGGCGACGTGCGCTTCGTCTACCTCCGCGGCGATTACGCCACCATCGCCGGCCGCCTCGCCGCGCGGCAGCACGCGTACATGCCGGCGTCGCTGCTGGAGAGCCAGTTCGCCGCGCTGGAAGAGCCGGCCGGCGCGCTGGTCGTCGACATCCGTGACGACGTCGCGACGCAGGTGGCCGCGATCCGCCACGGCCTGTCGCTCGACACGGCATCCGCATGAGCGACGCCGCGCGCTATCGCAAGGCGACACAGGTCCTGCATGTCGGCCGTCATCCGCGCAAGTACATGGGCGCCGTCAACACGCCGGTGTTCCGCGCGACCACGATGCTGTTCCCGCGCATGGACGACCTCGAGCAGGCGGCGCGCGGCGAATATCCCGGCCTTTCGTACGGCCTGCACGGCCTGCCCACGGTCACCGACCTGCAGCAGGCGATCGCCGCGCTCGAAGGCGGCCACGCCGCGCTCGCAGTGCCGTCGGGCCTTGCCGCCACGACGTTTCCGCTGCTGGCGCTCTGCCGGGCCGGCGACCACGTCCTCGTCACCGACGTCGTCTACGGCCCCACGCGGCGGTTCTGCGAAAACCACCTGCGCCGGCTCGGCGTGGACGTCAGCTACTACGACCCGCAGGCCGGCGCCGCGATCGAGCGCGATTTCCGTCCGAACACGCGGGTCGTGTTCACCGAATCGCCCGGCTCGCTGACCTTCGAGGTGCAGGACATCCCGGCCATCGCGGAAGTCGCGCATGCGCGTGGCGCCCGCGTGGTGATGGACAACACGTGGGCGACGCCGCTCGGCTTTCGCGCGTTCGACCACGGCGTCGACGTCTCGGTGCACGCGGCGACGAAATACATCGGCGGCCACTCCGACGTGCTGCTCGGCGTGATCGTCGCGAACGAGGCAACGCACCCGCTGCTGCATCGATTGTGGACCGACATGGGCGTCGCCGCGTCCACCGACGATTGCTTCCTGGGCCTGCGCGGCCTCCGCACGCTGCATCTGCGGATGGCGCAGCACCAGGCGAGCGCGACGAAGATCGCGACATGGCTGGCGTCGCGGCCCGAGGTCAGCGAGGTGCTGTATCCCCCGCTGCCCGGCGCACGCGGCCACGCGCTTTGGAAGCGCGACTTCACCGCCGCGTCGGGGCTCTTCGGCGTGATCCTGAAGCCGGTGTCGCGCGACCGGATCGCGGCGATGCTGGACGGGCTCCGGCTCTTCGGCATGGGCTGGAGCTGGGGCGGCTACGAGAGCCTCGTGATTCCCACCTATCCGGAGCGCACGCGCAGCGTCACCCGCTGGGAAGCGGAAGGGCCGTGCCTGCGCTTCGCCGTGGGCCTCGACGATCCGGACGACCTCATCGCCGATCTCGAGGCGGGCTTCGCAAGGCTTCGCGGCACCGCGTAGTCACGCCGGCTCGTCGTATCCGAGGTACACCGCCTGCACCTGCGGGTCGGCGCGGATCGCTGCGGGACTTCCGGCGGCGATGATCGCGCCGCGGTCGAGCACGATCACGCGGTCGGCGAAGCCGAACACCATGTCCATGTCGTGCTCGGTGAAGAGCACGGCGAGCCCGTCGCGGTGCGACAGCGTCGCCGCGAGGCGCATCAGGTCGGCGCGCGCGGCGAGGGCCATGCCGGCCGTGGGCTCGTCCATCAGCAGGAGGCGCGGCGCGGCGGCGAGCGCCAGCGCGAGCTCGACGCGCTTGGCGTCGCCGTAGGTGAGCGTCGCGCAATGCGCGTCGGCGAGCGCCGCCACGCCGACCCGCTCCAGCACCGCCAGCGCCGCGTCGCGCCTTGCGCCTTCGCCCCGGTCCACGAAGGCGTCCTCGTCGCCGCCATGCGCGATCAGCGCCAGCTCGACGTTCTCGCGCACGGTCATCGACGCGAACGTCGCCGCCACCTGGAACGTGCGGCCGACGCCCTTGCGCGCGATCGCGGCCGGCGGGAGGCCGTCGATGCGCTGCGCTCCGAGCAGCACCTCGCCGTGGTCGGGTGCAAGCTGGCCGTTGATGAGGTTGAAGCAGGTCGTCTTGCCGGCGCCGTTGGGCCCGATCAGCGCGACGAGCTCGCCGCCGGCGACGCGAAACGACACGTCGCGCACCGCGTGCACGCCGCCGAACGCCTTCGACAGGCGCTCGACTGCGAGCACGGCAGCCGGCGCCTCGCTCACCACAAGGTGCCACCGCGTGTCATCGCCGCAACACGCGCGCCAGCGCGCCCCCCAGGCCCTGCGGAAAGAGCAGCACCAGTGCGAGGATGCCTACCCCCACCATCGCCCGCCAGTAGTCGGTGGCGCGCGCCAGCGTGTCCTGGAGCCACGTGAAGACAGTGGCGCCGAGCAGGGGGCCGAAGAGCGCGTTGAGGCCGCCCAGCAGCACCATCACCAGCGCGTCGACCGACCGCGGTATCGCCAGCGTCTCCGGCGAGATGCTGCCTTTGGAGAACGCGAAGAGGCCGCCGGCGAATCCCGCGAACGCGCCGGCGAGCGCGAAGCCGCGCCATTGCGTCGCGCGGACGTCGATGCCGAGAGCCGCCGCACGCAGCGGCGAATCGCGCGCGCCGCGAAGCGCGCGCCCGAAGGGACTTTGCGCGACCGCGTACAGCGCGAGCAGAGCGAGCGTGGTCGCGACCAGCGCGAACGCGTGGAAGGCCTTGCGTGCGCCGAGCCACTCCGGCGGCCAGACGCCGACGAGCCCGTTCGAGCCGCCCGTGACCGCGTCCCACTGGAACGCGATCGACCACGTGATCTGCGCGAACGCCAGCGTGAGCATCGCGAGGTACACGCCGGCGAGGCGCACGCAGAACCAGCCGAAGAGCACGGCTGCGGCGAGCGCTGCCGCCGGCGCGATGCCGAGCGCGAGGCCGAACGGCCAGCCCATCTTGTCGGCCAGCGCCGCCGCGTACGCGCCCACGCCGAAATACGCGGCATGGCCGAACGACGTCATGCCGCCGGTGCCGGTGAGGAACTGCAGGCTGGCCGCGAACAGTGTCGCGATGAGGATGTCGGTCGCGAGCACCGCGGTGTAGTCGTCGCGCAGGAACGGCACCACGGCGAAGACGGCGAACGCGCCGGCCGCGATCCACGCCTCGCGCCGTCCGGGGCGCGTGACCAGCGCGCGCTGCTCGGGCAGCGGCGTGCTCACCGGCACGGTGGCGGGCGTGCCGAGGAGCCCGTGCGGCCGCACCGCCAGCACGACGGCCATGACGACGAACTCCGCCACCAGCGTCAGCTTCGGGAACGCGATCGTCGTGCCGAAGACCTCGACGGTGCCGAGCGCGATGCACAGCGCCTTGGTCAGCGCGATCACGACGGCCGCCAGGAAGGCGCCCGGGATCGATCCCAGTCCGCCGACGACGGTAACGACGAACGCGTCGGCGATGATCGCGAGATCCATTCCCAGGTTCGCGGGCTCGCGCGGAAGCTGGAGGGCGCCCGCGAGGCCGGCGAGGAAGGCGCCGAGGGCGAACACGGCCGTGTAGAGCCGCGCCTGGTCGATGCCGAGCGCCGCGGTGAGCACGCGGTTCTCCGACGCCGCGCGAATCAGGACGCCGAAGCGCGTGCGCGTCAGCAGCCAGGTCAGCGCGACGAGCACGAGCGGCCCCACGACGATCAGGAAGAGATCGTATTGCGGGATCGCGCGGCCCAGGACGTCGACTGCGCCGGCCAGTCCGGGCGCGCGCGGGCCGAGCAGGTCCTCGGCGCCCCAGAATGCGAGCGCGGCGTCGCGCACGATCAGGACGACGCCGAACGTGGCCGTCAGCTGCAGGAGCTCCGGCGCGTCGTACAGGCGTTTCAGCAGCAGCGCCTCGATCAGCGCGCCAAGCAGCGCGACGGCGAGCGCCGCGGCGAGCACGGCCGACCAGAACGCAAGCGGGCCGCGGCCGACCGTCTGTGCAAGGAAGGCCGCGCTGCTGTACGCCACGTAGGCGCCCAGCATGTAGAGCGAGCCGTGGGCGAAATTGACGATGCGCGTGACGCCGAAGATCAGCGTCAGCCCCGCAGCAACGAGGAACAGCGCCGACGCCGACGCGAGGCCGTTGAGGAGCTGGATCGCGAGCGTCGCGGCGCTCACGGCGCTGGAAGGGCCGTCGCCGCGCTCACTCCGCCGGGCGCATCTTGCGCACGGCGTCGTCGTCGGGCTGGTAGTCCTTGCCGTCGGCGTACTTCCAGTCGACCATCACGCCCTTGCCGTCCTTCACCGCCGTGCGCCCGACGTACGCGCCCATCGTCGACTGGTGGTCGATCGCGCGGAAGGTCACCTTGCCGAACGGCGTCTCGACGTCGAGGTTCTTCATCGCCGCCACGAGCTTCTCGCTGTCGGTGGAGTTGGCCTTTTTCAGCGCCGCGGCCGCCGCCTTCACGGCGCTGTAGCCCACCACGGAGCCGAGCCGCGGATAGTCGTTGAACTTCGCCTGGTACGCGGCGAGGAAGCGCTTGTGCACCGGCGTGTCGATCGAGTACCACGGATAGCCCGTGACGTACCAGCCGACCGGCGCCTCGTCCTTCAGCGGATCGAGGTATTCGGGCTCGCCGCCCAGCAGGTTGAACACCGGCCGGTCCTTGAAGAGGCCGCGCAGCTGGCCCTCGCGCACGAAGCGCGCGAGGTCTGGGCCGAACAGCGACGAGAAGATCGCGTCCGGCTGCGCGTCGATCAGCGCCTGCACGACCGGGCCCGGGTCGATCTTGCCGAGCGGCACGGCCTGCTCGACGAACTCGAGGCCGCCGGACTGGCGGAACAGCATCTGCTTCTTGAAGGCGGCGGTGGCCGACTGGCCGTACTCGTAATTGGGATAGACGATCGCCCAGCGCTTCTTGCCGAGCCTGGCGGCCTCCGGCACCAGCATGGCGGTCTGCATGAACGTCGACGCGCGGAGGCGGAACGTGTACTTGTTGCCGCCTTCCCACACGATCTTGTCGGTGAGCGGCTCCGCCGCCAGGAACAGCACCTTGCGCTGCCGCGCGAGATCGGCCACCGCGAGGCCGACGTTGGATGCGAACGTGCCCATCAGCATCGAGACCTTCTCGCGCGCGATGAGCTCCTCGGCGACGCGGACGGCGTCGCCGGGCGTGCCGTTGTCGTCGCGCGAGATCACCTCGATCGGCCGGCCGTTGATGCCGCCGGCGGCGTTGATCTCGGCCTGCGCGAGCTCCATCCCCTTCTTGTACGGCTCGAGAAACGCGGCGAACTGCTTGTACTCGTTGATCTCGCCGATGCGGATGGGCTGCGGCTGCGCGTGCGCGGCGGTGAGGGTGACGGTGGCCGCGGCGGCGGCGAGCGAAGCGACGATGCGGTTCATGGCGTCCTGGGC
>Ga0070674_100000717_pt1 | contig 16916 bp, 26 predicted proteins | sample KBSM33metaG_FD_65344 | JGI IMG/M metagenome (GOLD analysis project Ga0070674, IMG submission 65344) | Miscanthus rhizosphere microbial communities from Kellogg Biological Station, Michigan, USA - KBS M3-3 metaG | ecosystem: Host-associated > Plants > Roots > Rhizosphere > Soil ... | reverse complement strand
TGTCGCTGGGTCGAGCCTTAGCCGCACGGCTTCCGCCATTTGCCGTGGGGTTTAGGCCTGCTGAGAATGCGAAGTGGGGCGCCTTGGCTTAAACCCCGCCCGGCCCCTTCCTCGCAGCACTTCGCCCGGCCCAGGTAGAACTCGAGTTGGTGGCATCTGCGTCGCCAGAACTACCATCCGGCATACACGCCGCCACTATCGCCGATGTGTACGATGGCATGGAGGCGCTTGCGTTGCGTCGGTTTGGTTCTCCGACGATCATCGCAGCGGACAGGACCTCCTCACCCGCCAATCGAGCAAACTCCCAAATTCCAGCGAACGCGAAGGGCTCTAAGTCTTTCCGGCGGAAGCGGTACGGCTGCTTTCCGTCCTCCCGTTGCTGCCACTCGTAGAAGCCTGTCGCCGGAATGAGACAACGCCGCTTAGCAAAGGCCTCTCGAAACAGCGGCAGCCTGTCCACAGTCTCGGCGCGCGCATTGATGTGTGGAACCTTCGGCTTCTCCTTCATCCAGAACGGAATAAGCCCCCAACGTGCCATCACCACCTCGCGCTCGCCATCACGGGGATCAATGCGGACGATCGGGATTTGGTCAGTTGGAGCGATGTTGTAGCGGAGGGGAAAATTCGACTTCGGCAGCCGGTTCGCTTTGAAAAGGCCGCGATAGGCGTCGCTAGCAATGAGGTTGTCGTACCGGCCACACATTTCAGCGGCCAGACGTGAGTTCACTCAATAACTCTCGCGTATCGAGGGGGCGGCTCTCCATGTCCAGATGACCATCCTTGGTCAGGGGCCAGTCGGTTTTGGGTCGATCCCAAGACAGCTCGATGCCATTACTGTCGGGATCACGCAGATATAGTGCCTCGCTAACCCCGTGATCCTTTGCGCCTTCGAGGCTAATTCCAGCATCGATCAGCCTGCGCAATGCATCGGCCAGTGCTGCCCGCGTCGGATAACGAATAGCAACATGATAGAGCCCGGTAGTGTGTGGTCCAGGCGGAGAGCCACCTTTGCTCTCCCAAGTGTTCAAAGCGATGTGGTGGTGGTACCCGCCTGCCGAAAGAAACGCCGCTTCATGTCCGTAGCGCTGCATCAAATCAAAGCCGAGGACGCCACAATAGAAGGCAATGGCGCGATTTAAGTCTGCCACCTTCAGATGAACGTGTCCGATGCTCACACCCGCATCAAGGGGACGCGGATTGGGCGCGATGGGCTTGGGTGAAGGAGGCATCTTTACACGACCACTCCATCTGCAACGCGGGCATTACTGCTTGCTAACTCTTTATCGCTCGCGTGACTTCGAGCGTGGCTATCACGACCGACGATGCCAAAGGCCGCCCCACACTCTGGGGCGCTCTGCCAATACTCCATCGAAGGGGCAAGGATGCCAGCCGTAATCCGGATTAAAACAGACCCAGAAAGGCCCCTCGTAGAAGCCGACAGAGGCGTCCCATCCCCAGCCGTGGCCGAAATCGCGCTCCGCCATCCAGCCCCGCCCAATGTGCGAGTTGTGGTCACGAGCTTTCCCGTTCGCGAGCGCTTGTGTCAGAGATCCGCAGGTCAGAACTACCGCGACAAGAATGAATAAACGCGCGTGTGATCGTCTCAACAACGTAAGGATTGATTTGTGCCGCATACTCATGCGCTTGAACCTTTGGACCGACCATCTGTTCCTTCCCGCCTTTCAAAGATAAGCCCACCACCAAGCGCTGCCCGCCTGCTTCAGATGGGCGAACCAACGGCAGATCGGATAGAGCAGCACAATCACTGAAAGCCAGGTGATATACACGTCTATCAAGTTGAAATCGATCTCAGGAGTGGTCGTCAGCACCCCCGTCATCGCGAAGGCGGTCACGACCGCGAGCGCGTGGATCAGGTAGATGTGGATCACGTAATAAAAAAAGGGCACCCGTCCAAAGGTGGCGAAGAACGAAGCCAAACGACCACGTGTCTCATCAAGCCAAGCAAGCAACATCACCGCTGGACCCAGTGTCATCATCAGGTACAGCAGCGACGGTGGATACTTCTCGCAGTTGAGGAATGACAGCATCGTCCACAGCCAAGTGTCTTGGGGGGACCATGGCGTCGGATCACCATAGAGGTTAGTGGCGCGAAGTGCCACGAAGCCGACGGTAATTGCAGCACCGAGGCTAAACAAAATCCGCTGCCTCTCGCCCTTTTCGACCTGCATCACTGGGCCAAGCAAATAACCGGCGGCCATTACTCCCACCCAGGGAATGAGCGGATAAAGAACGTAAAGGGTGGCGCTGTCGCCGAGCGACACAAGCCCAGGCTCATGCAGGAGATGCCAAGCCGAGGATGCATCGCCGGGGCTTTCGGCTCTTAGACTGTCTAGTAAGTTGTGCCCAGCGAGCATTACGAGGACTAAGATCGTCATGCACCAACGGGGAAGCCAGATCAGCGCCGACAGCATCACCATCGACACTCCAATCACGAAAATGACACCGGCACTCAACCTGTAAAAATCGACTTCAAACCTCCAGCCGAACTTGATCAGCGTGACATCGAGCAGCATCAACCAAAGGCCGCGAACCAAGAGGAAGCGGCTAAGCTCTTCCAAGCTCTTGCCGCGCCCATAGAGAAAGCCCGAAAGCCCGGCGAGCAGGATGAAGGTGGGCGCGCAGAAGTGCGTCACCCATCGGGTGAGGAACAGCGGAGGGTCTGTTACGTCTCGTGGACTGAAGCCAGTGGTGGTGAAGAAGTCGCGGGTGTGATCCAACGCCATGATCACCATGACCAGCCCGCGCAGTGCGTCTACAGAGGCTATTCGCGCCCGTCGTTCGCTTGGGTGCAGAGTGACTTTTTTCTGGCCTATTGGTTGTGCCTTGTACTCTAAAGCTCCGAACACCTGGCCTCGATCTCCGCTCGCGCTAAATCACAGTACGAGGGATCAATTTTATCGCGTTAAAAGAATTTCTTTCGCCTCGTTGATGCGAGCGGCAAAGTAAGTTGACCCGCCCTGATCTGGATGGAACTTCATCATCAATTTTCGATGAGCGGAACGGATCTCAGCTTGTGTCGCGCCCGCCTTTAGACCGAGCACATCGTAGGCCTCGCTCACACTCATGCTATGACGCCGTTCATGCCAATCCCTCGGCTCTTCTTCTTCCGCGTGTTTTGCGTTGCTTTCGCGCCAGCCGTGAAACTTGCGATCCAGATAGGCTTCCAAAAGAAGGACGCCCTGCGCATCGGTCGCTCGCAGTTCTCGGAGCAGCTCGAATAACTCATTGCAGCTCAACGATGAGAGAGCCCGGCCCGCGAAGCGACCCTTGAGGCATTTACCCTCCATGCGACCGCTGTCATGGTCCAGCACCATTTCCAGCGCAGCTGTGCGCACGCCCGATTTCTGTCCAGGAGTTTTCCGCTTTTGAGCGAAGGGCCCCTGTGTGATAACCCAGGGTCCAATCGATAAGCCGATGCGCTGCCCGAAGAGGAGAAGCATAAAGGCAGCAAAGGCAACGAAGACTGGCATCGTGGATCAACTGAGCTGTTCAAGGAGGCGAACCGCAGCACTGCTCTTCGTTGCTGCGCAGTAGTCTCGCAAAGCCTTATGGCCACCGGTCGCATATATCGCAACCGCTGACAGGAGGTCTCGCAACTGCCGAGACGAACCAGCATCGAAGCGGCAATAAGCGCCGCGGGTCAATCGCGCGACTTCCTTGAAGGCCAACTCGGCTTTGGGTTCACGCCCTTCCTGGAAGAGGAACATAGGTACATCCAGCAAGCCGAGCGCACCTGCACGTTGGCTTAGCTCGTCTATGTCCTCCTCCATGCAATCACCGACATAGACGACGGCGTTGACCTTGTTCTGTTCGGCCTCACGTCGCGCATGTGCAAGCACTTTGCGGATTTGCGTGTAGCCTCCCTGACAGGAGACACGCGTCATGAGGCGGGCGAGGGCTTCGGGATCGTTGACCCATTTACTCGCGCGGGTTTCGCCATATCCCCGGAAATAGACGAGCTGCACGTCTAGCCCGCCCACCTCCTTTACCGCGCGGAACATATCGGCCTGTAGACCAAGGGCAAGATCCCAAGTCGGCTGCCGGCTCATGGTGGCATCCATCGCAAAAATCAGCCTGCCACGACCACCAGTGGGCTGGACTGGAGCAATGGTTTGGAGGCGCTGGAGGAAGGCGTCCACCTCCGCCCCGCTCGAACGAGGCGTATCGACGGAGCCATCTTCTTTCCTGACTGGAGCTTTTTGTTGAGCGGGCATTGTTCTCAGACCCTACAGCGGGGGCCATATGGACCTTAACGCGCTCGCTTACAAGCACTACTCCCGTCTCACACCAGAAACTCTACCGGGGAGCGGCGTGGCGTGCCAAAGCGAAGCTTTCCCGCTGTCCCAGCATCCCATTGCCTGACTTCGGGGACAATAGGACACGGCGACTATTCAGTTCCGAGATGCCACCCGGTGTTATCCTCAGCTCACGCGAGCTTCAATACACGCGCATCAGAACGAGTCTCGCCGGTCGGAGACACATGGCGATAGAGTGTTGAGCGTGTCACGCCCAATTCCCGGCAGAGATCGCCGACGTTCGTCTCAGGCTTTCCCATTGCCGCTATGGCAAGCCGCAGCTTAGCCGGCGTCATCTTGGGCCTACGACCCCCCTTGCGACCGCGAGCGCGCGCTGATGCGAGCCCAGCTCTAGTGCGCTCCGAAATAAGGTCGCGCTCAAATTCGGCGAGCGATGCAAAGATGCCGAAGACGAGCTTGCCTGCAGGTGTGGTGGTATCGATGGCGGCACCATGACCCATAAGGACCTTCAGGCCGATGCCTCGGCACGTGAGGTCATGCACCACGTTCACGAGATGCCGAAGGCTACGTCCCAAACGGTCCAGCTTCCACACGACCAGGGTGTCGCCCTCTCTCAACGCCTGCAGGCATGCTGCGAGCCCTGGGCGATCATCCAACTTCCCTGATGCAGTATCGCTGTAGAGGTGCCGCTCGCTAACGCCCGCTGCGATGAGGGCGTCGCTTTGGAGGTCGAGCACCTGCGAGCCATCAGCCTTTGACACGCGCATGTAGCCAATCAGCGAGGCTTGCACCTTGTTTCCGTTTTTCCTTAGCTCTTGCAAGCGGTTGAAGCTAAAGATTGTGCTCCTCTCCAGGGCGCTCGGGTGGACGTTTGGCACGCGGATGGAATGGGGCTTTATTTAGGCTTTCGCGCCAGGAGACCGGTTCGGCAAACGGTGAGACGTTCCTGCGGGGGACTCAATTCATCGGGGCTGACGGAGAAGTGCACTTCGCTACGATCTATCCCGGTTGGTATCCAGGCCGCACGCCCCATATTCACTTCAAGGTTTTTATCGGCAACAGCAACGTGATTACCGGCCAGCTCTACTTCCCTGAACCCATCACAAAGCAGGTCTATGCGACGACGGTGCCTTATCGCGGGCGGAAAGAGGAGCGAGACACCTTCAGCCGATGACTTCATTTTCGTGAAGCAGGGTGGCCCCGCTACCATGGTCAACCTGACGGAAAAGGATGGCTCCTATCACGCCAGTTTGATCATAGGCGTTGAACGTAATCGCTGATCGCGATCAGTCGTAGCGTCAGTACCAGCGACCCCGCCCATACCAGCCGCCGCCAAAAAGCACTAGTAGCAACAGGATAATGATGAGCAGGGTTGTCGTGTCCATTTTGTCTTTCTCAAGAGCGATATGCAGCTACCTACTGAAACGCTCTTCCTATCACGCCGTTCCGATGTCGGTGGTGGCGGTGGCTTCGGCCGCGGCGGTGGCCCAGGTGGTGGTCCTGGCGGCTTGGGTATGCTTGCTATCGACATCTCTAGTTTTGAGAATAGGCAATCGAGGTGTCAGAAGGGTTCAGTCTGCCCCGATGTGGTTGAGTGCGGCCGATTGAATGCTCATGCCTGCGTCCCTCAATGCGGCTGAGACAGATTGGTCGAGACCTTGGCAGGTGCGGGACAGAGCAGCTAGTCCCGGTCGCTGGTAATAGCCTGTCTCAATGTAGCGGGACCGTCTTATCGACTCTTTCTCAGTGAGGACCGCGGCAATGTCCCTTCCCGAGCGAGAGCCCGCGAGAAGACGCTTCATCAACAAGACTTTCAAAGTCGTGGCCAAAAGTGGTTCTGACCTGCTCAATGGCGCAGCCGGAGAAAGGCCTTGAGGTATAGCTCGATGGCATGGGCGAGGAGGAGGGTGACGGGCGCGTCGGGATGGGTCACCTTCGCTCTCGCATGGTGCAATAGCACGGCAGATTGCCAGTATGTGCGAGCGTAGTTGAAGCGCCCGAGCGGGGTTGTCCGGTCGTCGTCGCTCATCTCAGACCGCGCCGATCCATTGCCTGAATACGTTCCTGAAGTTGCTGCGCAAACTTTAGCTCGCTCGGATGATCTAGCTCCTGAATGCGATCCTTGAGCTTTGCTCTCAGCGAGCGACGGCGAGGATATGCAAGGGCTGCGTTGAATAAGACACCACAAGCAGTAGTTAGAAGCTGGAAGGGGACCCAGGCCGTCTTCTTCCAAGCAGTGATCAAGGCTTGGCGCCTGAGACGACGCTCACATCCTTTAATCGCTTCTGTGTAAAGTTCCTGATGCTGCCCGAGCCATTGCTGGTGCTTGTCCAATTCCGTCCGTGCTGTGACGGCTGCTGCTTTCGCCTGCTCGACAGCCGCTCTGGCGACGGGCAGTTCCTCATCAGCCAAGTCGATCAAATCCATAAAATGGATTGCATCAGCGAGGTGACTTCTATCGGGGTCTTTAGGCAAAGGATGCCTCCACCAGGTTCCGACGTGACCCTCGAACACAGATGCCTGGCATCTAGCGCGTCGGAAGCCGACCCGGAGTGACTCTAGTGGATATTTAGAAGGCCCTCGGGAAGCAGGGGACGCATCTCTAATGCCAAATATCCCGCTTTGGTCGCAATAGCCCGCAGTCGCCGATCGTTGCTGGGGCTAATGGTGACGAAGCCATGATTTGCAAGGCTAGCGAGTATCCAGTTTAGAGAGGCCAGTTCTAATCCTCCTTGCGCTGCGGCGCGCAAAAGTTCCAACTCCTCTTCGCCCATTACCCGCACGCGGTAATCCTGTTCAGGCGTGAGGGCTGAGTGCTGGTCTGCCCTTGTATGTCTTTTAAGCGAAGTGCTGGGGCCAAGACCAACTTGTATGTGAGGACGAAGAGCCATTTGGGGCCTCCGCGCCTATAACGACTTTTAAGCATGAAAAGTTCAATGCAGCGTGCACGGTCGTTTAAGCTTTAATTCAGGCCCAAGCGGCATCCTGCCCGGATGTCTCTCAAGGCAGAACAGTACTCCCAAATCGCTAGGATGGCGCTATCGACCGCTGACATTGCTCTGGCGTGGCCCTGCATTTACCGATGACGCAGCTGTGCTCACCGCCCTATTCGGACTCACCTCACACATCAAGCCTGTCCATCGTGCGGCAGCAGCAAGAGCGCTTGGCAGGGACATAACGAAGACTGGAGAATAAGCAGTCTCTGGTTAAGGCTCGGAGCTATCTCTTCTCGCGCTTGCTGGCTCTGCTGGTTGACTTTGCAGGGCCCTTGGAGCCAACCTTCGTCTTGCCGCTTCCGGCTTCGACCGCTGCCCGGCGCGTTTCCGCTTTGCGTGTTAGCGCCGCCAGCCGTGCCTTATGTGCCGCTCTACGCTGGCTTGCTCGACGCTTCATCTCCCTCGCTTTGTGCGCACCCCGCATAGCGGTCCTCCATAGAGCATCGGCGTTATAGGCGAGAGCACCTTCTCTGCCGCACCCTTGACGCTGGTGCGTGCTCTGAGCCACTTCGATTAAAGAGGTCTGTCTATGTCACTCTCAATGTATCAGGCTTCCGTGCCTGCATTTGTCCAAATGCTAAATAACCTCTCTGCAATCTTGGACAAGGCCGAGGCCTATGCCAAGAACCGCAAGATCGATCCAGAAGTCTTGCTGAATTACCGGCTTGCCGCTGACATGCTTCCGTTCATTCGTCAGGTCCAGATTGCAGCCAATCTTGCTAAGGGGGCCGTTGCGTGGCTCGCGGGTGTTGAAGTGCCAAAACACGACGACACTGAGAAGACCTTTGCAGATCTCAAGGCGCGGCTCGACAAGACGGTGATGTTCGTGCAATCCGTACAACCCAATGACATTGAGGGCTCTGAGGATCGTGAAATCAACCTCACGCTCGGTGAACACACAATGAGTTTTAAGGGCCAGCCTTATCTAGTGCATTTCGTGATGCCCAACTTCTATTTCCATTGCACCACCGCTTACAACATTCTGCGCCATTGCGGTGTAGAATTGGGCAAGCGGGACTTCATTGGCGCTATTTGATCGGGAATGTCCCACGCTGTGGAGGAGAGACGTGCCGACCTACCAGTATCGCTGCAGAGAATGCGGTAAGTCGTTCGAGCGCACCGAAACCATCAGCGAGCACGAGGCAGCGAAGGTAAGGTGTCCGAAATGCAACAGCAAAAAGGTGACCCAGCTACCCGGTCGCGTTAACGTCGTGACAGCCAAAAAGAGCTAGGGGTTATCGATCCCGTTCTGAAAGCTTTTCCCTGACGTTCTCGGGCAACAAAAGGCCCTCCGATGAGGGGAGGGCCTTTTGTTGGTCTCCTACTTCTTCTGCCTACCCAGGATGTTTCTTAGAGTAGTAGGCCTGTGCCTTGGCGAGATTGCCCGAAGGGTCTGCCATGAACTGGGTCAGAGCAGACTGGCTGCCGAAGCAGTAGGTCTTACCTTGAATTTGCGAGTTAACGGAGCAGTCCGTCTTTATGTCCTTGCCGCTTGCGAGACCCATCGTGCACATGTTGTCGTACTCGCCGGTCACGGCAAGAGCTGCAGTGGCCATGCCGATTAAGAAAGCGCCCGCGAGGGCAGAACTGATATACGTTTTCATGTTCATCTCCTGTCAGTGGGATCTGCGGCGATCCTTCAGAATACAATTGTACGCTTAGTTGGTTCCTCCGTCAGTTATACAAGTCAGGTACTCGTGACGGTTGTTAGGCCCGAAGGCACGACGAGGATCATGACGTTCCACTCCACGGGCGGTGGGACACTCGCGCCAGAAAGCATCGCCGAGTAACTCCATGGGCGAAGCATCCGGAACCCTCGTGCTGATGTTGCAATGCGAGACTGCGATTCGCTTCACATCCCGCAACAGTGTACAGTGCGCAAATCGAGATCGTCAGCATAAACTGGGGACGATGATCCTGAGCCACTCCTAACGGGGGAGGTGAGGTCATGCCCCTCAACGAAATTCCGAGACATTTCAATCCTGAGACCCGCAACTTGATAGAGGCTGCGCTGGAAGATGCGTGGCAGGAATTAAACAAGGACGGCGATCATCATATAGGCCATCGACATATAGGCCATCGACCAATCCGGGAACTGCCGCGCAGCCAGCGGTTCACTCAAGAGAAGCAGCAAGTCCTTGTGACGCGGGTCTGGTTAAGGGTCTCGTAGAGGCGCTCGACGTCGGCGCGAGGACCTTCGAGCACCTGGGAAAAATTGGTATCGCTGAAGAGAAGCGCTCCGGTGATCTCGGCGGCCTCGTTGTTACGGCGTGATACGAGTAGGATCTGCTCGATCTGCTCGCGTGCCAATCAGGCTCATCGCTTAAGAGTGACGTGCTCGCATAGACGAGACGGAAAAGTGACATGTCGTGACCTCGCAAAGCACCATGGCGCCGACTTGTCGGTGTAGCCGCTTATGACCCAAAGCCGAAGTTTCGCAACATATAGAAGGTTGTTCAGACGAGATCCACGCGCGTTCCATAAGAGATCCGCTGGCTCGAAGTGTTCTTCAGGGTGCGATAGGATCTGGTTGGCGTGTTCGACGGTGCTCAAGGATCCGCTCGATCGCTAAACCTCATCACCAACTTTTGAAGGAAGCTACATGGGCAACCCAGGCAACGATCGCCGTATCGACAATATTGAGTTCGCCGTCAGCGACATCGCGCGCTCGCGTGAGTTCTATGGCAAGGCCTTCGGCTGGACCTTTACGGACTATGGCCCGACCTATTGCGAGTTCAGCGATGGGAGGTTGACCGGCGGCCTCGCCAAAGGCAGCCTGATGAACCCTGGCGGACCGCTGGTCATCCTCTATGCCGAGGACTTGGGCGAGACGCAGCGCCGCCTCGAAGAAGTCGGTGCAAGGATCGTCAAACCGGTTTTTGCCTTTCCCGGCGGCCGACGCTTTCATTTTCATGACTTGGATGGATACGAACTCGCCGTATGGTCCGACAAGTAGGACGCGCTCGGGGAAGAAGCTAAGGGCTGTTCTTGGCACTTAGCGGACATCGCAACAGTGTCGTCCGATGTTCGCTTTTGGGGTCACTTCGGACGTCAGTGCGAACCAAGTATCGAGTTTCAACTTTGGCCTTCTAAGAACACCTTTTTGGCGCCCGAGAAGTTGAAACTATCATTGATTTCATTCACGAACCCCCGGGCCTCTCACGTCAGAAACAAAGGTTCGAACCCCCTACGGGGCGCCAATGAATTCAGGGACTAAGCTTCGGCTGCGATTTTATGGGGCAGGCCGAGCAAATATCGGGGCAAATCATAACGGGCAACTTCGCCGCCACCAGTGGAATGATGCTTAAGCGAAGTGCGCCTGACCCCTCCCAAATTTGGAAATAACGCATGTTGTCGCGTCTACTTAGCAGCAAGCCGACATTATTGCCTCGGCGCGTTCAGTCCTAGAGCTGACTGGGCGCTTCAGGGCTGCCAATGACCGTAATCAAGAACGGCATACCAAAAGAAAGGCTAATCGCTCGAATTGTCCGCTTCTGGCACTAAGCAGACATGCCCAATGCGCCGACGAATGCCTGCTTCTGGGGGCAAAGCGGACATTGACCAAACGTTGCCTACCAATCTCGATTTATGAGTACACGGCCTAGTTTCTGGTTAGATCGATCGACACGCCTTTGAGCGCAATTCCTTGTGTCGAGATTGAAACGCTCTGGCGCGAGGCACCGAACGATACCAGCATGGACCCGGTCACGCCCCCGCTAATCGCGAGGTTGATATTTCCGCTGGTCGCCTGTCCGGAGGCGGTTCCTTCAGCATTGTAGGTGCGCTCTTCCCAGGTGCCGTTGATGCGTCCGCCGCTTTGGCTGAGCTTGCTTCTAAATTCGATATTCGAGATCTCGCTTTGGCAGCGGATGGCCACGCCGAGGCGCGAGCCTCCACCGGTGTAATAGGCATTGCATTTGAGCCGCTCGGTCTTTCCTTCGCTAAGTTCCATCTGCCCGCCTCCTCGCCACGAGCCGAGAAGCTCGTCGAAGATATTGCCGGTATCGGCCTTGGTACCGTTCGTCGAGACGTACATCAGGGCCGCCGTTATGGTGATGGGAGCCAAGAGCCGCTTGAGTGCGCAGCGAAGCATTGATGTTATGGGGTCTCACTTATCGGCAATGGTGGTTGAGCTTAAAGCCGCCTTGGTTAAGCAAAAGGAAACGGCCACGCTACGTCCAAAGCGGACATCCAGACAGATTTTTGCTGATCGCGTTCGGATACGTCCACTATTGGCACATAGGGGACATTGATAGCGGCTCTGAGCATGTCCGCTGTTGAGGGTAAAGCGGACATGGCGGGTCCGCATCCGGAATGTCCGCTACTGACCCAAAGCCAACATAGCGGACATCTCCAAAGCCCAACCTCTAGTGGTGCACACTCTTCTGAAAAAACAAGCCTTGAAAGTCAATCTGGGTTTAGCCGACTCTGCCGCCCAGAGGCGAGGTGGACTGCACATCGCAGGGTCTTAGGAAAGCGCAGGATGAAGCCCAGGTCTCACTTAGGGTGAGGCGAAGATTGCATCTTCTTATTGAGCTTTACTAAGATGTTGAAGTGGGTGGAGCAGTGGCTGCGGACCGTGCCTAGACCATCCGTGAGTCTGCGGCCTCCCGCTCACCATGGCTGTACGGCTACCGCTGCTAAGTCGCTGGCCTGAATTGAGCTGAGCAGAAGGATAGGCGGTCTCTGCGCTGCAGAGCAAAGGAGCAGAGACAACTATGGCCTCTTCTGCAGGTTAGCGCTTTCTATTAACGACGCCAGCATAGATCCAACCCTTTTGCGACGTCTGGGGATTAGTTACTTCCACCCATCCGGGTCTCCTACTGATAACGCGGAGCTTGGTACCCTTCGCAATCACACCCACGACCGATGCTGTCGCTTTGGGTTCCTTGCGAAGATCCGCTGATGCGGAAGATTTGATCCAGCTAGTATCAACTTCGTCACTTGCGGTCATTGCCGGATGCTTGGTTGGCAGTGATACCGTATCTTGCGCCGCCGACGCTATTGCGGCGTCTAAGTTGCCGGCCTTCCCTTGCCTCTCTTGCATAAGCTCCGGGCTTGAGTGATCCCAATGCTCCCCCTGTATCAACTGAGTTTTGACTGCATAAACGGGGATGTTTGCCGTCACATTGAGCAGGGTCGTGGCGGTAGCGAGGACTCCGCCAGTTGGCTCAACGAGCTGTATCATGAGTTTGGTATCTCTATCGACAGCATTGGGCACCGCGAGATGCACGTCGCCGATCTCGTCGGGTCTGAAATTCCATTCTGTTTCGCCATATGGGCGTCCAGACGAGAATGTGCTTCCTTGTGGCAGCCCTTTTATGGAGATGATGCTGCGCGCCGGCACTGTATCCGTTCCATCCAGCGCCAGCGGGAAAGGTACATTCTCACCGGCTAAGGCCTTTAACGTAGTAGGCGATGATAAGACCGGAGCCGGGAGTGTTGACTGCGCCTGGGGATCAAGTTTTTCGGTCATCCCTATGGGCGTTGACCATCGTGTGCCAAAGATTGCTGCAAGGGTTAAGATTTGTAGCGCTGCTACGAAAATTAGACCTGCTATCAGCAGAGCAATGCCTGAGCGAAGCGCGAATCTACGCGTAGCAAGTGGCCTATCATCCAACAACTGATTGGAAGCCGTCGGGACGCCTTTCGCCTGGCGTGATAAGGGCGTTGGTAGCGGCTGTTCAGCATTGGGTGTCTCTGGCTTACCGTACGCTTTAATGAGTTCAAGGCGCTCGGGCGTAAGCGGTAGTGGCGGCTGTATGGCATCCGGTGCGTGATCGTTTTCTTTTGTTTCTCTCTGGTTTCCCCGGAAAGCTCGACCGACTTTTAGCGGTAGAACATTAGCCGGAGCAATGAGCTTAAGTTGACCCATGGTCCCACCCCTAAAACCGTGACCGCTATCTCAACCTAGAGCGCGGCCCGAGATTTCCCCGAGAGTGTCACCTATTATCTGATGCTTGCTAGTGCCGACCTCCGATCGGCCCAGCTGGCGCTGACCACGTGGGCCGAAGAGAACCTGCCAACGGAGCCAATCATCAACCTCTTTACGGACATGGTCAGGCGAAAACCCATAGAGGTGCTGGATCTTCGTTTCGAGCCGATCACGCCTTCCCGCGATGAGTTCCAAGTCCTCCCTGGTGAGTTTGTCCCACTTGCTCTGGATCCTGCCTTTCGCCTGCGTCCACATGCGTTCGATCACCGTCCAATCCATCGCTCCCCCCTCCGATACGCCCTCTCTTGCAGATGAAGTCACGTCGGTGAGTTGCGTTCCACCACCAAAAAGAAAGCGCAGGCGTGTTGCGTAGATGTCACAGCCGAGACCTCGATATATATAGAGGCTAGACCTGCGTTTGGCCCAGGCTCCCGGTCCCGGCGTTAGTCGTCTCTGGGAACTGGAGCAGCGGCCATCGCGTTGCCAGAAAGTACGAATATCGAGATGCCGTACCATTGGATGTGGGGGTTATGCGCTCGGGGGATCAGGCGCTCAACGGCTCTCATTCGAAACATGAACTCGCGTGCTTGGTCTTGCGGGTCATCGAGAAGCTTGCACCCTGCACCGAGGCGTCGCTCATCGCCTATGTGTCGGGAGACTACACGTCCTCTGAGTCTCCGACACGGCATCTTATTCTTGAGGCACTGCTGAAGCTCAAAGGCCTCGGCCTAATACGATCCACCGACGAGCAAATCGGCATAACTGATGCGGGTAAACGATTTCTGGCGAAATTGCCGGTTGAACCCTTATCGGCTGTGGCGCCGAACACTGTTTTTTTTGCGATACCAGTCAAGCAAACATCGCGGCTCGAATTTCAAGCGCTCAAACGATCCTGCCGAGAGTATGCGGTCACAGCCCACGAAGTGATCTGGCGGGAATTTCACAAAATTTACGCGCGAACAAGAGGCATTTGGAAAATTGCTCTGGCCATTGCGCCCAGAGCAACAAGTTTGTTTCAGGCCCTCGAAAAAATGTGGCGCAAGCGCGCGAAAGTCTCGGGCACTTTTTTGTCCACCGCGCGAAGGTATGTGGAGCTCTTGTTGGGCAAGGCTGCCGGAATGAGTAAGCCGGCCCCAGAGACAGTGTTTGCTAACCGCCGTCGAAAGATCATTTTTGGCGGTACGCTCTTGGTGGTGGCACTGTCGACTGTTGGAGGTTTGGCTTTCCTTTTGACTATCGACACCGAGAGTTCGCGAGGAGGACCAGTAGCACTTGGCAACTGGGAGGGAACTGCATCAGTCGCCAACGTGCGGCCGGACACGCCCCCACCACAGATCGCCCGAATGGAAGAAGTGCGCACCGCCCTTCGGGATCATTTTTCTAAATTCGATTTGCCAAGTGAGCTGGGGAAAGGCGAGCAAAGAGCTCTTGTCGAATACTACTCAGATCTAGCTAACGCGCTTCTTTGGGTTGACCAGCACGGCCTTACCGATCGTGCACAGTCGGCCATAGCGGAGATTGCTAGAGCCGACGACTATGGCCTTAGGGCGAGCGAATATGAGTTGCCAAAGGCAGATGGTGTCAGTCCCCATGACGCAGTCAATTGGCTGGCCGACGCTGAAGTTAAGATCAGCATCGCCATCCTCCGTTATGCTTCCGACGCACGTGGTGGCAGACTCTTGCCATCACGGCTTACAAAAAATCTCAGTCCCACACTCACCTTGCCTGATCCGTTACACGTTTTGGATTCGATGGCCGTGCAGGCAGATCCTGCACTCTTTTTGCGGAGCTTCCAGCCTAACCATCCACAATTTGAACTCTTGCGCCAGAAGCTGCTTGAGATAAGGCGTGAGATCAGCGCCTCCACACCAACAACCATCATACCTGAGGGCCCAGTGCTAAAGAATGGCATGCAACATCAGCATGTCGCTCTTCTCAGGAAACGGCTTGAGATGCGCTTGATCAGCGGGAATGAGAATCTTTACGACGATTCTCTTGATATCGCTGTGAGAAGATTTCAGCAGGAGAATGGTGTTGCTCCTGACGGAGTGGTTGGCGCCGGCACACGGCGGTTACTTAATGAGCACGCGCAAGAGGCCCTTACCAGAGAACGCCTGATTCTGCTCAATATGGAGCGCTGGCGATGGCTGCCCATTGATCCAGGCTCCTTCTACGTAACCGTGAACGTGCCAGAGTTCATGGCGCGCGTGGTCAAAGGCGGCGAGGTCATCCACGCGACTCGCGTCGTGGTGGGCAAGCCCGACAAGCAAACCCCCATCTTCTCCGACGAGATGCATGAGGTCGTGTTTAATCCGTTTTGGAGTGTACCCACCTCAATAAAGGTGGAGGAGATCAGGCCCTATCTCGACGAAGAGACAACCTGGTTCTTCGGCGGCTGGAACACTGCGGTTTTCCAGCAGCACGGTCTTCGGGTCAGATATGGTGGTCGGGAGGTCGATCCCGCAACGATTGACTGGAACCGAGTCGACATCCGCAATCTCGAGATCTACCAGCCGCCGGGGCCAGACAACGTGTTGGGAAGGATCAAATTCGTCTTTCCCAATCAGCACGACGTCTACATACACGATACAACGCAGAAAGACCTATTCTCCCAACCCATCCGGGCCGAGAGCCACGGTTGCGTGCGCGTGCAGAACCCGGAACAGCTTGCTGCGATCTTACTGGACTATGACCAGGGCTGGAGTGCGGCGCGCGTGACATCGGCGGTCCAGAACGGCTACGACCAGCATGTGGTACTGAAGCACAAGATCCCAGTGCACATTACCTATTTCACCTTGTGGGCGAATGAGGATGGATCGACGTCCACCTTCGTTGATCTATATGGTCATGACGCACAAATGGCGGCAGCCCTGTTTGGCGATCGTGTTGGCTTCGCGCAACCCAGGATCGCCAACAAGGATCGCGAAACTCGGGTTCTTCGCGGCGACCAGTCGCGATGGGACGAGGCTGCAGGCGAAGACATCGTGGGCAGCATCATTCGGTTGCTAGGAAACTGAAGAAATCCGCTAATGGCACATAGCGGACTCTTTGAGCAGGCTCGCCGCATGTCCGCTTCCGGGGACAAAGCGGACATCCCTGATACCCTTATCAATGTCCGCTAATGACCCAAAGCGGACATTCTGCTTCGCGTGCGATAGCCACAAAACCCGCCTCTGCCGGCTTAACCCAGTCCTTTGGGAAGCCTAGTGTGAAGCCGCCGCGGCTAGCGCCTTCTTGGCATTTAAACGGATTTCTTCCAACTCGGTGATTGCATCGTTCACAAAATCATCGATTTCAGCTTCGGTCATCAGATGCGCTGAGATTGCAAGATCCGGAGTCCGACTGAGTGCGCTCGACTTCACGTAGATCTGCACGTAGCCAGCGGCAGGGCTAGGTTCGTGTTTGCCTCCACCTCGATGAAAGCCGAACTTCCCCTTCGTCATTCCTGCCCTCCCTACTTTAACTGTCGACAGTGACTTAGTTCAGCATCGCCTTCGGCTTGAAGAAGTAGCGCATCGCCAGGAAGAACGCGGACACGAACTCAGTCAAAAAAAACGACCGGGCCGCTTGATCAAGCCTCCATGGTCTCATCCTGTCCGTCTTCAGAAGTTTGGCCAGACGCTCGAACATCTCGCGCTCGCCGGGTCCTGCGACCAGTCCACCTCCCTCAGCTAGTATTCTCCTGATGAATGCGATATCGCACGCAAC
>Ga0070674_100000714_pt1 | contig 16924 bp, 15 predicted proteins | sample KBSM33metaG_FD_65344 | JGI IMG/M metagenome (GOLD analysis project Ga0070674, IMG submission 65344) | Miscanthus rhizosphere microbial communities from Kellogg Biological Station, Michigan, USA - KBS M3-3 metaG | ecosystem: Host-associated > Plants > Roots > Rhizosphere > Soil ... | reverse complement strand
ACCTTCGCCGATCGTGATCGATCATCCGTTTCGCATTCAGGTTGGGGCCACGTGCTCGTCGGGGTGCGACCTCAGTGGGAAAGAGATTCAGATCCTCGACGAAACAGGCGTCAGCGTCGCGCGTGCGACGCTGGGCGAAACCCCGTGGGAGGGAACCAGGGCGCTCTATTGGACAGATGTCGATCTGGTTGCTCCGGCCAGGCAGGGTTCGACGTCGCGATCGATCACGTTCGCGCCAACGGAATTGCGGCTCCCTCATGGCCGGGCGGCGGCCCGATTCGGATTCGAAACAGTCAAGCCGCCGAAGTACTCGGTGGCCGTCAAGGTTGTTCAGAAGGATGCCGGCACGCCGGTCGAAGATGCCCAGGTTCGACTCGGCGTGTACTTCGCCTACTCCGACTCGAACGGCGTTGCACGAGTCGCGATGCCGGAGGGCACCTACAGCCTCGACGTACTCAAGACAGGCTTTGAGGCGCTATCGCGAATTCTCGACGTCCGCGATGACGCCACCGTGGAAGTCGAAGTCGTGGCCGTTCCACCGGAGCATCCAGATGCGTACTGGCTGTTCGACCCCGCGAAGCGAATTTAGCAGCCTATTTCGGTTTTACGGGCACTGCCCTGTACACCGTGTTGACAGTGCCACCCGGGAACCAGGTGGCAGCGCCTTCGGGAATCGACGATGTGTAGGTGAGCGTCCATGTCGAGCCTTCGGTCACCGTCTCCGCGAATGTGGGCCCGGACCGGCCCGACCCAAGACACGTGCTGCACGGGCCGCCTGCGTTGAATTCGAACTTCACCACAATCGGTGGACCGCTCGCCGGAGTCACTGTCGCGATTCGCGTGGCCGGATCGACTTTGCTGATCACCCCCGTGATCATCTTTTCGTCACCAGCGGCTCGGGTGACGGCAGCGATCGCGAGCAGCCCGACGATCGCGACGGCAACCACAGTCTTGTTCGTTCTCATCACCTTGCTCCCGTTTGACGAGATCTCGGCCCGGTGCTAGCCTCGAACGCCTGCGTGTCCGGTTCGACGAGGAATTATAAGGGGATGTCGAGAGCAAGTGGAGCGACGATCGTCTTTGCCACCGTGGTTGCGGTCGGCGCCTTCCCTCGCGTCGCACAGGCGGAGTGCTTTCTGGAGAGCGTAGCCAGTGCGACGGAGATAGCGGCCGGCTGGACCATCCACGAAGATCGTCGCATCGTCAAACAGGTCGACGGTGTCACTTACGAGCGGGGCGGCCGCGGTAATTGGTTCGTCGACCGCGAAACGACAACCCTGCCAATGTGCAGCGTGTTCGACGACCTCGGGGGCTATAGCCTGCGCTCGTACATGTTGCAGCCCGTTGTCGCCAAGACCACGGTCCAGATCTGCCAGGCTACGGCGGATGGCGGCAGCGTGCCGTTCATGCAGGCGGCGACAAATCCACGCCCACCCGACACCGCGCATGAGGTCTATGAGTCGTTCAATCGCCCCTATGCCGGCTCTTGCCCTCCACCCCGGTCCGCTTCCGACGCCAAGCGCAAATTGAAGTAGCGCGAAGCGGTGCCCGCGATCGGCACCGTGGTGAACGCCTCGCCGCTTTCCCTTGACCGCGCCGACTGTGCGTGGTACCTACCTCCACACTTCGGCAGCGCGGATTCCGGGAGGCGCAGGATGCTTCGCCGCACGATCGCGTTCCTTGGCTTGGCCGCTGTGGTGGCCTTTCTCTGGCTTACCGTTCCTCCTCTCTTCGGGCAGCAGCGAGGGGCCGCGACTCCGTCGTTCCCGGCAACGTATCGCGCCCCGCGAGCCCCTGACGGTCACCCCGATCTAAATGGCATCTGGCAGGCGTTCGTCACCGCGAATTGGGACTTGCAGGATCACGAGGCTCAACCCGGTCCGCATCCCGAGCTCACGGGCGCCTACGGCGCCGGCCCCGCCGGGCAGAGCATCGTCGAGGGCGGCGAGATTCCCTACAAGCCGGAGGCGCTGGCCAGGAAGAAAGCGAACTTCGAGAACCGGCTGAAGGTCGACGTCAGCGACGACAAGACCTGGCACGCGCTCGGCGATCCGGAGATGAAGTGCTACATGCCGGGCGTGCCGCGCGCGACCTACATGCCGTTCCCGTTTCACATCGTGCAGGGCACGAGCCCGTACATCCTGATCGCGTACGAGTTCACCAGCGCCACACGCATCATCCGCATGGACTGGAAGCAGAGCGCGCCGGTCGACTCGTGGATGGGTTGGTCGCGGGGACGCTGGGAGGGCGAGACGCTCGTCGTCGACGTGACAGGCCAGCGGGAAGAGACGTGGTTCGACCGCGCAGGCAACTACCACAGTGACGCGCTCCACGTCGTCGAGCGCTACACGCCAATGAGCCCGTACCACATGATGTACGAGGCCACGATCGAGGATCCGAACGTCTTCACACGTCCATGGAAGATCAGCTTCCCGCTCTACCGTCGCATGGAGCGGAACCTTCAGCTTCTCGAGTTCAAGTGCGTGCCGTTCACCGAGGAACTGCTGTTCGGCAAGTTCCGCAAGCAAGCGGCGAGGTGACAGCTATGCGAACCCGACTTCTAGCATTCCCTGCCGTGCTCGCGGCCGTTGTCGCGGTCGGTCTCGTCGCACCCATGGCGGGTCAGGCGCCGAGGAAGTACACCGCTCCGAAAACACCGTGGGGCGATCCGGATCTGCAGGGCGTGTGGAACGACGCCACCAGCACGCCGCTGCAGCGCCCGGGCACTGTCGGCCAAAAGGACGTGCTCAGCGATGAAGAAGCAGAGGAGTTCCAGCAGTCGCTGGCGCACGATCTCTCACGCGATCGGCGCGATGGCGGCAACGCGGCCGATGTCAATCGCGCCTATAACGAGCACTGGATGGACTCGCGCCGACTGAAGATCACTGCCGACAAGCGCACCTCGCTCATCGTCGATCCGCCCGACGGACGGATCCCGGCGCTCGTCGCGCCCTCGCCGGAGCGTCAGCGTGGGCAGACTGCACGGGCCGGGCAGGCCGCGCGTTTTGCCGCCGGGTTGCCGGAGAACTACACCGACATGTCCTGGCCCGTGCGCTGTGTCGTCCGCACCGACGTGCCACCGTACCTGCCGACGATCTACAACAACAACTTTCAAATCTTTCAGAGCCCGGGCTACGTGACCATCGCACCCGAGATGATCCACAGTGCGCGGATCATTCCAGTCGACGGCCGTCCACATCTCAACAGCAACTTGAAGCAGTGGCTGGGCGATACGCGCGGCCGATGGGAGGGCTCGACCCTCGTCGTGGAGACGACGAACTTCAGGGCCGACGAGGGGGTGCTGTTCCAGGGCGCCAACCCGGCGACGTTTACGATCACCGAACGCTTCACGCGCGTTGCCTCCGACGCCATCAACTACGAGTTCACGATGACCGATCCGACGACCTGGACGAGACCGTGGACCGCGTTGATTCCGTGGAACAAGGTGGACCCTGCGGAGCAGATGTTCGAGTATGCCTGTCACGAAGACAACTTCGACATCGTGCACTTCCTGACGGGGGCGAGGGTCAGAGAAAAGAACGGTGAAACCGTCAGCTCGTCGCGGCCGGCCGGTGCCCGCGAAGAGAAATAGGAAGAGAGGCAGACCGATGCGTACCCTCCGATCGCTCGTCGTCTCCTGCGCTGCAGCCGTGTCGCTGATGGTCGCCGCGCCCGCCTTCTCCCATCACGCGTTCAACGCCGAGTTCGATGCCACCAAGCCAGTCAAGTTCAAGGGCGTCGTGACGAAAATGTTGTGGGTGAATCCACACGCGTGGATTTACGTCGACGTCAAGAAGCCCGATGGCACCGTCGAAGAGTGGATGATCGAGACCGGGACGCCGAACACGCTGCTGCGGCGCGGCCTGACCAAGGAAGCGCTAGCCAAGGGGACCGAGATCGTCGTCGACGGCTACCAGTCCAAGGATGGTTCACGACGCGCCAACGGGCGCGACCTGACACTGCCCAACGGGCAGACGCTCTTCCTCGGGTCGTCCGGCACCGGTGCGCCGTACGAGCAGAAGAAATGAGCCGGAAGCGTGCCGAAGACGGGATCCTGTAGCGCGCGGACGCGCGAGCTCAGATCGCCCTGAGGGCGTCGGTGGGACTGATCCTGAGGGCGCGACTCGCCGGCCCGATGCAGGCAAGCAGACCGGCGGCGAGCATGACCGCCGACGTCGCACCTAGATACCCGGCGAAGAGGGCAGCGTCTTCCGCGGGGCGGCCCGAAGGTCCCATGCCGAGTGCGATCGACAACAGCAGGAAGGCACCTCCTCCTGTGATGCCGCTTCCCATGACCACCAGCGAGTGGGACAGGATTCCGGCGAGCACGTGGCGCGGGTGCGCGCCGAGCGCTGCGCGCAGTCCGATTTCGCGCGTCTGCCGCGAGACGCTGACAGATACGAGCGAGAAGATTCCCAGCGCCGACAAGAACAAGACGAGCAGCGTCAGCCCCGCCAGCGCTCCGGCCTGCATGGTCAAGCCGTCATCCCGCTGGCGATTCAAGGCGTCGAGCGGTTGCGAATCGCGGACGAGCAATCTGGCATCGACATCCGCCGCAATGACCGGCAAACGCGCGGCGAGCGAGGCCGGATTGCCGCGCACGCGCACACTCATCACGAGTGGAGACACCGTGCCCGCTGATGCTGCGTGAAATACGAACGGCATCTCGTCGCCGCTGTCGTCAGGGTCCAGGCCGACGTCGCGCACGACGCCCACGATCTCGAAGGCACGCTCGGCCTCGCGCACTCCGCGCGCAGGCTCCGCTGAATCGTCCGCCTCACTGGGTACGGGGCGCCCGCCGCGGGCGACGTCGAAGCGATACCGGATGCGAGTGCCGATCGGCGATCCGCGTCCTGTCTCGCGCGAAAACGCGCGCGCGAACGCTTCGTTGACGATGGCTGTTCGCGCAGTGGGTGCCCAATCGCTCCCGTTGAACGCACGGCCGGCGACAATCGGACGATCGAAGGCCTCGAAGAATTCTGGTCCCACCGCTAACGTGCGAAACGAACCGTCGTAGGTCGGTCCGGCGTTGAGAGAGAACTCGACCTCTCCGAATCGTTCGCTCGCTACTGCGCCTGGCGCACGGTCGGCGAAGGTGACCGCGACCACACCAGGTTCCTGCGCCATGCGGTCGGCGAGTGCCGCAAACGTTCGCGCTCGCCGCTCCTCGAACGCCGGCGTGGTCTCTCCATCGAACGGGCGATCCAGATCGATGCGAGCGGCGAGATACTCCCGGCCTGGAAATGCCGCGCGGATGTTCTGCTTGCGCCACGCCTCACTCGCCGTCTCCATGGCGACCGGGATGCCGATGGCAGTCAGGGCAACCTGGCCGATCATTGCGGCGGTCCAGACGCGACCGAAGCGCAGCGTGGCACCACCGGCGCGGTTCGCGAGATGCGTTTGCAGTCGCGCTCGCGTGACTTTCAGCGCAGGCAGGAGTGACAACATCGCCGCGCTGATGACCGCGAGACCACTGGCGTACAGAATCGTCGAGAGCTTGAGGCCCGGCGTCATCCAGAACGGCGCGCCTCCCGTGGACCTGTTGACGCTCTCGATTCCCCAGGTCAATGCCCGGTCGGCGGCAACCAGACCGACCGCAGCCGCGGCCGACGCGAGCACGAGTGCCTCCACGAAGAGTTGGCCGATGATGCGCGCGCGGCTCGCGCCGAGCGCGGAACGCACGGCGATCTCTCCCTCCCGTGTCGCCGTCCTCGCGTAGACCAGCGTGCCGACACTCAGGCACGCGATCATTAGCACCAGCAGCACCGGCAGGTTCCTCGACGTGAATTGAGCGCGGTCGAGAAAGTCAGGTGTTTCGCCGAGTCGCCGCACGCTCGGCCGGAGATGCTCGTGCGTCGCTGGCAACGCCGCCGACATGCGCTCGCCGAACACGCGCAACTCCGCGTTCGCCTGATCTCGCGAAGCATCCGGCGCCAACCGTCCGATGACGCTGATCGCAGCGCCCTCGAGCGCATCGTACGAGGCGCGAAGCGAGAGTGGCGTCCAGGCGTCGTGGTTGATCGGGTACGCGAAACCTTTCGGCATGACGCCGATCACGGTCGCTGGTGTATTCCCGAGTTTGACGGTCGATCCCACGACGTCCTGCCGACCCCCAAAGGAGCGCTGCCACACATCGTGGCCGAGCACGACGACAGCGGGCGCCCCCGGCAGTTCGTCGGAGTCAAGGAGGGCACGACCGAGCAGGGGAGGTACGCGTGCGGTGACGAAGGCGGCGGCCGTGAGCTCCGCTACCTGGATCGGCTCGGGCGCCGCGTTGTTGAGGACGAGATTTCGAGTGTCCGTGCGGTACGCCCCCAGACCCTCGATCGTGTGCAGCTCGCGTCGCCATTCGAGGAAGTCGTGCAGGACGCGCGGTTCGGGCTCGTTGGTCAAGGTATTGTGCGTCTCGATCAACACGAGGCGGTCGCCTTTGGGCAGTGGGATCGCCGGCGCCATGATCTTGCCCGTGAGGTCGTACCAGCCCGCGCCAATTCCGATCGCAATCGCGAGCGCCAGCCCGCCGGCGAGGGTCAGCCCGGGGTATTTCAGGAGCATCCGCAGTCCGAGCTTGTAATCCTGCAGCATGGTGTCTTCCCGACAACTCAAACGAGGCGCCAGCCGGTCGCGAAAAAGTACACGAGAAAGAGACGTAGATCGGCAGCGCTCAGTTCGCTGCTGGGACGCGGCTGTGCGAGCGCGGACTGCAGCAGCTTATCGAGCTGGTTCCAACGTTCGTTGTCCGTGGCCGTTTTGGCTGGTCAGCTCGCGATACAACCAGGCTTTGGCGGACCTCCACTCGCGCATGACAGTGATCGCCGACACATGGAGAACTTCAGCGGTTTCCTCGACGCTGAGGCCGCCGAAGAAACGAAGCTCCACCACCTTCGCCTTGCGCGGTGCCCGCTCCGACAGCGCGCTCAACGCATCGTCCAGTGATTCGAAATCGTTGGAGCGATCGGGGCAGATGGCGGCTGCGACCTCGAGCGACACACGCTCGGCGCCCGCGCCGCGCTTCACGTTGCGGCGGCGGGCATGGTCGACGAGGATGCGGCGCATCGCCTGAGCCGACACGGCCAGGAAATGGGCGCGGTCCTGCCACTGCATGCGCTTGTAGTCGACCAACCGCAGGTAGGCTTCGTTAATCAGTGCTGTCGTCTGGAGGCTATGGCCGGCCCGCTCGCCTCTCATGTAGTGGCGCGCCAGGCGCCGGAGCTCCGCGTACACGATCGGCGTCAGTTGCGCGAGCGCACGCTGGTCCCCGTCGCTCCACGCGCGGAGAAGCGCACTGATCTCTCCCTGAGCCGATTCGGCGGCCGCTCCGCCCCGTGGCATCGTGGTGATGCGGCCCACAGACCCTACTCGGCGACGAGTTTGAGATCGCCGATGGCGTGCTGCACGTCGAGTTCGATCGTGACGGGTGACGCTCCCGCCTTCGGGTTGATCCAGCGTCCGTCACGCTTCTCGAGACCGGTGACGTTGACGTCGGTAATGAGGCTGGTCGTGCTCACCGAAACGCCGACACTGGCGGGCAGGTGAATCGTGGTGTCGCCAGCGCCGGCCTGAACACGCACGCTGTAACTCTTCGCCGGCGTGCCGCGCAGATCGACGATGAGGTCGCCAGCACCGAGGCGGACGGCGAGGCTGCGCAGATTGAGTGTGCCGAGCGCCAATTGCGCATCACCTGCACTGAGCTTGACGTCGAGATCGACGGGCGTTGTCTCGTTGAGGCTCAAGCGCCATTTGTTCTCATGGGTACCGGACGCTGAGCCTTGCGTCACCTTCAGCGCGCCCGTCTCCCCGCTCACGGCGTACGCGATGTCGGGCTTCAAGGCAGGAACGTTGAAATCGAAGTCGCCCTCGAAGAGCGTCGCCGCACCCGACTTCACTTCCAGGTCACCGGCGGCCATGTCGATCTCGACGTGCGAGCTCGTCGCCGCTCCTCGCTCGACGGCGTGGTGCTCGTGAACAAGGGGACCGGCCGGTCCGCTCGCGTCGCAGGCGATCGTCAGTACTGCCACGATTGCCGCACCCGCCGTCGTCAGTCTCATGAAAACCTCGCCGGATACTATTTCACCTTTTGCATGCGCTGATACGACTGTTCGTTCTCCAGGCAGATCTCGTCCACGAGCTCGGTGTCCACGGCGATACGTTCCTTCAGCGTCACCGTCCACGGCTTCGTGTACGCCTTGGGATCGTCGACGGTCAACTCGATCTCCAGGTGACCATAATCGGGCCGGCGGATGCGCTCCAACACCTTGGCGGACTCCGTCAGCATGCTGCCCTGTATATCGATCCAGAGGTCGTCACGGAATCCAATCGTGTTGACTACGAGCGTGTCGCCCGACCAGGTTCCCGACGAGTAGCCCTGCCATGAGGGCGTCGGATCCGCCGGAAACGGCCGTCCGTCGGTGAACACCTGGCGGTAGCCGGCGTTCATCTCATTGAGCATCACGAGGAGCCCTGGTGTCTGAATGAACTTCAACAGGTGAGGCAGCCCGTACGCGCGCACGAATGTGTCAGGCAGGCAGCGCACATGCGGATCGTCCTTCGCGTCATTTGCCGTGCGCTCCTTTACCAGCGCCGCGAGCCACGGCTGGTAGGGCAGTCCGCCGGGCATGTCGATGCCCAGGTTGATGCCTTCACGCGACAGCGGCAGCTCCGATCCGCAGAGATAGGTGACCGGATCCGGATTGGGGCACAGCGGCTTCCCCGTGATCCAGATGCCGGAGAAATCCGGTTTCCCGTCCGGCGTTCGTGGAGCGGGTGCCGACAGATTCACCGTCCCATCGGCGTTTCGCGGGACGCCTGTCGTTGGATACCGCAGCCACTGAGCAGCGGCGGGGACCGTGAACCACGCGACACCGATCGCGACCAACACAGCTGCAACGTGACGGTTCCAGACGTGGCGCATACAGAATCTCCTGTACTTCATTTTCGCCTGACCCTGACTTATAGTCTGTTGCGGCCTGACCTCGGGGAACGTCTATGCATAAGATCAGCGTGGCCGCACTGGCCGCATTCGTTGTCATCGGCCTCGTCGTCGTCGTTCACGCCCAGGCGCCGAATGGATCGGCGGCTGGCCGTGGAACGGACGACACCTACCGGCCGCCAAGAACGTCGTGGGGCGATCCCGACCTCGAAGGTAAATGGCCCGGCACTGAAATGGGCGGTGTGCCGCTGCAGCGTGCCGAGTCGCTTGGGACGCGCAACGTGCTCACCGACCAGGAATTCACGCAGCGCAAGGCTCAAGCAGATCGCCAGAAGGCTCAGGACACTGAGGACTTCGACTTCGACAACCCGAGCGTACCGTTCGGTCAGGTTGGCGGCGGGCAGTCACCACCGCAACATTGGTTCGAGCGCGGCGAACCGCAGCGCCAGGCCTCGTTGATCGTCGATCCGCCAAACGGCCGCTTGCCTGCGCTAACTGCCGCCGCTCAGAAGCGCGAAGCGGACCGGCGCGCCGAGCGCGCATCCCGCGGACCGCTGGACTCGTACACCGACTTCTCGCTCTACGAGCGCTGCATCACGCGCGGTGTCGTTGGCTCCATGCTGCCTGGCGGCTACAACAACGGGAACCAGATCATCCAGTCGCCCGGGTACGTGACGATCGTCAACGAGATGATCCACGAGTCACGTGTCGTACCGCTGAGTGGTCGAGCCCAACTGAGCCCGACGATCAGAAACTACATGGGCGATTCGCGCGGGCGCTGGGACGGCAATACGCTGGTGGTCGAGACCACGAACTTCAACACTCGTCCGGGCGTGGGGTTGAACGAAACCATCCCAAGTGAAGCGCTGAAGATCACGGAGCGCTTCACGCGCACGAGCGGCACTACCATCAGCTACTCGGTCACCGTGGACGACTCCATGACGTGGACCGCGCCATTTACTATCCAGTATCAACTCAGGCGCAACGACAGCTACGGTATGTTCGAATACGCGTGCCATGAAGGGAACTACGCGTTGCAGAACATCTTGAGCGGCGCGCGGGCCGTAGAACGTGCGGCCGCGAAGGCCGATCAGCAAGCGCCGCGCTGACCAGGAGCGACGCGGTGGTGCCGCGGTATGCTGATCGGGCCTATGACAACTCCGATACGGCAGCCGATCGGCTTCGGTGAGTTCGTCGCCCTGATGGCGACGCTCACGGCGCTCGCCGCGATGTCGATCGACACGGTGTTGCCGGCGTTGCCTGCGATCGGTGCCTCGCTCGGTGTCGAGCGCGCGAACGACAATCAGCTCGTCGTCTCACTGTTCTTTCTCGGGTTCGGAGCCGGCCAGTTGTTCTACGGCCCTCTGTCAGATGCCGCCGGCCGCAAGCCCGCGGCCTACGCCGGCCTCGCGCTCTTCATTGCCGGAACTCTGCTCGCGCTGCTCTCGCGCACGTTCCCGATGATGCTCGCGGGAAGGTTGCTGCAAGGCATCGGCGTGGCCGGGCCGCGCACGATCACCCTCGCACTCGTACGAGACAAGTTCGAGGGACGTGCCATGGCGCGCGTGATGTCGCTCGTGATGTTCGTGTTCATTCTCGTCCCGGTGGTGGCCCCGGCGATCGGGCAGACGATCGTCGGCCTGGCGGGATGGCAGGGCATCTTCGTCGCGTACCTGGTGATCGGTCTGCTCGCCACTGTGTGGTTCGGCGTGCGACAGGAAGAAACGCTGCCGAGCAGCCGACGCATTCCGTTTTCAGCGCGGCGGATGGCGGCGGCTTTCCGCGAAGTCGTGACCACTCGACGCTCCATCGGTTTCACCATCGCGTCGGGATTCGTGTTTGGCGCGTTTGTCGGATACCTTTCGTCTGCGCAGCAGATTCTGCAGCAGCAGTACGAGTTGGGCGCGCGGTTCCCGTTGTACTTCGCGATGCTGTCGATCGCGATTGGCGGCGCATCGTTCGTGAATGCGAGGCTGGTTCTGCGTCTCGGTATGCATACGCTCTCGACCTGGTCGCTGCGCGGGATCTGCATCGTGTCGGTCGCCTTCAGCGTGTTTGCCAGCGGCAGTGCCGGACATCCACCGCTCTGGACCTTGATGGGGTACCTGATGCTGTCGTTCTTCGGCATCGGGTTGCTCTTCGGAAACCTGAACGCGCTTGCCATGCAGCCACTGGGCCACATCGCCGGCACCGGCGCCGCGGTTGTTGGTGCGACGTCGATGCTGATCTCGCTGGCGTTCGGAACCTGGATCGGTCAGAGCTACAACGGAACCGTGTTGCCTCTGGTGATCGGGTTCGCTGTGTTGAGCGGGTGCTCGATCGTGATCGCCTGGTGGGCGGAGTCGGGAAGCCAGGCGCAGGGCGCCCGACACGCCTCAGCTGCGAGCCAGGGAACTCTATGAGCGCCCCGACGCCGACCAACTACGTCCTTGGCAAATCCGCCCACGAAGATGAACGCCTGATGTTCCAGGCCCGGCTGCTGCGCCCCTACACGGAACGCTACTTCCGTTCAGCCGGGATCGTCCCCGGCATGCGCGTGCTCGACATCGGCTCCGGCATGGGCGACGTCGCTCTACTCGCCGCTGACATCGTCGGCCCCTCGGGCCGCGTGCTGGGTCTCGATCGCGACGCCAAAGGCTTGGTGCGTGCCCGCTCGCGGACCGTCGAACTCGGTTGCTCCACGTGGGTCTCGTTTCAGGAGGCCAACCTCGATGACTTTGCGACCACCGAGAAGTTCGATGCTCTCGTTGGCCGCTACATCCTCCTTTACCAGCCCAATCCCGGCGCGACGCTTCGCCGCCTGACACAGTTCCTCGTGCCCGGGGGCATCGTCGCCTTCCACGAGCTCGACTTTCCGGATCCCTCTTCGAGCGACCCGCCCTGCCCTTACTGGGACAAGGTCTTCGCGCTCGTGGGCGAAGCCTTCGCTCGCGCCGGCGCACCGCCTCACTATGGCCGCCGCGTCGCAACCGCGTTTACGTCCGCCGGGCTTCCATTCCCTACGATTTCCGCTGACGCCGTGATTGGCGGTGCCCCGGGCGCCTACGCCTATCCCTGGATCGCGAACACGCTGATCAGCGTGGTGCCGCGCCTCGAGGGCCTCGGGCTGACGTTGCCACACGACGTGCCGATGGATGCGCGCGAGCTGGCGGCGAAGCTCGAGGCCGAAGTGCTGGCCTGCGGCAGCCAGGTCATGGCGCCGACCCAGTACGGGGCGTGGACGCGGTTAGGCCTGGCCGCCCGTGGTGAAACGGTGACGTGACGCGCTTGGCGGCGCGTTCTTACGAGCCGCCGCGCCCAGGTCCGTACGACGGCTCCCAGCCCGTTGGCTGCGCGTCGGGCAGGTTGAAGAGCACGGCATGGACTTCCTGGATCAGCCCGGACTTGACGGCGAAGAACTCCCCGACGAGACGATCGTTGCCCGTGGCCGTGCTCTGACTCTTCGCTCCATCCTTCAAGCCGAAGCGGACGATCGACAGCACGATGCCGCGCTCGGTGTCGACGACAGGGTAGCGCCGATCCCAGAGATTGCGGCCAATGAAGCGGCCCTTGTCGAAACCCTCTGCCGCCGACACGAACGCGCCGTTGCGCACCATGCCGGTGGTCTGTAAGCCGTTCTCGAAGCGTCGCGCATCGGGCATGAGGCTGGCCGGGTGGTATTCGTCGGTGCCGTTGGTCTGAAACGCGCGCCAGTAGCCCTCGGCAGCCGCGATGAGCCCATAGTAGGAGTCCTGATCGGCAGGCCGGATCGAGAGTGTCAGCGCCGGGGATACTTCTTTAAGGGTGTCTGGATCCCACAGACGATCGGCCTCGCCCTTGTTCGCCTTGATGGTCTCGACTTCCGAGATCTGTCCGCTCGCCACCTTCAGCCGCACCATGTACATTGTCTTGCTACCATCGCTGTTCTGCACGACAACTTCCGAGCCCGTATCTCCGAGCCGGTCGTTGACGATGTCGAACCTGTAGACGATGCGGTCGGCGCTGTCCCAGAAGGCGTCGGCGAGCTTCATCACGCGGCCGTTGAACGTGACCTTCGCGGTCGCTGTGAGCGGAACCGCACCTGGCGTGTTCGCGGTCAGCGCTTTGAGGTAGGTGTCGACGAACCCCGTCAAACACGCGCGATTGCACGCTGGTTTCGATTGAGCCGAGGTGAGCGCGCCGGTCGAAAGCGCCGCGGCCATGCACGTTGCAATGAACAGTCTCATCAGTTCCTCTCGTGACGGGTTGTTCTTATCGCATGGAGCGCTCGCGGCGTCAATGCCGGCATTCTGGCTTTCCGTCGTTATCTGAGGCGTATCCAATATTTGAATCATTCCAAACCCTGATCTAGGATGTGGCCGTGGCCACTGAGCCGGCGGACCTCCTTCGCCAACGCGGAATTCAGGTAACAGCGCAGCGATTGGCTGTCCTGCGCGCCGTGTCGGGCGAGCCGCACATCACTGCCGATGCCGTGGCCGAGGCCGTCAGGACGGAGATCGGTGCGATCTCTTTGCAGTCGGTGTACGACGCGCTCAGCGTTCTGGTCACTGAAGGGCTGATCCGGCGCATTCAGCCCGCGGGATCACCGGCTCGCTTCGAGGATCGTGTTGGCGACAACCATCACCATTTGATCTGTCGCGTATGCGGCAGCGTAGTGGACGTCGACTGTGCGGTCGGCAAGGCGCCTTGTCTCACGGCCCACGACGACAACGGCTATCAGATCGACGAGGCCGAGGTCGCGTATTGGGGACGCTGTCCGGATTGCCAGGGCAAGTCATCGCGCTCAGGCCATCGCGCGGGCGCCAAAGCCAGCAGGGGGTCGCACGCGAAAAGCGCCGCGCGGTCCCGTCAACGAACTCCGAAGAGAATTTCCAGGACCAAATAAGGCGGGTCTCGAGAGCAAGAACCGGCCTACGAAGCAACACATCACAGTAGAGGTCACGTCATCATGGAAAACGAAAGCAAATGTCCGTTCTCGGCAGCATCACGCAGCGGTAGAGCCAATCGCGACTGGTGGCCGAATCAGCTGAACCTGAACGCCCTCCATACGAATCACCCATCGGGCAATCCAATGGGCAAAGACTTCGACTACGCGAAGGAGTTCAAGTCGCTCGATCTCGAGGCCGTGAAGAAGGACATCGAAGCGGTGATGACGAACTCTCAGTCCTGGTGGCCGGCGGACTTCGGCCACTACGGGCCGCTCTTCATCCGTATGGCGTGGCACAGCGCGGGCACCTACCGCATCCACGATGGCCGCGGCGGTGCGGGTTCGGGTCAGCTCCGGTTTGCACCTCTCGGCAGCTGGCCGGACAACGCAAACCTCGATAAGGCGCGCCGGCTGCTCTGGCCGATCAAACAGAAGTACGGCAAGAAGATCTCGTGGGCCGACCTGATGGTCCTCACCGGTAACGTCGCTCTGGAGTCGATGGGTTTCAAGACGTTCGGGTTCGCGGGCGGGCGCAAGGATGTCTGGGAGCCGGAGCACGTCAACTGGGGATCCGAGTCCACGTGGCTCGGTGACGAGCGCTACAGCGGCGACCGGCAGCTGGGGAATCCTTTCGGCGCCGTGCAGATGGGCCTCATTTACGTGAACCCGGAAGGGCCGAACGGCAATCCTGATCCGGTGAAAGCGGCACGCGATATTCGCGAGACCTTCCGTCGCATGGCGATGAACGACGAAGAGACCGTGGCGCTGATCGCTGGTGGACACACGTTCGGCAAGACGCACGGTGCGGCGCCTGCGGACAAGCATGTTGGCAAGGAGCCTGAGGGCGGCAACATCGAAGAGCAAGGCTTCGGCTGGAAGGGCGGCTACGAAACTGGTGTGGGCGCGCACGCGATCACGAGCGGTCTCGAGGTCACCTGGACCACGACGCCGACGAAGTGGGGCAATGACTTCTTCAAGCACCTCTTCGAGTACGAGTGGGAACTGACCGAGAGTCCGGCTGGCGCGAAGCAGTGGAAGCCGAAGAATGGCGCAGGTGAGGGCACGGTTCCGGCCGCCCACGACAAGTCGAAGAAGATCGCGCCGTCGATGCTGACCACGGACCTCTCGCTGCGATTCGATCCGGCCTACGAGAAGATCTCGCGCCGCTTCAAGGACAACCCGCAAGAGTTTGCGGACGCCTTTGCGAAGGCGTGGTTCAAGCTCACGCACCGCGATATGGGACCGATCTCGCGCTACCTGGGTCCGGAAGTTCCCAAGGAGCCGCAAATCTGGCAAGACCCGGTTCCGCCAGTCGATCACAAGCTCGTTGATGCGAATGACGTCGCTGCTCTGAAGAGCAAGATCCTCGCATCAGGTCTCACCACTTCTCAGCTCGCTTCCACGGCCTGGGCGTCGGCATCGTCGTTCCGCGGCACAGACAAGCGCGGCGGCGCCAACGGCGCACGCATTCGCCTCGCGCCGCAGAAGGATTGGGCGGTCAACAATCCACCCGAGCTTGCGAAGGTGCTGCAGGCACTGGAGAAGATCCAGAAGGAGTTCAACGACGCGCAGACCGGCGGCAAGAAGGTCTCGCTCGCCGACCTGATCGTGATCGGCGGCGACGCGGCCATCGAGCAGGCGGCGAAGAAGGCTGGCGTCGATGTGAAGCTGCCGTTCGCGGCGGGCCGCACGGATGCGTCGCAGGAGCAGACCGACGTGGAATCGTTCGCCGTGCTCGAGCCAGATGCGGACGGGTTCCGCAACTTCCTCGGCGAAGGGCATGAGGTGCCGGCAGAGCATCTCCTCGTCGAGCGGGCATTCAGGTTGACGCTGAGCGCGCCAGAGATGACGGTGTTAGTAGGTGGCCTGCGGGTGCTGGGCGTGAACTCGGGGCAGTCGAACCACGGCGCGTTCACCAAGCAGTCCGGCGCGTTGACCAACGACTTCTTCGTGAACCTGCTCGACATGAGCAACGAGTGGGTGCCAGCGACCGCCGATGGTGTGACGTTCAATGGTCGTACTCGCGCGAAGGGCGAGGCGACCTGGACAGCGAGCCGCGTCGATCTCGTCTTCGGATCGAACTCCGAGCTGCGCGCGCTCTCGGAGGTCTACGCGTGCGGCGATGCGAAGGAGAAGTTCGTGCACGACTTCGCCGCCGCGTGGACCAAGGTGATGAATCTCGATCGCTTCGACGTTGTTGCCTGATTCTTGAAGTAGGCAGTATGCAGTAGGCGGGGTGGTCGACCGCTTACTGCCCACATAGGCTTGGCACTGCAGTTCACGGTGGCGAGGTCGGGCGCCCGGAACTACAATGCGCCCGCTATGGCCTATCGCCCTCGTGCGCCCCACCTGGGTATTGCGGTCCTTGCCGCAGCGATGGCGCTCGGCTCGCCGCTGACCATCGTGCGGGCACAGAAGCCGGATCCGGCGGCCCGCGGTTGGATCCAGCTTTTCAACGGGCGCGACCTCGCGAACTGGACGATCAAGTTCGCAAAGCACGACCTCGGCGAGAATGTCCGCAACACGTTCCGCGTCGAAAACGGGCTGCTCATGGTCCGTTACGACCAGTGGCCCTCGTTCGACGGCGAGTTCGGCCACATCTTCTATAACCAGCCGTTCTCCTATTACCTGATCGCCGCCGAGTACCGCTTCGTCGGCGAACAGGTGGCCGGCGCGCCGGGGTGGGCCAATCGCAACAACGGGCTGATGCTCCATAGTCCGCATCCACGGACGATGCTGAAGGATCAGGATTTTCCGATCGCGCTGGAGGTCCAGCTGCTCGGCGGTCTCGGGACGGCCCCGCGCACTACTGCCAACCTCTGCACGCCAGGCTCGCACGTCGTCTACAACGGACAACTGCACACGGCGCATTGCACCAACTCGACATCGAAGACCTACGACGGCGATCAGTGGGTGCGCGTCGAGGTGCTCGTTCACGGCGATGAGCTCGTCCGCCACATCGTCGAGGGCCAGACGGTGCTCGAGTACTCGAAGCCGCAGATCGGCGGCGGCAATGTCAACCCGGTCGATCCCGCGGTCAAGGTGGATGGGACGCCGATGACGGGCGGCTACATTTCGCTGCAGGCGGA
>Ga0070674_100000713_pt1 | contig 16928 bp, 14 predicted proteins | sample KBSM33metaG_FD_65344 | JGI IMG/M metagenome (GOLD analysis project Ga0070674, IMG submission 65344) | Miscanthus rhizosphere microbial communities from Kellogg Biological Station, Michigan, USA - KBS M3-3 metaG | ecosystem: Host-associated > Plants > Roots > Rhizosphere > Soil ... | reverse complement strand
GAGGGCGAGGCGAGCACGTGCTCTTCATCGACGACGAACCGGCGCTCGTCCGCCTCGGCATCCGGGTGCTGGAGCGCCTTGGCTATCGTGTCACCGGCTGTCAGGATCCATCCGCCGCGCTGGAAATGTTCAGGTCGGATCCCAAGGCCTTCGATCTGGTACTGACCGATCTGGCGATGCCGCCGATGACAGGCTTCGACGTCGCGCAGGCGATCCTGGCGCTTCGACCGAGTATTCCTGTCCTGCTGACGAGCGGCTACATGCGGACCGAGGACCGCGATGCGGCCGTCGCGCTGGGCATCCGAGACGTGCTGCCCAAACCCACCACCCGCGAGCTGCTTGGCCGGACGCTGCGGCAGGTGCTCGATACGAAAGACGGACCGTCCTAGATCTTCACACCCCTGCACAGCGAAATTGTGCAGATGCGGGCTGAAGAAGTAAGCCGGATCGACCGATTGTGTACAGGGGCATGGTAGAGAGGCTGAGGCGACTGCCACTCGTCGACGCGGGCGCCGCCGCCTACGTCCTCGCGTTCTACGCGTGGATTGCCCTGCACGCGCCGGGCACGCAGACGACGGCCTTCATCGGCGATCTCGTCTTCCTGCCGCTGGGACTCGCTGTCGCGTGGGCGACGTGGCGCACCAGCAGCATGCCTGGGGTCGATGGCAGGACCCGCCTGGCCTGGCGTCTGCTGCTCGTGGCCTACCTGTCGCTCTGGCTCAGCGGCAGTGCCTGGACCTTCTACATCCGCAACGTCGATCGCACGCACTGGCCGTGGTGGATTGACCAGTTCGAGTTCGCCCAGCATGTCTTCGCGCTGGCGGCCTATCTGACGTTCCCCAACCGTCGCCTCGGGAGCGAGGCGCGGACACGGTTTCTGGCGGACGCCTCTCTGACGCTCGTTGCCGGCGCCGTCCTGGCCTTCCAGTTCGTGCTGCGTCCCGCCCTGCAGCAAGGCGGATCCGAGTCGATGCAGATCACGATCGCCGGGGCCGTGCTCGACTGGCTGCTCTTCGCGACGGCCTCGATGGGTCTCGTCCAGAAGCGTGACGCCGAAATCCGGCAGGTCATGGGCATCCTCCTGGCCGCGAACACTGTGTACCTGTTCGCGAACTACGTCTGGGTGCAGCATGAGGGTGCCTATCGGATCGGCGATGCCGCCGACGGGCTCTGGTTCGCCGCCTGGGTCTTGCGGTGGGCCGCTGCCCGGCACGCCTGGCGGCGGTACCGCGACTCGAACCGCGCGCCGGAGCTCCCGATGGTGGGCTATCAAAGCAACACGTTCTCGTACGCGATCGTCGCGCTCGCGTTCGTGCTGCTCATCACGCAGATTGTCGCCGGCGACCGGCAGTTCCTCTGGTTCACGGCGTTCTCGGTTGCCGTGATGGCGTTTCTCCTGCTCTTCCGGCAGTTCGCCGAGCTCGGTGAGAACCGGCGGCTCTTCGCCGCCCAGCTTGCGCAGGAAGCCCGCTTTCGATCGCTCGTTCAACACTCGTCTGACGTGGTGCTGATCGTCGAGCCCGACGGCATGATCGCGTATGCGAGCCCCTCGAGCCAGCGTCTGGTCGGTCCGGACCTGCTGCGACCCGGACGCCGGCTGCACGACATCGTGGAGGATCACGCGGCGCTGCGCCCGGTCTTCGAACAGCCTGGCGCGTCGCGCCCGCTCCTGCATCGCATGCGGACAGCGCAGGGGGCCTGGCGTGAAGTCGAAATCGTCTGGAGCGATCTTCAGGACGATCCCGCGGTCAACGGGATCGTCCTCAACTGCCGCGACGTCACCGAGCGCAACGAGCTCGAGCGGCACCTGCAGCACGCACAGAAGCTCGACGCCGTGGGCCACCTCGCTGGCGGCCTCGCCCACGACTTCAACAATCTGCTGACGGTGATCCGTGGCTACACCGAGCTGCTTCGCGGCGATCTGCCGCCCGAAGCGCGCGAGTGCGCCGAGGATCTCGGCTACATGGAGCAGGCGGTCGATCGCGCCGCGACCGTCACGAAGAAGCTTCTTGCGTTCAGCAGACGCCAGCCGGTGCAGGCGACGGTGGTCGACGTGAATGGCGTGCTTCGGGAGCTCGAGCCGCTCTTCCGGCAGCTGCTGCCGGACGGCGTCGAAGTGGTGCTCGATTGCACGCCCCAGTTGTGGCGGATCAAGGTGGACCAGGGGCAGATCGAACAGGTCCTGATCAATCTCGCCACCAACGCGCGCGATGCGATGCCTCAGGGAGGGCGGCTGCGAATCCAGACGGAGAACCACGTCGTGAGTGCGGGTGCTGCCGCGCCGGGCGGCCCGGACACCGGTGACTACATCCAGCTGACGGTGAGCGACACGGGCGTGGGCATGGATGACGACACGCTGGCCCACATCTTCGCGCCGTTCTTCTCGACCAAGCCGAAGGATCGAGGCATGGGCCTCGGCCTGGCGATGGTGCACGGCATCGTCACGGGTGCGGGCGGCCACATCACGGTCGCGAGCGCGCCCGGTCGCGGCACGACGTTCACGATTCTGCTGCCACGCACCGGCGATCGCGCGGTGCCGGCTGGCATTCAGGAATCGGTGCCCGAGACCGTGTCGGCTCCGCGCACCGTGCTCATCGTCGATGACGAGCAGGGCGTGCGGAACATCGTGCGCCGGCTGCTCGAGCGCGGCGGCTATCGCGTGCTGGAAGCGTCCGATGGCGCGTCGGCGCTGACGTTCATCGAGCGCGCGGACGTCCACATCGATCTGCTGCTGACCGACATGGTCATGCCGGGCATGCACGGACGGGAGCTGATCGCGCTCTTCCGCGCGAGGCGTCCCGGCCTGCCCGTGATCTCGATGAGCGGGTTCACCGGTGAAATGACTCAGGCGCGCGACACCTCGCCCGAGCTCGCCGCGGTGCTGACGAAGCCGTTCTCATCGGATGCCCTGATCAGAGCCGTGTCGGCCGTCTCCTGGGCAACCTAGCGAGCGGCGAGGGATTGCACCCGCACCTTTCGTTCCGCACCCTCCGTCCGCACCATTACGCACTAATCGTCAGTATGTTGTTTGCGACGCTGGTGCCGAACTTGGTCAGGCTCCGCGCCGCAGGACCGCGAACGACGGTACCGTCGGTCGCGTACTCCGATCCGTGGCACGGGCACACGAACATCGGGCTCGACCATGCCGAGACGTTGCAGTTCTCGTGTGTGCAGATGGAGCTCAGTGCAGAGAACGTGTCCTGACCGGTGCGCGCCACGAGAACGTTGCCTGCGGACGATGTCACGAACGCCGCACCGCCGACGACCGCGAGCGGACCCGAGTCTACGGTAACGGTCAGTGTGTTCGCGGCGATGACGGTGCCACTCACCGTCGGCAAGCTCGTCACCGATCCACCTCCTCCTGCCGGATTTCCGCCGCCACCACCTCCACAGCTTTCGAGCACCGCACCGACCGCGATCAGCGAAGCGGCCTGGCAGGCGTTGAGGCAGAAAGTACGGCGGGACTGGTGAAGGAGAGTTTTCCCGTGGGTCGTTTCCATCGCGTGTAAGACCTCGTTGTTGAACGCGCTCGCAACGCGGGAGCCCGTCTGTTGATTGGCGTTCGTTGAGATCAAGGCGCCAGGGGCTGCGCCACGGTGTGCAATACACAAGCCAATGAAATTGCTAGATATGACGAGTGAGGCGGGGTGCCCGCGCACTCGGTGTCACCACCGGGCGACGGACTGCGAAAGTCAAAGAGGTCGCACGGATACCTTCACACGCTTCGACTCCTGGATTTCCAGATCATGAATGCGGGAATTCCGAGGGCGATCAATCCCAGCCCAGCTGCTGCATTCCAGAACTGCGCGATGAGGGCGTTGACGGAGATGAACAGCGCAGCCAGGACGAAGAGGACTGGCGTGACCGGATAGCCCCACGTCTTGTACGGCCGCGGACGGTCCGGTGCCGTGTGCCTCAGCACGATCACGGCGACGCCGGTCAGCCCCATGAAGATCCACACGCCGAACACGACGTACGCGGCGAGCTGTTCGAACGTGCCGCTGATGGCGAGCACGGCCGCCCACGACGACATCGCAATAATCGAGATGTGCGGCGTCAGGAACCGCGGATGCACGGTCGCCACGCGTTCGAAGAACAGGCCGTCCTGCGCCATGGCAAAGAACAGCCGCGGTGCCGTTAGAATGTTCCCGTTCATCGCCCCCGTGATCGACACGAGCACGATGCCCGCGATGATCGTCGCGGCAGATCCGCCGACACCCGCCTGCATCGCGTCGGCCGCGATCCGCTTCGATGCGGCGATCGCTTCGATCGGCAGCACCCACAAGTACGCCAGGTTTGCGCCGATGTACAGCACGAGGATCGTGAGCGTGCCCAGCACGAGTCCAAGCGGCAGGTTCCGCTGCGGATTCTTGACCTCACCCGCCACGAACGTCACCAGCTCCCATCCCTTGTAGGCCCAGAGCGACGCCACGAGCGCCACGCCCGCCTGCGACAGCAGTCCGAGCGACCACGGCGGCGCCGCCGGGGTCACGAAATGCGACGAACTGCCGGGAGCGGTGGTGAAGATGGCGACGATGACACCGACGATCGCGGACATCTTGATGATCGTCAGTGTCCGCTGCACGAACGCACCGTGCCGGACTCCGATGACGTTGATCGTCGTGAGCACCGCGATGAGGGCAACGGCTGCCGCTTTGGTTCCCCAGGGCGGCAGGGCGACGAAGTACGGCAAGTACTTCGTCGAGAACGCCGACGCGAGCGTCGCCACGGCGCCGGCCTCGATGACGACGAAGGACGTCCAACCAAACAGGAACGCGATGAGCGGCCCGTACGCTTCGCGCAGGTAGACGTAAATGCCACCCGAATCCGGATACGCGGCCGACAGCTCCGACAACGCCAGCGTGCCGAACAGGCTCAGCGCACCGCCGACGACCCAGACGCCGAGCATCAGCATCGGCGACTGCACGGCTGCCGCCATGGTGGCCGACACGAGGAAGATCCCGGAGCCGATCACCGTACCGACGAGCAACACGTAGACGTCGAAGGCGCCAAGCACGCGTGGCAGCGACGAAGGCGTGGACATGGGGGCGGATTCTATCCGGTCTTCGGTCTAGGGTCTTCAGTCTAGGGTCTTCGGTCTATGAGGGAAGGACTACCGAACCAGCGAGTAGACGTGCAGCCGGCCGTTGCTGAAGAGCATCGGGAACGGGTATTCGCGGACGGTCACCAGGTGCGTCAGGCCGTAGCGGGCGGCGACGTCACGAGCCATCGTGGATGTCACCAGACCGAAGTCCGGCAGAGCGGCTTGTCGCTCCTTCACACGCATGGCAATCTCACGCGAATACATCGCGATCGAGGGGTCCTTGGACGGTTCGATGAAGACGTCCCGACCGGCGGCGACCCGAAAGCTCACGCCTTCGCGATCCACATCGGTCGGGTCGATGAGGAAATGAGCATCCACCGGCGCGGAGCTGCGCGCCCAGGTGGCGATCTGCTGCCAGTCGCCATCGGGCAGATTCACACGGACGAGCGGACGATGAGTCTCGACAGCGAGGATGTAGATCCCGCGCGCAGTGCTGGCCGCGGCCAGGACCGCGAACAGGAATATGGGCGCCATCCGGGTCCATCGGGAGGGCAGCCACGGCCCCTCTGCGACAGCCCAGATGAGATAGACGGTTGCGAGGAACTCGATCGGCCACAGGACGCGTGAGATCTGAAGCTGGATCGCAATGGCCACGCGCGCGCCTACGAAAGGCAGCGTCACGACAAAGATCGCGAGCAGCACCGCCGCGCCGGCCACGGCGCCTCGCTCACCCGTGGTCACGAGTCCTCGCTTGAGGCGCGCCGAATAGATCGCGAGAACAGCGGCTGCCGGCACGAGGTTGACGATCCACGCGCTCAACGGCCAATTCGTGGTGAAGAGATATCGCCTCGAACCCAAGACCTCGAGCCACGCATCGTCCATGACCGCGAATCGTTCGGGAGCAACGCTCCTCAGAACCATGAGACCGGCGAGTCCCAACGCGATCGCCGCTCCAGCGCTCGACCAGCGATAGCGCGTTCCGCTGACGAGTGCGACGGCGATCCAGACGACGAACCATCCGCCTGTCGTGGGATGCACCACGAACGCGATTGCGACGAGAACGGCGGCCCACACGCGGCGGCCATCGAGGCACGCGGCCAGTGCCGCAATCCCTACAGCGAAGGCAAGTACCCGCGGGTGAAAATACCCCTCGAATGAATTGACGCCTGTCTCGAGCAGGCGATGGCGAAAGGTCAATGCGAAGAGGAGCGCGGCACTGGTCCAGACCGACGCGTAGTAACGCCGTCCGATCCGCAGTACGGCGCCAGCAAAGACGGTCAGTGTGATCAGATAGCCGATGAAGAAAACCGCCGGGAGCGTGGCGCCCGTCGCGAGGACGATCCGTGCGATGAGGTCGTCGCTGACAGTGAGCCGGGCTTGTGAGTCGATGAGCGCCGCGTCGCGGGGAAACAGGGAGGGTGTGATCAGCCGCTCGACCGCCGGCACGTAAAAGGCCTGGTCGCTGACGCCGAACCGATAGCCAGCTGAGTTCGCGGTTACGAGCACCGCAAACGACGCGATGAGCGCGGCGGTCAGCGCAAGAGAGCGTCCGGGGGGAACGCGCGCGGACGGGTCCTGACTGGGCGGCCGCTCGAGATCCATGACTGGATCCGAAATGAGAAGGGGGCCGCGAGGGCCCCCTTCAGTGTTCGTGATCGTGCGCGACTACCAGCGCGGCTCGGAGCGCTTGCGGAAGCCGCCGCGATCCCCGCCGCCACCGCCGAATCCGCCAGACCGTGGCGCCGGCGGACGCGCTTCGTTCACCGCCAGCCGCCGGCCGCCGAACTCGCGATCGTGCAGCTGCGCCACCGCATTCTGTGAGTCAGCTTCCGTCGCCATCTCGACGAACGCGAAGCCGCGCGCCCGGCCCGTCTCGCGGTCGCGCATCACCTGCACGCTCTCGACGGCGCCGGCCTGCTCGAAGAGCGTCTGCAGATCACCCTCGGTGGTGTCGTACGGAATGTTGCCAACGTAAAGCTTGCGATTCATCTGACTTGAACTCCTACACCCCTGAAGGGTGCAGCCCCGCCTCGGCGGAGCCAGTACCGAAACCAGCCTGAGCGACTGTCGCTCGACTCAACGGGCATGCAGGAGGATCTGAAATGGGATCGACGCTGAACGCGAGTGAAGGAAGGGCTGAGGCTTCCAGGGCCCTCCCACTATACACCAAGCGTCCCGCGATACCATCTGCCCCATGCTCAACTACATCTGGTTCGGGTTGATGGCCGCCGCGCTTGCCGTGGCAGCCGTCCGGGGCACCGCCGACGCCGTCACCAAGGGGGCCGTCGAGTCGGCGGCGGGCGCGGTCCAGATTGCCTTGGGACTGGTCGGCATCATGACGCTCTGGCTGGGCATCATGCGCGTCGCAGAGGCAGCGGGCCTCGTGGCGCTGATCGGCCGCGTGCTCCGTCCGGTCCTGCGCTGGCTGTTTCCGGATGTTCCGGCCGACCATCCCGCCGCCGGGGCCCTGGTCCTCGCGATCGCCGCCAACATGCTCGGCCTGAACAACGCGGCCACGCCGCTCGGCATCAAGGCCATGGAATCGCTGCAGGACCTGAATCCGGACAAGGCCACAGCGACCAATGCGATGGTGACGTTCAGTGCCCTGACCACGTCCGGCGTCCAGCTGATTCCGGCCACGATGATCGGAGTGCTCGCCGCCGCCGGCTCGGTCAACCCGACCGCCATCATCGCGCCGTCCATTATCGCCACGGCGGCCGGCACGGTCGCCGCCGTCATCGCCGCGCGCGCGCTGGAGCGCGCACCGTGGGGGCGGGACCGATCGGCACCCACAGCTGGGCCATCCGCCGCGCTGCCGCAGCAAGAGGCCGGCCGATGATGCGGCAGGTGCTCGACGCGATCTCGCTCTGGGCCATGCCGGTCCTGCTGGTGGCTATTCCCTTCGTCGGCCTCGTTCGCGGCGTCAAGGTTTACGAGGTGTTCATCGAGGGCGCGAAGGAAGGCTTCGACGTCTCCGTGAAAATCATCCCGTTTCTCGTGGGGATCCTGGTAGCGATCGGCATGTTCCGCGGGTCAGGTGCGATGGATCTGCTGACCGGTGCGCTCCGCCCGGTGGCCGACGCGGTCCGCTTTCCCGCAGAACTGCTGCCGTTGGCGATCCTGCGTTCGTTGAGCGGAAGTGGTTCGCTGGCTTTCGCGACAGACCTCGTCAAGACGCACGGCGGCGACTCGGTCCTGGGCCGCACCGCTGCCGTCCTGTATGGATCCTCCGAGACGACGTTTTACGTACTCGCCGTGTATTTCGGCGCGGTCGGCGTGCGGCGCACGCGCCATGCGGTGCCGGCGGCTCTCATCGGCGACCTCGTCGCGGCAATCGCCAGCGTCGCAGTGTGTGCGTGGCTGTTTGGGGGGACGGGCGGGCAATGAATTGGGAGACCGACGGGCAATGACGATTGCAGATTTGACGATTGATGATTAGTCCTCAGGCGCTCGGGCCCTCGAGCCGTCAGGAGATGTGGCGGCGCTCGCCGTCAACGCGCCGCAGGATCGGCGGACGATGAGTGTGGGGTGCAGTAGGATGTCGCGCGCCGGGAGGTCCGGCTGCGCAATGCGATCGAGCATCGCCGCCATCGCCGCCACACCAATGTCACGACAGGGCTGACGCAGGGTCGTCAGCGGCACCGGCAACAAGCTCGCGTACTGCACGTCGTCGATCCCGACCAACCTGATGTCGCCGGGGATGTCGTAGCCCTGTGCGAGCAGGACCTGCATCACAAGGCCGGCCGTGCGATCGTTCGCGCAGACGATCGCGTCGGGCTCATCAGCCATCAACGTCATGAGCGGACCCGAATCGCCGGCATCGAAGCGGACGACGAACCGCGACGCGATCTCGGCGCCGTGCACGTGCAGCGCCTCGCGGTAGCCGGCGAGCCGTGCGTCAACAGTCGATGCCGCGTGGCGAAGACTCGCGAACGCGACGCGCCGTGCGCCCAGCTTCAGCAGATGCTCGGTGATGCGATAGCCCGCGCGGCGGTTGTCGATGCCGACGAGATCGTGCTGATCGCGCTGGCCGTACGGACGCGCGCTCCGATCGAGCAGGACGACGGGGATACCCGCCTCGTCGAAGGCGCGCGTAATCCGTTCGTTGACTTCGTGCCGCGAGGGTGTCAGTTCGAGGGGCGCGAAGAAGACCCCTGCCACGCGCCGCTCGATGTACTGACGACAGCGCTCCCACGCGTCCGCCTCCTTCCGGTCGTCCGATCCTGCGGGGCCTCCCCAGATGACCGCATGCGGGCGCCCCGCCGGCGCGCTGGTGAGACCCTGACAGATCGGCTCGAAGATCTCTGTCTCGCCGAGGTCGGGGATCAGCAGACCGAAGACGCGGCTTGGGGCCGCGTCAACCGACGCCTTCGGTTGCCGGATGTAACTGCCGGAACCGGCGCGGCGCTCCACGAGCCCTTCCCGCTGAAGGTCGCGCACGGCGCGGCCGACCGTGATCCGCGACGCACCGAACGTCTTGACCAGCGCCGCTTCACTTGGGAGGCGGTCTCCCGGCTTCAAGCGGCCGTTCAGGATGTCTCGAAAGAGCTGATCGTAGACCTGCTGATATTTCGGAACGGTTCGCGGCCGCGGCGACGCTGTCATGTCGAAATGGTATAACAACTTCACATCGGCGGTCCAGGTCAATCCGCCGAAGGGCTTGACTATGACCTGAATTATTCGGCGATCACGCAGCTCATCGTTTGACGACGACCGCAATGCTGTTATATCATTTGAGTGTCCGACGGCTCCAGGAGGACACCATGAACATGACGACCGACGCCACCCGGCACTATCTCGTGGCTTCCGACTTCGACCAGACGCTCAGTTTCAATGACTCCGGTCTCGTGCTGAGCGAACTGATCGGCGCGACGGGATTTGAAGAAAAAGTCGCGGGACTGGCCCGCAGCAATCTCGTCCAGCAAGGCGGCGAGCTCGCCTATCTCATCCGGCATGACCCGGAGTTCCGCGGCGTGCGGCGCGAGCACCTCGTCGAAACTGGCCGGCGCGTCCGCTTGAAACGCGACATTCCCCGGTTGCTCGATTTCCTGAATGGCGGGATCGACGGCTCGCGCTTTTCGTTCCGGGTGATCTCGGCGGCGCCTCGGGAGGTCATCGAGTCCGCGCTGAGCGGCATCGTTCCGCCGGAACACATCTACGGCACCGATCTCGAGTTCGATCCCGTTACGGGCGAGAGCCGCTCGGTGCAGCGGGTGCCCGCCGGCTACGGCAAAGTGGCGGTGCTCGACGAGCTCGAGTCCACCTTGTCGGTACGGCCCGATCGCGTCATCTACGTCGGCGACGGCAGCTCCGACGTGCACGTCATGCTGCACGTCAACAATCGCGACGGATTCACGATTGCCGTCTCAGAAAACAGGCTGCTGGCGCGCATCGCGAGGCGGACGGTCCTGAGCGACAGCGCATTCAGCATTCTCGTCCCCATTCTGCGCCACACATCGGCCTGGGACTCGGCCGCGATCCGATCGCTCTTCGAATCGTACGGGCTGTCGCTCACCGAGTGGCAGCGCATTCGAACCGACTCGCTGACGGTCGACGATACGGCGTCCGGCAGCCAGACGGCGGTCGCGTGAGCGAGGCGAGACATGTCTGACTGGCTCGGCTGGGCAGCCACTGCCCTCTTCACCTCGTCGTACTTCTGCAAGCGTCCGGAGACACTCCGCCGCGTGCAGATGGCTGCGGCCTCGGTGTGGGTGGTCTACGGTGTCCTCACGCACGCGCTGCCCGTGATTGCCGCCAACGTGCTGGTGATGGGGGCGGCGGCGCTCGCGTCGTGGGGTGCTCGCGCGAAATCAGGCTCGACGGGATTTTCTCAGGACGAGCATCCGGCGCTGCCGTCGTGAGGGCTCACGTGAAGAGTCCGCGCCGCTCGGGCTCTGATCGCGACCGGAGCCGCCGGTCGCGACCGCTCCGCCGCTCGGGCTCGACGTGGTTGAGCACCCACCCTTCGCGGCGCAGCTGACTCAACAGCTCTGTCTGAAATGCGACGAGCGCTTCGAGCGTCGTGAACCGCCGCTGGATGGAGGGTGCATCCGGCGGGCTCACGATGAGCCGGCACTCCTCTTCACTATGCGCGACGCGGAGCTCGCGGTCCTGCCGGCGGAACACCCATACGACGCGCAGCGCGGCCACGCCGTCGCCGGTTCCCCGTGCCGTGAAGAGTCGCAGCTGATGATCGCTGTCGGTCATGACCTGGAGCGCCTGTCGCCGCACGCGGTAACACTCGCTTCCCTCGCTTGCGATTGTAGCTGAACGTCTTCCCCAGCGGACTGGCGTACGTCTGTCGGCCAGGCGTGCGGAAGAAATCGTGCAAGTCTCGCCGGGCACATCGAAGGCAGGGGCGAATGGCGCCAGCGCCACATTCGTGTGGACGACGCGGAGAATGACGGCCGCATAGGTTGCAGTGACGGCGCGCCGGCCTTAACATGCGCGCACCTGCTGTGCGGGGCCCGGTCCGTGGGCGCTCCGTGCGTCCGGAGGTCCCGACCAACCGTGGCCGACGAGTCATCTTCTCAGTCCGATCACGTCTACGCCGTCATTGCCAGCTTCCTCGGCTGGACGCTCGACGCGTTCGACTTCTTCGTCCTCGTCTTCGTCGTGCCGGCAGTCGCCGCTGATTTCGGGCGGACGATTCCCGACATCGCGCTGGCCATCTCGGTCACGCTGGCCTTCCGTCCGGTCGGCGCGTTCATCTTCGGCCTGATGGCGGATCGGTACGGCCGTCGGCTGCCGCTCATGATCGATCTCGTCTTCTTCTCGATCGTCGAGGTGTTGTCGGGACTCGCGCCCAACTACGCGACGTTCATGGTGCTGCGTGCGCTCTTCGGCATCGGGATGGGGGGCGAATGGGGCGTCGGCGCCTCACTCGCGATGGAGAAGGTGCCGCGGCGATGGCGAGGCGTGCTCTCAGGCCTGTTGCAGGAGGGATACGCGACCGGGTACCTCCTCGCCGCGTGTGCGTTCTTCTTCGTGTAACCGCACTTTGGCTGGCGTGCGATGTTTTTCCTCGGCGGCGCGCCGGCGCTGCTCGCGGTCTTCATCCGTCTCAAAGTAAAGGAGTCCGACGTCTGGGCCAAGACGCGTCACGACGACTGGTCACAGCTCGGGCGGGCCATCGTCTCGAACTGGCGGCTCTTCCTCTACCTGGCTCTGATGATGACGATGATGAACTTCGTCTCGCACGGGACGCAGGACATGTATCCGACGTTCCTGCAGAAGCAGCGCGGCTTCAGTCCTCGACAGGCTGCCGTGATCGCGATGATCTATAACGTGGGCGCGATCTGCGGCGGTATCGTGATTGGCTATCTGTCGGATCGTATCGGCCGCCGCCGGGCGATGGTGATCGCGCTGGTCCTGGCAATCTTCGCCATTCCGCTGTGGGCCTACGCGCCGACCACCGTCCTGCTCGTCGTTGGTGCGTTCATCCTGCAGTTCTTCGTCCAGGGTGCGTGGGGCGTCGTGCCTGCCCACATCAACGAGCTCTCGCCGGACTCGGTGCGCGGGTTCCTGCCCGGCTTCGCGTACCAGTGCGGCGTGCTGATCGCGGGCACGGTGGCGTACATCGAGGCGGTCTTCGCCGCGCAGTTCTCGTACGCCAGCGCGATGGCCATGACCGCGCTCACCGTCTTCACGCTGGCCGCAATCGTCGTGTCGCTCGGCCGTGAACGCCATGCCATCGAATTTGGTGCATCCGGTCCGGCCCGGCCGACCGCATCATGACCAGGTCGCCGGGAGATGAGCACGCGCGCGTCTTCGTTACCGACGTGCACTGGTTGGAGGACCGCGCGGCCGGCACCGTCAACGCGTGTCAGGCTGGCGTCGAGCAGACAATGGCGCAGGTGCGCCGGTGGCATCCGCGGTTGTCCGGCGCGTCGCCCGCGCAGCTGCGCACCCTGAGCATCGAGGACGGTCGGCTCGTTCAAGCGCGCGAGCACGGCTTCGACACGTGGCAGGCGTTTGCCGACTATCTGGGTGCGCTGACGCGAGGTGAACGCCGCGAGCCGTTCCTCGACGTCTTCGAGGCGATGAGGCACGGGCGCGTCGACGAGGCGCGCCAGCAACTCGCGTCGCATCCAGAGCTGCTCCGCGCGTGGGGCACGAATCGCACGACGCTCCTCAACCTTGCGGTCAGTCTCGCCGGAGCAGGACACGACCGATTGCCGGAAGACGCATGGGCGCTGCTGGATCACATCATCCAAGGCTCGGACGTCACTCTCGGCAACCATCGAGGATGGACGCCGCTCCATCAGGCGTCGACGCCGGCGATGATCGATCGGCTGATCGCAGACGGCGCGGATGTTCGCGCCGAGGCGCACGGCTCTGGAGGTACGGCGCTGGCCTCGAATCTATTCTGGGGCAATCGCGCATCTGCAGAAGCCCTCGCGGCGCGAGCGATCGTTCCCAACAATCTTCGGATCGCGGCAGCGCTGGGCCGTGCGGATCTTGTTGACGCGTGCTTCATGCCGAACGGCGAATTGACACCGGAGGCTCAGGCCGGTCGCGGATTCTATCGTCCGCACGTCGGGTTCCCGATCTGGCAGCCGAGCGGCAGCAGGCAGGAAGTCCTCGACGAAGCGTTGACGTACGCCGCGAGGAACGGGCGCGTGCGTGTGCTCGACACGCTGGTCGCGCGCGGTGCGAACGTCAATGGTGATCCGTATCGGGGGACTCCGCTTGCGTGGGCGGCGTGGGCGAATCAGGTCGACACGGTCGAATGGCTGCTCGCGCACGGCGCCGAGGTCAACCGCCAGGCCACTTTCGGCGGACCTGGCCACGGCAACGGCATCACCGCGCTGCATCTTGCGGCACAGCAGAATCACGTCGAGGCCGGGCGCGTCTTACTCGACGCCGGCGCGGACCCGAGCATCGAAGAGCACAACTACCACTCGTCGCCGGCGGGCTGGGCCGGGCACTTCAGATCGCAGGCGGTCACTGATCTGATTGCGTCGCATTCCGGCCGCCGCTGACCGGGGTCGGGCCTTCAGGGTCGGGCCTGCGGGGTCCGACCCCACAGGCCCGACCCTCAAGGCCCGACCCTCAAGGCCCGACCCCGAAGGCCCGACCCCTACTCGTAGCGAAGCGCGTCGATGGGATCGACGCGGCTCGCGCGCCGTGCGGGAATCCACGCAGCGACGATCGCCACGACCGCCAGGATCAATGGGACCGCGAGGAACACTCCGGGATCCCGCGCTTCGACGCCAAACAGCAGGCTCGACATCACCTTCGCGAGCGCCAGCGATCCGGCCACGCCGAGCACCATGCCCACCATCGTCAGGATCAGTCCCTGGCCCACGACCAGCCGCCGCACCTGACTCGTCGTCGCGCCGAGTGCCATGCGAATGCCAATCTCCTGCGTGCGCTGCTCGACCGAATACGCCATCAGGCCGTAGATGCCAATGGCCGCGAGCGCAAGGGCTGAGAGGCCGAACACCGAGAACAGCCACATGTTGAACCGCTGTCTCGAGATCGATCGCGAAACCACTTCCTCCATCGTTCTGGGTTCCGAGATCGGCAGTCCCGTCGCCTGACGCAGGGCCTCCCGCGTCGGTTCGATCAACGCGTGAGGATCGCCGGTCGTCCGGACGAGCCACGCCATCGGCGTAATGCGGACGTTCAGAGCGTTGGCTTCATCGGGTACCTGCGCCTGAGGGACGTACATCGTGGGCTGCGGATTGTCGCTGAGACCGCCGTCGCGCATGTCGGCTACCACGCCGATGATCTGCCGCTCCTGCTCACTCGCGAACTCGCGCATGCCACCGCGCCCGATCACGATGCGCGCGGTGAGAGGATCCTCTTTCGGAAAATACTGGCGCGCCATCGCCTCGTTGATGATCACGACAGGCGTTCCATGCGTCACGTCGCGCTCGGTGAACGTGCGGCCGCGTTTGACGGGCACGCGGAAGACCTCGAAATACCCTGGCGATACGGGAAGCCATCCACCGCCCCCGTGGAACGGCCCGTTCTGCAACGGTCGGCCGACAATGAGGAACGGCAGGCCATAGCCGCCTTCGAGCGGCACGCAACACGCCGCGCTCGCGTCGGTAACGCCCGGAAGCCGCTTGATCCGCTCGACGCCATCACGAACGGCCTGTTCCAGCAGTTCGGCCTTCTGGTACTTCGCAGTGTTCATCGACATCCGCATGGCCAGCACGCCACGCGGATCGAAACCGGGATCGACGCTGCGCAGCGCGACCGCCGTGCGGACCAGCAGTGCCGATCCGACGAGCAGCACGAGCGCCAGCGCCACCTCGAGGACCACGAGCGCGGAGCGTGTCTTGTTCTGTTTGAATCCGGTGCCGCTCCTGCCGCCGCTCTCTTTGAGTGTGGACCCCAGATCGGCGCGTGACGCGTGGAGCGCCGGGATCAATCCGAACACGACGCCGGTCGCAATCGACACCCCCAATGCGAAGATCAGCACCCGCCAGTCGAGCGACACGACCGAGCCGTCCTCGCCAACGCGCGGCAGGTCCGCCGTGTTCAGGGCCAGCAAGGCGCGGATTCCCACCATGCCGAAGATGAGACCGAGCACGCCGCCGCCGAGGGAGAGCATCACGCTCTCGGCGAGCAGTTGCCGGATGATCCGCCCGCGGCTGGCGCCGATGGCTGCTCGAATGGCGATTTCGCGCCGGCGGCTCGTGGCGCGGATCAGCAGCAGATTCGCGACGTTCGCGCACGCAATGAGCAGCACGAAGCCGACCGCACCGAACAGGATGAGGAGCGTCGTTCGAACGCCGCGGACCAGTTCGTCCTGCATCAGCGCCGCAGTGAAACTCTGATTGGGTTCGAGCGCGTCCTTGAATCTGGCGCGGTACTCGGCGCTCGAGACCTTCAGACGCGCTTGCAGCTGCTCGATCGTCACGCCAGGCTTCAGACGGCCGGCCGTCTGAAAGTAGTGTCCCTGGTCGCCCGTGTTGGGATCGAATTGAAACGGAATCCAGAGATCGGGCGCCGGTCCAAACTCAGAAACGTCGAACCGAGAGTCGACGATGCCAATCACCGTGTACGGTTCGCTGCTGAGCGTCAGCCGTTTCCCAATGACGTCGTCGCGTCCGCCGAAGCGACGCTGCCACAGCCCGTAGCTCAGAACCGCGACCTTCTCGCCGCCAGGCAGATCCTCCTGAGTGGAAAACGTCCGGCCGCGCGCCGTGCGCGCACCGAACAGCCGGAAGTAGTCCACTGACACCTGGCCGGCGCGGAGCTGCTCCGGAAGTCCCTCACCTGTGTAGTTGACGATGTTGCTGCGATAGGCCGAGACGTCGGTCACGACAGACGACTGAGCGCGCCAGTGCTCGAACTTGGCGGGCGACGCGCCCGTAAACGCGCCTTGCGGGCTTGCCGTCTGAAAGACCACGAGGCGGTCGGGCTCGGGAAAAGGGACCGGCTTCAGCAGCACGGTATTCACGATCGAGAAGATGGCCGTGTTGGCCCCGATTCCCAGGGCGAGCGCCAGCACCGCCGCCGCGGTGAAGCCTGGGCTCTGCCAGAACATCCGCAGCGAGTGGCGGGCATCACGCACCACGTCAGTCATCGCCATTTAATCGCTCCGCTCGCGAAAGTGAACCGTAGAAAGATGGAAGGGTTCAAGCGTCGAGGCTCGAAGGTCTCGCACCTCGGTCTGACATTTGAAGACGGAACACCTAGGGGCAAGGTTTTGGTGCGGGCGGCGGGTGCACGAGACTGCTGGGACGAACGGTGGGACGAACGACGATACTGCGGCGCACGAGTCCAAGCGTACCAAGGTCGAAGAGGCAAAGGTCTCGGATCGGCTGACTCGAGGTGGCGTGACCTCGCGACCGAGACTCTTCGACCCTTCGACCCTTCGACCTTTCGACCTTTCGACCTTTCGACCTTTCGACCTTTCGACCCT
>Ga0070674_100000712_pt1 | contig 16929 bp, 10 predicted proteins | sample KBSM33metaG_FD_65344 | JGI IMG/M metagenome (GOLD analysis project Ga0070674, IMG submission 65344) | Miscanthus rhizosphere microbial communities from Kellogg Biological Station, Michigan, USA - KBS M3-3 metaG | ecosystem: Host-associated > Plants > Roots > Rhizosphere > Soil ... | reverse complement strand
GTACGGTGAGAGCTCCGCATACGTCAGCGGCCAGTCGGCCGCTGCGCCGTCGATCGATGCGCCCTTGAAGTCCGTGTCGCTCCAGCGGTACGCCTGACGGCCCCAGACGTTGGTGCGTCCGCCGACCAATCGAACACGCCCGACCCAGGGAAACGGCGCACCCGGAGGGGTCGTATACGGCTCCTGCAGATCCTTGACGAACCAGTCGGCGTTCCACTCGTCAACGGCGTAGGATGCCGCCTGCTGCGGCCGGACCTTGAAAAGCGGCCGTTTCGTACGGCCTCGATATTTCAGGTCGGACGCCGGGATGTGTTCGCGATTGTCATCGTCGGTCCGTGCCCGGCCCGCTTCGAGCACGACGACCTTGAGGCCCGCCTCGGCGAGACGCTTGGCGGCCCATCCACCGGACGCGCCGGATCCCACGACGATGGCGTCGTACCTGTCGGCAGTGGCGGCGTTCCCCATGCGCGTTAGCTCCCTGGTTTCGCGTGCGGGCTCGTACCGCCCTCGGTGAGCCCAAGCACCCACTTGATGGCCTCGAAATACATCGTCTTGATGTCCGGATCGCGCCATGACTCGTTCGTGTGGCCGAGCGTCGAGTAGAAGACGCGGCCCTTGCCGTACGACTTCGACCAGGCAACGGCGAAGTCACGATCCGCGCGGTGCACGCGCGGGTTGTTCTCGTAATTGAGCCTCGACTCGTCGAGCCGCAGCAGCACGTTCACCTTGTCACGCGACCACGTTTTTGCCTGATAGATCTCGTCGCGCTTGGTGAAGGCCTTCGGGAAGTGACGGACCGCCGGGAACTGCGGATCCTCGAGCAGAATCGGCGCGTCGAACGTCATCCACGGGTGCTCGTCGAAGTACCCGCCGATCATCTCGCCGTATTCGGCCCACTTGTAGTTGGCGTCGAGCGCGGCGTGGACCCCTACCAATCCCTTGCCCTCATCGTGGACGAATCCGAGCAGGTCTTTGCGCTGCTGATCGTCGAGCGGCATCTCGCCGGTCGTATTCACGAGTACCAGTGCGTCGAACCAATCGAGGTTCTTGGCGTTGACGCCGGCGAACCTCTTCGTGATCAGGTCGTAATCGGTTCGGATGTACGACTCCCAGAGCCCTGATGTCTGACCGAGCGTCCAGATTGTGGCCATCGCATCGGGAATGGAGTCGTGCTGCCAGCCCCGCGCGGCGCCCACGATGAGAATGCGTTTGAGGTGATGCGCTGGCGGGACCGGCTTGGGGAGGGGAGGCGCGGCGGCGGGCGCGGCAGGTGACTGCTGGCCCGCACGCACAACGGACAGCCCCACGCCTACAGTCAACAACAGCATCACGACGACGAACCATCGACCGGCGCTCCGCATACGGGGCCTCCACGCGACACGGGCGTTCCGGCGCCTCCGCCGCGCCGTGTCCAACACGGAAAGATACCGCAGGTCACTGGAGGCCGTGCGCGGGAAATGAACGTGCGGGGCAGGACGTGGTCAGGAGCGCGAGTCGAGCTCGTCCCAGCGGGCGTAGGTCTCGAGCAGCTTCTCGCCGATCGCGTCGAGACGCGCGAGTGATGCGGTAATGTCGGGCGGCGGCTGCTTGTAGAAGTCAGGCGACGCCACTGCCGCGGCGAGCGCGTGCTGTTCCGCTTCCAGGCGGGCGATCGCGTCTGGCAGTTGAGCGAGCTCTCGCTGCTCGTTGTAGGACAGCTTCTTTCGGGCGACTGCTCCAGCGGCGGCACCCTGCGAGGCCTCGCGATCGGAGCGCGTTGGCTGCACCGACACGGCAGTGGGTTCCGCGTCCGCGTCACGCTGCCGCAGCCAGTCGTCGTACCCGCCGACGTATTCCCGCACGCGGCCGTCACCCTCGAATGCCCACGTGCTGGTGACCACGTTGTCGAGGAAGACACGGTCGTGGCTCACGATGAGCAGCGTGCCCGGCCACTCGACCAGGAGTGACTCGAGCAGCTCGAGGGTCTCGAGATCGAGATCGTTGGTGGGTTCGTCTAGCACCAGCAGGTTCGACGGACGAGTGAACAGCCGCGCCAGCAGGAGCCGGTTTCGCTCGCCGCCCGACAAGGCTTTGACCGGCGATCGGGCCCGCTCGTCGGAGAACAGAAAGTCGCGCAGGTACCCGTGGACGTGGCGGGATGCGCCGTTCACCGTGACCGTGTCGTTTCCCTCGCCGATCGTGTCGAACACGGTACGCTCGGGATCGAGTTGCTCGCGCTGCTGGTCGTAATAGGCCACCTGCACGTTGGTCCCGCTCCGGACGGTCCCGGAATCCGGCGTCAGCTCCCCGAGCAGCAGGCGAAGCAGCGTGGTCTTACCCGCGCCGTTGGCGCCGATCAGTCCAACGCGATCGCCGCGCATCACGCGGGCGGAGAACGAGCGGACCACGACGTGATCGCCAAACCGTTTGCTGAGATCCTCGGCTTCGAAGACGACACGTCCCGACGTCTCGGCCTGTTCCACCTGGATCCGCGCCGTTCCGCTGGTCGCCCTGCGCGCGGCACGCTCGCGCCGCATGGCCATCAGCGCGCGCACGCGTCCTTCATTGCGTGTGCGTCGCGCTTTGATGCCCTGCCGGAGCCAGGCCTCCTCGACGGCCAGTTTCTTGTCGAATTTCTCCTGCTGCACCGACTCGTTCGCCAGCCATTCGTCCTTCTTACGGACGTAGGTGGAGTAGTCGCCCGGCCACGACGTCAGCTGGCCGCGATCGAGATCGATGACCCGCGTGGCCAGGCGCGCCAGAAAGGCGCGGTCGTGTGTGACGAACACAATCGTGCCTGCGTAGTCGCTGAGGAAGCGTTCGAGCCATGTAATCGCGTCGATGTCGAGATGGTTGGTCGGCTCGTCGAGCAGCAGCAGATCCGGCTCGCCAACCAGGGTCTGCGCGAGGAGAGTGCGGCGCCGCCAGCCTCCTGACAGCGAATCCACGAGACGGTCCTCGGGGAGGTTGAGACGCTCGAGCACGAGCTCGACACGCTGTTCGAATCGCCAGCCGTTCCGCTCCTCGAGCTCGTGCTGTAACCGTCCCAGCCGCTCGAGTGAGGCCGGATCCCCATCCGACGCGGCCGCCGCCGCGTGATGATAGTCGGTGACGAGCAGCTGCAAGTCGCCGAGCCCCTCGGCGACCACGTCGAACACCGGCCGGTTGGCTGAGAGAGGAACGTCCTGCACCAGCCGCGACACGCGCAGGCTCGGCTGCCGCCACATCCTGCCGCTATCCGGAGGCAGCGTTCCCGCCAGCACCTGGAGCAGCGTGGATTTGCCCGTGCCGTTCCGTCCGACAACCGCGAGGCGTTCGCCGGGTTCGATTTGGAGGGAAACCGAATCGAGCAGAGGAAGGTGGCCGTAGGCGACGGACACCTGGTCCAGGGTGACCAGGGGCATCTGAGAGTACTAGCATGCCACCGGCTCGGCCGCGCTGGGAATGGGAACTACACCGGTATCCCGACCGTGCGGTGCGGCGGCGACTCAGGCACTCTGTGGACGGTCTTCCGCCCGAGGCTGCGGAAGTTCACTTCCACCAAATAGTAGGAAAGAAGTGACGCGGTCAGTGCCGCAATCAGGTTCATTGGAAACCGGAGCCGGAAGCCGTCGAGCTGGTGTGCGAGAAAAAGTTCCTGCCAAAGGTAAATGGAATAGCTCCAAGTGCCAACGAGAGCGACCGGCGCCCAGTTCAGGAACCGTCCGCTGAGGCTCACGGGGAACCTCACGGAACGATCGATCAGCAACACCGCTCCAAGATTGGCGATCGTCTGACCGGCCAGATAGTACAAGGCCGGCGACACCTTATACATGCCACTCGGCAGGATCAGCAGCGCGAAGGCTGCGACAAACGAGACCGGCGATTTGGCGAAAGCGACGTAGCGCGGCTGCCGTCCGAGGAACTCGTAGGTCGCGGCGAGGAGGCAGCCGAAGGCCAACGCATCTGCGACGGCTTCGAAGTGCCGTCCGAGGGCCGTCGGGCCCGCCTCGAAGTAGAAGAACAGAATGGCTCGGAATATCGGCGCCGCAAGGATCATGGCGGCGGCCGCTTTCAAGCCTCGCTGCAGACCCGCGACGACCAGCACCGCGGGCCACAACAGGTAGAACTGCTCTTCGACCGACAGCGACCACACGTGATTCACCCACCACGACCGCACCATGTGGTAGTTCATCGTGTACGTGAGCGTATGAAGCACGTCGCCGGGCAGGAGAATGACGATCCCAGCCCAGGACAGCAGCACGACCGTCAGCAGGTACACGTAGAAGGCCGGAAAGATCCGCAAGGTTCGCCGGATATAGAAGTCCTTGAGCGAAATCCGGCCAGTCTTCTGGAGTTCTCTCAGCAGGAGCCCTGTGATGAGAAACCCTGAAATGACGAAGAAGATGCGAACGCCGTAGTTCCCGACGTGCTCCACGTACCGCCGCAGAAATGGATACTGCAGGCTCACATGGGCAATCAGGACGAGCACGATCGAAAACGCCCTCAGCCCATCGAGGGACGGGATCCGTGAAGGGAAATTCGGCGCTCGAAATATGGATTGGACAGGCGTATCGCGGTGGTCTGCCATCTGGGCACGAGCCAGGCTCGCAATAATTGGACCAGCACCGCTGTTTCGTCGATCCTCGCGCCAAAGCCTCAACTGAGAAAGTTGTGCCGGACGCCCGTCTGTTGCTGAGCTTTTACATGCGCGAGGTATGGTGCCAGCCGAGCCGTCGCCTCCCGGGACTGGGACACGATAGAGTGAAGGACGCCGGAGCCCCTCGATGCCAGACGCACGCGTGCCTACCTCGTCCCGAGCCCGTCGCGCCAGTGACGGTGCCGTAAGGGCCCTGTCCGGGCCTGTCGCGGTGATCGATCTCGGGGCCTCCGCCGTCCGCCTGGTGGTGGCACAGATTGAACCCGGCCGGCCACCCATGGTGCTGGAAGAGGCGAGCCGCGGCCTGCAGATCGGGCGTGACACGTTTTCATCGGGGCGCATCGGACCGTCCACCATGGATGCCGCCGTCCGCGCCATGGCCGGGTTCCGCAGCATCATGGACGGCTACGGCGTCGTCGCCTGCCGCGCGGTCGCGACCAGCGCCGTCCGCGAAGCCGCGAATGCCGATATCTTTCTCGATCGAGTGCGGGTGCGAACCGGCATCACGATCGACGTCATCGACGGATCCGAGGAGAGCCGGTTCACCTATCTCGCGACGCGGGAACGGCTGCGCAATCACCCGGCCGCTGAGGCCGAGCACGCGCTCCTGCTCGAAGTCGGCGGCGGCAGCGCGGACCTGACGCGGCTGGAGCGCATGCAGCCGACGCAATCCGGCGTCTATCCGCTCGGCGCGATCCGCCTGCGCCAGATGCTCGCGTCATGGCACGGTCCGCACGAGCAGCGCATCCGCCTGCTGACGCGGCACATCGCCAACGTCGTGTACGACGTCGCCCAGGAACTTCGGCTTGGTGAGGCGACGGATGTGATCGCGCTCGGCAGCGACATCCGCTTCGCCGCTGCCAGGCTCGTCGAGCCGGTCGATGGCTTCCGCACGGTGCCGCGCGATCAGCTCGTGTCCTTCGTGACCGACGTGGAGCGGCTCGATGAGGAGGAGCTCGTCGAGCGCTTCCGTCTGCCGCAGGTGGATGCGGAAACCCTCGTGCCCGCCATGCTCGTCTACCGCGAGCTGCTGGTATCCACGTCCGCCACCAAGGTGGTGGTGCCGGATGTCTCCCTTCGCGACGGCATGCTGGTCGATCTCGCCGGCGCCGGCCAGGATCAATCGCACGCGGATTTCGAGCGCCAGGTGCTCGCCAGCGCTCAGACGATGGGCGAGAAGTACCGGTACGACGGCGAGCACGCGCAGACCGTCCGCCGGCTCGCAGGACAGATCTTCGATCAGCTGAAAACGGAACACTCGCTCGGCCCGCGCGATCGATTGCTGCTCGACGTCGCCGCCATCCTGCACGACATCGGGCTGTTCGTCGGGCTGCGCGGCCATCACAAACACAGCCAGTACATTCTCGAGGCCGCCGAGATCTTCGGCCTCTCGCGCGACGACATGAAGGTCATCGCGAACATCGCCCGCTACCATCGGCGCGGCGTGCCGCAGAAGACGCACCTGCAGTACGTGAGTCTCAGCCGCGAGGATCGCGTGCGCGTGAACAAGCTCGCGGCGATTCTGCGGCTCGCCAACGCGCTCGACGCCGAGCATCTGACGAAGGTGCAGGAGGTCAAGATGCGGCCGCAGGGTGAGTCGCTGCTCATCGCGCTCGAGGGCACCGGCGACCTCACGATGGAGCGGCTGGTCGCCGCGAGCCGTGCCGACATGCTGACCGAGGTGTTCGGGCGGCGGGTGGTGATCGCCGGCGCAGGAGTCGAATCGTGAGCACGGAGCGTCCCTCACTCGAGCCGGCGTTCTTCAACCGCGAGCTGTCATGGCTCGCGTTCAACGAGCGCGTGCTCGAGGAAGCCGCAGACGCGCGCAACCCGCTGCTCGAACGCGCCAAGTTCGCCGCGATCACCGCGTCGAACCTCGACGAATTTTTCATGGTTCGCGTCGCTGGATTGAAACACGCCGAAGCGGAAGGCGACGTACACCCCGATCCGAGCGGCCTCACCGCGAGCGAGCAGCTCGCCGCGATCTCCACGCGCGCGCATCGCCAGATCGAGTCGCTGTATGCGACAGTACTGAACGATCTGTTCCCCGCGCTTGCGACACACGGCATCCGGCTCCTCACAATAGACGATCTCCCGACGCTCGAGCGGGCGCGTGTGTCGGGCTACTTCAGAGACGAGGTCCTGCCGGCGCTCACGCCGCTCGCCATCGACATCTCACGCCCGTTCCCGATGCTGTCGTCGCTCAGTCTGAACCTGGCGTTCCGACTGGCGCCGACCGGCGAGGGCACGCCGGACCGTCTCGCGATCGTTCAGGTTCCGGGCCGCATCTCCCGACTGATCCGCGTCTCGGGTGCGGCGCCGGCGTTCGTCCTCCTCGAAGACGTGATCCGGTCCGAAGTCGCGCTGCTGTTCCCTGGACAGACCGTCATCGAGGCCGCAAGCTTCCGGCTGCTCCGCGATTCGGAACTGGACCTCGACGACGAAGGTGGACGGTCGTATCTGGAAGCGCTCGAAGAGGAGCTGCGCAAGCGGCGCCGAAGCGCGGTCGTGCGGCTGGAGGTCGAGCAGCAGGCGAGTGACAGCCTGCTCGAAGTGCTCGCGACCCAGACGGGCGTGATGGCCGAGGACGTGTACCGCGTGCCGGTGCCCGTGGATCTGCGCGTGCTCTTCGGCTTGACTGACGTGCCCTGTCCGCCCGAGCTGCGCGACCCGCCGCTGACGCCCGTGCACGTCCTCGACGAGGAACAGCGGGCCAATCTGTTCAGCGTGCTCGACGATCGCGACGTGCTGCTGCATCACCCGTACGATTCGTTCGATCCGGTCGTGGCACTCGTCGACGCGGCCGCCGACGATCCCGATGTGATCGCCATCAAGCAGACGCTCTATCGCACCAGCGGCGACTCGCCGATCGTCCAGGCCCTGACGCGAGCGGCGGACCAGGGCAAGCAGGTGACCGTCATCGTCGAGCTGATGGCGCGCTTCGACGAACAGCGCAACATCCAGTGGGCGCGGCGGCTCGAGGAGATGGGGGCACACGTCATCTACGGTATCCGTGACTACAAGGTGCACGCGAAGATCTGCCTTGTCGTGCGGCGCACCACGCTGGGTGTCCGCCGGTATCTGCACCTGGGTACCGGCAACTACAACGACAAGACCGCCAGGGTCTACACGGACATGGGGCTTCTGACGTCGGCGCCCGTCTTCGGAACGGATGCGTCGGCGTTTTTCAGCGCGTTGACCGGGTACTCGGACCCCCCGCGGCTGAAGCGGCTCGCGATGGCGCCCACGTCGCTGCGGGAGCGTGTGCTGAAGCTGATTACCCGCGAAACGCGCCGTGCGAGAGCCGGGCAGCCGGCGGAGATCCGGGCCAAGATGAACTCGCTCACCGACGTGGACATGATTCGCGCGCTCTACGACGCGTCGAATGCCGGCGTGCGGATCCAGTTGAACGTGCGGGGTATCTGCGCGCTGCGCCCGGGCGTCCCCGGATTGAGCGAACGCATTTCGGTCGTGTCCGTGGTGGGACGCTTCCTCGAACACGCGCGCGTCTTCGTGTTCCACAACGGCGGCGACCAGGAGGTCTACCTGGCCAGCGCGGACTGGATGACGCGCAATCTCGACAAGCGCATCGAGTTGCTCTTTCCGATCGAAGAGCGCGGGTGTGCCGCGAAGGTGGTGGCAGCCCTCGACGCCCTCCTGCGGGACACCGTGAAGGGCCGCCGGCTGCAGCCGGATGGCAGATGGGTGATCCCACCACCGGGCGGGGACCTGCCGCCCTTCGACGCGCAGGAGTTCCTGACCGGACAGGCCGCGCGCGCGGAGCCGCACGAACACGGCACGGTCTTCGAACCCTTGGAGCGCCCGATCGGCTGACGACGCGGGTGGCCGCTCGTGTCCGTGGCTCCGTCGCCCGTGGCGCTACAATGGCGCGCCATGACCGACCATCCGCTGCGTCGCCGCGACCTGCTTGCCCTCGGAGCGGTTGCACCGTTCCTGTCCGGTAGATCCCAGGCACCGACATCTCCGCCACACGGTACTGACGCCATACCGAAAGCTGCTGAACGGCGCAAGGAGCTATACGCGCTGATGGGCAAGCTGCCCGATCGCCAGCGGCCTGTCAGTGCGGAAAAGAAGAGTGAGCAGGAACGGGACGGCTACATTCTCGAAACGTGGGAGTTCGATCTGAACGGGATCGAGCCGGTACCCGCGTACCTTGCACGTCCGAAAGGCGCGTCAGGACGCGTGCCCGCCGTGCTGTTCAATCACTCGCACGGCGGCGGCTACACGATAGGCAAGAAGGAATTCATCGAAGGGCGCAGCTACCTGCAGCCCGAGCCGTACGCGAAGACGCTCACCTCTCTCGGGTACGTGGCACTGTCGATCGATCACTGGGTGTTCGGTGAGCGGAGCCACGACACCGAAGACGACACGTTCAAGAAGATGCTATGGGAAGGCCGCGTGCTGTGGGGCATGATGGTGTACGACAGTCTCCGGGCGATGGATTGGCTGGTAAAGCGCCCGGACGTGGACCCGGAGCGCGTCGGCACGCTCGGCATGTCGATGGGCAGCACGATGGCCTGGTGGCTCGCTGCGCTCGACGAGCGCGTGCGCGTGACGGTGGACATCAACTGTCTGACGGATTTCCAAGCGCTCATCGCGCACAAGGGGCTACGCCTGCACGGCATCTACTATTACGTGCCCTCGCTGCTGGAGCACTTCACGACGTCGCAGATCAACGAGCTCATCGCGCCGCGCGCGCACCTGGGGCTCGCGGGTCTTCGAGACACGCTCACCCCGGTCGACGGCCTGGACCGGATCGATCGGGACCTGCAGCAGGCGTATCGCACGCTCGGGCATCCGGAGCGGTGGAAGCTCCTGCGCTACGACGTCGAGCACCAGGAGACGCCGGAAGGACGCCAGGCGATCATCGCCTTCCTGAAACAGTGGCTGTGATCGCCTGACGGATCGGTCAGGACCGCCGCATGTCGCTGCTCGTGCCGCCCGCCGCCGGCACATAGCCGTGCAGCACGTAATCAGTCACCATGCGATCCGCGCTGAATCGCCAGCCGAGCGTGCGAATGGCGCGCTTCATACGCGCGATCCAGCGGCGCGGCAGGCCGTCGTGGTCGCGCTCGTAGTAGAGCGAAATCACTTCGTCGCGCAGGACCCGCGCCAGCGACTCGGCATCGCGCGCATCGTGGAGATCCTGCGACGTGTGCGTCTCGCCGTTGCCAATCGCGAAGCCGTTCAAGCCATCGTAGGCTTCTGCCCACCATCCGTCGAGAATCGACAGATTGAGTCCGCCATTCAGGACGACCTTCTGTCCGCTCGTCCCTGACGCTTCGAGCGGCCGCCGAGGCGTGTTGAGCCACACATCGACGCCCTGAACGAGATGGCGGCCGACGTTTATGTCGTAGTCCTCGATGAAGAGAAGCTTGCCTGCGAAGCGCTCGTCCTTCATCAGTTGGGCGACCTGCTGCAGTACGTCCTTCCCCGGGCCGTCGTGTGGATGCGCCTTGCCAGCAAAGACGAATTGAATGGGCAATTGCGGATCGTTCACGAGGCTGGCGAGCCCTTCGATCTCACGCAGCACGAGATTCGCGCGCTTGTAGGTCGCGAAGCGCCGGGCGAAGCCGATCGTCAGCGCGTCCAGACTGAGCGCACGCCGCCGCTGCGCCACCTGATCGGCGGCTTCACCGCGAGCCGCCGCGGCGTCACCCGCACGTCTGCGCGCGAACCTGATGAGCTGTGCCTTGAGCGTCTGATGTGTCTCCCACAGCTCGCCATCGTCCACGCCGTCGATGTCTTCCCAACAGGCGGCTTCCGCGCACCGGCGCGGCCAGTCCGGCCCGAAGTGTCGGTCGTACAGCTGATGCATCTGCGGCGCGAGCCATGACGGCACGTGCACGCCGTTGGTGATGTGACCGATCGGCACGCGGTCCTCGGCCACGCCTGGATAGAGCGAGGTCCACATCGCGCGGGACACGCGTCCGTGCAGCGACGAGACCGCGTTCGCACAACGCGATCCCTTCAGCGCCAGGACGGTCATACAGAACCGCTCGCCGCCGTCGGACGGATTGACGCGCCCGAGCGCCATCAGCTGATCCAGCGACCATCCGAGCGACTCGCGCAGCGGTCCGAGATGCTCCTCGACCAGATCGGCAGAGAAGCGATCGTGGCCGGCGGGTACTGGCGTGTGCGTCGTGAACACGATCTGTGCAGCGGTCCGCCGGAGCGCTTCGTCGGCGTCGATGCCTTCGGTCTCCATCCGCTGCCGTACGAATTCGAGCGTCGCGAACGCGCTGTGCCCCTCATTCAAATGCGCGACGCCCGGTGACAGGCCCATCGCGGCCAGGGCTCGCACGCCGCCCACGCCAAGCATCAGTTCCTGGCGAATGCGCGTGCGTTCGTCTCCGCCATAGAGGCGCGACGTGAGATCGCGATCGCCCGGCTGGTTACCCTCGACGTCGGCATCGAGGAGCAGCAGCGTGTTCCGTCCGACGGCGACGCGCCACACGCGCGCGTTCAGCGTACCGGTGCGCGTGTCGATGCTCACGAGTACGGGGCGTCCGTCCGGCGTCTGCGCGGGACGAAGCGGCAGCAGCCGATTGTCGACGTCGATGTATTCCTCGTACTGCCGGCCATCGTGGGTGAGCCGCTGCCGGAAGTAGCCCTGGTCGTAATACAGGCCCACGCCGACGAGCGGGATCCCGAGATCCGAGGCCGCTTTCACGTGGTCGCCGGCAAGGACGCCGAGGCCTCCGGAATAGATCGGCAGGGACTCGTGCAACCCGAACTCGGCGGAGAAGTACGCCACCGGCTGCGCCCAGAGCACGCCTGCGTGGCGAGCGCCCCACGTGTGTGTGGCCGTCAGGTATTCCTGCAGGCGGCGGTACGCGTAGTTGATCCGGCTGTGGAGCCCGAACTGTGCGGATCGCTCCTCGAGCACCTGGATGGGCAGCCTGTCGAGCAGCGCAATCGGATTGTGCCCGAGCTCGGCCCAGAGCGTCGGATCCAGCTGCCGGAACAGCTGTGTCGAATCGTCGTCCCAGCTCCACCACAGGTTCTCAGCCAGGGCGCGCAAACGCTGGTGGGCGGGCGCGACGAACTGCCGCAGCGTTCGCGCTTCAGCCACGATCGACGCGACCTGGCTGCCCGCTGTCGTCAGCAGACGGACGATGTGCTCGTCGAAGCCGCGAGGCTCGATCGTCTGCACGACGAGCACTCCCTGGAGCAATCCACGGTCGATGATGGGGACGCCGAGGAAGGAGTGATACGGATCCTCCCCGGCTTCACCGAAGTACTTGAATCTCGGATGCGTCGTCGCATCCGCGACGACTTGCGGCTTCAGTTGTTCCGCCACCAGGCCCGCCAGGCCCTCGGTCAACCGCATGCGAACCTTGCCGACGCCCTCCTGACGGAGGCCGACCGTTGCCGCCAGCACGAGCGTGGAGCGATCGGCTTCGAGCAGGTAGACCGAGCAGACGTCTGTCGAGAATCGCCGCTGAATGAGCTCGACGATGTTCGTGAGGGTCTCTGTGGGATTCCCGCTGTGCGAGACAAGGCGGCTGATTTCCTCCAGCGTCCAGAGATGGGCGTCGTGCTCGGTGGTCGCGGTGGTGTCGGTCACGCGGTATGGCTCCCGGCAAAAGTAACAAGCGTTCGTAAGAAAACGTCAATAAATGCAAGATCGATGCTGTACACGAGCTGACGGTGCACAGCGATTGCGTGTCTCGCACGCGAGAATATGGGCGCATTCCGAGCGCTCTCGCGCCCGCAGCGGCGTCCGAGGCAGGCGTGGCGTCGGATCGCTCCAGACAAAAATGTTCCCAATCGCTCTGCGGCGACATTCGTGTCGGACAGTTTCGTCTGCTCACCGTGCGCCGTCAGTGCTCTGGGATGACGAACAGCGTGAGGGATCCGCAGGCAGCCTCTGGCGGCGCCCGGCAGGATCGCGATCGCCACGCGCAGGTGTCGCGTGGGTACGTTCGGGCTTTGCTGTCGTCCGAGGTACTCCACAGTCGCGCTTACTGTAACAGCCTCGGCACCCGTCGGGAGTTGGAAGTTCGCTGTCAGGAGTTGACGGGCTCTGAGTGGCCTAGGATAGGCGTGATGAGCGATCGCACGTGGACTGTCACCGAGACGGATGCCGGTGTCCGGCTTGACAAGTTTCTGGCCGACCCATCCCGTCTGACGTCACGGGGTCGCGCGACCGACGCGATCGCCAAGCGGAAAGTGTTTGTGAACGACACCGAGGTGGACGCGGCGGCCGCTTCCGGTCGGCTCTCGGTGGGCGATCGCGTTCGCGTCTGGATGGATCGTCCCGGCAGCGCGAAAGCCGCTCCCCGCAGCGGCCGCGACGATACACTTCGCATCGTCTACGAAGACGACGAACTGCTCGTGGCCGACAAGCCGCCTGGCCTGTTGACGGTTCCGCTGCCGCGCCGGCACGACGAACCCTCGCTGGCGGATCTGATCGAGTTGCACTTCCGGTCTCGGGGCAAACGCCGTCCCCATGTCGTCCATCGCATCGATCGCGATACCTCGGGCCTCGTGGTGTTCGCGAAGCATCAGACCGCACAGGACGCGCTGCAGGAACAGTTCGCACGGCGTGAGCCCGAGCGCGTGTATGTCGCCGTCGTCTATGGCCATCCCACGCCGCAAAGCGGTACGTGGCGCGATCGGTTGATCTGGGATCGTGACGCGCTCGTCCAGAAGAAGGCCGCCCAGCGCGATCCGCGTGGCGCGGAGGCGATCAGCGAGTATCGGGTGTTGGAGCTCCTCGACCGGAGCTCGCTCATCGAGGTGCGCCTGGTTACGGGGAAGCGCAACCAGATTCGCATTCAGGCCGGACTTCGGGGACACGCCCTTGTGGGCGAGGAGCGCTACGTGTATCACGAGCTCGACGAGCCGGCCATCGAGTTCTCTCGTCAGGCGCTGCACGCGGCACGGTTGTCATTCCTTCATCCGGCAACGGGGCGACGCGTCAGCTTTGAAGCGCCGCTCCCTCGCGATTTGTCGCGGCTGGTGGCCACGCTCCGGCGGCGCGCGAGGCAGCGCGCGTCGGCGTCTCCGACATCCTGACGAGGAACGTGCCGGGTGAGGTCGCGCGTGGCAGAATGAGCGGCGTGGCACATCGTGCGGTGCTTGCCGCATCGGCTGTCTTCATCGGCTGTCTCACCGCCGGACTGCGCGCGCAGTCCGCGCCGACGGCGCCACTGACGCTCGAGGCAGCGTTGGCCCGGGCCGCCGAGGCCGGCCCTGCTGCCCTGGCCGCCCGCCTCCAGCACGCCATCGCAGTGGCAAACGTAGGGATCGCCCGCGAGCGGCCGAATCCCGAAGGGCATTTCGAGTTCAGCAAGGACACACCGCACGAGAACTATTCCGTGCTGGTGCCCATCGAAACGGCCGGCAAACGTGCCCGGCGCATCGAAGTCAGTCAAGCCGCCGTACAGGTCAGCGACGCCGACCTCGCGCGGACGTTGCTCGAGATCCGCTCAACGGTGAGGCGCGCCTACTTTACGCGTCTCATCGCGCTGGATCGCCTGGGCGTGCAGCGCGAGCTGCAGACTGTTGCGGCGCGCGCGCGCGATGCGGCGCAGGCACGTTTCGATGACGGAAGCGCACCGCGCCTGGAAGTGCTCGAAGCGGAGCTCGCGCTCGCTCAGGTAGGCAACGAGTTACGCGCGGCCCAGGCCGCGGCAGACGCCGCGCGGATCGAGCTCGATGCGCTCCTCGGCCTTCCGCTCGATGCCACACCGCAGCTGACGACTGCCGCCGACGCGGCCCCCGTGCCCGCGGCCGCTGACGCCAGTGCACGCGCGCTTGCCGCGAACCCGGAAATTGCTTCGCTCGATCGCCAGATCGCTGAGGCCGATGCCCGCGTTCGTCTCGCCAAGGCCAACCAAGTCCCCGATATCGCGCCCGAGGTCGGCCTGTCGCATGGCGCCGAACCGGAGTTCACGTATGGCTGGCGAGCTGCCGTGGGAATCACGCTACCAATCCTGACCCAGCACAAGGCCGCCGTCGCCGTGGAGAACGCCACGCTGAGCGCCCTCAAAGGCGCGCGAACGGCAACGGCCTCGCGCGTCGCCGGTGACGTGCTGGCGGCCGCCGTGACCGCCGAGGCCAGACGGGCGCAGCTCGTCGAGTACCGGGACGACATTGTTCCTCGCGCACTCGCTGTCGAACGCATGGCCGAAGACTCGTACCGGCTGGGGCAGACGCCTCTGATCGCGCTGCTGACCGCGCTGCAGGCCACCCGCGATGTCCGTCTCAGATCCCTCGATGCGGCCGCGGAGTTCCAGAACGCGGTCGGCGACCTCGAACGCGCAATCGGAGCGCCGCTGCCATGACCACCCGCGTCCTCGTCCTCGGCGTCATGGCGCTCAGCATGATCGTTTCCGGCTGTCAGCCTCGGTCCCCTGAGGACGTGGCTACGGAAACAGTCGTCCCCGTTACCGTCGCTCCAGTTCGCACGGGACCGATCGTCGGAGTGATCCACGCGGCCGCCGTCGTGCAGCCAGCGCCGGGGGCAGACTTCACGGTCGTGGCGCCCGAAGCTGCGAGGATTGCGGAGATCAGGAAGGCCGAGGGCGATCGCGTCAGAAAGGGCGAGCTGCTCGTCCGCTTTGACGTACCCTCGCTGCGCGCAGACGAGACCAGTAAGGTCGCCGAGGTCGCTCGCGCCGAGGTACGCGTGAAGACCGCGACCACGAATCTGACTCGCGCGAAGGATCTCGTCGACCGCGGTGTCGCTGCCAGGCGGGAGGTCGAACAGGCGGAACAGGACCTTGCGGATGCGCAGGCTGCGTTGTCTCAGGCACAAGCGGCTCGTCAGGCCGCCGGTGCGCTCGGCACGCGCGCAGACGTCCGTGCGCCGTTTGACGGCATCGTCGCCCGCCGTCTGCACAACGCGGGCGATTTCGTGGAGCCCACCGCGACCGACGTGATTCTGCGTGTGATCGATCCCGTGCGGCTCGAGGTCGTGGCCGCCGTCCCCATCGCTGATGTGGCTCGCGTCCGGCTCGGAGCCGGGGCACAGATTGCCAGCGGGGCAGGTCTCGATCCCGTGCGGCTGTCCGTGGTCTCGCGTCCAGCGGCGATCGATCCGGCCACAGCCTCTGCCCCAGTTCGACTCGCGTTCAAGAGCCCTCCGAACCTTGCCGCGGGTACGCCCGTTCAGGTTGAAATCGAGGCCGAACGGCGCGATCGCGCGCTGCTGGTTCCTGCGGACGCGATCGTTCGCGAAGCTGCCGAGACTGCCGTATTCGTCGCGGGTGCCGACGGCAAGGCGCACCGTCGGGTGGTGCAGCTCGGAATCGCGTCCGACGCGGATGTGGAAATCGTGTCAGGCCTCCAGGCCTCGGATCGCGTGATCGTTCATGGACAGGCCGCGCTGCCGGACGGCGCCGCGGTCTCGATCGCTTCATGAGCGTGTCAGCATTTCTGTTGCGCCAGCGCCGGGCCGCGGGCCTGGTCGCAGCCGCGCTCTGCATTGCCGGCGTCGCGGCCGCGCTCGCGCTGCCCAGCAGCATCTATCCGCCGCTCGAGTTTCCCCGCGTGGTGGTGATCGCGCACGCTGGAACGCTGCCGTCGCAAGCGATGATGCTGACGGTGACGCAGCCGATCGAGCAGGTCGTGATGACCGTGCCCGGCATCCGCCGCGTTCGATCCACCAGCTTTCGCGGATCGGCCGAGATTTCTGCGCAGTTCGACGACGCGACCGATATGGTCGTCGCGCTGCAGCAGGTGCAGAACCGCATCGCCGAGGTCCGCGGCGACCTGCCAGCAGACACCGATCTGATCGTTGAGCGCCTGACGCCCGCCGCCTTTCCAGTCTTGATCTTGTCGCTGACCGGACCGCTGCCGACACCGGATCTTCGTGACTACGCCTATTACGTGATGCGGCCTGCGCTCGCCCGTGTCGCCGGCGTAGGCGGCGTGGAGGTGCTGGCCAGCGACACCCGCGAGATAGAGGTCGTACTGGATCCTGAGCGGCTCCGCGCTGCGCGATTGACGGTCGCGGACGTCGCCGACAGCCTCCGAATGCAGAACGCCCTCGAGCCGGTCGGGAAGGTCAACGAAGCGGGCCGCCAATGGCTCGTTCTCGCATCAGGGCTCTGGGCAGGCGCGGATGAAATCGCCCAGGCGCCGGTGGTCGTCTCAGGCTCAGCGGCGCTGCGGATTGCGGATCTCGGGACGGTGACGCCGGGCGCGCCGGACCGCACGCTCCTGGTCACGGGCAACGGGAAAGACGCCGCCTCTATCAGCATCTCGCAGCAGATTGGCGCGAACGTGCTGAGCATCAAGCGCGGGGTCGACGAGGCGGTCGCCGCACTTGGCAAGAC